>Ga0207774_100066_pt1 | contig 104577 bp, 89 predicted proteins | sample TtaePargueraPR_13_FD_187754 | JGI IMG/M metagenome (GOLD analysis project Ga0207774, IMG submission 187754) | Aerobic enrichment media microbial communities from Bioluminiscent Bay, La Parguera, Puerto Rico - Tt and M2 (2) (SPAdes) | ecosystem: Environmental > Aquatic > Marine > Unclassified ... | reverse complement strand
TGTTGATTTCCATTGAGAAGTGACCCGGCATTTCCACCGAGAATTGACCCGCCTTTTAGGTATGTTTCGGGTCTGTGGGTTCGGTCAAGTTCTTAGCTTTCTCCTTCTTCGTTTTGGGCTCCTGTGCGGAGCTGTTCTTGAAGCGGAAGCTGTCGTTTCCGGTTTCAAGGATGTGGCAGTGGTGGGTAAGCCGGTCGAGCAGCGCGGTTGTCATCTTGGCATCGCCGAAGACGCTGGCCCATTCGCTGAAGCTCAGGTTGGTCGTGATGATGACACTGGTTCGCTCATAGAGCTTGCTCAGCAAGTGGAAGAGCAGAGCGCCCCCGGACGCGCTGAATGGCAGATATCCCAGCTCGTCGAGGATCACGAGATCGGAATGAACGAGGCGATTGGCGATCTGGCCCGATTTCCCCTGGGCCTTCTCCTGTTCAAGCGCATTGACCAACTCAACGGTTGAGAAGAACCGGACCCGCTTGTGGTGATGCTCGATGGCCTGGATGCCGATTGCTGTGGCGATATGCGTCTTGCCCGTGCCAGGGCCGCCGACCAGGACGATGTTGTTGGCGTTGTCCAGGAACTCGCAGCGGTGGAGTTGACGCACGAGCGCCTCGTTGATCTCGCTGCTGGCGAAGTCGAAGCCGTTCAAGTCGCGGTAGGCTGGAAAGCGGGCGACCTTGAGCTGATAGGCAACCGATCGCACCTCTCGTTCCGCCGTCTCCGCTTTGAGAAGCTGTGACAGGATCGGAATGGTTGCCTCGAACGCCGGCGATCCCTGCTCGGTCAATTCGCCGACAGCCTGTGCCATGCCGTGCATCTTAAGGCTCCTCAGCATGATGACGATCGCGCCGCTGGCTGGATTATGACGCATGGCGAGCCTCCGTCTTTCTGAGGGCATCGTAGCGCTCGACATTGGCCCTGGGCTCATTGGCGAGCATCAGGGCCTGAGGTGCATTCACGGTTGGAGGCGTGAGGGACTTGCCGTCGACGAGGCGATGCAAGAGGTCAAGATGTGGGTCTTGGTTGGAACGCCCGACTTCAGCGCCATATCGACAGCCGACAGGACAGCCTGCTCGTCGTGCTGGAGGACAAGCGCCAGGATATCGGCCATCTCGCGATCCCCGCCCGGCTTCTTGAGCAGATACTGCTGCAAGGTCCGGAATGCGTCGGGAAGCTCGGTGAACGATGCGCCGTTGCGAAGAGCACCGGGCTTGCGTTGCACGACCGCCAGATAATGCCGCCAATCATAGATGGTGTGCCCAGGCCGGTCATGGGAGCGGTCGATGACGCGGCGGTGTTCGCAGATGATCTGCCCCTCCGCCGCAACAACGATACGATCCGGATAGACGCGCAAGCTGACTGGCCGATTGGCGAAGGATGCCGGGACGCTGTAGCGGTTGCGCTCCAGATGCACGAGGCAGGTCGGTGAGACTCGCTTGGTGTATTCGACAAACCCGTCGAACGGCCTGGAGACAGGCATGAGTGCCGGAGCTTCCTCCGCCAGGAGGTCGGCAATGATGCCCCTCATCTGGCCATGCGGGGTCTGAGCCCATAGTTCCTTGCAGCGCTGCTCCAACCAATCGTTCAGCGCTTCCAGTGATGGAAAGCGGGGCGTGGGCTGCCAAAGTCGATGCCGGGCGTTCTGAACGTTCTTCTCGACCTGTCCTTTCTCCCAGCCGGAAGCCGGATTGCAGAACTCCGGCTCGAACAGGTAGTGGCTGGCCATAGCCTGAAAACGGATATTGACATCACGCTCCTTGCCGCGACCGACTTTATCGATCGCCGTCTTCATGTTGTCGTAGATGCCGCGCGCCGGAACGCCGCCGAAGACGCGGAAGGCGTGATTGTGGGCGTCGAACAGCATCTCATGCATCTGTAGGAGGTAGGCCCGGACGACGAATGCGCGGCTGTAGCTCAGCTTCGTATGGGCGACTTGCAGCTTGGTGCGCTCATTGCCGATAATCGCCCAATCCTCCGACCAGTCGAATTGGAAAGCTTCGCCCGGTTCGAACGCCAGCGGCACAAACGTCCCGCGGTCGCTCGTCTGCAATTCCCTTTGCCGATCCTTACGCCATACCCGGGCGAACGCGGCCACGCGATTGTAGGACCCCTCATAGCCGAGGCTGACCAGATCCGCATGCAACTGCTTCATCGTTCGCTTCTGCTTGCGGCTCTTTTTGGCTTCCGTCTTCAGCCAGGCCGATAACCGGTCCGCAAACGGGTCAAGCTTGCTCGGCCGTTCGGGTAACTTGAACTTCGGCTAAACACCGCCGGAACGCAGATATTTACGAATGGTATTCCGGGACAGGCCAGTCCTGCGGCAGATCTCCCGGATCGATAAATGCTCTCGAAAATGCCAGCGCCGGATCACGCTCAATAACGCCATGTCGATCACTCCATAGCCCCCGCTGAAAACACGCGGGGGAAGCTTCAAACATGGGTCAATTCTCAATGGAAATATCAGGCCAAGCCGGGTCACTTCTCAGTGGAAATCAACACTATACCGCTCCAGGCAAAATCACCGACATTGCGCTGGAACCGGGCGAAGCCCTGACTGGCGCAGGTCCGGTCGCGGCCGGTGACACCGCCCGCTGGATTATCGGCGATACGACCAGCGGGTCAGGCGAAGAGCCTCAGGTCCACATCCTCGTCAAGCCGGCGCGCCCGGACATCGAGACCAATCTGGTCGTCACCACCGACCGGCGGGTCTACAGGATCGAGCTGCGCGCGGGCGAAGGCTCCTATATGCCCGCGGTCGCCTGGAACTATCCCCGGTCACCGTCTTCACGGCGTCCCGTCGTCCCGGCAACGCCGCGCATTCCGGCGGTCTCGGCGCGGAACTACCGGTATGGGCTCACCGGCGATACCCCGCCCTGGCGTCCGGTCGCCGTCTATGACGACGGCAGGCGGGTCTATGTCGAATTCCCGAGAGGCATCGTCCAGGGAGAGATGCCGCCGATCTTCGTACTCGGGCCCGATGGAAACCCGGAAATCGTCAACAGCCGCGTCTACAGGAACATTCTGATCGTCGACCGGATTTTTGGCGCAGCCGAACTCCGGCTCGGCAGCGGCAAACACCAGCAGACGGTCAGGATCGTTCGAACGAATGGAAAACGCCGTGACCTGACAATTGGACAAGGTGCCAGTGATCCCGAGGAGCCAGCAAAGATCGGCAATGGAGGTGAGGGGGCATGAGCGGTCCGGAGCAGAAAAGGGAAGACGGCGATCCACATGCAAACGCTGATGTCAGGGCGGCAATGCGTCTGCGAGCGGATCCGCCGCGGGTTACGCGTCTCTCGCGCAAAGTGCTGGCAGGGGGCGGGTTCGTCGCCTTGCTCGGCATCGGCGGTGCCATGATCTATGCGCTCCAAGTACCGGACCGGAGCGGTGGAGGTGAGGAGCTGTTCTCGACGGAAAATCGCAACACAGCCGACGGGCTGAGCACGCTGCCGAGCGACTATACCAGCCCGGTTCTCGGACCGCCCCTGCCGGGAGATCTTGGCCGGCCGATCCTCAAGGCGCAGGAGCGCGGCCAGCCGGTCGTGCCTCCGGCGGTCCATACGCCTACATTCGATGAGCAGGAGCAACGCCGTCTCGCCGAGGAAGAGGCCGCACGCACCAGCCGGGTCTTCTTCCAGGCGGGGCAGGCTGTGTCGGGCGGTATTGGACCGGGTGCTGTTCCGTCTGGCGGCGGCAATGCTTTTGGTGGAGTTACGGCACAAGACGGCAATACCGCATTCCTGAATGCCTCCGTGGATCGCAGGACCACCGCATTCGATCGTGTTATGGTGCCGGCATCGCCTTATGTGCTGCAGGCCGGGTCCGTTATTCCGGCGGCACTCATAACCGGCATACGCTCCGACTTGCCCGGGCAGATCACGGCCCAGGTCACGCAGCATGTCTATGACAGTCCAACCGGGAGACTGCTTCTGATCCCGCAGGGCACGCGCATCGTCGGCGAATATTCCAACGATGTCGGTTTCGGCCAGCGCCGTGTGCTTCTCGTCTGGAACCGGCTGATCCTTCCGAACGGCCGGTCCATCGTGCTCGAACGCCAGCCGGGAGCGGACACACTCGGGCATGCCGGCCTGGAGGATGGCGTCGATTATCACTGGTCGGACCTCGCCAGGGCGGCCGGTCTGTCGACGCTGCTCAGCGTTGGCGCGGAACTCGCCGCAAGCGATGACGACCGCCTGGTACAGGCGATCCGTGAAGGTGCCCAGGACACGATCGACGATGCCGGGCAGCAGATAATCCAGCGCCAGTTGCAGGTCGCGCCCACGCTGACGATCCGGCCGGGCTTCCCGGTGCGGGTGATTGTTACGCGAGATCTCGTGCTCGAACCTTACGGGGGTTGATCGTGGTGAAACTGAAACTGGGGCCGTTGCCGGACGACAAGCCGGTCAAGGTGAGCATCGAACTGCCGGCGAAGCTGCATCGGGATCTGGTGGACTATGCCGAGATTCTTGGAAGGCAGAGCGGGCAGACCGTTGAGGATCCTGCCAGGCTGATCGTTCCCATGCTGGAACGGTTCATTGCGACTGATCGTGGATTTGCGAAGGCACGGCGGAGTGTCAGCGAGAACCGCCGGGGGCGGGATAGCGTTCTTCCAGGAGAGCTATAAAGTTGGCCAGTGCTGGATTGTCGTTTTCGCTTCGCCAATACGCGGAAAAACTGAGCCGACTGGGACCATTCCCGTCACGGACTTCGAGGGAGGTCACACCGGGAAAACTGGACCCCAGGCTTGCTTCGAGAATGAGGCTAACGCCGAAACCGGCGGAGACAAGACCCTTGATATTTTCCTGGCTGACATTGTGGGCAACCAACTTCGGTTGCCCGCCGAGCGGCGCAAGCTTGGAAACGAGAACATCTCGCAATTCAGGTCCAGGGTCATGATCGCTTAAGAGGAATGTTTCGTCTTTCAGGTCGGTCCAATGGAGGATTTTGTTTTCAGCTAGCGGATGCGAGCCAGGCAGGACGACCATAATACGTTCAGTCCAAAGGGACCTCGCGCCAACTTCTCCAGGAGGGGGATCGCCTGTGACTATGGCTATGTCCAGGAAACCACCGGCAAGATCAGACAAAAGACGCGAGCGCGAAGCTTCAATCGTCAGGATCTCCATATTGGGGAACCTTGCTGCAAATTCTGTGAGCCTTGCGCGTAACTTGCCTGTCGAGAGCGACGTATAAAATCCAATACGAAACTGGCCGGTGTTGCCTCGGCTTAGCTCCTGGGCGTTTAGTGTCATTTGGTCCAAAGACCGGATGAGATAACGGGAAGTCTTCACGATCTCGGCACCTGCCTCCGTCAAGCGCGCACCTCCACTCGTTCGTTCGAAAAGGATCAGACCCAAACGAGCTTCCATCTGAGAAATTGTCCGACTAAGCGTCGACTGCTTCACCCCAAGTGCAAGAGCGGCTTTTCTGAAGCTGCCATGGCTCTCTGCTGCGACGGCGTATCGCAAATGTCTGATTTCAATAGTTCCGACACAATCTCTCGGGTATCTTGCGGCGGAAGTAACCGACTTCAATTTTTTCTCCAGCTTCTCCGTTGCTCCTTATGTTTGCTCATATCTTGAAGAGCTTCGACGGGACCAGGTGGCTCAAGTGTGAGCACAGTCCCATCGAAATAAACGTCCTTCAGCCGATTGGAGCGCGGCTGTTTCCTAAATGGTTAGGACCTGCAGAACACCTGGTCTGCTCCGGATAGGAAAAGAAAAGCCGGTGAATGTAGGCCGCTGCAACACATTCACCGGCCAGGTGCCAGGAGAATAAGGCTTCGGAATGTCTCCTGGTGGGGAGGAAATGGCCTTGTGCGTGCATTGCAATATCATCATTATTTTAGCGGGGGGGGGGCGCCGGGGACTTGTTCTTGCGAGCACCTTTCACAAGGCTCAGAGCAAAGTGCAAACCGCAATAGCTTCAATTTCCACTTGTGCGCCTTTTGGCAACGCGCTCACTTCATAGGTTGCGCGCGCCGGCAAGTTTGTTTGGAAAAATTCTGCATATGCTGCATTCATATCCGCAAAGCGGCTTAAGTCGGTTACCAGGACCGTGGTCTTTACGACGTTTTCGATGCCCGTTCCTGCCTCCTGTAAGATAGCGGCGATATTTCGAAGACTTTGACGGCATTGTTCGGCCGGATCCTCGCTAGCTATGAGGTTAGTCTCCGGGTCGATCGGAAGTTGACCGGAAACGAAGACAAAATCTCCGCAACGGACTGCTTGTGAGTAGGGGCCTATTGCGGCAGGGGCCTTCGAGGTGGTGATTGGAAGCATGTTTATTTGTCCTTGGCTGATCGTTTGATGGAGATTCCCCAGAATTCAGCCTTCAAACTAATTTTGCGCCCGGTGATACTCCTTCACGGCACGGGCGTAGTGTGGCGGAAAATCGGGACTTACCCCCAAAGCGCGTGCGGCATGCCAAGCCCAGCGTGGATTGTAGAGCATGGCTCTACCCACACCGATGAGGTCAGCTTGTCCTCCAACCAGGAGATATTCTGCAAGTTCAGGTTCGTCGATCATGCCAACCGCAAGAGTCGGAAGATCTGCTGCCTCTCTTATCCTGGCAGAAAACGGCGCTTGATAGCCCGGGCCGCGGGGGATGACCTGTTGCAGTGAAGCGCCACCGCTCGAGGCGGTCACGAGATCGCATCCGATGTCTTTCAGACGGGATGCCAGTACCACTGACTGGGCCAGGTCCCAGCCTCCTTCAATCCAATCCGTGCAGCTAAGCCTTACGCCGAGGGGCCGGTTGTCAGGCCAGACCGCCCGTACCGCAGAGCAGACCCGCAGCAAAAGGCGCATCCGGTTTTCCAGGCAACCTCCGTAATCGTCTTCACGCAAATTGCTGACAGGCGAGAGGAAACTGTGAAGGAGATAGCCGTGACCTGCGTGCAGTTCGAGATAATCGAAACCTGCCTCGGCCGCGAGCTGCGCGGACCGAACGAAATCAGCAACCGTTTCTTCGATATGGACCTGCGACATCGCCTCCGGTGTGCGTCCTCCATCGAAGGCGTTCGCCGACGGTGCGAGAAGCGGCCAATCGGGCACCGCGTCCGGATGCCAGGCCACGGCGGTCGCACCCTTGCGTCCGGCATGGCTGATCTGGAGGCCGAAACGGGACGTCGAAACAGACTGCCACCGACGGAGCAGTGCATTTAAGGCTTCAGCCTGCGCGGTGTTCCAGAGCCCGAGGTCGCCAGGTGTCGAACGTACATCGGGCGAGACATAGGTTGCTTCGACGACGATCATTCCAGGTCCGGAGACCGCAAGGTTGCCGTAATGCATGTCATGCCAGTAGGTCGGGAGGCCTTCCGCCGTGGCGTCGTACATGGACATCGGCGAAACGACGATCCTGTTTTTCAGCGTGACGTCCCGAAGCGTCATCTCTGAAAACAATCTGGGTGCTGCCATTCTTCGTTCTCTCTTCGATTGGACTGAGCTGCGCATCAACGGCGAATGATAAAACTCGGGCACGAATTCGGTGTGCCTTGCCCTGGTTTGCAATAGACCCGGAAAGGGGGCTATGCAGCGTTCCGTGCTTCCCGGACGAGGATCTGCAACTTAACCGGCAAGCCGCTGCATGGCTTCGTGGACCACCGAAACCCAGTATCGTGCACCCAGCCCGATGATCTCGTCGTTGAAGTCGTATTTCGGCGTATGGACGGCGTGGAACGTGCCGTCGGTTTCAACGCCGTTGCCGATGCGCATGAAGGCGCCCGGAACGATTTGCATCATGGATGCGAAATCTTCCGAGCCTGTCGTTGGCTTCAGCTCCGCCTCGACCAGATCTTGAGAGGCGATGGCCCGCGCAGCGGCAAGGGCGATTTCGTAGCAACGCTGGTCGTTAACGAGCGCGGGCATGCAGACCTCGCCTTTGATATGGACTTGGCAACCTGACATCGCAGCGGCCGCCTCGGCCGTTTCTCTCAGGCGCTGCATCAGTGTGTTGCCCACATCGGAGCTGTAACAGCGCATGGTGCCGCAGATCGCAAGCGTTGAAGGGACCACGTTGAACGCTTCGGCGCTGCCGGCACCGATGTGACCGACACTGAGCACGGCCGTTTCGATGGGTGGCACATTCCGTCCGACGATCCCCTGCAAAGCGAGAATGAAATGTGCAGCGGCATAGGTTACGTCCTGAGTGAGATGCGGTGTTACCCCCCCATGCCCTCCCTTGCCCTTGAAAACGGCTTCCCACTTGCCGGCGGATGCCATCATCGCACCGTCGCGGATACCGAATGCGCCGACGGGCATGCCCGGCGTGTTGTGCAGGCCAAAAATGGCGTCGCACGGAAACCGCTCGAACAACCCGTCCCGGATCATGGCATCCGCGCCGCCCCGGCCTTCCTCGGCGGGCTGGAAAATGAGATGAACGGTTCCTGAAAAATCTCGATTTTCCGACAACCATCGCCCGGCCGTGAGAAGCATGGTCGTATGACCGTCGTGGCCACAGGCATGCATGCGGCCGTTTTGGGAGGCATAGGAAAGCCCGGTTTCCTCGACAATATCCAGCGCATCCATGTCGGCGCGCAGTCCGATTGCCGGCCCGGGTTTGCCACCGCGTATCGTCCCGACAACTCCGGTCTTGCCGATCGTGCATTCGGCGTCGATCCCGGCGCTTTCCAGTTGCGCAAGAACGATCTGTGACGTCCTGATTTCCTCCAGGCCGAGTTCCGGGTTTGCATGCAAATCCCGGCGGATTTCGATCATCTCCGGAAGATTTCGGTCCAGCCAGTCTTGAGGGATCATTGGTCTGCCTTTCCGTGCGAATTGATTGCAGTCAGAGCGCTGTCGAGCATGGCGGTGACGCGATTGAGCGACTGGCGGGCCATCACCGATGCAAACCGGATTTGATCGGGATCGGACCCAGCCTGAACCAATCGTCTGAGCGGGTTCAGGATCTGAAAACTTTCCGCCGGCAAAGCTGCGTCGTGACTGAACCTGTCCCCTGCGGTCAGATCGAGTGGCACCAGACCACGCGATACCGCCATAACCGTACGATCTGGCAGCGCTGTCGAAAGCCGTGACTTCAATGAGACAATGCGCTCGTGAACGGCACTGAAATCGAGATCGGAAGTGACTGCGGTCTCGAGACTTTCGAGGGTCCGCGCAAACTCATCGAGCCAGACTTTGTAATTGACTGGCAGATATTGCGTGCACAACAGCCGCGCGACCGCATGGCAATAGACACGGGTATCGCGCAGGAGTGCCTCCATATCGATCTTGTCGATGGTGTCGTATTCGGTGTGCCACCACCAGCCAAAGCCTGCGCCCTTACGGTCTGTGTGGCCAGCCGCGTAGGTCGCAGCTTGGCCGGTCTTTTCTGCGGGTTGTTCGCTCATCCCGGTAAAAATAGATGGTATGCCGATGCCCCAGAACGATTGATCACCGACGCGCATCATGCGCTCGCCGGTGATTTCTTGCCGTGCCTGAACCTGCACAGCTTCGCGCGCTAGATCGCGGAGCTCGGCCGATGCGGGAGTATCGGACAGTACCGTGGCCCCGACGCCGCCGGTGCTGTCTACGTTTACATGGGCAATGCAGCGTGCTTCGAGGTCTCGAAAGTGGGTATCGGCATACCATGCCGACCCGGAATAGCGGCCATGGGAATGTCCCGACCAGAAACAAAAGCGCAATCCACGGCGCCAATGTTTGATTTCCGATTTCAGTGCTCCTGCGACAGCCAGCATGGTTGCATTTGCCGAGCCGTTGTCCATGACGCCGTAATACCAGGTATCGTGATGGCCACTGAACATGACAAAGGGACAGTCCGGCTGTGCGCCTTCCGGGTAAAGCTCCGCGGTCAGCAGCGGTGTTTTGCGCCAGCCCGTATCGACTTCGGTACGGATGAGAGCCGTTCGAGCCTGGCCTGCGCCAAGCGCAGCCCGGATCGATCTACCATCCTCGGAATTAACTGAAACGATAACGGTTTTGGGAAGCTGCCCCAATGTTTCCGGGCCGGGATTTCCCCAGACAGGCGAAACGCACATCTCGTGGCGGTAAGCGTGTGGGCTGACGTGAATTTGACCCGCCGCTCCAGCAACGCTCGCCCTGGCCGCGGCGACGGGAGACGCGATCCCGTCAAGCAGCACGATTTTGCCGGTGACATCCTTGCGGGCATAGTCCTCAGGCGTGCCAGCTCCCATATCGACGATTTCCGACTCCAACCCGGTGCTGGATTGGGAAAAGGAATGCGTAATGCATTCTGGTGCCAGGCTCGCAATATCGAGGTGGGCCGTTCCAGGCAAGCTGATATAGGCGTCGTGGAGGACCAATTCGGTTCGGTATCCGAGATCCTTCATCCGGCGTTCGAGATAGCGAAAGCTTTCCAGTTCGTCCGGCGTACCGGACAGCTTCGTCCTTTTGGCAAACTCGACCAGATCCTGATGCATGGCAGCGGCATCGATGACCGAGCAAGCGCGGTGAATAAGGCTGTCCACCGTACATTCCGGCGAGCTTGCGCCCGAATGGTCATCGCCAGCAGCCGTATCCGCTGGTCGGCTGTGTGATTTGGCGGCATTTTTCTCAGCCATCGTGCAGTCCTTGTCTTAATTGCCTTAAGTGAATCCGTCAGGTCGCCAGCCTCAGTAAAGATGGCAGGCCACCTTCCGTGACCCCACCGGTCTTTCGGCCGGGAATTCAGCCCCGCAACGTTCCATTGCGTGCGGACATCGGTCTCGGAAGACACATCCGGAAGGCGGATTGCGGGGATCGGGAGCGCCTCGGCCGATCGGCAACGGGTCATGGCTTTGTTCGATGTGCGGTACCGGAACGGCTGCCACAAGCGCCTTGGTATAGGGATGAAGCGGTTCTGTGATGATGTCCTCGGTTCGTCCGTCCTCCATGACGTGGCCGAGATACATCACGATCGTGCGCTCGCAGACGTAACGCACCAGAGAAAGGTCGTGACTGATATATATTGCCGTCAGCCCGAGCCGGTTGCGCACTTCGCGGAAAACGTTCAGAACGCCTGCACGCACAGAGACATCCAGCATGGACACAGGCTCGTCGGCAACGATGAAATCAGGATTGAGGATCAGCGCCCTTGCCATGACGATCCGCTGGAGCTGTCCGCCCGATAGTTGATGAGGATGACGGTCGAGATACTGACGAGGTCGTGCAAGGTGCACGAGTTCAAGCGTCTCCACGATACGATCCTCGATCTCGTCTTTTGCAAACCCTGCGTTTTCGAGCGGTTCGGCGAGAATCTCGTGGATGCTGAAGCGTGGATTTACGGCGTCAAACGGATTTTGAAAGATGAGTTGCGTCCGGGTTCGGAAGGTCTTGAGGTCCTTGCCGCACAAATCCGACAGGTTCGCGCCGTCGAACATGATTGCGCCCGCGGTCACCTTTTCGAGCCGTAGAAGCAAACGTCCCATCGAGGACTTGCCACAACCGGACTCACCTAAAAGGCCCACGCTTTCACCGAGCCCGATATCAAGACTGACACCATCGACGGCCTTGACCCAGGGCGCGCGTCCATTCATTGCCGACCAGAGTCCGCCGACGCGATAGTGCAGTTTGGCACCCCGGATCGACACCAGGGGTCTTTCGCTCAGGTTTGCTGCAGTCATGCGGGAACCATCCATGTTTGGGGCAGTGCTGCCTGGCTGCGCAAAACACCGGCCTCCGAGGCGCGGTGGCATGCCGCGGCATGGCCTGGGGAAACCTCTTCTGAAAGGGGGGCAGTCTGCCGGCACAATTCTGCGGCAAACGGGCAGCGCGGTGCGAATCTGCAGCCCGGGGGCGGTTCGGCAAGGCTGGGCGGTGCTCCCTCGATCGGGGTCAGGACGCCGCTGGCGCTGCTCTGAAGATCGGGAAACGCATTCTTGAGACCCATGGAATAAGGATGCGCTGGCTGCCGCAGCACTGCTTTGACCGGGCCTTCCTCCGACACCCGGCCGGCATACATGACCACGGTGCGGTCGCATATATAGGCAACGACCGAGATGTCGTGCGTGACCAGAATGACCGAAAGCCCGAGTTGCTGTTGGAGATCGCGCAACTGGTCGAGGATCTGCCGCTGAACGATCACATCAAGTGCGGTTACCGGCTCGTCCGCGATCACCAGTTTCGGCTTGAGAGCAAGGGCGATGGCGATGGCAACACGCTGTCTCATGCCACCCGAAAAATGATGAGGATAGTCTTTAAGGCGGCTCGTCTCGATACCGACCAGCTCGAACAGTTCCTCGCAGCGCTTGCGCGCGTCCGACCGGCCCATGCCGCCGCGTTTGCGCAGCACCTCGTTCAGTTGAGATTCCACCGTATAGACAGGATCGAGAGAGTTCATTGCACTCTGGGGCACGAACGCGATCTCCCGCCAGCGCAGGGCATTCATGTTTCGCTCCGGGATCCTTGCGATATCGCGCCCGTCGAAGACGATTTGCCCGCCGGTGATGGCGGCATTATCGGCAATCACGCGGGTCAGCGCCCGTGCCGCCGTGCTCTTGCCGCAGCCGGATTCTCCAACGAGGCCGACTATCGAGCCCTGCGGAACCTCGAAACTCGCACCGTCGACGGCATCGAGGCTGCCATGCGAAAGTTTGTAGCTGACCCGAAGGTCTCGAACGGAAAGGAGAGCTTCGGTCATCGTCCCAACTTCGGAAAGAGAATTTGTTCATAGCCGCGGGTGATGAAGAAACCGGCGGAAACGATCAGGATGATGCAGATCCCGGGCGGCAGGAACCAATAGTAGGCCTGCTTGCCGAGAGCCTGGTTGGCGAAGGCATCCTGCAGCATGTAGCCCCAACTGATGCTCTCAGGATCGCCGAACCCGAGAAACGAGATGGAGGCTTCGGTGAGGATGGCCCAGCCAATGGCGATGGAGCCGTAAAGAAACGCCAAAGGCATGATATTGGGAGCGATGTGGCGCAGAAGGATCTTGAGGTCCGACGACCCGCAGACACGGGCGGCGTCGACATAGCCGCGCGTCCGCAAGGTGAGCACCTGGCTACGGATCACCCGGGCGGTGTCGCGCCAGAGAACCAGAGCCATCGCGAACACCACGTTCCAGATCGAAGGTTCGAGAAATGCGGCAAGCACGATCACGAAGGGCAGGAACGGAATACCGAAAGCGATATCCGCAAGCCGCATCAGCAAGGTGTCGACCCAGCCGCCGAAATAACCCGCCACCACACCTACGATCGAACCGATGAGCGCAACGATCACGGCTGCGGTCAGACCGATCAGCAAGGCGGACCGCGTGCCGTAGACGATCTGCGAAAAGATGTCCCGGCCCAGGCTCGTGGTTCCCAGGAGGAACCCGTTTTCGCCTGGCCTCAGATCCGCCGCGAGCGTGAAATCAGGATTGAAGAGTATTTCGGTTGCGGGATAGGGCGCAATAACATTCGCGCAAATCGCCGTCAGTGCGAAGAGCAGGTAGATGCATAAGCCGGCAACGGCAAACGGGTCTCTGAGAGGAAGCCGGAGGCGTTGGAAAACGTGCCGGAAAGCGCCTATTGCTTTTGCCGCAATGGTGACATGGCTTTTCTCGGCAGTGGCGTTGCGCATTGCATATCCTTGAGTGGTGTTAGGCATGGCGTATCCTCGGGTCGAGAAACGCATAGAGCAGATCCGCAATAAGGTTCATCAGGATGACCACGACTGCGATGAGCAGGAACGCGCCCTGCGCGAGCGGGTAGTCTGCAGCGGAAACGGCGCTTACCAGTTCACGGCCCAGCCCCGGCCAGGAAAAGACCGATTCCACAACCACGTTTCCCTGCAACTGATATCCGACAGCGATGGCGAAGGACGTCATAACCGGTAGCAGCGCGTTACGGGCGGCATGACGGATAACAACCGTCCAACCCGACAATCCCTTGATTTTCGCCATGGTGACGAAGTCTTCTTTCATCACCTCGAGCATGTTCGAACGCATCAGAAGGAGCGGCAGACCCTGGCTGTAGATCGCCAGAGTCAGTGCGGGCAGGGCAAGGTGCCGGAAGAATTCACCGGACGTATAGAGTTCGAACTGACTGCCGAACTCCATTCCTGGAGACCGGGTTCCTCCTGCGGGAAACCAGCCAAGCCAGAAGGAGAACACCGCCAACATCACCATTCCCAGCCAGAACTCCGGCATGGCCCGGGTGACAAGTACCGCCGGGATTCCTATCGCTTCCACAGTTTTGCCGTGCCTCCAGGCCAGATAGGCTCCAGCAAGAACGCCGAATGCATAGGCGATGATGAGGGAGGTAAATGTCAGGACGAGCGTATTCGGAAGCAAGTCCAGGATGCGTTCCGACACTGCTTCGCGATAGCGGAAACTCTGGCCCAGTTCTCCCTGCAGGAGGTTGCCGAGATAGATGAAATATTGCTCCCAGAGAGGCCGGTCCAAGCCGAATTGGGCCATCAACTGTTCCTGCTGCTCAAGTGTGAACGCCGGCTCGATGTAAGCTGCCATTGGATTTCCCGGCATCAGCCGGAACAGCAGGAAGAGAATGGTTACGACAGCCCAGAGCACCAGGACGAGTTGGAGTATCTTGCCCGTTAATACCTTCAGGTACGGCATAACGTTGGATTCCTGACTTTTGTTTCAATGCGGCACAGGAGGGGCGATGCGGGTCCCCTGGGACCCGCTGGCAAACTGCCTCGCTCTATTCGCCTTCCGGATAGTGGAGATGGCCGTTTTCCACGGTGTAGCCTGCATCTTCCAGGATCTTCATCGCGGTATCGTGGCCCGTCTGGAGATCACCGAGCAAGTCGGGATTGTGCCAGTATTCGAGTGCCGGCGAGATGGGGGAGTTGGACGGTACGGCATACCCCCGGTAGGCGCCCTGAACGATCAGGTTCCGGTCGACGGAAGCCGAAAGTGCCTTGCGGAAGGCCGGGTCATCGAAGGGTGCATGACGGTTGTTGAAGGCAATGAAGGCAAAAGCCATATCCACGGTTTCGACGACTGCAATATGGCCATCGTGCTCCGCCATCTGGCTGAGAATTTTCGGATCGCCTCGAAAATCGCCCAGGAAATTGATTTGTCCCGATCGCAACATGCCCATGGTCGCCTCGGCATTCGGAATCATGCGGAGGATCCAGCGCTCTGCATGCGGCGCATCGAAATGCTCGTGATTTGCCTGGAGGACGACTTCCTCGTTTGTCAGCCAGCGTTCCCATTTGTATGGGCCGGAGCCGACCGGATGATCTTCCTGAAGCGTTTCGGCATTTTCGGGCTTGTCGAGAATCCCGTCGATCAGGGGCTTCCATATATGCTTGGGAAGAATGTTGATCTTGCCGAGGCTTGAGACCACGAAGGACGCGGAGGGTTCCTTGAGGGTGAAGATTATGTTCCTGCCCTCGGCCATCACGCTCTCGATATTCGCGGCAAACGCCGTGTAGTAGGGGGCTTCCCCCGTCTTGATCACGTCGTAGGAATAGACGACATCTTCCGGCGTGACTGGTTTGCCGTCATGCCATTTCATTCCCTCCCGCAAAGTGACGACGATTGTCTTATCGTCTTTCCACTCGTAGCTTTCTGCGGCGGATGGTGTCGGCAAGCCATCCGGGCCGACCCGCACCAGCCGGTCGTAGATCAGCTCCGTGATCCAGTTGTCGACCGGACCGCCATAATAGAGCGGGCTGACGGCAACCACGTTGTTCGAGGAACTGAGGATGATGTCCTTTTCCTCACCCAGAGGCTCAATTCTGGTAAAGGTCCAGTAGTTGCTGATGCCAATACCGCTTGCATTCACGACAGTCCCGGGATCCCAGACCGTCTTGTTGAAAGCCTGCGCGACTTTCGGATGTGCCAACATCATGTTGGGTTGATCGGCCGCGAGCGTTGCCTGGGCTTCCTTCACCAATTCCTGCCGCTTGGCGGTATCCGTTTCTGTCCGCTGTGCAGCCGATATCCTGTCGTATTCGGGATTGCTGTAACCGATGAAGTTGTAGCCGTTCTCCATCGTCGAACTGTTGAACATGTTGAACAGGACTTCATCCGGGTCCGATCGTTCTGGACGGGCAACCATTCGCCACGCGGTCGTGTCCCAGTTTTCCCGGTTGTACCATACCGCATCCAGCAACTGCTCCCAGGGCATCACTTTGATCTCGACGTCGAGGCCAAGCTTGCGCCACATGAGGGCAACAATCTGAGCGGATTGAAATTCCGCCGGTTCTATCGACTGAGGACGCGTGATCAGTTCGATTTTTCCGACCGCCTCGCTTGCTTGCGCGGGCAACGTTGCCGCAGACGCAAGCAACGTGGCAGCGAAAGCTGCTCCAATTGAGTATTTCATATTTTTCTCCTCTGTAAGTATTCCTGTTTTATTATTTTATTTTTATTGGATTTTTCTCTGCGCTGAATTTGCTATTGGCCATCGCTGCTCTGATGAAAATCCAGATAGGCGCCGGATTCGTCAGTCCGAAGCGCGACGGACGTTCCCCAGGTACGACACTGGTCATTCAGGCGGACTTGAAGAGCTTCGCCGGCGGTTTTGTCGGCTAGGTGAGGTTCGCCGTTCTCATCGAACTGAAGGATCAAGAAACTGCAGTTTGGGGACTCCGCCGATGGGGCCCATTCGATGAGCGCGAGGCATCCGATCTTGTTCCAGGGACCTAGCAATGACGCCATCCGATAGGGAGGGTGTATTTCCTCCCTGCCTTTGACGGCCTCGATCTTGTGTTTGACGAAATTGCCGAGGCTGTAGAGAATTGGGGCGTTCTTGTAGAACTCCACTCCCTGAACAACATGCGGATGATGGCCAATGATCAGGCTGGCCCCGGCATCGATAAGTGCGTGAGCCAGTGGGCGCTGGTAATCGGCGATTTCGTCCTGTATGGGGGCCACCCATCCCATGGGCACACCCCAATGCATGTGAACGGCAACCAGATCCGCCTCGCCGGCACAATTTCGCACCGCTACGCAGAGGCTCTCCACGTCGGAGCCTACGGCTTGCGTCTCGACAAATGGCGACATGCCGGGAGACTCGTCCATTGTGACGCCGTCGATCCGGTACCTGTTGACGACACGAACCGGGGCGATACCCGGAGATGTCGGGCCGGCTGCGCTGGAATTCGGCAATGTTGTTGACGCGGCAATGATTGCTACGCGGCGGCCGGCTGCCTCCATTGTCACCGGCATGAGACTTTCAGAAAGGTTCTCTCCAGCCCCAACGGGCAAAAGTCCTGTGGTTTTGACATTGGACAAAGTGTCCCGGAGACCGTCCACCCCGAAATCGAGCGCATGATTGTTCGCGATGCTTACGACCTTGAAGCCCAGAGAAGCAATGTCACCAACATGATCTGGAGAAATGCGCAGACAGATGAGTTTGTTCGACGCGGATTCGCTATTCGTGACGGCAATCTCAAGGTTTGCGGTCGCGAGATCGGCGGCCTTGACGCTTGCAGTAACATCCAGTTCTTTGGTCCCGAGACCGGATGTCATGATGATGTCTCCGGCAGCAGCGAGCGTGAACGACACCTGGCCCCCCTTTCAAGTTCCTCTCAACCGCCAGCGATCTCATATGTGGCGGCGTCCTATTTCCGACCGGTCGGCCTGCGGCCTGGCGCAAGTACGGATGAGGGAAATAATAAATTTGACCGCTCCAGTCGCTTTGCTGTCTGGGGCGTTAACTTTACAATTTGGGGCAGATTGAGCGTGCTCGTCGTCGCGTTTTCCAACCTCGCTCGCGTATGCAGCAATGAGACTTCCATGCGACCGGGGACGGCAGCACACAGGTCTCACGGGAAGTTGGCTGAAAAAGACAAGCGACGCGGCTGGATCTGTCGGACCGCTGAAATGTCCGCAGGAAGGGGCGCGCCGGACTACAAAGTCCCCGGTTTCAGGGAAGTCGCTGTTCAGGACCCGGGTGTGAAACGGATAATCCGCCCGGCAAGGCGGATTATCAGGATGAGCGCTGTAATTTGCACGGGCAATTCAATGCTTGCAGGCTACAGTTCTACTGCGTTTTTGAAGGACAGACAGAAGATCGTCCATTGGGGCGACGGAAAAGTTTCGATCAAAGAGCGCTGAAAGTTACTCTACGCCTCAAGTCCGTCGATCCAGGCAATGATTGCCTTGCTGACGTCGTCTGGGCGGTCCTGTTGAATCCAATGGCCTGCACCGGTCCAGACGTCGACTTTTGATTTCGGATGCCGGAACCATGAGCGCATGGCCTCTGCCTGTTCCGGAAACCGGCACATGTGATAGAAAGGCTGCGTCAGGCTTCTGCAGAAATCTTCGCTCGCTTTACCGCATCCGATCTGATCGGGCCCGAGGAACAGCGGACCGAAGGATTCACGTGTCACGTGTGCCGGCATTCCCTGGAGCCGTCTCGCATGCCAGCGTTTCAGCGATGCAGGGGTTGCAGCGTCGTAGAACATTTCAAACAAGGCCGGCCCGACTTCACCCGGATCCTTCATTTTCAGATCTTTATCCGTTGTCTCGAACAGCGGCACCAGGTCACTGGAAAAGCCGAGAGAGCCATCGACCGAGACAACCGCTTCAACCAGGTCCGGCCTTTTGAGGGCGAGACGGGCAGCTATCTGTACGCCCATGGAATGCCCGATGACGACGGTCTTTTTGCTGGAACCCTGTTTCGAGATCAGATCTTCAATGTCGGCAACATAGTCTGCCGGCGTATAAGATCCCCTGGGCTTTATCTCCGACCTGCCATGGCCTCTCAGATCGACCGCCACGACTCTATATCGGCTTTCGAGCGCGGGCATCTGCCAGATCCAATCGTGGGAATCGCACGTCCAGCCATGGAGCAGAAGGACATTTCGACCTGTGCCCGTCTCCGTGTGGAATAGCTTGGCTGGCGAATATTCCTGTGCGGATGCATGGTGCGAACCCGCGCCGGCCGCCGCTGCCATCGCACTTGCGAATTTAAGCAGCTTGCGTCGGGACAATGCATTTGGTTCCGATTTGGTCATATCGACTCTCTGAGCGGGAAAGGTACCAGGCGCTGGAAATCGCAGGTGCCGATCGTCGTATTTCGCGCAACCCTGAAGTTTCCCCAAGTCAGCGAAGTTCACGGGCCGAGTGCCCGGAAACAAGCCTTTTGTGGAAACCGTCTTCGATTGCGGGACTGCGTGGTCACGATCGGAGTGGAGACCTCGGAAAGAGCCTTCTTCGGGTGAAGTTCCATACATGCGGAAACGCCCGAGTTCATGAATGGCGCTCGAAACCGATACAAGTTCTGCCATGGTCTCCCCCTATCGATGACCGATGAATTGCGCGCACCGGCGCGCTTCCCCCTGAGCAAATTCTTGAGGAGAAATCTAATACCAGCTTTGCAATTCAAGACGACCGATTGCCTTTTTGGGGCGCTTCAGCCGTCACCCGTGAAAGGAAGCCCTTTGCTTGCGAACAGGCTTAAGGGGTCTCTGGAAGTTTGACTGAATGGGACGCATATTTTACCCATTCGGGCATGAAATGAGCGGGAACCAGGAGCAGGCCAGTTGGAAACGCGACTGATACGCAGTGCCACGTTGCTTGGATTTCCTGAGGCAGCGCAAGAGGTTGGACTGGATCCCGCGCAAATTCTCAGAGCCGTCGGGCTCGACATCGGCTGTTTGGAAGACCCTGATACACTTATTCCGCTGGACAGCTTTTTTGACGCTCTTGCGTTGGCTGCAGATGAGTCCGGCTTCAGCGATTTCGCAATCCGTTCCGCCTACAGGCGCGGGGTTCCGGATCTCGGCCCGGTAACGTTGCTGATGCGTGAAGCGGAAACCGTTGAAGAAGCCATTCGCTTTTATTCGACCCATATTTCGATGCACGCGGATGGTTTCGTACTCCAGTTGGACAAGCGTTTCGACAGCCCGGTCATAATCGTGGAGTTGCGGGGGCGTACTCGCGAAGCATCGATACAGGCCGCCCAGTTTGCGGTGGCGGGTGTCATCATGACAATCCGATGGCTGATCGGATCGGACTTTCAGCCGGAACTTGTTTCGTTCTCCCATGCGCGTCCACAAAAGGCGGATTTTCTCAATCGTTTTCTCAAATGCCCGGTTTCCTACAATCAAATACTTTCTGGGATGATTATTGCGGCCAGAGATCTTCAGCGGCCAGTGACGACATCATCTCCCTATCTGCGCAAACAAGCCCTTAAATATTTGACGCCCGCGGTGCCGAGACCTCACAGCTTCGAAGCCAATGTCGGACGCCTCATTGCGCAGATGCTTGCCAACGGAACGTGCTCCGCGTCAATGATCGCGGACTACCTTGATATCGACAGAAGAACGCTCAACCGGCGCCTTGAGAAGGAAGGCGAAACCTTCTCCTCTGTCTTGCAGAAAGTGCGTGTCGATATCACGCTCAGATACATCGTCGACAAGGATTATCCCGTAACGGATCTGGCAGGACTGATAGGCTTCAACGGCCTGAGTTCGTTCTCCCGATGGTTTCATACGACATTCGGATGCAGTGCGACCGAATGGAGGGCAAAGCCCGAACTCATGAAGGCTGCGGGCACGTCGAACGCCAACCACAGCCTCTAGGCTTTGGCGAAGGCAGTGCATTCCTTCGTCGTCTCATTTTGAAAATTCATCGACCCAATCGGAAAACCGGATTGGGCGCAGTTGGTTTCTTCTCCCGAGCATGATCGCCACGGCATCGAATGAAGAGCCTTGCCACCGAACTTTTCGAACGAGAGAGAAAAAGTGATGCTTGCAGCCACATACACGCAAACCGGGCGAGCCGCCGACGTGCTGTCGGTTGGTGAGAGGGAAACGCCCGCCGTTGGACCCGGGGAAGTGCTGGTCCGCGTGCATGCATCCGGTATCAATCCGGCGGACGTAAAGCGACGCGCCGGGTGGAATGGGGCTGGAATGTCTCATCCGATCGTCATTCCCCATACCGATGGTGCCGGCGAAATCGTCGCTGTCGGGCAGGGCATCGACTCGTCCCGGGTCGGGGAACGGGTTTGGATGTGGAATGCCCAGGGAAGTTATGGAGAACCGGGCCGCGCATTCGGCACGGCCGCGGAATTTATCGCTATTGCCAGTCAACAAGCGGTCAAGCTTCCAGATCGATTGAGCTACGCGCAAGGTGCCAATCTCGGGGTGCCGGCAATGACGGCGCACAGGGCCGTCTTTGCTGATGGTCCGGTCCGGGGCCAGACGGTCGTCATCAACGGCTCGGCGGGATCGGTCGGGTTGTTTGCGGTTCAGATGGCGGTCTTCGGAGGCGCACGCGTTATCGGCACTGTCAGCAATTCCGAGGCGGCGGTTCAGGTCAAAAACCTGGGAGCTGCCGCGACCATCGACCGGAAAAAGAAAGATGTCGCTGCGCGGGTCATGGACCTGACCGGCGGCGTGGGGGCTGATCGCATTGTCGAAGTCGATTTCGGCGCCAACCTGAAGCTCGACGCGGCCATCCTGAAACGGAATGGCACCGTTGCGGCTTATTCGTCCACGAGTAACACGACGCCGGTCCTTCCTTACTATGATTATGCCGTCAAAGGAGCCAACCTGCGCTTCATTCAGAGCTTTCACCTACCGGACGAGGCCAGACGAGCCGGGGAGGCAAGGATTGCGGAAATGGCTGAGGCGGGACAATTGAGCGTGGCTATCGGAACGACATTTCCGCTCGAAGAGATTGCTGCGGCACAGGAGCGGGTCGAGGCAGGCGGGTACGGAAATGTCGTTGTGCTGATAGGGCCGTGACTAAACGCGCGTCGGGCCTGAGGCCCGGCAAAAGGCACTCAGTTTGAAGCAGGGCGACACCGGGCCGGCGGCCGGTGAACCGCATCGGGTTTGCCGGAGGTTGCAACTCCTGAGAAAGTGGAGTCGATAAGCACAAGACACCAAACAGATTTTAGGTTGAAGTCCGCGAACGTGCCACTCGGATGATGCTTGGATGCCGTAACGGAAACAAACGGATCCCGTCAACAGTGCCGGGGGCCTGACCCTAGTTCCGGTCGCTGGCCTCTTCAGGACTGTTGAGAGCATCATTGTCCCCCGTCCAGCTCGGAACATGAGAGGCGAGTTTGCCCAGAATTTGCATCAGGCGTTTAGACTCCGCCGGACTGAGCGCAGTCATCATCTGTTTTTCACGGCCGGCCAGCAGCGGGATGAAGCGCTGATATTCTTTGCGCCCATCTTCAGTCAGGTAAATAAGTTGGCGCCTGTTATCAGAAGGTTCGGTGCGCCGTTCGATAAATCCCTTCTTATCCAAAGCAACGACTGCGCGGCTGATATTGGCCTTGAGATGACCGGAAAAGTTGCAGATCGATTGCGCGGTTATGCCGTCGCGGTAGGCCAGAAAGATCAGCACGATAATTTCCGGACGCTTCAGACCATATTGGATCTCGATATGCCGATATGCCGGCTCGCGCCAGAAGTTCAATACATAGGACATTTTGTACGCGAATGGGATCTCCGTACCGTCGAGAATCCCCGAAATATCATCGCTTTTCATTAGGGTTCCAATACAATTACGTCTCATATGAGACTATTTCGGTTGCATATGAGACTAATTATAGATAGGGTGCCTCCCAATAACAACCGGGCGCTCAACGTCCAGCAAGGGAGGATTACAATGAAAATTATCCGGAATCTGATCGTCGGCGCTGTCTTGTCGGTTGCCGTGACAACCAATTGCCAAGCAACGGAACTGCGGGTGCTGAGTTCCTGGGCTGAAAATCACGCCTACACCCGCGAAATCGGCAAAGTTTATATGGATCTTGTTAGCAAGGCGTCGAACGGCGACATAACCTTCTCTCTGTTCGGCCCCGATGCCATTCCTTCGTTCGAACAGTTGGAGCCGACCTCACAGGGTCTTTTCGATGTTCTCGTGACACATCCGGTATACCATTACAGCAATACCGGTGTCGGCACCGCGATCGACGCCACGAAAGCGGATTCCGCGCTGCGCCGTTCATCCGGCCTGTTCGAATTCATCGACGACTATTATCAAACTCTGGGCCTCAAGCTGTTGTCTGCTCCACTCATGGGATCCAAGGGTTTCAAGTATGTTCTGCGCGATCCGATCACCGCTTCTCCGGCCTTCGAAGGCCGGAAGATCCGCGGTACCCCGTCTTATCACCCGATGATCATAGCTCTGGGCGGTACGCCGGATAATACGCCGCCGGCAGAAATCTATACTGCGCTCGAAAAAGGTATCTTCGACGGGGCCGCGTTCGGTCGCGTCGGAGTGAAGGATCTCAAGCTCAACGAAGTTGCGCCCTATCTTGCCACACCCGCATTCGGAACCGTGGGCCTCATGGTGTTCATGAATCTCGACCGCTGGAACAGCCTGAGCGCTGAGGAGCAGCAAGTTCTCTTGGCGCAAGGTGAAAAGCTTGAAGAGGTATCTGTTGCCAGCTTCGACAAGCTTGCTGCAGACGAAGATGAATGGCTTCTGTCCAACGGCATGGAACTCACCGAATTTTTGCCAGAAGACAAAGAGCGGCTGGATATGTTGATGAACAACGGCGTCTGGGAAGTTGCAGCAAAGCGATCCCCGGAAGAGGTGGCCAAGATGCGTGAGCTGGCTGAAAAGGCTGGCCTGTAGGCGCTTCAGCGACCGCGAAAACTCTCCAACGTAAAGGTCAGATGATGCGGAAAACTCTGGATTGGGCGACGGAAGTCGCCCTCATCCTCTCCATGCTTCTGCTCGCCATGCTCGTTGCGACCTTTCTCTATGAAGTCGCCTCGCGATACTTTTTCAATCAACCGCAGCAGTGGCCTTCAAACCTGGAACCGGCACTCTTTTGTACTTCCATGTTTTTGGCGCTGCCTGCGGTCACCCGATGTGGCGAGCATATTTCGATCGACATTCTACCGGGCGCTTTGCCCCCTGTCTGGCAGCGCAGGGCCAAAGTGATGCTTCTTCTGTTCGCCGCTCTGGTATGCCTGACCGCAACTTATGTTTGTGGCAGCGAAGTTGCCAAGCAATTCATCGCAAAGACCTCGACCTACGGTTCGCTGCCTTATCCCAAATGGTGGGTGTCGATTTCCATTCCAACCGGATTCGGCCTGACGGCTATTCAATTCGTCTATTCGGCCTTCGATGTAGTTGCACACCGAGAAAGCGAACCAAAATGAACTGGGCAGTGCTTCTATCTGTCGCCCTTGCTGTGCTTGTTGTGCTGCTGTTCAGCGGCGCACCTGTCTTCACTGGTTTTCTTGTGCTCAATACCGGTACCGTTTTCGCCCTATTTGGCGAACGCGGCTTTGGCATGATCACAAATTCCATTTATGCGACCATGACTTCGCACGGCCTGATCACCATTCCACTCTTCGTTTTGGTGGGCGAATTGCTTTTCCGCTCCGGCAGCATCAACCGACTTCATTCCGCAGTCGATGTGTTGGTGGGGCAGGTGAGAGGCCGCACCTATTACCTTGTTGTGGGGCTTTCTACGGTTTTCGGAGCGCTTTCGGGCTCCGCCATAGCAGTATCGGCGGTTTTGGGCCGTTCCGTTTTGCCTGGGATGATTGGCGAAGGCTACGAAAAGAAGCTTTCGGCCACAACCATCCTGGCCGGAGCAAGTCTTTCCCCGATCATACCACCAAGCCTGATTGTCGTAATTGTCGGTTCCCTGGTCAGCAATGTTTCGATCGCTAAGTTGTTAATTGCTGGCATCGGTCCCGGTCTGGTTATCGCTGCGATGGTCGTGATCTATTGTGCAGTACGCGTGGCCCGTAATCCTGATCTCGCCCCTCCGCCCTTGCCTCCAGATCCGATAAGCACAAAAAAACGAACTCGCATCCTGCTTGCCGGCTCACCCTTCCTCATAATCATCGTCGCCATGACTGGCTTTATTCTCCTGGGCATCACGACGCCGTCTGAGTCCGCGGCAACAGGTGTTTTGGCGGCTCTCATGGTCGCGGCCATTTATCGGGAGTTGAAACGCGACGTGATCGTGACGGCTCTTAAATCGTCGGCGCGCATTTCGGCCTCCATTCTGATCATCGTTGCGAGTTCGCAATTATTTGGCCAATTGCTGTCGCTCACCGGGGCGACGCGTGGCCTTGTAACGGCAGTAACCGAACTTAACCTCGACGCATCCGTCATGGTCATTGTGCTGATGCTGGTGCCCTTGGTCTTGTGTATGTTCGTCGACCAGCTCGCCTTTCTGGTTCTAGCAATCCCGTTATATGAACCGGTACTGAAATCCTACGACTACGATCCGATCTGGTTTTGGACTCTCTTCATCATCAACCTCACCATCGGGTCGATATCGCCTCCATTCGGCTACACGCTCTTTGGACTCCAAGGTGCCGCTCCGAACACCCTCGGGATCCGGGACGTATATGCCGGCGCGTGGCCCGTATTCGGGATCTTCGTCGTTGCCATGATCCTGATGTTTTTTGTTCCCGGCATCATTACTTCCCTGCCTGGCTTCATCAAATGAATATCTCGAACGAAATACGTCAATTCCCGAGGTTTCTTGGGCCCAATGGGCAAATTTATGCCGATTGCCTGGTACCCGATACTGAGACTTGTTCCGACCGGGTTCACGTAATGGTGCATGGTGGCATGCATGCGGGAAACTGTTGGATTGCGACCCCGGATGACAGGCTCGGATGGGCACCTATGATTGCTGCTCGAGGTGATCAGGTGTTGTGCCTCGACTGGCCGGGCTGCGGTCGAAGCGGATATATTCCACCTGAAGAAATCACGAGCGATCTCGTTGTGGACCTCATTTCTGCGGCACTCAGAGAGCTCGAAGGACGACGCATCTTGTGGGTACATTCCATGTCGGGTCCGTTCGGCTGGAAAATTGCGGAAAAACTGGGTGACCAACTGACGTCCCTCGTTGCTATCGCACCCGGTCCGCCAGGAAATATCCAACCCAATGCACCCATCTTGTCACAAGGCGAAGATGGACTGACGGCATCTTTGCTTGATCGACCCTGGCGAGTGCCACGAGGTTCTATCTTTGCGCCTGAACGGAGCTTTGCCCATTTCAAATTTGTGAAAGGTAGCAAGCATTTCCCGACAGAAGCTTTTGATCGCTATTTTGCCAGCCTTCTCGGAATCCCAGTCAATCTCTTGCTGGACCGACTAAATGTTGAAGGGCGGCAATTGCGCATCGAGCAACCTGGGAGATTGGCCGACACGCAGGTGATCATCGTCACTGGTGAAAATGACCCGGACCATAGCCGCGAGGTTGACGAGAAAATCCACGATTTTCTGCAAACCCAAGGGGTCAACTCGGAGTACATGTTCCTGCCCCGCCATCATATTCTGGGTAATGGGCATATGATGATGATCGAACGGAACAACGCGGAAATTCTGGACCGCATATATGAAAGGGTGGTTGCTGGAGGAAAACCCGTCAGTCGTGGCCATAATTATTCATTGAACGATGGGCACACCAATTAGGGTCGGTCAGCGCTTGGTGACATCGTTGAAATAGGAAGAGAATTATTCCAATTTCAGAGTTTGGTGCAGTAGGCAGACGGTTCCGCATTCAAAGCTTTGCTACGAAACGATGAGCCAAATCCGTATTCCCCATTGGGATATCAGATCGGTTTAGATCTTGATGAAGCCTTCCCTCCAGCGGTCTGCTCTCCTTGGGATTTCTACCCTAAGAGGCGTTGCGTGTCTTTAATGTTGGTCCAGAGTTCGCTCGAAGTTGAACCTCCAAGGTCCGGCGCAGGATATCTAACGGAACAGGGCGTTCGCGACAATTTGATTGGAAACCCAAGCATCGACACCGTTCCATGACCCGGATGGTCGACGTCGATTTTCATTTCCTGCGCCTCCACCTGTGGATCTGCAAACACTTGATCAAAATCCTGTACCTTGCCGCAAGGGACACCAGCGGCATTCAGTTTTTCGATCCAAGCTTTCTGAGTGTCAGACGCAAGGCGTGCTTCGATGAGCTTCTGCAAATCCGGGCGCTGGGAGAAACGTTTTGCGTTTGTATTGTAACGCTCGTCCTGCGTGATCCACTCAAGATTGAGCGTCTTGAGGAAACGTAGCAGGATAACTTCGTTCGATGGTGCAACCGCGATCTCGCCATCGGCCGTATTGTAAAGACCATAAGGCGCAAACATTGGATGATCATTACCGGTCCGGATCGGTATTTTTCCGGTGGCGAAGAACTCGGCGGCCAAATAGGCCATCATTGACAAAATTGCGTTTTGCATTGCGACTTCAACGTGCTGCCCTTTCCCGCTGTTGTCTCGTTCCCTGAGAGCAGCGATAATGCCGAGCGCTGCGTAAATGCCGGCAACCAGATCGGTGACCGGTGCAGCTGACCGCAATGACTGCGTTCCCTCAGAACCATTTACACTCATGAAGCCACTCATCGCCTGAACCACAAAGTCAAATGCGGGTCGGTCGGCATATGGCCCTGTACGGCCCCAGCCATTCACACTTGCGGAAATCAATCGAGGATTGATGCTCCGCAATGCCTCCTCACCAAAGCCCATCTTGTCCATTACGCCGGGGCGAAAATTCTCCACGACGACATCCGAGGATTTCATCAGGTCCCTAAGAGTGCACTTGCCGTCTTCTGTGTAGAGGTCGAGTACTACCGATTTCTTGTTGCGGTTGAAGGAGGCAAAATACCACGACAAACCATCGCGGATGGTTCCGTGCCCTCGTACCGGATCGCCGGAAGGCGGCTCGATTTTGATCACATCGGCGCCCAAATCCCCCAGGATCATGGTGCAAAATGGACCGGACAGGACACGCGTAAGATCGATTACTCGAACGCCATTGAGCGGTCCGGCCGGTAAATTATTCTTATCCATTTGCGGTCCTCGCCGCTTCCAAAGGCCAGGTCCTTAAACGTGGACCGGCTTTCATGATTTGACCCGGCAAGGTATGTCCGACAAATCGTTCGGCTAAGAGAGCTGCATCCGAGAGTTTACAGAGATCAATGCCAGTGTCATAGCCGGATTCCTCAAGCAGATAGACAAGGTCTTCAGTCGCGATGTTCCCACTTGCCTCCGGCACGAAAGGACAGCCCCCCAGACCCCCAACACTCGCCTCAAAGCGCGATATACCCTCGGCAAGCCCGGTCCAGGCGCAGACGAGCCCGACACCTCTCGTGTTATGGAAATGCAGTGCAATTTCCATATCCGGTACGGCGGTTTTCAGTGCCCGGATGCGCTCGATCACCAGCGACGGAGTTGCCATACCGGTAGTGTCGCCCAGCGATAAACGCGTCACGCCGATCGCCGCGTAGGTTTCCGCTATTTTCAGGACTTCAGCGACAGGCACTTCGCCCTCAAAGGGGCATCCGAATGCCGTGGAAATTGCTCCGTGCAAGGCAACTCCATGGACCTTTGCGATTTCGGCCACCGTTTCGAAGCTTCGCAAAGATACTTCACGGCTGCGGTTCACATTTTTGAGGTTATGGCTTTCGGAGGCTGACATGAACACAACCATTGCATCGGCGCCTGCTTCCACAGCGCGCTCCGCACCATGCTCATTCGGAACTAGTGCGCTCAAGAGTAGGTCGCCACGTTCCTTGAATGCAGAAAAGATCTCTGCTGCGTCTGCCATTTGAGGCACGGCCTTGGAGGAGACGAATGACGTTAGCTCGAAATCCTTCACTCCGGCGTCAATCAGTTTGCCGATCAGCGCGATCTTTTCGGAAGCAGGCAATAACCGCCGCTCGGCCTGTAAGCCGTCACGCAAACCGACTTCTGTGACATGAACAGTTTGCCTGTGACGCTGAGCAGTATCTGGGATCATTGGCTTTCCTTCTCTGGCCTCGCGAACATCGCTGCTGGCTTTCCCTTTGCCAGTTTTCCAGTGTCGGCCTCTGGACGAACAACAGCGATCGAGCTGCGTTCGTATGCAAAGAAACAATAGCGCCAGTCAGAAAGAGGTTTCGCGCGAACTTGGCTTGCAAATAGTCTTATATGAGACGAAAACGCTAAAAATTTTAAACTTTGTAGCGAAACCTTTTTGCATCACAAAAAAGCGAGACAGGTGGCAGTTCCTGAATTGCTCCAACTTTTACATGCGCACAGGGTTTCGACCATCTGCCGCTGTTGAGTGCAGCCCTATGTACCTTCAGTTCGAATCTGTCAGATTTGAAGTCATAAACACTCGCGCAAAAGCAGATTGAAGAAGCTGCCAGTGTGAAGTCGTGGTTTCACTATGGCTTGCCGAAAAGGCAACTTAGAAGGAGTTTGTAAGCAATTTTGGTTTTCTCTTGGTGATTTCGGCAGGTTGGAAATCTGGTTCGCGCGGCGTGTCTTCCCCCTGCTCAAATAGCCCTTCCTGAAGCTTTCGAAACCAGAGTCCTCGAAACTTTCTTGTGGGTCGCTCGGGCGGGAATTTTCTGGAGCACTCCTCAGTGACCTTGTCGGTAGGCCAGCGAGGTCACAAATGGGCGATATCAATTTAGAATTTTCAGCAAAGCCATTCTGGCAAGTATGAACCAACGGTTCAGCATACGACAAATTGCTCTAGAATCAGCATGTAGATGCTTCCGTGGCGCTTCCGTTAGTCAAATCGAGGAAATTTGGAATCGGTTTGATATTGTTAAGCTGCTGATTTTTTGATAGAAAACTGGCGCACCCGACAGGATTCGAACCTGTGACCTCTGCCTTCGGAGGGCAGCGCTCTATCCAGCTGAGCTACGGGTGCCTGGGCCGCAGCGAAAGAAGCGCGGCGGATAGAGCGTCCTGATACTAGATCCCGCGGGGATGGGCAATCGCTTTCTGATATTTTGGACAGTTTATGCCGGACGGCCGGCGCGTCACTTGCAGCTGGCGGCAAAGACACGCTCTAGCTGTAAGCTTTCGACAGGTTGTCCTTCGATGCGGGCAAAAAGCGATCCTGAAAACGGGACCCCGTCCTGAAGAAGACCTGCAGGCCCGTCCCGCAGAATGGGCCGCTTGCACTTGGGTCGCAGCCTATCTTCGAGACAGCGCTGAAGCGCTTCCGCAGAATGAGGGGCTGTGGATCCCTCTGGTCCCGAAGGCGACCTGTTGAAAGCTCAAATCCGGAGGCCTGGCGCGAAATGGTCTCTGAGGGACGGGGGAGGAGAGCCGGTCTCCTGCCGGAAAGCGTCCCGGCGGGCTGGAAGAGACCGGCAGGCGCCCTATTTGGCCCGGCAGGCGCCCCATTTGGCAGAGCGCGCGGACCGGACGGGCATGCCGGCACTGCAGACCGGAGGAGGCAAGGCCGGGGCTGGCGTGCGTCAGGCTGTCGGAAAAGAAGGCACAAGGGCGGATGATCCGGTGCGCGATCTCATGCGTACCGATGGGAAGGGAGGACCAAGCCGATCCGGAGTGGCGGGAAAAACAAAAAAAACGCGCAGCCGTAAGGACTGCGCGAATAAAGTTACTGTGCACGTGGCCCCATCGACCACGGCGGCAACTCTAGCGGCATCTTCTCCGATTGTCATTACCGTAAAATATTTTATTTTTTGATTCACTGTAATGCGACTGATCGTTATTCATACTGAGTTGAATTTGAAATTACAGAAAACCGCCAATTGCCCCTGAAATTCAGGGCTTTATATATGCCGGACAACATAATTGCCGACTTCGGAATCGATCATCTGCCGATCCCGAAGGATCAATTATTGGCAGTTTTGTCCATGCTTGGTTCTGCTTGGAACGGTTGTCCCGGCCACCTGCACACGTGTGATGCCTTTCCGGACGAAGCCGAGTTCCTTGGCGGCGGCCCAGGTAACGTCGATCACGCGGCCCTTGGCGAAGGGCCCGCGGTCGTTGATGCGGACCGTCACCGTCTTGCCGTTCGACAGGTTGGTCACCTTGACCAGCGTACCGAATGGCAGGGTCCGGTGGGCCGCGGTCAACAGGTTGGGATTGGCGCGTTCACCGCTGGCCGTCCGGCCGCCGAGCTTGTACCAGGACGCCTTGCCGCATTGCTGAAACGCGCCGGCTTCGGCCTGCGAGTGGACGCTCACGTAAAGAAATGCAAACGCGGTGAGAGCGGCTGCGCCGAGCCGCCGCGGGAAAGTCAATTGGCTCATCGTTGTCCCCTTCAAGCCAGAAACAGACTGTTGCGCATTTTTACGGGACTGCGGAGACGCCCAAGGGCCGCTTGAAGCTGGCCTGACGGACCGGATCGGCCCGAGCGAAAGACAACAAACCTTCGCGCGATGCGGCGGCCTGTCAGGTCCGCAACGCGTGAAATGGGCCCGCAGGGCCCACCTGTGACGCGGTTTTCGCATCTGCCGAACGTCTTTATGGATCGTAAGCGGTCGGCCGGACCACGCACGAACCGCCCCTGTCGGCAGACCCGAAATCCGGGTCAAGCGGCTCCGTATTCCCTAAAAAGTGCTCCAGTTGCACATTCACGCTGAAAAATGTGATCAGCGTGGGTACCATTCGGCGGGGGCGCCTTTAAGACCAGAGAATGATCAAAATGTGGCGTGTTTTCAAAAAAGAAGAGAATTTCGAGTAAAAAGTAGTTAAAATTTGAAGTATTATGGAAATAATCGCCCGAATAGTTGGTTTACTATAATTTTCCTTAGACTTGTGGGTATTTGCCCAGGCCTGAAATAACAAAAAAAATCTGTGCTAGAAATTCTTCTCTAAGGGACGGCGACTTGATGTTTCAGCAGGGGCCGAACCGACGGATTTTAAAGGGGCATGTGGTGCAAGTGAGCCATCGGTTAACTGGAGGCCGGCGGAAAGGGTCCGGTCATACGGAAAATAACACGCTTGCGGGATTCCATACCTCCCTGCTGGAAGTGCTGCCGCATGCCGCCGCCTATATCGCACAGGACGGGAGCATTCTTCATCACAACAAGAACCTGCAGGCGGCCTGCGAGGCGCTGGGGCTTGCCGGGGTTCCGGCAGGCCTGAATGACCTTCTCACCGCCGACAGCTGGAAACGCTGCGAAGCGGTGCTGTCCGCGGCCTTCAGCGGCGTGCCCGCGCAGGCCAGCGGACGGATATGCGAAAAGTCCGGTCTGACCTTCTGCCACCATATGATCTGCACCTCGTTTCTCTCCCTGACGGGAGAACGCCAGGCGGTGCTCGTTCAGTTCGACATGGCCGATACGGCGGCCAGACGGGAAGACCCCGCGCCGGGTCATCCGTCCGCTCAGCCCGCCTCCGGGGATCCGGTGCGGGACAAATGCCTGCTCGACCATTTCCCCGACGACGTTCTGGTCTTCGAAGGGAACGAAAGCGTGGAGGAAATGGCCGTCGGGCTGCTCGGGCTCATCGGAAGCAATTACGAAACGGGTTTTCTGATCGAAACCCTCGGCGGCCTCGAAGGTCACCTGCCGCAAACGCTTTACATTCCCGAAAACAGCGGTTTCGAAACGACCGCCTATGCCAGCGACCGGCAGATGTGCGAGGTCCGCCTCGTACCGCTTCCGGGCCTTGAGGGCGGCGGCAGCGGTCCGTCCAAGACGATGGCGATCATCCGGCGCAACGTCGATTGCCCCCATGAGGCGGCCGAAAACAGGCGGCTGGCCTATCTGGATCCGCTGACCGGTCTGGAAAACCGGAGGGCATTCACCAAAACCCTGAAACGGGAACTCAACCGGCTCGCCGTGGATCTGCAGACAGGGCTCGCCGTTTTCTACATCGATCTCGACGAATTCAAGAAGGTCAACGATCTCGGCGGCCACGATGCCGGTGACGACATGCTGCTGCGCGTCGCCGCCTGCCTGAGACTGACCCTCGGCGAATTCGGCACCGCCGCCCGGATCGGCGGCGACGAATTCGCGGGCATGCTGCCGGCGGCGAACAAGGAGGCGGCGCTGGAGATCGCCGAAAAGATCCTCGAAGGGTTCGACAGGATCCGGCTCGAGGTCAGCGACCGGGTATTCACCATCGGAGGCTCCGTCGGCGTCGCCTTTGTCGATGGCGGCACGCCCTTGCAGGATCTCGACGCCTCCGTGCTGCTGGGCTTTGCCGACCGGGCCTGCCTGCGCGGCAAGCGTTTCGGCGGCCAGTCCGTCCAGATCCACAGCATTCAGTCGAACGATTGCGAAAGCCAGGGCAAGGACCTCGCCGAACTGCCGGAACCGGGCAGCTTCCGCGCGAGCGAGCTTTCGCTCTATGCCATGCCGGTCGTGAGTTTGAAGGAGAACAGGATCTGCGGCTCGGAAGTGCTCTTGCGTTTGCAGGGGGAACGGGCCGGAGAACTGTCCTCGCGCGCCTGGATCACGGCGGCGGAACGCTCCGGTTTCATCGCCCAGGTGGATGCCTGGACGCTGGACAAGGTTCTCGACGCCGCGGACCGCAACCCGGCACGGGTGACCCTGACCATGAACGTCTCGGCGGAATCGGCCAGGGATCCGAATTTCCGCGACGGTCTCTATCACCGTCTGTCGGTCCATCCGCTGCTGGCGTCGAAGCTGTGCCTGGAAATTGCCGAAAAGGACTTCCTGCGCGAGCCCTCGACGGTGGAATCCTTCTTCAAGTTCGTCACCGATCTCGGCTGCCAGACCGCGATCGACGATTTCGCCGGCCACTGGCCGGTGCTCTCCCGGCTGACGGGTTTGCGCGTCGTCTGGCTGAAGCTGGAATCGAGCCTGACCCAGCAGGTGGTGGAAGAACCGGCGAAAGCCGCCATCCTGAACGGGCTCGTCAGGGCGGCGCATGAGCTCGGCATCAAGGTCGTCGCCAAGCATGTCGAAACGCCCGAGGAAGCTGAGCTCTTGCGCAAGCTGGATATCGAGGCCGCGCAAGGCTTCCATTTCGGCAGGCCGGAGCCCTGGTCCGGACACTGATTTTCGTCAGCGCCTGAAGCCCTCCATCGCCGTCCCGGACGGAGCGAAGCACAGGTCCGGGACCTCAAGCGGGTTGACGGGTATGGACTCTCTTGTTGAAAAACCAAGGTCCCGGGCGCTGCACTTCGCCAGGCGGCGTTGAGGCAGGTTCCCATACGGCAAGAGCGGCGTTTCCGCCGCTTCGGACCGGGTATCCGTGATCAGATGTCGAGGTTCGCCACCGCCAGGGCGTTGTCCTGGATGAATTCGCGGCGCGGGTCCACCTCGTCGCCCATCAGTTTGGTGAAGATGTCGTCGGCATCGTCCGCCTCGCGCACCTTCACCTGCAACAGGGAACGGACATTCGGGTCGAGCGTGGTTTCCCAGAGCTGTTCCGGGTTCATCTCGCCGAGGCCCTTGTAGCGCTGCAGGGAGATGCCTTTCTGGCCGAAGGCATAGACCTGCTGCAGGAGGGCGCGAGGCCCGCGGATCTCGGTCGCGTTGTCCTTGCGGCGCAGAACCGCGGCCTTGCCGTAGACTTCGCTGAGATGATCCGCATGCGCGGCCAGGCGCCTTGCATCGGCCGAGTCGAGCAGCGCCGCATCGATCGTGGCGGCTTCCACCACGCCGCGCACGGTGCGCTGGAAAACAAGGCTGCCGTCATCGCGCGCCTCGCCGGTCCAGCCGCGTTCGAATTCGTCCGCCAGGATATCCATGCGCCGGGCGATATAGGCCGCCGCCTCTTCCGCCTTGCCCCGGTCGTCCAGGATTTCCGGGGTCAGAGCGCCTGCGATCGCCGCCTGTTCCACGACATCGCGGTTGTAGCGCGAATGCAGGCCGTCGAAGATATCCGCGATCTTGCGGGCGGTTTCGACGACGGCAAGCAGGTCCTGCCCGGTCCGGACCTCGCCAGTGGCAAGCGTCAGGGACGCTTCGTCCAGGCCCTGGGCGATCAGATAGTTTTCCAGGGCGTCCTGGTCTTTCAGATACTGTTCCGACTGGCCGCGCTTGACCTTGTAGAGTGGCGGCTGGGCGATATAGATGTAGCCGTTCTCGATCAGCTCCGGCATCTGGCGGAAGAAGAACGTCAGGAGCAGGGTGCGAATATGCGCGCCGTCCACATCGGCATCGGTCATGATGATGATCTTGTGGTAGCGCAGCTTCTCGATGTTGAATTCTTCCTTGCCGATCCCCGTTCCGAGCGCGGTGATCAGGGTGCCGATCTCGTTGGAGGACAGCATCTTGTCGAAACGCGCGCGCTCCACGTTGAGGATCTTGCCGCGCAGCGGCAGGACGGCCTGATTTTCGCGGTGGCGGCCCTGTTTGGCGGAGCCGCCTGCGGAATCGCCCTCCACCAGGAAGAGTTCGGCCTTGGAAGCGTCCCGCTCCTGGCAGTCCGCAAGCTTGCCGGGCAGGGAGGCGATGTCGAGCGCGCCCTTGCGCCGTGTCAGTTCGCGCGCCTTGCGCGCCGCCTCGCGGGCGGACGCCGCCTCGACGACCTTGGACACGATGGTTTTCGCAGGCGCAGGGTTTTCCTCCAGCCAGTCGCTCAGGCTCTGCGAGATCAGGTTCTCGACAACCGGCCGGACTTCGGAGGAAACCAGCTTGTCCTTCGTCTGGGAGGAGAATTTCGGATCCGGCACCTTGACGGACAGGACGCAGGTGAGGCCTTCGCGGCAGTCGTCGCCGGACAGCGAGACCTTTTCCTTCTTCATCAGGCCGGTGGCTTCGGCGTAACCGGTCACCTGGCGCGTCAGGGCCGCGCGGAAGCCGGCAAGGTGCGTGCCGCCGTCGCGCTGCGGGATGTTGTTGGTGAAGCAGAGCACATGCTCGTGATAGCTGTCGTTCCACCACATGGCGGCCTCGACGGTGATGCCGTCGCGTTCCGCCTTCATGGTGATCGGATCTTCGATCAGCGGATGCTTGGCCCGGTCCAGATAGCGCACGAAGGCTTCCAGGCCGCCTTCGTAGAACAGCTCCTCGACCGTGTCTTCGACGCCGCGCTTGTCGGTCAGGATGATCCGGACGCCGGAATTGAGGAAGGCAAGCTCGCGCAGCCGGTGTTCCAGCGTGCCGAAATCGAATTCGGTTTTGGTGAAAGTTTCAGGCGACGGCAGGAAAGTGACTTCGGTGCCTTTTTTGCCGTCGGCCGGGCCGACCACCCGAAGGGGTCCCTGGGATTCCCCATGGGCGAAGGTCATGAAGTGTTCCTGGCCGTTGCGCCAGATGCGCAGGTCCAGTCTTGTGGAGAGCGCGTTCACGACCGAGACGCCGACACCGTGAAGACCGCCGGAGACCTTGTAGGAATTCTGGTCGAACTTACCGCCGGCGTGCAGCTGGGTCATGATGACCTCCGCCGCCGAGACGCCTTCTTCCGCATGAATGTCCGTCGGAATGCCGCGCCCGTTGTCGGAGACGGTCACGGAGCCGTCCGGATTGAGCGTCACCGTCACATGGTCCGCGTGGCCGGCAAGCGCCTCGTCGATGGCGTTGTCCACCACCTCGTAGACCATGTGGTGAAGACCCGAACCGTCGTCGGTATCGCCGATATACATGCCGGGCCGTTTGCGCACCGCATCGAGGCCTTTCAGGACCTTGATGCTGTCCGCGCCATATTCGGCGCCGTTGTCGGTTTCCGGGGTCGGAACGGGCTCAGACATGGATGTGTCGCTCATGCGAATCATTCACCAATCGTTTTATCTTTTCTCCCCCGTTATACGGGGTTCCGGCGGGGGTTCAACCACACGCGCGTCCTTGGCAAGCCAGCAAAGGGATTATGGTGGAAAACCATAAGATTCAGGCGGATTTAAGAGGCTTCTCCCCCTCGAAGCAGCCGGCCGGCTCCGTCGCTGATTTCAAACACGTCCGCGTCTTCCGGCAAGGCCGTGAAAAGCGCCTCGTCCGTACCGGTCATGAAAACTTGCCCGCCTAACGAATCCAGCTTGCCGAACAGGGCCTCGCGGCGCGCCGGATCGAGATGCGCGGCCACCTCGTCGAGCAGCAGGACCGGCGTCATGCCGGAGACTTTTGCGGTCAGTTCCGCATGGGCGAGGATCAGCCCGATCAGGAGCGCCTTCTGCTCGCCGGTGGAGGATTGCGCCGCCGGCATGTTCTTGGCAGCGTGCAGAACCGTCAGGTCGCTCAGATGCGGCCCGTTCAGCGTCCGCCCGGCCGCCCGGTCGCGGGCGCGTCCGTCCCGAAGCATCCGCCGGTAGCAGTCTTCCCGGTCGGAGGCGCCGAGGCCGATGGTTTCGGCCTCGAAGGCGCCTTCCAGGGCGATGGAGGCATGCGGAAAGGGCAGGTCCTGGTCCACCTGCTCGGCGATCATCCGGGCGAGCAGGACGACGGTCTCGCCACGGGCGATAGAGACTGCAGTGCCGAGTTCGGCCACCTGCTGTTCCAGAGCGCTGAGATAGGCATCGGAGCCGCCCTGGTCAAGAAGGCGGTTGCGCTGGCGCAACGCGTTCTCGAAATCCGAAACCCGGCGGCCGTGGGCCGGGTCGATCGCCAGCGTCAGCCGGTCGAGGAACCGGCGCCGGTCGGAGCCCGGACCGGTGAACAGCCCGTCCATCGACGGCACCAGCCAGAGCACCCGCATATAGTCGAGCAGGCTTTCCGATCCGCGCACCTCCTCGCCGTCGACGCGCACCTTGCGTCCGGACGAGCCCGCGACGAGGCCGGTGCCGATCTTCGTTTCCAGCCCGTCGAGCAGCACGGTCGCGGCCACGCTCCAGCTGCCGTCGCCGCCCTTGCGGGCGATCTCGGCGAGCGCGGCCCGCCTGAGGCCGCGGCCCGCGGTCAGGAAGGAGATCGCTTCGAGGATATTGGTCTTGCCTGCGCCGTTCGGTCCGACGAAGGCCACCATTTTCGCCGAAACCGGCAATGTGAGGGAAGCATAGTTGCGGAAGCCGGTCAGCGACAGACGGGTCAGCCGTGCCGTCCGGAACTCTGTCATGGCTTCACTTCCGCTTGGATCACCGGACACCGGCCGGCATCGACCGGGCGTCCGGATGTTGATCGTTCCCGAGTATTGCGGGTGTCCCTGCTATCAGACCCGCATCGGCATCAGAACGAACAGGCAGTCGTCGACCGTGTTGTCCTGAATGAGGGTCGGAGAGCCTGAATCGGCCAGCCGGAACAGGGCGGTGTCGCTGCTGAGCTGGTTGGCGATGTCGAGCAGGTAGCGTGAGTTGAAGCCGATTTCCAGCGGCTCCGCGTCGTAGTCGACGGCCAGTTCCTCGGTCGCGCTGCCGGAATCAGGATTGTTCACGGTCAGCACCATGCGGCCCTCGTTCAGCGCCAGCTTGACGGCGCGCCCGCGCTCGGAGGAGATCGTCGAGACACGGTCGACGGCTTCCTTGAACTCGTCCCGGTCGACGCGCATTTCCTTGTCGTTGCCCTGCGGGATCACCCGGCCGTAATCGGGGAACGTGCCGTCGATCAGCTTGGAGGTCAGGACCACCGAGCCCGTGGTGATGCGGATCTTGGTGTCCGACAGTTCGATCTGCACGTTGGCTTCCGGGTCTTCCAGAAGCTTCTGCATTTCGCCGACGGTCTTGCGCGGCACGATGATGCCCGGCATGCCGGCGGAGCCGGAAGGCGCGGGCACCTCCGCCTGCGCCAGGCGGTGGCCGTCCGTCGCGACCGCGCGGAACTGCTGGCCGGCGGGCGTGTCCACCGTGTGCAGGTAGATCCCGTTCAGATAGTAGCGCGTCTCTTCCGTCGAGATGGCGAATTGCGTGGTGTCGATCAGCTTGCGGATATCGGCGGCCGTCAGCGAGAAGCCATGGGTGAACTCGCCGGCGGTCAGGTCCGGGAAGTCGGTTTCCGGCAGCATCTGCAGGGTGAACTTCGAGCGGCCGGCACGGATTTCCAGGGTGGCGTTGTCGCTGGTCGTTTCGAGGACGACCTGAGAGCCTTCCGGCAGCTTGCGCACGATGTCGTAGAACATGTGGGCCGGAACCGTCGTGGCCCCGGGCAGCTCGATCATGGCGGGAACGGTCTCAACGATCTCCAGATCGAGGTCCGTCGCCTTCAGGTTTATCGCACCGCCGTCGGCGCGCAACAGAACGTTCGAGAGAATGGGTATGGTATTCCGGCGCTCGACCACCCGGTGAACATGGGTCAAGGACTTGAGGAGGTCGGTCCGCTCGAGGGTCGCTTTCATACACTCGTTCCGTACTCATGAAACGCCAGGCTGAGCTGCCTGGCAAAACTGGACATTTGGGCTCCGCTGGGGAGCGGGGGGACGACACTGCCCTTAACCGGCGTCAAAAGCAAGGGGGCGTCCGGTCCGAACGCCCCCGATTTTGGTAGAATATCGTGCATTTTAGCGCTGAGACCGGATAACTATCCCGCTTCCGCATGAAGCCATGCGGAAGCGGGTTCTTGTCAGGCGTCGAGCATGCGTTTCAGCAGCTCCAGCTCCTGTGCGAGCGCGTAGTCCGCACGGGCCATTTCCTCGATCTTGCGCACCGCGTGCAGCACGGTTGTGTGATCCCGGTTCCCGAACCGGCGGCCGATTTCCGGCAGCGAGCGCGGGGTCATCACCTTGGCAAGGTACATGGCTATCTGCCGCGGGCGGACGATGGTCCGGGTCCTGCGGGCCGACAGCAGGTCCGCCTTGGTGACGTTGTAGTGCTTGGAGACCACCCGCTGGATGTCCTCGATCTTGACCCGGCGCGGCTCGCTGGAGCGGACCAGATCGCGCAGGGTCATCTCCGCCATTTCCTGGGTGATCGGCTGGTTGGTCAGCTGATTGTGGGCGACCAGGCGGTTGAGGGCGCCTTCCAGGTCGCGACCGGAGGAGGCGACGTGGCGGGCCACATAATCGAGCACGCCATCCGGCACCTCGAACTGCGGATAGGATTTCCTGGCCATTTCGACACGGGAAACCAGGATGTTCCGGCGCAGGGTGAAGTCCGGCTCCTGAATGCCGACAACCAGGCCGCCGGAAAGACGCGACCGGACGCGGTCGTCCAGGGTGTCAAGTTCCGAAGGCGCGCGGTCCGCCGCCACGATCACCTGACGCGCACCGTCGATCAGGGCGTTCAGGGTGTGACAGAACTCCTGCTGAACCTGTTTGCCGTGCAAGAACTGCATATCGTCGATCAGGAGCAGGTCGATGGTCCGCAAGGTGTCCTTGAAGGCCAGCGCCGACTGGGACTTCAGGGCGGCGACGAACTTGTACATGAAGTGCTCGGCCGTCAGGTAGAGCACCTTGCGGCCGTTCGCCCGGGCCTTCGCGGCGACCGCCTGCATCAGGTGGGTCTTGCCGAGACCGACCGAGGCATGCAGGTAGAGCGGGTTGAAGGTGACGCTTCCGCCGCCGGCGACCTGACGGGCCGCTGCCAGGGCGAGATTGTTGGAATCGCCTTCCACGAACGTGTCGAACGTGTATTTCGGATCGAGCGCGGCTCCCTGCAGGACGTCGCGCGGCGTATCCGTGCCGGCTTCGCCGCGGCCGACGGCGGCAGTGGCTGCCTGCGCGCGGCTCACCTGGGAGGCATCTGCGAGCGCATCGCCGCGGGTGTCTGCAGCGGCCTGCTTACCGCCCGAAGGCGCGGCGAGGCTCGGCTGGGTGACCGCGGTCTGACGCGGCCGGATGGCGCCGCGGACGGTCAGCTCGATGCGGTGCACATTGTCGCATTCGCGCTGCCACAGTCCCATCAGCTGGTCGTTGTAGTTGTTCTGGATCCACTGCTTGAGAAAACGGGTGGGAACCGACAGGCGCACAGTGCCGTCCTGATGTTCCTCCAGGTCTACGCGCGCAAACCAGCTGGTGAAAACATCGTCGCCGAGTTCCGCGCGAAGCCGTTTCTTTACCCGCTTCCATTGTTCGGAGCCGCCTGCCTCCTGAACCTGCATGTCATCTGCCTCCTGTATCGATGAAGAACGATCCGCCACAGTCATTCTTCGACGCCTTACTGCTTTTGCAGCATTATAGTGTCCCTTTTGGGACGGTTATGGTTTTGCACGGCGGGAACTTACCCGCCGGCCGGCCCCGTCGTGAAGCGGGGTGTCTAGCTTTGAATCCAGGGCAGTCCGGCAGCCTTCCATCCGGACTGGGTTCCACGGTGGCCGTCTACATCGAGCGGGCCCTCGAAACCATCGGATATATTGAAGCACTGCGTGTAGCCGGCCTGCGTCAGCGCAATCGCAGCAGCCTGGCTGCGAGCGCCGGAGCGGCACAGAAAATAGATCGGCGCGTTCCGGTCAAGTCCTTTCTTGACCAGATAGTCCGAAACCGTCGCCGCGAAATCCGGATTGGGACCGGAAGACGGGAAACTCTGCCACTCGGCGAGAACGGGTTCCTTCCCGATCGGCCGAAGGTCGGGCAGGCCCACGAAGGACCATTCCGCTTGTGTACGTACGTCCACAAGTGTGGCATCCTGTCCGCTGGAAAGCTCGTTGAAAGCCTCCAGCGCAGTGACGTTCCCAGCATAGCCACCCACAATTTGCACAACTGCCCCCTTCAATAGCCCGAAGGCTATTGATTCAAAGAAAAATCAAAATTTTCGGAAAGAAGAATTCGGTCTGGATCGACGCTAGGCGCCCTGGATACTGAATAAACTGATGTATTCATCCAGAGATGTTAATGCCACGTGCTTAGTTATATATTGATGCGACTTATTCATTGTTGATCCAGGCACCATTTTTGAGTTGTCCGCTGGTCTTTCCCCGCCAGCCACTTGCTAATATACAGACCGCGACCGGCGGGGCAACTGCGTGTTTTAACGAATTACCGATGTGACCGGTTTCTGCCCCAGCGTCAAAGATATTCGGCCGCCTGTGGGTTACGGAACAAAGGCATTTAACCGCAATGACTTTTGGCCCTGTCCGGGATTGTCACAATTCAAAAACAACATTTTCAAAAAAAATTTCGGAACTGATATCTTGACTCGTATCGAATCCGGTTTGATCGGCTACCTCAACGCCTACATGTGTATAAACTATTGAAAAAACTAATTAATTTCTGACAGTATTATACATGGTAGAATTGCCGGTAATGCGCGTTCCGGTTGCCGATCGGCGTCATCCACAAAATTGCATGGCTAAAAAAAACCCGGCACTGCGGCCGGGTCTTTTTGACGATGATATGACGGAGAAATTACGCGCCGAGTGCCTTGATGCGGGCATTGAGACGGGAAACCTTCCGGGATGCCGTATTTGCGTGCATAACGCCTTTGGAAGCGGCACGCATGATTTCCGGCTGTGCAGCCTTGAAAGCTTCGCTGGCAGCGGACTGATCGCCAGAAGCGATTGCTTCTTCAACCTTGCGCAGGAAGGTGCGCACGCGGCTCCGGCGAGCTTTGTTCGTGGCCGTCCGGCGGGCAATCTTGCGGGCCGCCTTCTTGGCCGATGGTGTGTTGGCCATGGGCTCTATCCTGATCGGTAATTGGGACTGATGTCCGGTGGCGATCGGGACCGAAGCGCAAGGGCGGCAAGACCCGATCAAAAAACAACGGCGGCGGAAATCCGCCACCGATTGGGCGCTGCTTATAATCGCGCTTGAGGGGCGCGTCAACGGCTTTATCGTTGATACGCGTAAGTTTATTTGTTGTTGAACTGCGGTGTCCGTTTCTCGGTGAAGGCGCTCATGCCCTCCTTCTGATCCTCGAGCGCGAACATCGCCTGGAACACCCGGCGCTCGAAGCGGACGCCTTCCGCCAGCGTGGTTTCGTAGGCGCGGTCGACGCTTTCCTTGGCCATCATGACGACCGGCAGCGAGAAGTCGGCGATCTTTTCCGCCGCCTTCATGGCTTCCTCGATCAGGTCGTCCGCCGGCACGATCCGGCTGACCAGGCCGCTGCGCTCGGCTTCTTCCGCGTCCATCAGGCGTCCCGTCAGCACCATTTCCATGGCCTTGGACTTGCCGACGAACCGCGTCAGCCGCTGCGTGCCGCCGGCGCCCGGAATGACGCCCAGGGTAATTTCCGGCTGGCCGAACTTGGCGGTCTCCGCGGCGATGATGAAATCGCACAGCATCGCCAGTTCGCAGCCGCCGCCGAGCGCATAGCCGGCAACGGCGGCAATGATCGGTTTGCGGTTCCGAGAGACCCGGTCGAACGGTCCGATCAGATCCGTCTGGTAGGCGGAGGAGAAGTCATGCGGCTGCATTTCCTTGATGTCCGCGCCGGCCGCGAAGGCTTTTTCCGATCCGGTGATGACCACGCATCCGATCCGCTCGTCCGCCTCGAAACCGTCCAGGGCCTTGCCCAGCTCCGCGACCAGGGCCGAATTCAGCGCGTTCAAGGCTTTCGGCCGGTCCAGGGTGATCAGACCGACCTTGCCGCGTTTTTCAACACGGATGTTCTCATATCCCATTTCGCCCGCTCCCAGTGCCAGGACGTCTTATCGTGATAGGCCATGCGTAACCGACCCGAGGCTGGTCTGGCAAGGTTGTCCGTTAGGTTACTTCCGGCCTCGGGATATCCTTATCGCTGACATGTCGGACAGTAAAATGTCGATCGGTTCGATTGCACGATCCGCGCGATCGTGCCGCTGCAGCCGGGTGTCCGGCAGGGCTGGCCCTCCCGGTCGTAAACGGCGAAGGAATGCTGGAAATAGCCAAGCGTGCCGTCGGCCTGGGTATGGTCCCGCAACGAGGAGCCGCCCGCCCTAATGGCTTCCTCGAGGGTCGAACGGATATTTTCGGCAAGCTCGCCGGCCTTCTTCGTCGGGCGACCGGTTTTCGTGGCAAGAATGCCCACCGGTCGCGTCGGGCTGAGCCCTGTCCGCCACAGGGCCTCGCAGACATATATATTGCCCAGGCCGGCGATGAATTTCTGGTTCAGGAGCGCGGCCTTGAGCGGCATCTTTCGCCCCGCGAACAGCCGCGCCAGGGTTTCCCCGCTCATGTCGTTGCCGAGCGGCTCCAGGCCGAGCTCCCTGAAATAGGCGTGGCCAGCGAGATCGGCGCGGGAAATGAGATCCATGAAGCCGAACCGGCGCGGGTCGTTGTAGACGATGCGCGCGCTATCTCCGGCGGCCGTTATCAGGTGAAACACCACATGGTCGTGTTTCGGATCCTTGCCCCGCGCCAGGGCAAATTGTCCCGGCAGCTCGGAGGCCAGATCGTTTTCGATGCGGAACGAGCCGGACATGCCCAGATGCATGACCAGCACATCGCCCCTGTCCGTATCGGCGAGAAGATATTTCGACCGGCGCGACAGCGCCGACACCCGGCGTCCGGTCAGCCGGTCTGCAAACCGGGCCGGGAACGGGAAGCGCAGGTCGGTGCGATTCTGGTCGACACGGGTGATGAGCGCACCCTCCAGGGTCGGCGCGAGACCCCGCTTGACGGTCTCGACTTCGGGCAGTTCGGGCATCTAGTTCCTGCACCTGCAAATGAGATTGAAAGGCTCCAAGGGTCTGGTCTCCGCTGCGCTTGCGCGTTATAGGCCTGCGTCATATGGGTTTTTGTTTCCGGCGAAGATAGCGCTTGCCAGGGGCTTGTACTATGGTCCGGCGCACTTTGACGGTAAAATCAGACAGGTTGATCCTGGAGACGCTTTCATGACGCAGCAGGCACGCGGGCAGACCGGCACGTCCAGTCGCACCCCGGAAGAGATGCCGACCAGCTTTGGGTTCGCCAAGGTCGCCGAGGGCCAGAAACAGGCGCTGGTGGACGATGTCTTTCACAAGGTCGCCGAACGCTACGACCTGATGAACGACCTGATGTCCGGCGGGTTCCACAGGGTGTGGAAGGACGCCATGGTCTCGTGCCTGGCGCCGCCGCAATCCGGGGCGTCGCACTGGCGGCTTCTCGACGTTGCCGGGGGCACCGGCGACATCGCGACGCGGGTGGTGCGCAAGTCCGGCGAGACGGTGAAGGCCGTCGTCTGCGACATCAACGAATCCATGCTGAATGTCGGCCGTGACCGGGCCGAAAAGGCCGGCCTCTCCGACCTGATCACCTTTTCGCAGGGCAATGCGGAGGAGCTGCCGTTTCCCGACAAGAGCTTCGACGCCTATACCATCGCCTTCGGCATCCGCAACGTGCCGGATATTCCCAAGGCTTTGAGGGAGGCTCACCGTGTCCTGAAGCGCGGCGGCCGGTTCCTGTGCCTGGAGTTTTCCGAGGTCGACGTTCCGTTGCTCGACAAGGTCTATGACGCCTTTTCCTTTAGGGCGATCCCGGTCATGGGCAAGATGGTCACCGGGGACGGCGATCCCTACCAGTATCTGGTGGAGTCGATCCGCAAGTTCCCGAACCAGGAGCGCTTCGCCGACATGATCCGCGAAGCCGGGTTCGACAGGGTAAGTTACCGGAACTACTCCGGCGGTATCGCGGCTCTGCACTCCGGCTGGAAACTTTAGCGGAATGGCCTTCCCGGTGATGCCTTTTTTCCGCCTCGTGCGGGCGGGTTTCGTGATGGCGCGCGAGGGCGTGTTCGGTCTCGTCTATCTGCCCGACCTGCCGGCGGGGCCGAGGCTTGGCATTGCCATGGCCCGGTTGCTGGAAAGGCGGGCGGTCAAGACCAAGAGCGCGGATCTGCGCCTGTCGGACGCGCTCAATCGGCTCGGACCTTCCTACGTCAAGCTTGGACAGTTCCTGGCGACCCGCGCCGACGTGGTCGGCAAGGATGCGGCCCGCGAATTGTCTGCGCTGCAGGACCGGCTGCCCGCCTTCGCCCATGAGGAAGCCCGCAAGGCCGTCTCCGAACAGCTCGGCCGGCCGGTGGATGAGGTCTTCGCCGAATTCGGCGAGGCGGTTGCTGCCGCCTCCATCGCGCAGGTGCATCCCGCCCTGATCCGCGACAAGGACGGCTCGGAGCGCCGCGTCGCCGTCAAGGTGCTGCGTCCGGGCGTCGCCCGGCGCTTCCAGCGCGATCTGGAGAGCTATTATCTGGTCGCCCGTCTCGCGGAACGGTTCCATGCGCCCTCCCGGCGCCTCAGGCCGGTCGCCGTCGTCGACACGCTCGCCCATTCCGTCGCCATGGAAATGGATTTCCGCCTGGAGGCCGCCGCGCTTTCGGAAATGGCCGAGAACACGATCCACGATCCCGGCTTCCGGGTGCCTGCCGTCGAATGGCTGCGCACCGCCAAGGGCGTGCTGACGATGGAGTGGGTAGACGGCCGGAAAATGTCGGATGTCGAAGGCCTGAAGGAAGACGGCCACGATCTCGAAGCCCTTGGCGCCGCCGTCATTCAGAGCTTCCTGCGCCACACCCTCAGGGATGGCTTCTTTCATGCGGACATGCATCAGGGCAACCTGTTCGTCGAGCCCGACGGCACGCTGGTCGCCGTCGACTTCGGCATCATCGGACGGCTGAACAAGCGCGAGCGCCGCTATCTGGCTGAGATCCTGTTCGGGTTCATCACCCGCAACTACAAGCGCGTGGCGGAAGTGCATTTCGAGGCCGGATATGTGCCGGCCCATCAGGACGTCGACATGTTCGCCCAGGCGATCCGGGCGATCGGCGAGCCGATCCACGGCCACGACGCCAGCGAGATTTCCATGGCCCGGCTGCTCACACAACTGTTCGAGGTCACCGAACTGTTCGAGATGAGCACCCAGACCCAGCTCATCATGCTGCAGAAGACCATGGTGGTGGTCGAAGGGGTGGCCCGCTCCCTCAATCCGAACCTCGACATGTGGAAGACGGCCGAACCGGTGGTCGGAAACTGGATCGGCGAACATCTCGGCCCCGCCGGCAAGCTCCGGGACGCCGGCGATGTCTTGTCCGCCGTTGTCCGCCTGGCAAACGACCTGCCGCTTTTCGCCGACAGGATCGGCAACATGTCGGCGGAGCTGGAAACGATGACCGCTCGGGGGCTGCGGTTCGACCCGGAAACCGCCGAGGCCATAGGCAAGGCGGAAGCGCGGTATACCCGCTCGGGCAGTGTTGCGCTTTGGGTGATCGCCGTGTCGCTCGGCGCAATCGCCCTGCACATGCTCTTCTAAAGGGCCCGGCCGCTTGTCAGCCGGTTGCCGCGATCGCCGCCAGAAGCGTCCGGCAGGCGGTCTGGATATGCCTTTCCAGGATCTTCACTGCGCGGTTTTCCGACCGCTCCCGGCAGGCCTGGACGAGATCGTGATGATCCTGCAGCCAGTCTCCTGTTCGTGACGGCAGCACGCCGTAGCCGGCGATGTGGATGCGGCAGGTCCGCCGCAGGTCGTTGATGAGCGCCAGTTGCCGCGGCCGCATGGCCGGCAGGTAAAGGGTCCGGTGGAAGTCCCAGTCGCTGTCCGCCCATCGGCTGGTCGCCGCGTCGATGTCGGAATGGGCGAGCGCGGCCGCGATCAGCGCGACATCCTCGTCGCGCATCCGCCGGATCGACTGGCGCAGGCAATCGCTCTCCAGAAGAAGCCTGAGGTGATAGACCTCCTCGATCTCCGCTGCACCGAGACTGATCACGCGCGCCCGGCGGTTGGGCACGAGATCGACCAGCCCGCGCGACGCGAGGAGCTGCAGGGCGTCGCGAACGGGAATGCGGCTGATCGCGAACCGTTCGGCGATCTCTCCCTGTTTCAACTCCTGTCCGGGACGGTAGGTGCCGCCGACGATATCGGCTTCCAGGGCAGTGGCTATGCGCTCGGCGGACATGCGCTCTCCTCGACATCCTCCATGTGATTCCAGTGTGCCCTTGACAGGCCGCTAAAATCAAGAATGTATAAATGTATACACTTTGCGAGGACCTATGGCGACTGAGCACAGCTATTTTGCGGCAATCGTGTGGACGGGAAACCGCGGCGAGGGCACCAAAACCTACCGGGGCTATGACCGGACCTGGGAAATCCGCACGCCCGGGAAACCGCCGGTCGCCTGCTCCAACGACCCGCTGCTGGGCGGCAACCCGGCCCTGCACAACCCGGAAGACCTGCTTCTGTCTGCGCTCTCAAGCTGCCACATGCTCTGGTACCTGCATCTGGCGAGCAATGCCGGCATTGCCGTGTCGTCCTACGAGGATGCGCCCGAAGCGGTCGGCGAAACGGAACCGGGCGGCGCCGGAAGGTTCCTGCGGGCGACACTCAGGCCCAGGATCGCGGTGCCGCGTGGAACGGATCTGGCAAAGGCCGACGCGATCCATCGCGACATTCACAATGTCTGTTTCATCGCCCGCTCGGTGAACTTCCCGGTGAGTTATGAGGCGACCTACCAGGAAGGATAGCGAAGAATAATGTTGATCTTATCGAAATATCAAAGATATACATTAATTGAATTTGGCGTCATCAAGTTTTGATAAAAATATCTTTATGTTCCTCTTTTATATCCTTTAGCGGTCCGGACACTATAACCATCTCCATCACACGTGGTAAATCAATAATTAGGTCATATACAGGGCTGGGCTTGCCAAATTTCCATTCCAAGAATTTACCATCTTTTTTTCGTTTTTCTTTCTCAAAAAAATCGCGATACCTTCTAGGAGTGACGCCAAAAAAGTGTCTAAAAATAGTTTTTGTGTTTTCTTTGTACTGATGAGATTCTTCACCATCGACTGAAATTGCGTCTTTATGGAGTTCATAAGCCGCGCTTTTAGGATAAGGCTCTAGATAAACAACGTCTTTTATTCCACTGGCTACAATGTGTTTAGCGCACATATGGCAAGGAAAAGTTGTGCAATATAGAGTGGCTCCCTTTGTTGGGCGTCCAAGTCTTGACGCGTCAGAAATAGCAGACATTTCCGCATGAACTATTCGGCCAAATTCAAGCGTATCCATGACGCTTGAATCTTTGATTACGGGATCATTGAATATCTTGTCTATATCTATTTCATCTGTATTAATATAATTTAAGTCTTTCAAGCGCCATAGAAAATCATAAACGTTGTTTTTCTTTCTTTTTTCATTTGGGTCTTCGTTTTTTGTGTGATCACGGGCATCAGTTACTCCCGGAATAGGCCAATATGTACCGCCTCCTCCCTTCGGAACCTCGTTGCATCCCATAGAGATTATTTCTTGATCATTCGAAAAAATTGCAGCGCCAACTTGACGTGAAAGGTCAAGAGAGCGAAGGGCTGAAGCTTTCGCGGTGTACATTCCGTACTCATCTGGAGTAGGTGAAATGCGATTGTTGCCAAAAGTGAGATCTAAAAACCTATTTACCTGATCGTCATATGAAGCTTCGAGGTCGGCGTTGATAATAAAATCAGCTTGATGAAATGCCTTACTCACACGCTGACCATGAGAAGTTTCAATTTCATCTTCGTCTATTTGGATTAACTCGTCCGCTTTATTATAAAATGCAGATTCTTCGTTCTTATGACTGCTGTCAGCAAATTTTGACGCAAGGACCTCGCGACGTTTTTGTTTCGATGAAAAGACTGATATTTGAAAAAAGAATTTACCGTACACCCTTCGACATAGATCCAATTCTTCGGTTCTCTTAAATTGCCTTATTATATATGCATAAGGTTTCTGAACATTATTATTTCGTTTCTCTCTGTGCTGGCAAATTTCTTCGATAGCGAGCGCTGCTAAGATAGAATCATCTTGTGACTTTTCTCGAAGAGCATTGCCAAAATCTATATAGGTGCGGTATCGTGTCTCCAGGTCGGAATCAGAGATCTTGTGGCCTGATATGTTCAGGTTTTTAAAATATTCAGTCACTTTTATGTGCTTAGTTTTATATCCGAATCTAGTGAAGTTCTTTTCAAATGCAGAGATCGTATGATTTATATCAACTCCAATCGGCGCAACAATAGCCAAAAATAAATCAGGTGTCTCAATTCTTTTTAATTCGATGGACATTTACGTCTCACTGATTCATAGTCATTTAACTAGTTTCATTGATGATTCGTTGTATGGTGCTACGGGGAGGTTGATCATGCAAGCGGATGCTACTTTCAGTTCAAGTGAAAGCAACCAAATGAGCAATCAAGCTGAATATCAAAGCAAAATTGAAAAATATCAAAAAATTGCAGAAAATATTGTTCATGAAGGTCGAGTAAATATAAAAGTTTCTTATGTTAAAAAAGACGACGAAAAGCTGTTAATCCCAGCTTACTGAGTCACCCGCCGCAGGGTCAGATTGATCCGCCCGCCGTTCTTCAGGAGCGTTGAGGTTCCCTTCAGCACCCGGTCGATGCCGTGAAAGGCGAGCCTTGCCTCGCCGCCGAGCACGACCACGTCGCCCGATTGCAGGCGGAAGGATTTCGTCGGGTCCTTGCGGTTCAGGCCGCCGACCCGGAAGGTGGCGGCGTCGCCCAGGGAAACCGAAACGACGGGCGCCTCGAAGGTCTGTTCGTCGCGGTCCTGGTGCAGGCCCAGCCGGGCGCCGGGCTCGTAATAGTTGATCAGGCAGGCTTCCGGCTCCGGGGCATCGGGTGCAAGCTCCTTCCAGAGCGTGCGGAGAACCGCCGGCATCGCGGGCCAGGGTTTTCCGGTTTCCGGGTGGGACGGCTGATAGCGGTAACCGTGGACGTCTGACACCCAGCCGAGCGGCCCGCAATTGCTCATCCGCACGGTGAACGGCTTGCCAGTCCTGGGCATGACCGGCAGGAACAGAGGCGCCTCGGCGACGATCGTCCGGATATCCTCCAGCAGCGCCTCCTGGGCCCTGCGGTCGAAATGGCCGGGCAGATAGGCAAGGCCGCTCAGGCCGTTGAGGACAATATCCTGCATGAGTTGAAGGGTATCGATTTTTGCCGTGCGCTTCCACCGCCGCCGGTGCAGATTGGGGCGAAGTCCGATAATTTTCCGCAGGCCGGCCGGTGCGGGGCAATTTGCAAAAACGTTTTGCAAAAAATAGCGCATCCCGGAGTTCCACGCCCAAATGCGCAACGCAACGCCTGCCGGTAACGATCTGGGAAGAAATATCGGCCAAGAACAGGGCTGTCCGCGAAATGACAGTGGACAGATGTCTTGCAGGCAAAGTTTCATCCACCTATATAGCTCTCAAGCTTCGCGCCTAATCCCGAACGTTCCGTTCAGGCGCGATGTCCGGGCAGAGCCCGGAGCCCAAGTGAGAGGAGCCGGACTGACGCCTTCATGGGTCTATCCGGTTTGCTAGAAAGAGAGGCAGATATGGCAAAGGTCATTGGTATCGACCTCGGCACGACCAACTCGTGCGTCGCCGTCATGGACGGCAAGGATTCCAAAGTTATTGAAAACGCAGAAGGCGCCCGCACCACCCCTTCCATGGTGGCGTTCTCGGACGACGGTGAGCGTCTTGTCGGCCAGCCGGCGAAACGCCAGGCGGTCACCAACCCGACGAACACGCTCTTTGCGGTCAAACGCCTGATCGGCCGCCGCTACAGCGACCCGACCGTCGAAAAGGACAAGAAGCTCGTTCCGTTCGAGATCGTCAAGGCGGATAACGGCGATGCGTGGGTGGAAGCCAACGGCGAAAAATACTCCCCGTCCCAGGTCTCCGCGTTCATTCTTCAGAAGATGAAGGAAACCGCCGAGAGCTATCTCGGTGAAAAGGTGACCCAGGCGGTCATCACCGTTCCGGCCTACTTCAACGACGCCCAGCGCCAGGCCACCAAGGACGCCGGCAAGATCGCAGGCCTTGAAGTCCTGCGCATCATCAACGAGCCGACCGCGGCGGCACTCGCCTACGGCCTCGACAAGAACGAAGGCAAGACCATCGCTGTCTACGACCTCGGCGGCGGTACCTTCGACGTCTCCATCCTGGAAATCGGCGACGGTGTCTTCGAGGTGAAGTCCACCAACGGCGACACCTTCCTCGGCGGTGAAGACTTCGACATGGTTCTGGTCGACTACCTTGCGGCCGAGTTCAAGAAGGACCAGGGCATCGACCTGAAGAACGACAAGCTCGCCCTGCAGCGCCTGAAGGAAGCTGCGGAAAAGGCAAAGATCGAGCTGTCCTCTTCCTCCCAGACCGAAATCAACCTGCCGTTCATCACGGCGGATGCCTCCGGTCCGAAGCACCTGACCCTGAAGCTGACCCGTGCGAAGTTCGAATCGCTGGTCGAGGATCTGGTCAAGCGCACCATCGATCCGATGAAGGCCGCTCTGAAGGATGCCGGTCTTGCGGCCGGTGAGGTCGACGAAGTGGTTCTGGTCGGCGGCATGACCCGCATGCCGAAGATCCAGGAAACCGTGAAGACCTTCTTCGGCAAGGAGCCGCACAAGGGTGTGAACCCGGACGAAGTCGTGGCCATGGGCGCCGCGATCCAGGCGGGCGTCCTGCAGGGCGACGTCAAGGACGTTCTGCTGCTCGACGTGACCCCGCTGTCGCTCGGCATCGAAACCCTTGGCGGTGTCTTCACCCGTCTGATCGACCGCAACACCACGATCCCGACCAAGAAGAGCCAGGTGTTCTCGACTGCTGAAGACAATCAGACGGCCGTCACCATCCGCGTCTTCCAGGGCGAACGTGAAATGGCCGCGGACAACAAGATCCTCGGTCAGTTCGACCTCGTCGGCCTGCCGCCGGCACCGCGCGGCGTCCCACAGATCGAAGTCACCTTCGACATCGACGCCAACGGTATCGTCAACGTGTCCGCGAAGGACAAGGGCACCGGCAAGGAACAGCAGATCCGCATCCAGGCTTCCGGCGGTCTCAGCGACACCGACATCGAACAGATGATCAAGGACGCTGAATCGCACGCCGACGAAGACAAGAAGCGCAAGGAACTGGTGGAAGCCAGGAACCAGGGCGAATCCCTGGTCCACTCCACGGAGAAGTCGCTGAAGGATTACGGCGACAAGGTTTCGGAAGACGACAAGTCCGCGATCGAAACCGCTCTGGCCGCTTTGAAGACGTCTCTGGAAAGCGAGGACCTGGAAGACATCAAGTCCAAGACGCAGGCTCTCGCCGAAGCGTCGATGAAGCTCGGTGAAGCCATGTATCAGGCGGCCCAGGCCGAAGCGGAAGCCGGAGAAGGCGAAGAAGCTGAAGCCAAGGCCGAGGACGACGTCGTCGACGCGGATTTCGAAGAAGTCAAAGACGAAGACGACAAAAAATCCGCTTAACTGTAAAACAGCGGTCGGCCGTTAACCGGCCGGCCGCATGAATCCCGGCGCCGGATGCTTGATTGCCTGATGACAAGGGCACTTGTGCCCGGCGCTTTCGCTGTATTAGAGCAGGGGGAGCACAGGTTGATCTATCTCACCGGAATGCTTTCGGCTGCCTGCGGCGCAACAACAAGACCGGAAGATCTTGATGTCGATGAAACGTGATTTCTATGAGGTGCTGGGTGTTTCGCGCGACGCGGACGGCAAGGTGCTGAAAAGCGCCTACCGCAAGATGGCCATGCAGTTCCATCCGGACCGCAATCCGGGCGATGCCGAAGCCGAAGCAAAGTTCAAGGAAATCAACGAAGCCTACGACACGCTGAAGGACGATCAGAAGCGGGCCGCTTACGATCGCTTCGGGCATGCCGCCTTCGAAAACGGCGGCTTCGGCGGCGGCGGCGCGGGAGCGCATGACTTCTCCTCCACCATGTCGGACATCTTCGAGGAATTCTTCGGCATGGGCGGCGGCGGCCGCCGCTCCGGTGGCCGCGAGCGCGGCGCGGACCTGCGCTACAATCTGGACATCACCCTGGAGGATGCCTTCACCGGCAAGACGGTGGAAATCGAGGTCCCGACCAGCATCACCTGCGACGCCTGTTCCGGCTCGGGCGCAAAGCCCGGAACGAGTCCGACCACCTGCCGCACCTGCGGCGGCGCGGGCCGCGTGCGCGCGGCCCAGGGCTTCTTCACGCTGGAACGCACCTGCCCGACCTGCCAGGGCCGGGGGCAGGTGATCACCGACCCGTGCGAAAGCTGCGGCGGCTCCGGGCGCAAGACCCAGGACCGCACCCTGTCGGTCAACATTCCGGCCGGCATCGAGGACGGCACCCGCATCCGCCTCGCCGGCGAAGGCGAAGCCGGTATCCGCGGCGGTCCGGCGGGCGACCTTTATATCTTCCTGTCGGTCAGGCCGCATGAGCTGTTCCAGCGCGACGGCGCGGATCTTTACTGCCGCGTGCCGATTTCCATGTCGACCGCGACGCTCGGAGGACAGTTCGACGTGCCCACAGTCGACGGATCGACCAGTCGGGTGAAGGTGCCGGAAGGCACGCAGACCGGCAAGCAGTTCCGTCTGCGCGGCAAGGGCATGCCGATCATGCGCTCCAGCCAGCACGGCGACATGTATATTCAGGTGACCGTCGAAACGCCGACCAACCTGACCAAGCGCCAGCGCGAACTGCTTGCGGAATTCGAAAAGGAATCCTCCGGCGAAAACCACCCGGAATCGGCGGGCTTCTTCTCGAAGGTCAAGGATTTCATCGATAATCTCGGCGCCTGATTTCAACAGGCGCGCATTCTGTGCGCTTGGCCATGGCATCCGCCCGCGAACATACCTATATTCGCCTCGTGGATGTTGGTGAGGTAACATGCTGAAGCGCAATGGTAATCGCGGGGAGACCCTTCGGACGAAACTCAACAGGGTCAATGCCGTGCGGACCAAAGTGCTGGATGAGATGAAATTCATCCGTTCCTGGGCCCAGAACCCCCTGCGAACCGGTGCCGTGGCGCCTTCCGGGCCGGAACTGGCCGCCAAGATGGCCTCCTTCCTGGCTCCGCGCCCTCACTCCCGCGTGGTCGAACTTGGACCCGGCACCGGCGTTGTCACCAAGGCGCTGCTGGATCGCGGCTTCGGCCACCAGCATCTCAATCTGGTCGAATACAGCGGCGATTTCTGCGAACTTCTGAGCCTGCGCTATCCCGGCCTGCAGGTCATTCAGGGCGACGCCTATGCCCTGCGCGCGACCCTGAAAAAGCCGGGAGGCTTCCTGGCGGGGAGCGAAGGGAAGACCCAAGGTCTCGACGGCATCGTCTCCTCCCTGCCGCTTCTGACCCGGCCCGAACCCGTCCGGCAGGCTCTTCTGGAAGAAGCCTTCGAGCTTCTCAGGCCGGGAGCGCCCTTCATTCAGTTTTCCTATGGGCTTGCCGCCCCGGTCAAACCGGTGAGCCGGGCCGTGTCGGTGCTTTCCTCGGAGTGGGTCTGGAAAAACCTTCCTCCCGCGCGGGTCTGGGTCTACCGCAGGGGGCACTAAAGCATCCTGCGTTCAAGTGAACGCAGGCAAGAGGCGTGAACACTTTAAGATCGATCAACGGACGTTCAATCGATTCCGGTTGAACGTCCGTTCACCTGGCGCCGGGCTTATTGCCTGCGAAGCAATGAGCCCGGAAGATACCGCTGAGCGGTCAGGATCTGACGCTTGGGGATTGATTGTCTGTTGCTTTTGCAAACGCCTGAAAACGCTCTACCCTAGAAGCGGTCGGCCGGCCTCGGCATTGGATCCGGTGCCGGTTGCTGACTTCGAGGCAGAACGAATCCATGCGCAATCCCAGGATACTGGTCTGTTCCGGGTCCACCCGGAGTGGTTCCTACAATGGCAGGCTCGTAGCGCTTGCCGCGAAGCGTCTGGCGATCCTGGACGCGGAGGTCACCCATCTGTCGCTGAAGGACTACCCCTTGCCCGTCTATGACGGAGATCTGGAAGAAACCGGAGGCGTTCCGGAAAACGCCAAGAAACTCAAGCGGATCCTGCAGGCTCAGGACGGGGTGTTCCTGTCCTGCCCGGAATACAATGCCGGCATCACGCCGCTTTTGAAGAACACGCTGGACTGGATCAGCCGGGTGAAGGACCCGGGCGAAGCCTACAGGAACAAGGTGTTTGCACTCGGCGCGGCGTCGACCGGCAGTTTCGGCGGCATGCGCGGTCTGATCGGCATGCGCACCATCCTGGAAGTCGGCCTTGGGGCAATGGTGCTGCCGCAGATGGTCTCGGTCGCCAAGGCTGCGGGCGCCTTCGACGAGAAGGGCGATTTGACCGACGACCGGTTGAGCGGCCAGCTCGACAGACTGGTGGACGCGCTCCTCAGAGCGACCCGATTCGAGATGTCCCACTGAACGGTTGCTTGGAATTGTCGCGATTGCCGCCTACATAGGGCGGCAGCGAAAGAAGACTCAAAGAGGATTGAATGAGCGAAACGCGCGAACCGGCCCAGTGGCACGGTACGACGATCATGATGGTGCGCAAGGATGGCAAGGTGGTGATTGCCGGCGACGGCCAGGTATCCCTCGGCCAGACGGTCATCAAGCATTCCGCCCGCAAGGTGCGGCCGCTGGCCAAGGGCGAGGTGATTGCAGGCTTTGCCGGCGCGACAGCCGACGCCTTCACCCTGTTCGAGCGCCTGGAAGCCAAACTCGAACAATATCCGGGCCAGCTCATGCGCGCCTGCGTCGAGCTTGCCAAGGATTGGCGGACGGACCGCTATCTGCGCCGTCTGGAAGCGATGATGCTGGTCGCCGACAAGAACGTGTCCCTGGTGCTGACTGGAACGGGTGATGTCCTGGAGCCGGAAGGCGGCATGATGGGCATCGGCTCGGGCGGTAACTATGCCCTTGCCGCCGGCCGGGCGCTCGCCGACACGGATTTCGATGCGGAAACCATTGCCCGCAAGGCCATGGCCGTTGCCGCGGAGATCTGTGTCTACACCAATGCCAGCGTAACCGTTGAATCTCTTGACACGGCCGGGTAGACGGCCGTGATCTCCTTCCGCCCCGTCCTGGAAGCGGATCTGCCGATGCTTGCGGAGTGGATGGCACGGCCGCACTGGCGCGAATGGTGGGGTGATCCGGAGACAGAAGTCGGCAGTATCAGGGAGATGGTTGAGGGGCGTGACACGACGCGGCCTTTCATCTTCCAGGTGGACGGAGTGGACAAGGGTTATGTTCAGGTCTGGTATGTCGAGGGACAGCAGGGATCTGAATTTGCCGAGGATTATCCCTGGCTGGAACTTCTCCCGGCCGAAGCGGTTGGCGTGGATCTCTCGCTGGCTCAGGGAGAAGACCTGTCGAAGGGAATTGGAACGGAAGTATTGCGGGCATTTGTCCGGAAACTGCGGCAGGAAGGACACGAGCGGATTGTCATCGATCCGCATCCGGACAACGGCCGGGCAGTCAGATCCTACCGCAAGGCGGGCTTCCGGGAGATCGAGGATCTTCTGGGCCTGACGGGCGACAGCTTGCTTATGGAACATAATGAGACGGAAGGCGTGTCTTAAAAAATGACCGATTATTCTCCGCGTGAGATTGTTTCTGAACTCGACCGCTACATCGTTGGCCAGAAGGATGCCAAGCGGGCGGTGGCGATTGCGCTTCGCAACCGCTGGCGCCGCCAGCAGCTTGAAGGCCCGATGCGCGAGGAGGTTTTGCCGAAAAACATCCTCATGATCGGCCCGACCGGCGTCGGCAAGACCGAAATCTCCCGCCGCCTGGCCAGACTGGCCAACGCTCCCTTCACCAAGGTCGAGGCGACGAAGTTCACCGAGGTCGGCTATGTCGGCCGCGATGTCGAACAGATCGTCCGGGATCTGGTGGAAGCCGGGATCACCCTGGTGCGCGACCAGAAGCGGGAAGCCGTGAAGGCCAAGGCGCATGTTCTGGCCGAAGAGCGGGTTCTCGACGCCCTGGTCGGCAAGAATGCCAGCCCGGCGACCCGCGACAGCTTCCGCACGAAGCTGCGCGACGGCGAAATGGACGACAAGGAAATCGAGGTCGAGGTCCGCGCCCAGGCACAGATGCCGAGTTTCGAGCTGCCGGGCATGCCCGGGGCGAGCGTCGGCGTCATGAACGTGTCCGACCTGCTCGGAAAGGCCTTCGGCGGCCAGACCAAGACCAAGCGGACCACCGTACGCGACAGCTACGATCTGCTGATCAACGAGGAATCGGACAAGCTGCTCGACGAGGACAAGGTCGTCGAGGAGGCGATTTCCCTGGTCGAGAATTCCGGTATCGTCTTCCTGGACGAGATCGACAAGATCTGCGCGCGCGAAGGCCGGGCCGGGGGCGACGTGTCCCGCGAAGGCGTGCAGCGTGATCTTCTGCCCCTGATCGAGGGAACGGTCGTTTCGACCAAGCACGGCCCGGTCAGGACCGACCACATCCTGTTCATCGCCTCGGGCGCCTTCCATGTGGCCAAGCCGTCCGATCTCCTGCCGGAGCTGCAGGGCCGCCTGCCGATCCGGGTGGAGCTGCGTGCGCTCACCAAGGAGGATTTCCGGGCGATCCTGACCGAGCCGGAAGCGAGCCTCATCAAGCAGTATGTGGCGCTGATGGAAACGGAGAAGGTCGGCCTGTCCTTCACCGAGGATGCGATTGAGGAAATTGCCTCGGTTGCGGTTGATCTGAACGCCTCGGTGGAGAATATCGGCGCCCGCCGTCTTCAAACGGTGATGGAGCGGATCCTGGACGAAATTTCCTTCACTGCACCGGATCGTCCCGGAGAAGCTATTGAGATAACGGCTGAATTCGTCCGCGATAACATCGGCGACCTGGCTAAGAATGTCGATCTGTCGAAGTTCATTCTCTAGGCTTTCCGGCGGCCGCAAGCGGCAATTTCGCCGCTTGCGGTGCGCCCGGACCGGTGGCAGCATGCGCCCATGGTAGCTATTCGAAAAAGCAACGAGGAAGGCCACCGCCGGAAATTTCTGGTCGTGGTCGACGATACGCCCGAATGCGACCGGGCAATCGTCTATGCCGCCAAGCGCGCGGCGCGCACGGGCGGCGTCGTTACGCTGGCCTATGTCATCGCGCCGGGAGACTTCCAGCACTGGCTGGGCGTTGAGGACATCATGCGGGCCGAAGCTCAGGAAGAAGCCGAGGCGACGCTTGCCAAGGCCGCGGAGCGCGTCCGCTCCGTTGCCCGGACGGAACCGGAAACCGTCGTGCGCGAAGGCGCAAAGGCGGAAGAGATCCTGGAACTGATCGAAGCGGATGCCGATATCGCCATCCTGGTGCTGGCTGCCGGAACCGGAACGGAGGGGCCGGGCCCGCTGGTGTCTTCCATCGCCGGAAAATCCGCCGGCAGCTTTCCGATTCCCGTGACCATTGTCCCGGGCAATCTGGACGACGATTCCATTTCTGCCCTGGCCTGAGCCGGGCGGACGCGAATTGACGAAAGATCTCTGCCGGCAAGCTTGAACGGCAGAGATCTGACCCTATCTAGTTTTTAACTATTCCAAACTGATGGAAGATGCGTTAGAAACTTTCATCGGTGTTTTGCGATGGCATACGCAAGGCACAACCGGCAAATGGGCGCGTTGAACAAGCGCGAGGACGAGAAAGATGTTCATTCAAACCGAAGCGACGCCGAATCCGGCGACCTTGAAGTTCCTGCCTGGCCGGGTGGTCCTGCCGGAGGGAACATATGACTTCCGCTCCAAGGCGGACGCGGTGGTCTCGCCGCTCGCCGGGAAACTGTTCGACGTTCCGGGTGTGGCCGCAGTGTTTTTCGGCCACGATTTCGTGACCGTGACCAAGGACGACACCGACTGGCAGCACATGAAGCCGGCGATCTTGGGTGTCATCATGGAGCAGTTCATGTCCGGCCAGCCGGTCATGGCCACCGGCGAAGGCGAGGATACCGAGGAAGGCGAATTTTTCGAAGAGAGCGACGAAGCCACCGTCAACACCATCAAGGAACTTCTGGAAACGCGGGTCAGGCCCGCCGTTGCCCAGGATGGCGGCGACATCACCTTCAAGGGCTTCAAGGAAGGCATCGTCTATCTGTCCATGCGCGGCGCCTGCGCCGGCTGCCCGTCTTCCACGGCCACGCTGCAGCACGGCATCCAGAACCTCCTGCGCCATTTCGTGCCCGAGGTCGAGGAAGTCCGCCCCGTCTGACCGGGAATTCCGCTTGATTTTCAAAGGCCCAGTGCGTGCGCTGGGCCTTTTTTATTCCCGACTCGCTTTCTTTGTGGAAGGCAAGCCCCCCATTCGACGTAGGTCCAAAGCGCGGCTCGACTCCGAGCCGTCTCCGGGGTACTGGCATTCAGAGGGTCGGCCGGATTCTTCAGGGCGTTGCCGCAACCCGCGTCGAACGAGGAAACCCGCGCCCAACAAGGAAACCGACAGGCATGCGCGTCCTGGCCATCGACACAGCTCTTGCCAATTGCGCCGCCGCGGTTCTCGACGACGGGGCGGACACCGCCTGTTTCATGGCCTGCGGAGAGGAGATCGGCCGCGGCCATGCCGAACGGCTGATGGACATGATCGGCGAGGTCATGGCCGAATCCTCCACAACCTTTTCCGAGCTCGACCGGGTCGTGGTGACCGTCGGACCGGGAAGCTTCACCGGGCTGCGAGTGGGCCTTGCCGTTGCCCGCGGGTTCGGACTGGTGCTCGGCAAGCCTGTGGTCGGCATCACGACACTGGCTGCCATCGCAAGGGCCTCTGCCCCGAAAGACGATGGGCCCGCGGTCCTGGTCGCGCTCAGCGGCAAGGGCGACGAGGTCTACTGTCAGGAGTTCACCGCCTCGGGCGAACCCGGCGGCGAAGCGGGTGTCCGCACCCTGGCCGAACTTGCCGCAACTTTGCCGGAAGGCGCAAGATTGGCTGGATCTGCGGCGGAAAAAGTTGCACAAACGTTAGGCATACCGGCGAACCGGATTCTGTCCCGCAGCGGTTTTCCGGGAATTCGGGATGTGGCTGAACTGGGGCTCACCGCGATTCCGGCGAAATCGGTCCCTTCGCCGCTTTATCTGCGGCCCCCCGATGCCACGCCGCAGACAAAGGGAAGGATTGAACGGCAATGAGTTTTTGGTGGTTCTGGACCCAGCCGCCGGTCGTGGAAGAGGCGCTGGACGAGGATCTGCCGAAAATAGCCGATATTCACGCCGCCTCCTTTGCCCACAGATGGAATGTCGACGAGCTGGCGCGGATGAAGGCCCAGAAGGGCGTCATCTTTCTGGTCGCGCGCCGGGCCAGCCCCTATGGCACGCGGGCGCCGCTCGGGTTTCTGATCCTGAGAACCGCTGCGGAAGAGGCGGAAGTCATCACGATCGCGGTCCATCCCCGGCAGCGCGACCGGGGCATCGGCAAGAAGCTCATGGAAGCGGGTCTCTTCCGCCTCTACGGCGAGCGCTGCGAGCACCTGTTTCTCGAAGTCGACGCCGCCAACGAATCCGCACTGCTGCTTTACCGCAGCCTGGGCTTCAGGGAAGTCGGGCGGCGCAAAGGCTATTACGGCAACAGCGACGGAGACGGCACGGCGCTTGTCATGCGCATCGATCTTCGTTAAGCGCTGTAGCGAAGATGGACTTAATCAGCAGGCGGCGTTTCAATGGCGGACGAGCAGCACTCAACGCTAGCGGATATGTGTATTGCCAAAGGCATGCGCATGACCGAACAGCGGCGTGTCATCGCCACGGTCATTGAAGAGGCCTCGGAGGAACACCCCGACGTCGAAGAGCTGTACCGCCGGTCTGTCGCGATCGATCCGGGCATCTCGATTTCCACCGTCTACCGGACCGTGAAGCTGTTCGAGGATGCCGGCATGATCGAGCGGCACGATTTCCGCGACGGCCGCTCCCGCTACGAGACCGTTCCGGACGAACACCACGACCACCTGATCGATCTGCGCAGCGGCCAGGTGATCGAGTTCCGCAACGAGGAAATCGAGGCGCTGCAGGAATTCATCGCCAAGAAGCTGGGCTACAAGCTGGTCGACCACCGGCTGGAGCTTTACGGCGTTCCCCTCGATCCGGTGAAGGACAAAAGGGACGATGGCTGAGATCAAGGCCGTTTTGATCATTTTTGTTCTGACCATCGTCTCGCTGGTCCTCATTCCGCTGCAATGGATCGCGATCCGGCTGAAGCTGCCGGTCCGCAAGAAGCTGCCCCATGTCTGGCATCTGATCGCCACCCGGCTCGTCGGCATCCGCATTCGCCAGATCGGCGCGCCGTCGCGCGAGCGCCCGCTTCTGATCACCTCCAATCATGCTTCCTGGGTCGATATCACCGTCATCGGTTCGCTGATGCCGCTCTCCTTCATCGCCAAGTCCGAGGTCTCCGGCTGGCCTGTCTTCGGCCTGTTCGCCAAGTTGCAGCGCACGGTTTTCGTCGACCGGACACGGCGCGCGGAAACCGCCCAGGTGGCCGACGCGATTGCCGGACGTATGGCCTCGGGCGACGCCATGGTGCTGTTCGCCGAAGGCACATCCAACGACGGCAACGGCGTTCTGCCGTTCCGTTCCGCGCTTCTCGGTGCGGCGACCCGGGCCGTCGGCAACGGCGCCGGATCCAGGGTATGGGTCCAACCGCTTTCCGTCGCCTACCAGGGCTTTTACGGCCTGCCCATGGGCCGGGCGCACCGGCCGCATGTCGCCTGGTACGGCGACATGGAACTGGCCGGGCATCTCTGGGGCATCTTCACCCGTGGAGCGCTCGACGTGATCGTGCGCTGGGGCGAGCCGGTGCTGGTCGAGGAGGGCACGGACCGCAAGGCGCTCACGCGCCGCCTGGAGCGTGATGTCCGTGCAATGACCATCTCATCCCTCATGCAAAAGCCCGTTGAGAGCGAAGAAACCTCGAAATCCGAAGATTCCGGCGAAATCGGGCCGTTCGAGTTCTTCTCAAATGCGGAAAAAAACGCTAAAGCTGGCGCCTGAATTTTGAGTGCCGCCCGCTGCCACGATGAAGCCGGCGCGGGATCGAGGAGCCGATGGATGTTTTGATCCCGCTTCCGGTTAACTGCGGTCGGTAGAACACTCACGACATACCGGCCGTCTGAAGCAGGCCACGACGAGCGCCAAGAGGAGCGCCAAGAAAAACAGATGACACGACGCCCGGATGAAGAACAGGGAGCGGGCACATCCGCCGTTTCCATGATCGACCAGCGGAAAACCGCCCCAAAAGGCAATGCGCGCAAGGTCTTCGTGCGCACCTATGGCTGCCAGATGAACGTCTATGACAGCGAGCGCATGACCGATGTGCTGGCACCGGAAGGCTTTGAGGCGACCCAGATCCTGGAAGACGCGGACCTGGTCATCCTGAACACTTGCCATATCCGCGAAAAAGCCGCCGAAAAGGTCTATTCCGAGCTCGGCCGTATCCGCAAGGTGAAGGAAGCCCGCGCAAAATCCGGCAAGGACATGATGGTCGGCGTGGCCGGCTGCGTGGCCCAGGCGGAAGGCGAGGAAATCTCCCGCCGGGCCCCGATCGTCGACCTGGTCGTCGGGCCGCAGAGCTATCATCAGCTCCCCGCGCTTCTCGACAAGGCCCGGCAGGGCGCCAGGGTCGTCGAAACCGAATTCGACATCGACGCGAAATTCGACCACCTGTCCGCGAATGCCGAAAAGCGCGCGCTGAAGCGCCCGCCGGCCGCTTTCCTGACCGTGCAGGAGGGCTGCGACAAGTTCTGCACCTTCTGCGTGGTGCCCTATACGCGCGGCGCGGAGGTCTCCCGCTCCGTGGAGCAGATCGTTGGCGAGGCCGAGCGCATGGCCGCCTCCGGGGTGCGCGAGATCACGCTGCTCGGACAGAACGTCAACGCCTATCACGGCGAGGCTTCGAACGGCGAAACCTGGGGCCTCGGCCGTCTGCTGCGCCGGTTGTCGGAGGTCGACGGTCTCGACCGGCTGCGCTACACCACCAGCCACCCGCGCGACATGGACGACGATCTCATCGCCGCCCACAAGGACCTGAAGAGCCTGATGCCCTATCTGCACCTGCCGGTGCAGTCCGGATCGGACCGGATCCTGAAGGCGATGAACCGCCGCCATACACGGGACGACTATTTCCGCCTGATCGACCGGATTCGCGAGGCGTCGCCCGACATCGCGCTCTCCGGCGACTTTATTGTCGGTTTTCCGGGGGAGACGGACCGGGATTTCCAGGACACGATGGACCTGATCCGGCGCGTTGGCTACGGCTCCGCCTTCTCGTTCAAATACAGCCAGCGGCCCGGCACGCCGGGAGCGGCCATGGACGATCAGGTGCCGGAGGATGTAAAATCGGCACGCCTGGCCGAATTGCAGGCGCTGGTCAGCGACCAGCAGACGGCCTTCAACGCGTCCAGGCTGGGCATGACCTGCGATGTTCTTCTGGAGAAGAAGGGCCGCAATCCGGGCCAGCTCGTCGGCAAGTCGCCCTGGCTGCAGCCGGTGCAACTGGATGCTCCGGAAAACCTGATCGGCAGCATACAAGCGGTGGAAATCGTAGAGATCGGATCTAATTCGCTGTTCGGACGCCTGATTGACGGGCAAGATAAAACGGAATTTTCCGGGGCCATCCCGGCTCCGGCGGCCCAGGCCGGTTGATGACAGGAGACGTCGTTTGACGCGTGACAGCCAATCTTCTTCCCGCAAGTCCCAGGATCAGTCTTCCGCTGCCGCTCCGGCCTCCGACATGACCCATATTGTCCTTGCCTTCGAAGATAACCGGCTGATCGGCGATCTCTTCGGTCAATTCGATCAGAACCTGGCCCTGATCGAGCAGCGGCTGGGCATCGATGCGATCGCGCGCGGCAACCAGGTGACCCTGAAGGGGCATCAGGCCGCTTGCATGCAGGCGCGCACGGCGCTGGAAGCCATGTATCAGCGCCTTTTGCAGGGACACGAGATCCATCCGGGCGATGTCGACGGCGCCTTGCGCATGGCCGCCGCCGCGGAAGCGCAATTGCCGCTGCCGACGCTGGAACCGAAGTCCCGGCTGGCCTTCGCCCAGATCGCGACCCGCCGCAAGACCATCGTCGCCCGCACGCCGACCCAGGACGCCTATATCCGTGCCATGGACCGGGCCGACCTGGTCTTCGGCACCGGCCCGGCCGGCACCGGCAAGACCTTTCTCGCCGTGGCCTATGCGGCCGCGCTCCTGGAACGCGGCGACGTCGCGCGGCTGATCCTGTCGCGCCCCGCCGTCGAGGCCGGTGAGCGGCTCGGTTTTCTGCCGGGGGAAATGAAGGACAAGGTCGATCCCTATCTGCGCCCGATCTACGATGCGCTCTATGAAATGATGCCAGCGGAAAAGGTCGACAGAGGGCTGCAATCGGGCATGATCGAGGTCGCCCCGCTCGCCTTCATGCGCGGCCGTACGCTGTCGAACGCGGTGGTCCTGCTCGACGAGGCCCAGAACACCACCTCGATGCAGATGAAGATGTTCCTGACCCGCCTTGGCGAGGGCTCGAAGATGATCGTGACCGGCGACCCCAGCCAGATCGACCTGCCGTCGGGCCAGAAGTCCGGCCTGCGGGAGGCCTTGGGGCTTCTGACCGATATTCCGGACGTCTCCCATATCCGCTTCAACGAGACCGATGTGGTGCGTCACGAACTGGTCGGCCGGATCGTCACCGCCTACGACAACGCGTCCCGCGAGGAATCCGAGGCGCGCGAACGGCGCTATGCCGAGCGCCAGAGGAGCGGTGCCCTGGACGATAGCTCTCCGCGCCCGCGTGAAGCGGCGGCTTCCTGAGGTATGACCTAGAGATGCCCGGCCCTCTGCCCGATGGTTTTGTCATTGACGTCTCGATAGAGGCGGGGGACTGGCCCGAGGAGAGCGAATTATCCGCGCTTGCGGAACGGGCAATCTCGGCCGCTTTCTCCGAGGCCGGCCTGCAAGTTCTTGATGACACGGAAGTCTCGCTGCTTTTTACCGACGATGCCGGCATCCGGAAACTGAACGGCCAATGGCGGGACAAGGACAAGTCCACCAATGTTTTGTCCTTTCCCGGCAGCGACCCCGACGGTGAGGTCTACGGTCCGCTTCTGGGGGACATCGTCTTTGCCTATGAAACCGTTGCCGGGGAAGCGGTGGAATTGGGAATTGAATTCAGCGACCACCTTTCCCATCTGACTGTTCATGGCTTGCTTCATCTTTTCGACTATGATCATCAGGATAATGAGGAAGCAGAGCTGATGGAGAGCCTGGAGAGGTCCGTTTTGGCTTCCTTGGGCATAGATGACCCTTACGCCGACAGGCCCCTTGTGGCCGACGGCGGTTAGGTGGCATCATGGGGCACGATATTCTTGTATTGATGGATGATGAACGCAGTTGAACCGCACAGTCCGGCGGGCGAGCCCAAGGCAGCCGCAGCAGGACAGTCTCAGGACGGGGAAGACCCGCAACAGACCAGGCCGCAGCGGACTGCGGCCTTTCTCGACAATCTCAAACGCATGTTGCGCTTGGGGCGCCAGTCATCGTCACTGCGCGAAAATCTCGAAGACGAACTGGCGCGCGAAGGCAGTGACAACGCGGCGTTCTCACCGGAAGAACGCATGCTCCTCGGCAACATTCTGCGCCTGCGGGAATTGCGCGTCGATGACGTCATGATCCCGCGCGCCGACATCGACGCGGTCGACCTGGACACCAGCCTCAGCCGGGTGATGGAACTCTTCCAGAAGAGCGGCCATTCCCGCATGCCCGTCTACGAGGACACGCTGGACGACCCGCGCGGCATGGTCCACATCAAGGACCTGATGGCCCATATCGCCGAGCGCGGTGCCGCCAGCCGTGCTGCAACCTCTGTGGACAATGACGTTGAGGAAACCGGCGAAGACGCCTCCCATCTCAACGGTTCGTCCCGCAACCGCCACAACATGCCGGACCTGGATCTGTCAGGCGTCGATCTGTCGGTCACCCTGAAGGAAACCGAGCTCCTGCGCGAACTCCTTTTCGTGCCGCCCTCCATGCCGGCAACCGATCTGATGGCCAAGATGCAGGCCGACCGGATCCAGATGGCGCTGGTGATCGACGAATATGGCGGCACCGACGGCCTCGTCTCGCTGGAAGACCTTGTCGAGGAAGTCGTCGGCGATATCGAGGACGAACACGACGAGGCGGAAGAGGCCATGCTGGCCTCCGCGGGAGAAGGGATCTGGATTGCCGACCCCCGCCTGCCTCTGGAAGATCTGGACGAAGCGCTCGGCACCGAGCTGACGGACGGAGAGATCTCCGAGGATGTCGATACGCTCGGCGGCCTGCTCTACGTGTCCGTCGGCCGGGTCCCCGTTCGCGGCGAGCTCCTGTTCGTTCCGGAAGAGGTTCCGGGTTTCGAATTCGAGGTGATGGACGCCGACCCCAGGCGCATCAAGCGCCTGAAGATCCGCCGGCGCCGCACCGAAGCCCGTGCGCCGGAAATGCGCCGCCGTCCGAAACGTGCGGATACGGCGGCGGGGGACAACGCCAGCGAGCAGGAAAGCGGCGCCGACCGCTCCGCGGCTTCCGGCGGGAGCGGCTGAACGCCGGCACGTCAAAGTCCTGTGGCGACATAAAGCCTTGACCGGCTGGCTGCGAGCCGACAAACCTCCTGACCGCGCTCGCTCTATCAGGAGGTCGGTCCTAAATGCATTGGTTGTCGCAACGCCTGTCTGCCCTGCCGAACATGTTTCTTCTGACCTGGGGCTGGCAGCGCCGCATCCTGTGCGTGATCTGCGGGGCGGCAACCGCCCTCGCCCTTCCGCCCTACGGGCTGACACCGGTCCTTCTGCTCACCTTCCCCTGTCTGGTCTGGATGCTCGACGGTGCGTTGGAGCCCGGGCGGGGAAAACTGCGGAAACGACTGTACGCCGGTTTCGCGCTCGGCTGGCTCTTCGGCTTCGGTTATTTCCTCTCCGGCCTTTGGTGGATCGGCGCGGCGTTTCTCGTCGAGGCGGAGAAATTCGCCTGGCTGATGCCGTTTGCCGTTCTGGCCATGCCTGTGGGGCTGGCGCTCTTTACCGGGCTTGGTACCGCGCTCGCGGCGGTCTTCTGGACGGACCGGTTCCGCCGCATTCTGCTGCTCGCGGCCTGCCTGGCGCTGGCGGACTGGCTGCGCGGCCATGTTCTGACCGGCTTTCCCTGGAATGCCTTCGGCTACGGCGTCTCCGGTTTCCTGACGCTTTCGCAGGTCGCCAGCCTCACCGGGATCTATGGCCTGAGCTTTCTCACCGTCGCGATATCGGCCGTGCCGGCCGTTCTGGCCGATGCCCGGCCGTTCCGGCAACGCATCGCGGCGGCCGGAGCGGCGGCGGCGGTATTCGCCGCCATATTCGTTTTCGGCGCTCTGCGCCTCTGGATGACTGAAACGCAGGACGCGGCGCTGGATATCCGCATCGTGCAGCCGTCGATCGACCAGACGGACAAGTGGCGGCCGGAGCTCAGGGACCGGATTTTTCAGACCTACCTCGACTTGACGGAAGCTCCGCTCGGCGGCAGCGCCCGGGTCGGCCTGCCGCGGCTGGTGGTCTGGCCGGAATCCGCCGTTCCGTTTCTGCTGACGCAGGAGCCGGGCGCCCTGTTCCGGATCGGCACGGCGCTGGGGGATAAGGCCGAACTCGTCACCGGCGCCATCCGCGCCGAGGCCGGGGCGGACGGTCCCGACTACTTCAACAGCGTTTACGTGGTCGCGGGCGACGGCACCGTGCGCGGCATCTACGACAAGGTCCGCCTGGTTCCGTTCGGCGAGTACGTGCCCTTGAAAGCCCTGCTCGAGAAACTGGGAATCACCAACCTGGCCGGTCCCCTGGAAGGATTCGAAGCCGGATATCAGCGCCGGCTGCTGTCCACGTCCGGGGGTTTTGGTTTTCTACCCATGATTTGTTATGAGGCGATTTTTCCGGGCAATGTGACAGAAAAGCCGCAATCCCCATCTTTTTTGCTCAATGTCACCAACGATGCGTGGTTCGGGCGCACGCCCGGGCCCTATCAGCATTTCGCGCAGGCCCGGATGCGGGCGATTGAGACCGGCTTGCCTCTGATTAGGGCTGCAAATACAGGCATTTCGGCAATTGTGGACGGCAAGGGAGAAGTCATTGAAGATCTGGCGATTTTTGAAAGAGGTGTGATAGACGGACGGCTGCCTGAAAAGCTCGGCAAAACTATCTATGGTAAATTTGGCGATCTTCCATTGCTTTTCGTGGCGTTTTTGCTTGTAGCATTTGCCGGAAACATCGAATACAACCGCGGTTCGCGCGTAAATTGATATTTTTTGTTTGAGTTGAGTGAAGAAAGTGTGATACAACCGTGAAATAGCCGATTGAAGGCTGTTTCATGTACAAGTGAAGAGTTGCGGGCAAATTTCGGTCTCTGGGCCTTGTGGGAGGACTACCGGAGAGCTTGTGCAAACGACAACGAGCGGACATTCGCCGCGAGAAGAAGAAAGTGCGACGTTTATGCCCAGTAAGAAGTCTCCAAATCCGATTGATATCCACGTTGGCAGCCGGGTCCGGCTGCGGCGCATGATGCTTGGCATGAGTCAGGAAAAACTGGGCGAAAGCCTCGGCATCACCTTCCAGCAGATCCAGAAATACGAAAAAGGCACCAACCGGATCGGCGCCAGCCGGTTGCAGCACATCGCCACGATTTTGAAGGTGCCGGTTTCTTTCTTTTTTGAAGATGCTCCGGGCACGCCGGAAGAAGCCGAAGGCTTCGGGGAAACCCAGCCGACGTCCTATGTCGTCGACTTTCTCTCGTCTTCGGAAGGCCTGTCCCTCAACAAGGCGTTTGTGCGCATAGAAGACCCGAAAGTCCGCCGGCGGATCGTCGATCTCGTCCGGTCTCTTGCGGGCGATGATTGAACAAAAAATTCATCTCGCGCTTGACGTGGCGAAAAACTTCTAAGATTGATGCACTTGAAGCGGCGATGTCATTCGCCGCTTCTCTCATATTCATTCCCAGAAGGACGATCGCCAATGGCACGTCAGAATTATCTGTTTACTTCCGAATCCGTGTCCGAAGGACATCCGGATAAAGTCTGTGACCGCATCTCCGATGCGGTTGTGGATGCCTATCTGAAAGAAATGCCTGAGGCCCGTGTGGCCTGTGAAACGCTTGCCACGACCAACCGGATCGTGATCGCGGGGGAGACCCGCGGGCCGGCGACCATTACGGGCGACTATATCGCCCATCTTGCACGTATGGCCGTGAAGGACATCGGCTACGAGCAGGACGGCTTCCATTGGGAGAACTGCGACATCGCCGTTCACCTTCATGCCCAGTCCGCCCATATCGCGCAGGGCGTGGATGCCGGCGGCAACAAGGACGAGGGCGCCGGCGACCAGGGCATCATGTTCGGTTACGCCTGCCGTGAAACCGAAGAGCTGATGCCGGCTCCGATCCTTTATTCCCACAAGATACTGAAAACTCTGGCCGAAGCCCGCAAATCCGGCAGGGAACCGGCTCTCGGCCCGGATGCGAAAAGCCAGGTCACGGTCCGGTATGAAAACGGCAAGCCCGTCGGCGTGACCTCCATCGTCCTGTCGACGCAGCACATCGATCCGGCCCTCACGTCGGAAGATATCAGGCGGATTACCGAGCCTTATATCCGCTCGTCGCTTCCCGATGGCTGGATCGCCGACGACTGCGTCTGGCACATCAACCCGACCGGCGCCTTCGTGATCGGTGGCCCGGACGGCGATGCAGGCCTGACCGGCCGCAAGATCATCGTCGACACCTATGGCGGAGCCGCCCCGCATGGCGGCGGTGCCTTCTCCGGCAAGGATCCGACCAAGGTCGACCGGTCTGCAGCCTATGCGGCCCGCTACCTTGCCAAGAACGTGGTGGCGGCCGATCTCGCCGACCGTTGCACCATCCAGCTCTCCTACGCCATCGGCGTCTCCGACCCGCTGTCTGTCTACGTCGATCTGCACGGTACGGGCCGCTGCGACGAAGCGAAGCTGGAGACGGCGCTGCGGGACGTCATGGGTCTCAGCCCGCGGGGCATCCGCCAGCATCTGAAGCTCAACAATCCGATCTACGAGCGCACGGCAGCCTACGGCCACTTCGGCCGTGAACCGGATGCCGACGGCGGCTTCTCCTGGGAGAAGACCGATCTGGTTGACGAGCTGCGTCCGCTTGCCGGATAAACAGCCCTCAAGCGCTGAACGAAAATGAAGGAGATCGCCGGTCCAGTGCCGGCGATCTGCCGTTTTTGAAGTTGTGACAGGATGGCTGACCGCTACGAAGGTTCCTTTTTCGGCCGCCGCAAGGGCAAGCCGCTGAGCCCGCGCCGCGAAGCGCTGATGGAAAACGAGTTGCCGCGCCTGGCGCTGGACCTGAGCACACCCGCTCCGGCCGATTTGCGGGATCTGTTTGAAGCGGACGTCGAGGATATCTGCCTCGAGGTCGGTTTCGGCGGCGGCGAGCATCTGCTGCACAGGGCCAGAACCAATCCCGGGACAGGATTCATCGGCGTCGAGCCCTTTGTCGGCAGCATGGCCAAGGCGGTGACCGCCATCGTCGGGGAGGGGCTCGCAAATGTCAGGCTCTACGGCGATGACGCCGTCAATGTTCTCGACTGGCTGCCGGAAGCCTCCGTCGATCTGGCCTATCAGCTTTATCCCGATCCCTGGCCGAAGGTGCGCCACTGGAAGCGCCGCTTCATCAACCCGCAGAATCTCTCCCGCTATGCCCGCGTCATCAAGCCGGGTTGCGAATTCCGCTTCGCCAGCGATATCGACACCTATATCGACTGGACGCTGCGCCATTGCCGCGAGCATCCCGCTTTCGAATGGACAGCGGAGACCGCCGGCGACTGGAAGACGCCATGGGAGGATTGGCCGGGCACACGCTACGAGGCCAAGGCGGTCCGGGAAGGCCGTACCGGGCGCTATCTGACCTTCCGCCGCGTCTGAACGCCGCCGGAACCGGCAATGGTGCCGGTGCGGACAACTTCTTTGCGGGCGGCCTCTTGCCTTTTTGGCGCCTTTGGCGTTATACAGCCGGTGTTTCACCTCAAACGGCTTATCTGGGCATTTTGAGAGTGGGCCCGACGGGGACCCGCTCTTTTTCGCTTACATAACCGGAAACGCAGGAATTTAAGCGGGATTGCCCTATGTAAACGCAGGATCAGGTGCAATTGACGCTCAATAACGGACAGTGGCCGATACGGGAGCCAGGTGTGAGCGCACACGAACCGAGGATAGTGACGGAACAGGGGCTGGATGCCCGTGTTGCCGCGATTGTGGAGCCGGTCATCGAAGACCTCGGCTATCGCCTCGTGCGCACCAAGATCAGCGCGCAGAACGGCTGCACCCTGCAGATCATGGCCGAACGTCCCGACGGCACCATGACGGTCGACGATTGTGAAACCATCAGCCGCGCCGTTTCTCCCGCCCTCGATGTCGACGACCCGATCAACCGGGCCTATCACCTGGAAGTCTCGTCTCCCGGCATAGACCGTCCCCTGGTGCGCGCCGGCGATTTCGACCGCTGGGCCGGCCACGAGCTGAAGGTCGAGATGGCGGTTATGCAGGACGGCCGCAAACGCTTCCGCGGCACGCTGCTCGGGACCGATAACGGTACCGCCAGGCTGCGCCTGCCGGATGCGCGCGAGGGAGAGGACGACACCGTCGCCCTGCCGCTGGAAGACATCGGCGAAGCCAGGCTGGTGCTCACCGACGATTTGATTACCGCAGCTCTCCAGGCGGAAAAGGCGGCCCTGGCCGCCCGTGGCCGGGACGAAGAGCTGACACAGGACAACACGCCCAACTGAGCATCTGCTCTGGGCAAGAAGAAACGCGCCCGGCACGGCCCTGATACGGCCCGCGGCGCAAGAGGAGTGGAAAATGGCAATCAGCGCGAACCGGCTGGAGCTGCTGCAAATCGCTGACGCGGTCGCACGGGAAAAGTCGATCGACCGGATGATCGTCATCAATGCGATGGAAGATGCGATCCAGAAGGCGGCCCGCTCCCGCTACGGTACGGAAACGGAAGTCCGTGCGGAGATCAATCCGAAGACCGGCGAGATCCGCCTGCAGCGTCTTCTGCAGGTCGTCGACGCCGTCGAGAACGTCTCCACCGAAATTTCGCTTGCCGATGCCCAGGCCCGCAACCCGGAAGCCAGCCTCGGCGACTTCATCGCCGAGCCGCTGCCGCCGCTCGATTTCGGCCGCATCGCCGCCCAGTCCGCGAAGCAGGTCATCGTGCAGAAGGTGCGCGAAGCTGAGCGCGACCGCCAGTACGAGGAATTCAAGGACCGTGTCGGCGAGGTGATCAACGGCGTCGTGAAGCGCGCGGAATACGGCAACGTGATCGTCGATCTCGGCCGCGGCGAAGGCATCGTCCGCCGCGACGAGCTGATCCCGCGCGAAATCTTCCGCACCGGCGACCGGATCCGCGCCTATATCTACGACGTCCGCCGCGAACAGCGCGGTCCGCAGATCTTCCTGTCGCGCACCCATCCGCAGTTCATGGCCAAGCTCTTTGCCCAGGAAGTGCCGGAAATCTACGACGGCGTCATCGAGATCAAGTCGGTCGCCCGCGATCCCGGTTCCCGTGCGAAGATCGCCGTGATCTCCAAGGACTCGTCCATCGACCCGGTCGGCGCCTGCGTCGGCATGCGCGGCAGCCGCGTTCAGGCGGTCGTCGGCGAGTTGCAGGGCGAGAAGATCGACATCATTCCGTGGAACGAGGAACCGGCGACCTTCATCGTCAACGCCCTGCAGCCGGCGGAAGTCGCCAAGGTCGTTCTCGACGAGGATGCCGAACGTATTGAAGTTGTCGTTCCGGATGACCAACTATCATTGGCAATCGGACGTCGCGGCCAGAACGTGCGCCTTGCGTCCCAGCTGACCGGCTGGGCCATCGACATCATGACGGAGCAGGAAGAGTCCGACCGCCGTCAGAAGGAATTCCAGGAACGCTCGCAGCTGTTCATGGAAGCCCTCAACGTCGATGAGATGGTCGGCCAGCTTCTGGCGACCGAAGGCTTCACCTCCGTTGAAGAAGTTGCCTATGTGGAACTCGACGAGATTTCCATGATCGAGGGCTTCGACGAGGACACGGCGGTCGAGATCCAGGCCCGTGCCCGCGATTATCTGGCCGAACTGGAAGCGAAACTCGACGAAGAGCGCATTGCGCTCGGCGTTTCCGACGAACTGCGGTCGATTGATGGCCTGACAACGGCTATGCTGGTGGCGCTCGGCAAGGACGGCATCAAGTCGATGGAAGACCTGGCGGGCTGCGCAGCCGACGATCTGGTCGGCTGGGTCGAGCGCAAGGACGGCGAGACCAAGCGGTTCGACGGTGCCCTGTCCGAATTCGACGTATCCCGCGCGGATGCGGAGAACATCGTGATGGCGGCCCGCCTCGAGGCCGGCTGGGTCACCGAGGAAGAACTTGCTGCACAGGCGGCTGAAGCGGAAGAAGCCGAAGAAGAAGCCGAACCTGTGGAGATCGTGACGGAAGAAGCCCCGGGTGGTGCGATCCTGAACGGATAGGAATAGGGCGAAGCTTCCGCCGGTGCCATGCGCGTTCGCGGCAGGCCCGGTTTGGCGGCTCCGGCATTTTAGGATAGATCAGCTTGTCTGCTTTCCCGCGGGACGGCAGGTCGATCCAGGGGAGTGGCGGCGTGCCCAGGAAGAATGAACCAACCGAACGGCAATGTGCCGTCACCCGGGAGGTTCATCCCGTCGGCGCGCTGATCCGCTTCGTCCTCGATCCCGAGGGGGAAGTGGTCCCGGATCTGAAGCGGGTCCTTCCCGGACGGGGTGTCTGGATAACGGCCAGGAGCGACGTTGTCGCCACGGCCGAAAAGGACCGAAAGAAAGTTTTCGGCAGGGGTTTTAAAAGCGAAGCCCGTGTCGAGCCCGGACTGGCGGATCGTGTCGATGCGCTCATGGAACGGTCGGCGCTGCAGGCGCTCTCCATGACGCGCAAGGCAGGTGAGCTGGTGACCGGGTATGCAAAGGTTGAAGCGGCTCTGCGGCGGGATCCCGTCATCGGGCTGATCCATGCCTCGGACGCAGCGGAAGACGGGGTGCGGAAGCTCGCCGCGGGCGGAAAGGAACTGGCAAACGGATGTCAAATCGTCCGTTTGTTCGATTCGGCGCAATTGGATTTGGCATTGGGCCGGTCAAATGTGATACATGCTGCACTGCTTGCGGGGCAGGCGAGCGAAAATTTTCTGGCACGAGTGCGTGACCTGGAGCGTTTTCGCCGTTATTCCGACGCAGACGGCAAAAAGAGCGACGCCTGAAAGGGCGGGCGCGCAGGACTGAAGGCAATATGAGCGATACGAAAAATCCGGGCGACAAGACAATCAGCGTTGAGCGTGGCAAGACGCTCGGCCTCAAGCGAGGTGGCGATCAGGGAACTGTTCGGCAGTCCTTCTCGCATGGCCGGTCGAAGGCCGTCGTCGTGGAAAAGAAGAAGCGCCGTGTTGTAATTCCGGGGCAGGAGCCGAAACCGGAAGTGGCGGCGCCGACGACGCAACGTCTCGACACCCCTTCCGAAGCGCCGCGCCGGCCGCAGCAGCCTGATCCGCAGGCCGCCAAGCAGGCCCGCCGCGCGGCCTCCGGCCAGCGCCAGAAAGGCAACGGCAACGTTCTGCGCACCCTGACCAAGGAAGAAGCCGCGGCCCGTGCCGCAGCTCTCCAGATGGCTCAGGTGCGTGAAGTCGAAGAGCGCAAGCACCGCGAGGAAGAAGAAAAGCGCCGCGCCGCCGAAGCCGCGCAGCGCCAGGCTGAGGAAGAAGCCCGGGCCAAGGCTGAGGCCGAGGAGCGCGCGAAACGCGAAGCCGAGGAAGCGACGCGGGCAGCCGAACAGCCTGAAGAAACCGCAGCGGAAGCCCCGGCTGCCGCAGCCGAAGCGCCGAAATCCGCGGATGCGGAACCGCAACGCGCCGCAGCGCGCCAGCCGGCCCACGCGGATGGCGGCAAGCCGCCGAGCCTGGACGACATGGGCAAGAGCAAGGCGCCGGCCGCAGCGCGTCCCAAGGAACCGCGCGCGGAAAGCGAAGACGAGGATCGCGGCAACAAGGGCCTGCGCGCCGTCAAGCGTCCGAAGCAGGCTCCGGCTCCCGCACCGCGTCCGCGTGGCGGCGAGGACCGCCGCCGGTCCAAGCTGACGATCTCCGCAGCAACCGGCGGTGACGACGGGCAGCGCGCCCGTTCGCTCGCCTCCATGCGCCGCCGTCAGGAAAAGGCCAAGCGCGGCCAGCAGCAGGTGGTCCGCGAGAAGATTTCCCGCGAAGTCGTGCTGCCGGAAGCCATCACCATTCAGGAACTGGCCAACCGCATGGCGGAGCGCGCCGTCGACGTGATCAAGCTTCTGATGAAGCAGGGTCAGATGCTCAAGATCAACGACGTGATCGATGCCGATACGGCCGAACTGATCGCCGAGGAAATGGGCCACACGGTCAAGCGCGTTTCCGAAGCGGACGTGGAAGAAGGCCTGTTCACCCAGGAAGACGAAGCGTCCGCGATGAAGCCGCGTCCGCCGGTCGTGACCATCATGGGTCACGTCGACCACGGCAAGACCTCGCTGCTCGACGCCATCCGGAAGTCCAAGGTGGTCACCGGCGAAGCCGGCGGCATTACCCAGCATATCGGCGCCTATCAGGTGGATCAGGACGGTCAGAAGATCACCTTCATCGATACGCCGGGCCACGCGGCCTTCTCGCAGATGCGCGCCCGTGGCGCCAAGTCGACCGATATCGTGATCCTGGTCGTTGCGGCCGATGACGGTGTCATGCCGCAGACCAAGGAAGCGATTGCGCACGCCAAGGCGGCAGACGCTCCGATCATTGTCGCGATCAACAAGATCGACAAGCAGGGCGCCGATCCGAACCGGGTGCGTACCGAGCTTCTGAGCGAGGAGCTGGTGACGGAATCCATGGGCGGCGACGTCATCGACGTGGAAGTCTCCGCGAAGACCGGCCAGGGTCTCGACAAGCTTCTGGAAATGATCCTGCTGCAGTCGGAAGTCCTGGAACTTCAGGCCAACCCGGACCGCACCGCGGAAGGCATCGTCATCGAAGCCCAGCTCGACCGCGGCCGGGGGCCGGTGGCCACCGTTCTGGTGCAGAAGGGCACGCTCAAGCCGGGTGACATCCTGGTCGCCGGCGCCGAGTGGGGCCGCGTCCGCGCCATGCTCGATGAAAACGGCAATCAGGTGAAGGAAGCAGGTCCCGCCAAGCCGGTCGAGGTTCTGGGCTTCCAGGGCACGCCGGAAGCCGGCGACATGGTCGCGGTCGTTGAAAACGAAGCCCGCGCCCGTGAAATCACCGACTACCGTCAGCGCCAGATCCGCGAAAAGGCCTCCGTGGTCGCGTCGGGCACGCGCGGTTCGCTCGAGCAGATGATGAACCGTCTGCAGGAAACCGGAAGGAAGGAGTTCCCGCTGGTCCTCAAGGCCGACGTGCAGGGCTCCGCGGAAGCGATTGCACAGGCGCTGAACGAACTCGGCAACGAGGAAGTCGGAGCGCGGATCCTGCTCTCCGGCGTCGGTGGCATCACCGAAAGCGACGTGACCCTGGCGTCGGCCTCCAAGGCCCCGATCATCGGCTTCAACGTGCGTGCCAACAAGCAGGCCCGTGAATCGGCCGCCAAGGAAGGCATCGAGATCCGTTACTACAACGTGATCTACGATCTCGTCGACGACATCAAGGCGGCTCTCTCCGGCATGCTGTCGCCGGAACGCCGCGAGACCTTCCTCGGCAATGCGGAGATCAAGGAAATCTTCCACATCTCCAAGGTCGGCAAGGTGGCAGGCTGTCTGGTTACCGAGGGTGTCGTGGAACGCGGCGCCAACGTTCGCCTCATCCGCGACGACGTGGTCATCCACGAAGGCGAACTGGGCACGCTCAAGCGCTTCAAGGACGAGGTCAAGAGCGTCGAGTCCGGTCAGGAATGCGGCATGAACTTCGTGAAGTACCAGGACATGCGTCCGGGCGACATCATCGAGTGCTTCCGCGTCGAGCAGATCGCACGCACGCTCTGAACCCGAGGCAGGACACGTCATTCCGGACCGGTGCGGCCATGGCCGCACGCCAATCCGGGATCCAGATATGAGGGCGCGCGAAAGCGCGCTCTTTTTTACAAATGGACGCGCCAAAGGCGCGGCGTAAGCGCTGGATTCCGGATCTGCGCGCAGTGTGCACTGCGCTTGTCCGGAACGACGGTGGCTAGGACCAAAACAATGGCAAGACATCACGGACAAGACAGCCGCGGCCCGTCCCAGCGCCAGTTGCGCGTGGGCGAGACGGTGCGCAAGGAGCTGTCGGACATTTTCACCCGTGGCGAATTCTCCGATCCGGATCTGGACGGGGTGATCGTCACCATTCCCGAAGTGCGCATGACGCCGGACCTGCGGCTCGCGACCTGCCTGGTCATGCCGCTCGGCGGCAAGAACGCGGACAAGGTCGAAAAGGCGCTCAACCGCAGCGCCAAATACCTGCGCGGCCAGGTCTCCCGGCGGCTGACGATGAAATACATGCCCGATCTGCGCTTCGTGCTCGACACCCGCTTCGACGACGACGACCGCATCGGCACGCTCCTGCACTCGCCGGATGTCGCCCGGGACCTGGGCGCGGACGAAGAGGAATAATCCTTCCGGATTTGCGGATTTCACCGTCTTGTCACCCACGGCTTTCCGGCTTAGGTGCCGATGCAAGGAATGGATTGAGCGGTTCAGTGTGGCCGCACCAACTGATGTCATCCCCGCGAAAGCGGGGACCTAGGAAACCTAGAGGTTGCCGAAGTCCGAAATTCGTCGGCCCGGGAGTCCTGGGTCCCGGCGCGCGCTGGGCTTGGCCGGGATAACAACCTGATGCACAACGTCTCGTCCGGCTTGCTTCCAATGACAATGTTCAGCAGCCTCTGAAAACCAATCGTAACGTCCGGATCGAACCCGACATGGCACGGCAGAAACAGATCAAGAGAAAGAAGAACGCGATCAGCGGCTGGCTGGTGCTCGACAAGCCCTATGGCATCACGTCGAACGAGGCGCTCGGCAAGATCAAGCGGATCTTTTCGCCCGAGAAAGTCGGCCACGCGGGCACGCTGGACCCGCGGGCCTCCGGTCTTCTGCCCGTTGCCTTCGGCGAAGCCACCAAGACGGTGCCCTTCGTCATGGACGGCCGCAAGGTCTACCGCTTCGAGGTGACCTGGGGCGTGGAAACCGACACCGACGACACGGAAGGCGCGGTGATCGCCACCTCCGGTGTCCGGCCGGCAGCCGGTGAGATTACCGCCGTGCTCGGCGAGTTCACCGGTACGATCCAGCAGGTGCCGCCGAAATTCTCGGCGATCAAGGTGGCCGGCGAGCGCGCTTACGATCTTGCCCGCGATGGCGAGGAGGTCGAATTGCAAGCCCGGCCCATCGACGTCCACCGGCTGGACCTGGTCGACTGCCCCGACGGCGACCGGGCCGTCTTCGAAGCCGAATGCGGCAAGGGCACCTATGTGCGCGCGCTCGCCCGCGACCTCGGCCGCCGTCTCGGCACCTGCGGACACGTCACCGCTCTGCGCCGCCTGCTTGTCGGTCCGTTCGGCGAAGACGATCTCGTCGGCCTGGACGAAATCCTGGAAGCCGCGCAGGAGCTCGAGGAGGGCGAAGGGGTCGAGACGCTTGTCGAGGAATTCGTGCTGCCGGTGCGCGAGGCGATGGACAATCTCGTCGAGATACCCGTTTCGCTCGACGACGCGGCGAAGATCCGCAAGGGCATGGCCGTTCTGTTAAGGGGGCGCGACGCGCCGCTCAACACCGAGGTCGCCTTCGCCAGCCATGCCAACGTGCCGGTGGCCATCGGCTCGATCGACAAGGGCCGGTTCCAGCCGACGCGGGTGTTTCATTTGTGAGGCGGCTGAAGCTATGCGCAGCCCAGTGGTGTGCCTCGAGCGGATGCAATCCTTGATTTGGTATTTGAAAGGTGCAAGGGTGGTGCTTATTCCATTGATTTAAGATCGGTGCCGGGATTGTTATGCGGCATTTGACATATAGAATACGGTACAAACTTAATACGATCGCGGCGCGCTATATCCTGATCGCTGCCGCCTTTTGCCTGTTTTTCTTTTTCCTGAGTTATCTGTTGTTCGCCCTGGAAACCAATGCCCGGGCCCAGCGGGAGACCAATCTGCATTTTTCGGACGTCTACCGGATCGAACCGTTCGGCTATGTCAACGGTTACCTCAATCGCTACGCAGGGTCCTACCGGTCCGCCGGCACCACGTCCGGCGACCCGGCGACGATCGCCCTTGCCGCGGTTCAGCAAAAGCTGGGGCTGGAGGACACGGGTCGGTTCGGGAATTTCTGGCAGTTGTTCGATCATTCCGCGGCCCAGCTCGATCTGGCCGGGCTGGACCGCCTTGTGCGCACGTGGCTGGCGACGGAAGAGCGCTTTTACTACCGGGACACGAGCGTCATTCCCGAAACGCTGGTGAACGACCTTGCCCTGCGGGACGACTATTACGACGAGCCGCGACGGCTGGGCTACTCCGTGAGCGCTATCGTGAAGGCGGGGGGCTTCTTCGATTCCCACGTCGAGGGGAGCGTGTTTCTGGCCCGTCACGTGAACACGGTTCAGCTCTTCGACCGGATTAAGAACCTGCTCGACCTTGCGGATTCCTACATGATTTCGGAACGCTATGCCGAGGCAAACCAGGTGGTCGACTATATCGCCGGTTGGCTGAGGTTGCTGAACGTTCCCAAGGGCAGCAGTTTTCAGGATCAGGTCAACGAGGTGTTTCTGCTCGAACTGCTTTTCGACGAGTTTCAAAGCCTGACGTCACGGGAGCTCAACAATTATTACCTGAACATCCGGGCGATCCAGGACCATGGATATGACATGGATGTCGCTGCCTACGACAAGGCGAAGCGGTTTTTCCTGCAGGAGGAAGGCAAACCGGAGTTGGGGGACAGTTGCGAGCGGCGCTTCATCGTCAACGCGCTCGCGCGTGGCTATACCCGTGAGCGCGTTGTAAACCTCACCGAGCTGCTCGGCAGCCGCAGCTGCATGCGCAAGCCCAACTTGAGAGAGTGGGTGCAATTCCAGCTCTTCACGTCGGAGTTCCAGTACATCATCGCAGCCTATTGCGAAGACGGCTTCGCCTGCCAGGCTCTCGCCGGGCGCCAGGATGTTCTCGACTGGATCCACACCGGCTTCCTGCAGGTGCGGAACACGAATTTTGCGGTCAATCATAATCTCGTCGATGATCTCAACGAGACGATACAGCTTGCCGACCAATACGGGTTGTTGCCGCCATGAAGCCGGAAATCCTAAAACTTCTCGGTGTCGTGTCTCCGCTTCTGGTGGCGGTGCTGTCAGTGGTATTCGGTTATTTCGTGAATACGGACGGATATTCGAAGGAATTGTTCTTCATCTATCAGTTCCGGTACGAAATCATCATCGCCGGCGGTCTGATCACGGCAGTTTCGATATTCCTGTCATACGACGTCATGTCAAAAATAGCCTTCAGCTACCAGAAGAAGCTGAGCGTATTCACATGTGTTCTTATTTTTTCTTGCCTGTTCGGCGTCTGGTTATTCGGAAGCTACGACGTGATCAAAATGTATTTGCGCGAGAGGTATTTTTATCTCGAACAGGAAATGCAGTATGACTACAACAGGTTCATCGTCGGATATGGAAATTACCTGGCTTCGGTTCGCGACTATGAAGCAGCCCTGAAATACTGGGAAGGCCGGTCCGGCGGTGCCACCAGTTCCATCGTCAGAAGACGGACGCAGGTCGAAAAGCAGCTTGCCTATTCGGCGGATCTTCTGGATCTGGCCGAGCGGCTGGAGGCCGAAAGCGGACGGAACGTGCGGTCGTTCAACCTGTATTATCAGGCCTATCTGGTGACCCCCTACAACGAAAAGGCCAAATCGGCCGTCGAGGACTATCTGGTCGCACTGGAAAGCACCGCAGGGGACTGCGCGACGACGGCCTGGGCCCAGTACGGCTGGCAGAAGGATTTCAGCACCCTGTCGGCCGTCTACGCCCCCTGCACCGGCGAGGCCAATTTCTCCATGTGGAACGTCCAGGACACGCGCAGGGTCGTGGAAGCGGTGGAAGAGGGCAAGTTGACAAAGATCACGGCGCTGGAGTTCATGCATTACCGGCCCGACCTCAGCAAGCTGGTCTATGGAGGGCCCGTGGATGACCTTGTTTCGCGCAACAGCACCGACATGGGGTTCCTGACATTTCTCCGGCACTTGAAGGACCACGTATTCGGCCTGTGAGGGACGTGCACCGGCGGTGACGAGGCCAATGCGGCCGGTTTCAGCAGAGGTGGATTTTCCGTATGCAAAGCGTCATTTCGGGAAAACCTTGTAGCATTTACTGACAAAGCCGGGCACGGTGCGGTAGGTCGCAAATCCCATTGCATCGTAATAGGCAAGGGCACGTTCGTTGGTGTCCGCGATCGTTGCATCGATCATGGCCAGTCCGGAGACTTCCGCCGCCTTGACCGATGCCGCAAACAGCTGCGATCCCACACCCGTCCGGGCGACCTTGAGATCCACGTAAGTGCCGATGATCCCCCAGCCGGCGGGCAGTTCGTAGGGGCTGTTTTCCGTGGCGAATTTCAGGGACTGGAACCCGAGGATTTCACCGGTGCCGCTCTCGGCGACCGAGCATTTTATGGTGTCGGGGTGGTCGATATAATATTCCCGGACGTATCCGGCATCGCCCGGCCGTTCACTGCGCCACATCGACAGGATTTCGGTCAGGATCGTGCTCATGGCGCTCCCGTCTTCACGGTTGGCTTTTCTGATGATCACGTCAACCTCGCTGGTTTGAAACAAGCCTTGTCCTGGAGCGGGACCGCCTGTCATTGTCACATTTCTGGATGAAGCTGGGTTTGTCGATGCCGAGGGAGCGGGTTTCAAAATTTTCCTGGCTTTTCCCAACGTTTTCCGCTATATGCCGCCGCCATTGGGCACTAAGGTCCAATTCGTCCGGAAGACTCCTTTGCTGACCGACATCTCGGCTCTGGAGGGGTTCGGATCAGGCCGGTTCCCGGCAGGTCAACGCGTCCGGTCAACGGACCGCCACTCTTCGAAAGGAAAGAGCGATGTCGATTACTGCAGAGCGCAAAGCCGAGCTCATCAAAGAATACGCGACCAAGGAAGGCGACACCGGGTCTCCGGAAGTGCAGGTTGCGATCCTCACCGAGCGCATCAACAACCTGACCGAACACTTCAAGGATCACGGCAAGGACAACCATTCCCGCCGCGGCCTTCTGAAGATGGTCGCGCAGCGCAGGTCCCTTCTGGACTACACGCGCGGCAAAAGCGAAGAGCGTTACAAGACGCTTATCGAGCGTCTCGGCATCCGCCGCTAAGACCTCTGAATACACTGCGCGGCGGGCGAATGTGCCCGCCGCGTTTCTCTTTGAGCTTCCCGTGCTCCCGCGCCGCTCCGCCAGGACGGTCCCGCAGGAGGATCGAAGCTCAAACGCTCTCGAAAGCGAGCGGACTTAACCATAACGCGATCCGCAGAGGATCATTGTTCTGGGTTTTGCTCTTGAGCGTTTCCATTTTCCCGGCAAACGCTCTATAGAGACCTCGTGACACGTCATGGGGCAGGATTGCCGGCTTCTTTCTTGAAGTTTGATTTCGAAAGCAGCCCGTTGTCTTGCCCGTGACCTGTCCGCCGGTAACCGGCCCGTCCGGGGCCGACCGGGAACGTGTCCGTCGCTCATGTGCTGTACCGAAAGCAGCCAAGGGACGGGCAAAGCTGTAAGGACAGATGATGTTTGATATTCATCGTGTAGAAGTCGAGTGGGGCGGACGCCCGCTCGTGCTTGAGACGGGCAAGGTCGCCCGTCAGGCCGATGGCGCCGTGATGGCGACCTACGGCGAAACCAAGGTTCTGGCGACCGTCGTTTCCGCAAAGGAACCGAAGCCGGGACAGGATTTCTTCCCGCTCACCGTGAACTACCAGGAAAAGGCATTTGCCGCCGGTAAGATCCCGGGTGGCTACTTCAAGCGCGAAGGCCGCCCGTCCGAGCACGAGACGCTGACCTCCCGCCTGATCGACCGTCCGATCCGCCCGCTCTTCGCGGACGGCTACAAGAACGACACCCAGGTGATCATCACCGTTCTCTCCCACGATCTGGAAAACGCGCCGGACATCCTGGCGATGGTTGCTTCCTCCGCGGCGCTGACGCTTTCCGGCGTTCCCTTCATGGGGCCGATCGGCGGCGCGCGCGTCGGGTTGATCAACGGCGAATACGTGCTGAACCCGCTGGTCGACGACATGCCGGAATCCTCCCTGGATCTGGTCGTCGCCGGAACCGCCGACGCGGTTCTGATGGTGGAATCGGAAGCCAAGGAACTGGACGAAGACACCATGCTCGGCGCGGTGATGTTCGGCCACAAGGGCTTCCAGACCGTCATCGATGCGATCATCAAGCTGGCGGAAACCGCCGCCAAGGAACCGCGCGACCTGGTTCTGCCGGATCACTCCGAGCTGTTCGGCAAGATCAAGTCGATGGTCGAGGACGACCTGAAGGCCGCCTACAAGATCACCTCCAAGACCGAGCGCAAGAACGCGGTCGACGCCGCCAAGGCGAAGGTTGTCGAGGCTCTGGTCACCAACGCCGCCGAAGGCGAAGCTGTTGAAGGCACCGTTCTCGGTGAGCAGTTCAAGAAGCTGGAAGCGGAAATCGTCCGCGGCGGCATCCTGGACACCGGCACCCGCATCGACGGTCGCGACCTGTCCACGGTCCGCCAGATTTCCTCCGAAGTCGGCATCCTGTCGCGCGCGCACGGCTCCTCGCTGTTCACCCGCGGTGAGACGCAGGGCCTCGTGGTCGCCACGCTCGGCACCGGTGAGGACGAGCAGTATATCGACCTCCTGGAAGGCACCGTGAAGTCCCACTTCATGCTGCACTACAACTTCCCGCCCTATTCCGTCGGCGAAACCGGCCGCATGGGCTCCCCGGGACGCCGCGAAATCGGCCACGGCAAGCTGGCCTGGCGCGCGATCAACCCGATGATGCCGGCGCATCACGACTTCCCGTACACCGTCCGCGTCGTTTCCGAGATCACCGAATCCAACGGCTCGTCCTCTATGGCGACCGTCTGCGGTACCTCCCTGGCTCTGATGGATGCCGGTGTGCCGCTCAAGGCGCCTGTGGCGGGTATCGCCATGGGTCTTATCAAGGAAGGTGAGCGCTTCGCGGTTCTCTCCGACATCCTGGGCGACGAAGACCACCTCGGCGACATGGACTTCAAGGTGGCCGGCACCGAGAACGGCATCACCTCGCTCCAGATGGACATCAAGATCGACGGCATCACCGAAGAGATCATGAAGGTCGCTCTGGGCCAGGCCAAGGACGGCCGCATCCACATCCTGGGCGAAATGTCCAATGCCATCACCGAAGCCCGTTCCGAACTCGGCGAGCATGCGCCGCGCATCGAAGTGATGAAGATCCCGGTCGACAAGATCCGTGAAGTCATCGGCTCCGGCGGCAAGGTCATCCGCGAGATTGTCGAAAAGACCGGCGCCAAGGTCAACATCGAGGACGACGGCACCGTCAAGATCGCGTCCGCCGACGGCAAGGCGATCAAGGCCGCCGTCAACTGGATCAACTCCATCGCCGCAGAGCCGGAAGTGGGCATGATCTACGAAGGCACCGTCGTGAAATGCGTCGATTTCGGCGCGTTCGTGAACTTCTTCGGTGCCAAGGACGGCCTGGTCCACATCTCCCAGCTGGCTCCGAAAAAGGTCGCCAAGGTCACCGACGTCGTCAAGGAAGGCGACAAGGTCTGGGTTAAGCTCATGGGCTTCGACGAGCGCGGCAAGGTGCGCCTGTCGATGAAGGTCGTCGATCAGGACACCGGTCAGGAACTCCAGAAGGAAGAAGCTGAATAAGCCTTTCCTTCAAAAGGACAAAGACATGAGACGGGGGCCGCAAGGCCCCCGTTTTCGTTTGATGACCGGCCTTGGGGGTTATCGTCCGCTTACGGGGTCGGAACGCAGCGGCACCAACAAGCCGCCCCGGACTTGATCCGGGGCCAACATGGGAGGTCCCGGATCAAGTCCGGGACAGCACGGGTGGGTTATCCAGCCGCGTCCGGAGAGCCCACGTCATCGAACCTGATCTTTCGGGTCGGGCGCGTTCTCCCGGAGGGTATTGGCTGATCCGCCTGCAGCGGCGGACGAGACTTAATTCGGTCGCCAACCTCAGCCCGCTTTCGCCGCAACTTCCTTCAAACCGTTCACGCGGCCGAGATACTGGCGGAAGTCGACGCCGGACATGGGCTTGGCGATGCTGTAGCCCTGGATGAGCGAACAGCCGAAGGACGAGATGAGGTCGCACTGCTCGCGGGTCTCGGCGCCTTCGCAGATGACCGATATGCCCAGCGAGCGGCCCATGGAGACGATCGCCTGAACGAGGGCCTGCCCGTCCACGTCCCGTTCCAGGCCGTTGATGAAGGCGCGGTCGACCTTCAGCGTGTTGATCGGCAGGCGTTTCAGATAGCTCAGCGAGGAGTAGCCGGTGCCGAAATCGTCGAGCGATATCTTGATGCCGAGCGCGCTGATCGTCTCCAGGATCTCGACCGGATTTACGCGCTGGTCGTCGAACATGACGCTCTCGGTGATCTCGAGCTGAAGGTGGGACGGCTCCATGCCGGTGTCGGCGAGAATGTCCTTGAGCCGGTTGACGAAGCCGGTGTCGCGGCATTGCCGCGGCGAGATGTTGACGCTGAGACCGTCGAGCTGCAGTCCGTTGCGGTTGCATGACTGGTAGAAGGCGCAGGCCTCGCGCAGCACCCATTCGCCGAGCGGGATGATCAGGCCGCTTTCCTCGGCGACCTTGATGAATTCGAAAGGCGGAACGACACCCAGCTTCGGATCCGTCCAGCGGGCCAGTGCCTCGCAGCTTACGACCTTGCCTTTCGGGAAGTCCATGATCGGCTGGAAATTCAGGTGCAGGTCGCCGTTTTCGATGGCCTCGCGCAGGGAGACTTCGATCTGGCCGGAACGTGCCGTCTGCTCGTTCATCCGGGTGGCGTAGAACCGGTAACTGGGTCCGCTTTCGGCCTTTGCCTGGTACATGCTGGTGTCGGCCTGAAGCAGGAGCGCTTCCTCGTCCTCGCCGTCATTGGGCGAAAGCGTGATGCCCAGGCTGCCGGCCAGGACGACGCGGATATTGTTGTCCAGCTCGATCGGCTTTTCGAGCTCGCTCAGGATATCGCGGGCGATCTGCTCGATCTGCCAGCGGTCCTCCGGATCGGTCAGCAGAATGGCGAATTCGTCGCCGCCCATGCGCGCAACGGTCTGTTCCGGACCGAGGACGCCGGTCAGGCGCGTCGCCACGGTCTCGATCACCTGATCCCCGGTGCTCGGCCCGTAGGTTTCGTTGACGGTCTTGAACCGGTCAAGATCGAGGATCATCAGAGCGGTCATTTCGCCGAGATGCTTGTTGCGCTGGAGGGTCTGGCGCAACCGGTCCATCAGGAGACGGCGGTTCGGCAGCCCGGTCAGTATGTCGAAATTGGCGTTTTTGGTCGCCAGTTCCTCCTGGCGCTTGCGTTCGCTGATATCGGTGATCGTCGCGTAATAGGCCGGTGCGCCGCGCCATTCCGTGACGCGCACATGCTGCTCGAGCCAGATGGTGTGTCCGTCCTTGCGCAGCCCCCTGATTTCGTAGGCGCGCGGTGCACCCCTGTTTTCGCCCGCATTGTAATAGCTGCACAGGCGGCTGTGCTCGTCAGGGGCGTAGATCGTCAGCGCCGGTGCTCCGACGAGCTGTGCGGGCGCCCCGGGATCGTAGCCGAGCATGTTCAGGAGCGCGTCGTTTACATAGAGGATCCGGTTGTCGGCATGCACCAGGACGCCGTGCAGCGAGCCGTCGATCATTTCCTTGAACTGGGCGTCGCGGATGCGCACGGATTCGAAGGCCGTCTGGAACATCCGGGCCAGCTTGTTGAACTCGGAGATAAGCCCTTGCTGCGGAGGCGCGACGAGTTGCTCCTGCCGCAGGTTCATCGCGTAGGCCAGAAGGCGCCCGAGTCCGGCGGTGGTGATCCTGTTGACCAGGAAGGCGGCGCCGATCGCAAGCACCGCCGTGTAGATGAGGAAGGGCGTGAACATGCGGCTGTAGGTCTCTTCAACCTTCTGCAGCGTGTCGATCGGCTGTTTGGTGACGGCGGCAAGCAGGTGCCCGTCGAGGCTTTGCATCAGCGGCGCGTAGACATAGAGGTTGTCGTCGCGCAACAGGTATCCGACTTCGTCCTGGGTGGTCAGCAGCTGGCCCGGCAGGGCTTCGGTCGTCAGGTCGCCGATGCCGGCAACCAGATTGTTGGAGTGATAGAAGGCGAGATCCTGCACCCGGAGCGTTTTTGCCAGTTCGCCGGGCAGGGTGAAGGAGTCGGTGACGGTCGTTCCGCCGTAGATCCTGCCGAGCGCCTCGCCGGTTTCAGGGTCCAGAACCAGAATGGAGAGCGCCGCGGTCACGTTCACCGGGTCCGAATCGTGATTGGTGTAGGTAACCCAGATATCGGGCGGCATCGCGGCCCTGACCTTGACCGGGAGCTGATGGCTCAGATCGATCAGGCCGAGACTGCTGTTGACCCAGCTCTCCTCGTCCGGGCGGTCGATCAGCAGGATGTCGAGGACGGCGCTCGTCATGCCCTCGGTCGCCTGTTCGATCGCCTTCTTGGCCGCGGTCTTGTCGTTGTTCTCAAGAGCGGTGCGGATGTCCGGATCGGAGGCGACGGCCCGGATCTGGCCTTCAAGTTGTTCCAGGTGCTGCGTAAAAACCAGCCGCGCCAGCGTGGCTTTCGATTTGGCGCTGCGCGCGACTTCATGTTCGGCGATCGACAGGCTGCCCAGATAGGTGATCCAGAACAGGGCAATCGCGGTGCCGATGAGCCCGCAGATGAACAGCGCCATGACAAGCCGGCTGAAAGGTATGGAAAAACGCTCTTTCAACTGGACGCTCCTTAACGCCGGGACGAAAGCGACCCGGTTGGCAAGGCGCGCGCTGCTGGCAATGCATTGGGCCTTGGATGGCCGCGGGAAACCTGAAACATCTGTTCCTTCTGTTTACTCTACGACCGGAAACCGAACCGGATCTTTTTCCAAATATTGTTTCTGCCGCCGGCGTCCAGGGTTTTCGGCGACTCTAACATGAAAACTTAGTCTCTCACCTCAAAGATAAGAATAGGTAACCGGCCTTATTGTCGTATGTTCGCATAGTTTATGTTTGGTGAAATGTAAATATGAATTTATTCACATGACATTGACAATTTAACTTGTCTTTTACCTTAGGTAAAGGCGAAGTTTCATCGCTACAATTCACTATAAAAATTTCCATCCGGGAGCGGAGCGCGCGCCGATCAGGCGTTGCCTCCATCGGTGAAACTGCTATACCCCGTTGCGATAGCTGCAGAAAGGAACGGTATGGGGCAGATGCGCTTGGTTGTCGTTGGAGCTGGCGGCCGGATGGGCCGCGCCCTGACACGCGCCGTGACCGAAACCTCAGGTACGGAAGTCGTTGCGGCAGTGGAACGGGAAGGTTCGGAGGTCCTGGGCCGGGATGCAGGCGAGCTGGCCGGCGCCGGTACCCTGGACGTGCCGGTCACAGACGACCCGCTGACGGCCTTTGCAAAGGCCGACGGCGTTCTGGATTTCACCGCTCCAAAGGCAAGCCTGTGGTTTGCCGAACTGGCGGCGCAGGCCCGCATCGTCCACGTGATCGGCACCACCGGCTGGGCCGATGGAGAGGACGAACCGCTCAAGGCGGCCGCCCGTCATGCAAGGATCATCAAATCCGGCAATATGAGCCTGGGGGTGAACCTGCTTGCCAATCTCGTCCGCAAGGCCGCCGCGGCGCTCGATTCCGATTTCGACATCGAAGTCCTCGAGATGCATCACAGGCACAAGGTCGACGCGCCCTCGGGAACCGCGCTGCTGCTCGGCCAGGCGGCCGCCGACGGCCGGGGCATCGACCTCACCGCGCATTCGGTGCGCTCCCGGGACGGCATCATGGATCCGCGCAAAACCGGCGACATCGGTTTTGCCACCTTGCGTGGCGGGTCGGTTATCGGCGAGCATTCCGTGATCTTCGCCGGCGAGGGCGAACGCATCGAACTGACCCACCGGGCGGAAGACCGGCAGCTTTTCGCACGCGGCGCGGTGAAGGCAGCGCTTTGGGGTTTCGACCAGAAGCCCGGCTTCTATTCCATGGCCGACGTGCTCGGCCTGGCGGATTAAACTGGAGCATCTTGCGTTCAAGAGAACGCAGACAAGATGCTCTAGCACTTTAAGAGCGATCAGCTTCTGGACGTTCAATAGATTTCGATTGAACGTCCGCTGATCTAGACGTGTCATTGATTTAAGGAGAACGGCATGGATCGCCTTCTTGTGCTTGTCCGCCACGGACAGAGCGAATGGAATTTGAAAAATCTTTTCACGGGCTGGAAGAACCCGGGCCTGACCGAGCAGGGGATCGCCGAGGCCCACAAGGCGGGCGAGCAGCTTCGGGACCTGAAGCTGACCTTCGACCTGGCCTTCACCTCCGATCTGTCCCGGGCGCAGAAGACACTGGACATCATTCTGGAGGAACTGGGCCAGACCGGACTTGAGACCATTGAGGACAAGGCGCTGAGGGAACGCGACTATGGCGACCTGACCGGCATGAACAAGGACGAGGCCCGCAAGGAATTCGGCGAGGAGCAGGTCCATATCTGGCGCCGCTCCTACGACGTGCCGCCCCCTGGAGGCGAGAGCCTCAAGATGACCGCCGAGCGCGTCCTGCCCTACTACAAGTCGGAGATCCTGCCCCGGGTTCTCTCCGGCAAGCGGGCGATCGTGGCCGCGCACGGCAATTCCCTGCGCTCGCTGATCATGGACCTGGAACAGCTCAGCCCGGAACAGATCCTGAAGCGGGAACTGGGCACAGGAACCCCGATCATCTACCGTCTCGACGAAAACGGCGGCATCATCAGCGTCCAGGACCTGGCGGACTGACCCTCGGGCTCAGGTACCAACGCGACAGGGGCGGTTCCGTCCATAGAGTTGCAGAAAATCTGCAATTCCGCATCAACTCGCTTGCGGGGGGTGGCATCGGCTGTACGAGAGGTTACGGTTCCCGGCGAGCGTTTGGTCTGAGTGCGGCAAGCTGCTTAGGGGCGGAGGCGATCCAAATCCCGCACGATATGGGATGTGATCCAGAACCGGCCCTCTATCGCAGAACGCCCCGGTTCAGGACCGGGGCGCCTCTTTTATCCGTCAGATCTCGTAGCCGTTCTGGGAGGCGATGTTCTTGAGCGGCCGTTCCGGGCGGGCACCGACATGGCTGATCACGCTGGCCGCGCAGATACAGCCGAGTTCGGCCGCTTCGGAGAGCTTGTAGTCGCGGGCGAGGCCGAACAGGAAACCGGAGGCGAACAGGTCGCCCGCGCCGGTCAGATCGACCACATTGTCGACGGACTGGGCCGAGACCTTCACCGTCTCGGTATTCTTGATCACCATGGCGCCGTCTTCGCCGAGCGTGAGCGCTGTCAGGGCGCCGCTTTCCTGAACCCCGGCAATCGCTGAATCAAGGTCGGCCGTTTCGTAGAGCGCCTTCAGCTCGTGCTCGTTGGCGAACAGGAGATCGACCACGCCGTCGGAGAGCAGAGACTTGAATTCGCCGCGGTACCGGTCGACGCAGAAGGAATCGGACAGCGTGAGCGCCACCTGCCTTCCGTGTGCATGGGCGATTTCCGCAGCCTTCAGGAAGGCCTTCTTGGCCTCTTCCGGATCCCACAGATAGCCTTCCATATAGGTCACGGCGGAGGCGGCGACGACCTCCTCGTCGACGTCGGAGGGGCCGAATTCCGTACAGGCGCCCAGATAGGTGTTCATGGTGCGCTCGCCGTCCGGCGTGATCAGGATCATCGACCGGGCGGTCGGCTTCCACTCCCTCAGGCGGGGCGTGTTGAAATAGACGCCGGTGCCGTTCATGTCGTGATAGTAGCTGTCGCCGAGCTCATCCTCGGCGACCTTGCCGAAATAGGCAGGTTTGCCGCCCAGCGAAGCGATCCCGGCTGCCGTGTTGCCGGCGCTGCCGCCGGAAATGCGCACGGTCTGCCCCATCTTGTCGAACAGGCGCACCGCCTCTTCGGTGTCGATCAGGCGCATCGACCCCTTGATGAGGTTTTCGTGAAGCAGGAAATCTTCCTCGACATGCGCAAAGACGTCGCAAATGGCATTGCCGATGCACAAGGCGTCAAATCTGGTTTCGGTCATGTGGTCCTCTGGTGGTGCCGGTTTTTCTGGCTTCAGGAATGGGGGTTGGGCCTCAGGGCGCGGTTGGCTTCCGGTTCCTTGATCTTTTCCCGGAACGGGCTGGCGCGGTAGACGCCGAGAACGTTCAGCTCCGCGCAGAAGAACGCGAGTTCCTCCAGCGCCAGGCCGACGGCGGGGTCTTCCGGATGACCTTCCACATCGGCGTAAAACATGGAGGCAAAGAACTGGCCTTCGAGCTGATAGGATTCCAGCTTTGTCATGTTGACCCCGTTGGTGGCAAACCCGCCGAGCGCCTTGTAGAGCGCCGCCGGAACGTTGCGGACGCGGAAAATGAACGTGGTGATGACCGGCTGGCCGTTATAGGCAGCCTCCATCTTGTCACGCGAGAGAATGACGAACCGCGTCGTGTTGTGCGCTGCATCCTCGACATCCCGGCGCAAAATGTCCAGACCGTAGATTTCAGCCGCCATTTCCGGAGCGAGCGCGGCGACGCTCGGGTCGTTCAGTTCCGCCACCTGGCGGGCGGAGCCGGCCGTATCGCCGCCGACGACCGCGGTCAGTCCGAGTTCGCGGATGATCTTGCGGCACTGGCCGAGGGCGTGGATGTGGCTCTGGACCTTCTTGAGGTCTGCGAGCGCCGCTCCCTTGGGCGCCATGAGCTGGAAGCGGATCGGCATGAAATACTCGCCGATGATGTGCAGGCTGGATTTCGGCAGCAGGTGGTGGATGTCGGCGACGCGCCCGGCCACCGAGTTCTCGATCGGAATCATGGCGAGATCGGCCGACCCTTCGGCCATTGCCGAGAAGCAATCCTCGAATGTGGGGCAGGGAATGGCCTCATAGTCGGGGTAGACGCTCCGGCAGGCCATGTGCGAGTTGGCTCCGGTTTCTCCCTGAAACACGATTCTTTTTCTGTCGTTCATCGTTCTTTTCCGCCTTTGGACCGGCCTGCTTTTGCGCGGGTGCGCGTGAAAGCAGGCGGTCGATACTGGAATGCCGGAACGCCCTGTCCGCGGGATTTCGAAGCGGAGGCGTTCCGGGCAGGCTGCCTTCGGGCCGTCGCGGCCCTATCCGAGCTGGTACGCCGCCCGTGCGCGCTCCAGATCCTCCGGTGTGTTCACGTCCATGGGGGCGCTGTCAATGACTGAGGCATCGATCCGCATGCCCGCCTCGAGCGCGCGCAACTGTTCGAGCTTCTCCCGCATCTCAAGGGGGGATGGGGAAAGCCGGACGAACTCCGCCAGCGCGTCGCGGCGGTAGGCGTAGATGCCGATGTGGTGATAGAGCGGGCCTTCGCCGCTCGGGGCGGTCGCGCGGGTGAAATAGAGCGCGCGGTGGTGGCCGTGGCCGTTCGGCGTGGTGACAGCCTTGACGAAATTCGGATTGTCCCGGTACCGGGGATCGGTCAGCTCCGTCATGATCGTGCCGATGGAAACTTCCGGAAGGCTCAGGGGCGCGAAGGCCGCGCGAATCGCTTCCGGCGCAATCAGCGGCACGTCGCCCTGAACATTCAGCACGACATCGTATCGGCGGTCCGGATCCACAAGCTCGACGGCTTCCTGGATCCGGTCGGAGCCCGAAGCGTGGTCGGGCCGGGTCATGATGGCCTTGCCGCCATGATCCTGCACGGCCTCGGCGATATCCGTGTCGTCGCAGGCGACCGCGACCGGCCCGATATCCGCGTTCTGGGCCTGCTCGACGACCCGCACGATCATTGGTTTTCCGCAAATATCGGCGAGAGGCTTCCGGGGGAGACGGGTCGCCGCGAGGCGGGCTGGAATGATGACAAGTGCAGCAGTCAAAAGGGTCTCCATGGATCCGGAAGGCATGGCGGGAAGGGAAAAAAAGCCCGCCGCGTCCGTTTGTCGTATCAGATGTCCTTTTAAAGCTATGGACAGCAAGGTCAAAAAATTTGTAGGTTCCGGCAAATTTCTAAAAGCTGATAGGGTTCGCAGCCTTCGTTGCGGGCCCGGACGCGTATGAGCTTGGAGCCGGAGAGAATGGATTCCTTCACGCTGAACAAGGCCGCAGGTGCGGTTCTGATGGTTCTTATTCTGACTATGGGTGTCGGCATTGTCTCCGACATCATCTTCCATCCGACGATCCCCGGGAAGCCGGGTTACGAGATCGTCGTTGCCTCCGAGGAAGATTCCACGTCGGAAGTGGAAGCGGTTCCGGAAGTCACACCGATCTCCGAGCGGTTGGTCGAAGCCTCCGCGGAGAGCGGCGAGAAAGTCGCCAAGAAATGCGCCGCCTGCCACAACTTCGAGCAGGGCGGGGCCAACAAGGTCGGCCCGGCGCTTTGGGATATTGTCGGCCGCAAGCCCGCCAGCCACGAAGGCTTCAGCTATTCCTCCGCCATGGTCGCATTCGGCGAGGAAAACGCGGAATGGACCTACGAGGAGCTCGATCACTTCCTCGCCGCACCGAAAAAATTCGTCGACGGAACGTCGATGGGGTTTGCAGGTCTGCGTAAACCCGAAGATCGCGCCGACATCATCGCATATCTTCGTGAGCAATCTGATTCCCCTAAACCGCTGCCGACTGAGTAATATTCAGCAAAGAACAGGTAGTTCGGTCTAAAACAAGAGAAGCCGGGTCAGGTATCCGGCTTTTTTATTTGCGTGATATGAAAAATTAATAAATCTTACGTTACGTAGTATGGTGTCGGCATGGGCTAGGGTCGGGCAAGAACCGTATGGGATTTCATCTGGCGCGAAAAATATTTTTGAGTTCAAATGGAATCATCGCAGCTTCCGTTGTCGCCATTGTTTGTTTTCTCGCAGGTATTGCGGTCACCGCGCATGTCGGGCAGCTCGTCCGCAACGAGCTGGTCGCCCAGCACAAGAGGGACGCAATCGCCGGATTGTCCGAGGCACGCGCCCGGCTTGAAGGCGAGATCAGCCGGACCGTCGCCCACGGGTTCGGCATCCGCGCCTATGTGGCGCAATTCGACGACAAGCCGTTCGACATGGCCGATTACCAGGAGATGGCGAGCGACCTTATCGAGGAAAATCCCTCCATCCGTTCCATCGGCCTGGCACCCAACAACATCCTGAGGGCTGTTTACCCCCTGGAGCCCAACCAGGCCGCGCTCGGCCTGAACTACCGGCTGAACAGCACGCAGTGGCCCGCGATCCGCGAGGCCATGATGAGCCGGGAGGTGGTGATCGCGGGACCGCTCGATCTGGTGCAGGGCGGACGCGCGCTCCTGATCCGGATCCCGGTTTTTCCGGCCGCCTTTCCCGGTCAGCCCATGAAGGACCGGGCCTACTGGGGCGTTGCGACCCTCGTGCTCGATGAGGCCGGTATGATGGCAGCCGCGGGTATCGAGGACGTCGTCGGCGGTATCCGCACCGCGCTGATCAACAAGAACGCGGTCGGTGCGGCGAACAGCGTCATCTCCGGCAGCCCGTCCGTTCTGGAAAAGGACTATGTCGCTCTGCCCCTCCACCTGCCGGGCGGCCTCAACTGGGAACTGATCGGCTATCCGGAAACCGGCTGGTCCAACTACGGCAACGAGGTGTGGATCACCCAGCTCATCGGCAGCATGATTTCACTGGTTTTCGGCACCATGGCCTTTCTCCTGATCAATGAGGTCTACAAGGTCCGTTCCATGGCCCTGCACGATCCGCTGACGGGCCTGGCCAACCGGCGTCTGCTCGAAGACCGCATGTATCAGCTCGCCTCCATGTGCGAACGCACCGGATCGGGCTTCGAAATCTTCTATGTGGACCTCGACGCCTTCAAGCCGATCAATGACAATTACGGCCACTCGGTCGGAGACCAGCTGCTGATCGAGATCGGTCAGAGGCTGCAGAACCAGACCCGCCAGACCGACACGGTCGCCCGCGTCGGCGGCGACGAATTCATCGTTCTGACCCCCGGCAACATGCGCCGCCAGGAGAAGGAAGCCTTCCTCAAGCGCCTGTCCGAGCGTGTCGCGCAGGCGTTCGAGTTCGCCGGAACCAGCATCGACGTGAAGGCCAGCATCGGCAGCGCGAGCTATCCGGGCGATGCGGCAACGGTCGAGGATCTGCTCCGGGTCGCCGACGGGCGCATGTATGCCCACAAGGCCAAATCCAAGCAGAACGGGGAAGCCCTGCCCGAAAAGGGAATTCCCCAGGCTGGTTAAATTTCTGTCATAAATCCATCCAGCAGGTGACGTTTGCCCGGCTGGTCCCTACACTGGTTGCCGACAGCCCCGTTGATTTGGGCCGCGGAACAGGTAAGGGACGGAGAAGCCGATGGTGTTCAGATGGTGCGCGTTGAAGGAAACCGCAGCGAGGATCGCGCTGGCAGGCGCATTGTCCGTCACGGGCCTGACGGCGGGCCTGGCAACAGGCGGCCTGACGATCGGTCCGGCGTTGGCGGACGAGCCCGAATGGCAGCACGCGGCCGCCCTCAACGGAACACCCAAATACGGCCCCGACGTCACGCATTTCGACTACGTCAATCCAGATGCCCCGAAGGGCGGCGTGGTCAGGCTGCCGGACAGCGGTGGTTTCGACACGTTCAATATCCTCGCGCCCAAGGGCAATATCGCATCCGGCATCCTGGTCGTTTACGAAAGCTTGATGGAACCGTCGCTCGACGAGGACGACATCAGCGCGCAATACGGCGTGCTTGCCGAAGCCGTCCGGTTTCCCGAGGATTATTCCTGGGTCGAATACCGGCTCAACCCGGATGCGAAGTGGCACGACGGCGAGCCGGTGACGGTGGAAGATGTCGTCTGGTCGTTCGAAAAATCGATCGAGCTCAATCCGCAGCGCAAGTTCTACTTCCAGAACGTCACCGGGGCGGAAATCGTCGGCGAGCGGACGGTTCGCTTCACCTTCGATTCAAAAGGCAACCGGGAACTTCCGAAGATCGTCGGCCAGCTTAACGTTCTGCCCAAGCACTGGTGGGAAGGGACGAATGCCAAGGGCGAGCCCCGCGACATTTCCCGGGCGACCCTGGAACCGCCGCTCGGCTCCGGCCCTTACCGGATCAAGGATTTCTCACCCAACCGCCAGGTCGTCTACGAGCGTGTCGCGGACTATTGGGGCAAGGATCTGCCGATCCGGATCGGCACCGATAATTTCGATGAAATCCGCTATATTTCCTTCCTCGACGATGCCGTTCAGTTCGAGGCCTTCAAGGGAGATCAGTACGACTTTCATGTCGAGCGCAGTTCCAGCCAGTGGGCCAAGCGCTACGATTTCCCCGCGATCAGGGACGGCCGGGTGGTGAAGGAGATTTTCCTGGATAAATCGACCGGCGTCATGCAGGGCTTCTTCCTGAACCTGCGCCGGGAAAAATTCCAGGATCCGGATGTCCGCCAGGCGCTCAACTACGCTTATGACTTCGAGACCACCAACGAGATCGTTTCGGCCAATCTCCTGAAACGGGTCGATTCCTATTTCGCCGGCACCGAACTTGCCTCTTCCGGGCTGCCGGAAGGCAAGGAGCTGGAAATCCTGGAGGAAGTTCGCGATCAGGTGCCGCCGGAGGTCTTCACGCAGGAATACAAGAACCCCGTCGGCGGCAATCCGCAGAATGTCCGGGCCAACCTGCGCGAGGCGGTGAAGCTGCTTCGCAAGGCCGGCTACGAGCTCAAGGACCGCAAGATGATCGACTCGGCAACGGGCGAGCAGCTGAGCGTGGAATTCCTTTACCGGGACAAGGCCAGCGAGCGCACCCTGCTGCCCTATGCGAAAAACCTGGAAAGCATCGGCATCAAGCCGGTCCTGCGCCTGGTCGATACCTCCCAATTCGTCAATCGGGTCCGGAGCCGGGATTTCGACACGGTCGTGCTGGCGATCGGCCAGACGCTTTCGCCCGGCAACGAGCAGCGCGAATTCTGGGGATCGAGCTCCGCGGACAATCCGAGTTCGGCAAACTATGCGGGCATCAAGAACCCCGCGGTCGATTACCTGATCAACAAGGTGATCTTCGCCGAGGACCGCGAAACCCTCGTGGCCGCGACCCATGCGCTCGACCGGGTTCTCCTGTGGAACCATTACGTGGTGCCGCAATTCTACTCCGACGAAACCCGGACCGCCCGCTGGAACCGCTTCGGCCATCCGGAGAACATGCCCGAATACAGCACCGGCTTCCCGACCATCTGGTGGTATGACGAGGCCCTGGCGGCGAAGACGGGAGCGGCCAAATGAGCGGGTTCTTCTCGCCCTCCCGCAGGCAGCTCCTGCAACTCACCGGCGCTGCGGCGCTGACGGGCCTCGGTTCCTGGCCGCGCGGTGCCGCGCTTGCCACCGAGATCGCGGCCGAAGAAGGGCCCCGGCACGGCCTGTCGGTCTTTGGCGATCTCAAATACGGGCCGGACTTCACGCATTTCGACTTCGTCAACCCGAATGCCCCGAAAGGCGGAACCTTCTCCTTTCAGGTGCCCTACTGGTACTTCAACCAGAATCCCCAGACCTACAACACCTTCAACTCCTTCATCCTCAAGGGGGACGCGCCGCCGCGCATGGAGATGTGTTTCGACACGCTCATGGTGCGGGCCTGGGACGAGCCGGACGCGGTCTACGGCCTGGTCGCCGAAACGGTGGAGGTGTCGGAGGACCGCAACCGCTTCACCTTCAATCTGCGCCCCGAGGCCAGCTTCCACGACGGGTCCAGGCTGACGGCGGAGGATGTCGCCTTCTCGATCATGCTTGTGAAGGCGGACGGACATCCGCTGCTGAGCCAGCCTCTCAAGGCGCTCGAGGATGCGGAGGTGCTGGACGAGCGCCGGGTGGCCCTGCATTTCGACGGCACCCAGTCCCGCCAGTTGCCGCTGGAAGTCGCCGCGAGCTATCCGATCTTTTCCAAGCGCTATTACTCCGCCTACGACTTCAAGCAGTCGACGCTGACCCCGCCGCTGTCTTCCGGCCCCTACAAGGTCGGCGACCATGCCGTCGGTCGCTATGTGGACTACCATCGGGTGGAAGACTACTGGGCCAAGGATCTGCCCGTCACGGCGGGCCGGAGCAATTTTGCGGTCATCCGCGTCGAATTCTTCCGCGAGCGGCAGATTGCCTTCGAGGCCTTCAAGAAGGGTGCGATCTTCTACCGGGAGGAATTCACCTCCAAGAACTGGGCGACGGAATACAATTTTCCCGCGGTCCAGAACGGCCAGGTGGTCCGCCGCGAGTTTCCCGACGGCCGGCCCTCGGGCGCGCAGGGCTGGTTCGTCAACACCCGCCGGGAGAAATTCAAGGACCCGAAGGTGCGGCAGGCACTCGGCTATGCCTTCGACTTCGAATGGTCCAACCGGAACCTCTTTTACGGCCTCTACGACCGGACGCAGTCGTTTTTCGAGAATTCGGAAATGAAGGCGGAAGGCCTCCCCTCGCCGGCGGAACTGGCGCTGCTGGAGCCGTTCCGCGACCAGCTTCCCGACGCCGTCTTCGGCGAGCCTGTCGTCCCGCCGGTCAGCGACGGTTCCGGCAACGACCGCTCCCTGCTGCGCAAGGCCAGCGAGCTTTTCAAGGAAGCGGGGTATACGCGCAAGGGATCCGATCTCATCGGTCCGGACGGCAAGGTTCTGGAAATCGAGTTCCTGAACAATACCCAGGCCTTCGAGCGGATCACCAACCCGATGATCAAGAATCTCGAGCGGCTGGGTGTCAAGGCGACCCTGCGCATCGTCGATCCGGCTCAGTACCAGTCGCGCATGAACGACTTCGATTTCGACATCGCCAGCCAGCGCGTGTCGACCTCGACGACGCTTTCCGACAGCATCCGCGAGATATGGGGTTCGAAGGCGGCGGCCATTCCGGGTACCTACAATATCGCCGGCATTTCCAGCCCGGCGGTCGATACGCTGATCGACAAGGTGATCGCCGCGCAGTCCCGCGAGGAGATGAACACCGCCGCGCGGGCCTTGGACAGGGTTCTGAGGGCCGGGTACTACTGGATACCGCAATGGTACAAGAACGTTCACACCGTCGCGATGTGGGATGTCTACGGCTATCCGGAAGAAACGCCGCGCTATTTCTTTCCCATCGAAGATCTCTGGTGGATAGAAAAGGAAAAGGCGGAAAAACTCGGCAAAGCCGGATAAGTTTCAAAAGCGACACCCGGGTTGTCGTGACGAATAGATGACGCCAGCCGTTACATTGTCACGACAGCCGAAGGCCCGCTTCAGAAGGCCCAAGTAAAAAAGGAACGCACCGACCCCATGGGCGCCTATATCCTTCGCCGCTTGCTGCTGATGATACCGACCCTGGTCGGCATCATGGCCATCAACTTCATCATCATCCAGTTCGCCCCGGGAGGCCCCGTCGAGCGGGTCATCGCCCAGCTTCAGGGCACGGACGTCTCGGCGACCTCGCGGATCAGCGGCGGCGGTGGTGACATGAGCGGGGCGGGCAACGATGCCTCGGGCGGCAGCGGCGTGGCGTCGGACAGCGTGACCTCCAAATACCGCGGCGCGCAGGGGCTCGACCCGGAATTCATCAAGCAGCTGGAGGCCCAGTTCGGCTTCGACAAGCCGCCGCTGGAGCGGTTCCTCGCCATGCTCTGGAACTACGCCAGGTTCGATTTCGGCGAGAGTTATTTCCGCGATATCCGGATTCTCGACCTGATCGCCGAAAAGCTGCCCGTGTCGATTTCCCTCGGGCTGTGGATGACATTGATCTCCTATCTGGTCTCCATCCCACTCGGCATCCGCAAGGCGGTACGCGACGGCTCCCGGTTCGATGTCTGGACGTCCGGCGTGGTCATCGTCGCCTACGCCATTCCGGGCTTTCTGTTCGCGGTCCTGCTGGTCGTGCTGTTCGCCGGCGGCTCCTTCTGGGACATCTTCCCCCTGCGCGGCCTGGTCTCCGACAATTGGGAACAGCTTTCCTGGCCGGCGCGCATAGCCGATTATTTCTGGCACCTGGCACTGCCGCTCACCGCCATGGCGCTCTCCGCCTTCGCCACCACCACGCTCCTGACGAAAAACTCCTTTCTGGACGAGATCCGCAAGCAATACGTCGTCACGGCGCGGTCCAAGGGGCTGACGGAGCACCAGGTGCTCTACGGACACGTGTTCCGCAACGCCATGCTGATCGTGGTCGCGGGCTTCCCGGGCGCCTTCATCTCTTCCTTCTTCGCCGGCTCCCTGTTGATCGAGACGATTTTCTCCCTCGACGGCCTTGGCCTGCTGGGCTTTGAGTCCGTGCTCAACCGCGACTACGCCGTGGTGTTCGCGACCCTCTATATCTTCTCGCTCATGGGCCTTCTGGTGAACCTCGTCTCCGACCTGACCTACACCTGGATCGACCCCCGGATCGATTTCGAAAGCAGGGAGGTCTGAGCGATGGTTTCCGATCATGACAGCGATGCCGGCAGCGGCGGACACGACGCAGGCGGCAGCCACGATACGGCGAGCTACGACAGGGGCGCCTACGACACCGGCGGCCCCGATCCGGCGCGCCCTGCCCTCTATGTGGCCACGGAAATCGAATACGGCGAGCAGGATGGATCCTCCCGAACCTATCGCGACGAGCCTTACGTGAAGTCGCGCCTGTCGCCGATCAACCGGCGCCGGCTGGCGAATTTCAAGGCGAACAGGCGCGGCTACTGGTCGTTCTGGATCTTCTTGGTTCTGTTCATCCTGGCTCTGCTGGCGGAATTCATCGCCAACGACCGTCCGATTCTCGTGTCCTACAAGGGTGAGATCCTGGCTCCGGTTTTCGTCGACTATCCGGAGGAGAAATTCGGCGGCTTTCTGGCGGTGACCGATTACCGCGATCCCTTCATCCAGGAAGAGATCGACGCCAATGGCTGGATGCTCTGGCCGCCGGTCCGCTATTCCTACCAGTCGCGAAACCTGAACCCGCCCGTGCCGGTGCCTGCGCCGCCGTCCTGGACGATGGACAAGGAAGCGCGTTGCGCGAACTATCCGCTGGGAGCCGAGGATCCGGGCTGCGTCATCGGCAACTGGAACTGGCTCGGCACCGACGATCAGGCCCGGGACGTGTTCGCCCGGCTGTTATACGGGTTCCGCATATCCGTGCTGTTTGGCCTGGCGCTGACCCTGGCCTCGTCCGTGATCGGCATCGCCGCCGGTGCGGTGCAGGGCTATTACGGCGGCTGGACCGATCTCCTGTTCCAGCGCTTCATCGAAATCTGGACCGCGGTCCCGACGCTTTACCTGATCCTGATCGTGTCCTCCGTCCTGGTGCCGGGATTCTGGACGCTGTTCACGATCCTGCTCGCCTTCTCCTGGGTGGCGCTGGTCGGGGTCGTCCGGGCGGAATTCCTGCGCGGCCGGAATTTCGAATATATCTCGGCGGCCCGCGCGCTCGGAGTGTCCAATCCGGTGATCATGTGGCGGCATCTCCTGCCCAACGCCATGGTGGCGACGCTCACCTTCATGCCCTTCATCCTGAACGGGTCGATCTCCACGCTGACCGCGCTGGACTTCCTGGGCTTCGGCCTGCCGCCCGGTTCCGCCTCGCTCGGCGAATTGCTGGCGCAGGGCAAGAACAATCTCCAGGCGCCCTGGCTCGGCATTACCGGCTTCATCGTCATCTCGCTGATGCTCAGCCTTCTGATCTTCATCGGTGAGGCCGTGCGCGACGCGTTCGACCCGCGCAAGAGCCTGGCGTAAGGAGGATACATGACCAAGAACGATACCCTCCTTTCGGTCGAAGACCTGTCCGTTGCCTTCACCCAGGGCGGCCGGCAGAACCTTGCCGTCGACAGCATCTCCTTCGACATTAGGAAGGGCGAGACCGTCGCGCTGGTCGGCGAAAGCGGTTCCGGCAAGTCGGTTTCCGCGCTCTCGATTCTGAAACTGCTGCCCTATCCCGCCGCGTCCCATCCGTCCGGCCGGATCATGATGGACGGTCAGGATCTCCTGCATGCGAGCGACAGCGAGATGCGCAAGGTGCGCGGCAACGCCGTTTCCATGATCTTCCAGGAGCCGATGACCTCGCTCAATCCGCTGCACACGGTGGAAAAGCAGGTCTCGGAAATTCTCAGGATCCATCGGGGCATGGGCGAGAGCCAGGCTCGGAAACGCGTTCTGGAACTGCTCGATCAGGTCGGCATCCGGGAGGCGGAGAAGCGGTTGAAGTCCTATCCGCACCAGCTTTCCGGCGGTCAGCGCCAGCGCGTCATGATCGCGATGGCGCTCGCCAACGAACCCGACCTGCTGATTGCCGACGAACCGACGACGGCCCTGGACGTGACGGTTCAAGCGCAGATCCTGGAACTTCTGAAAAAGCTGCAGCGCAGGCACGGCATGGCGATGCTGTTCATCACCCACGATCTCGGCATCGTGCATAAATTCGCCGACCGGGTCTGTGTGATGACCGGTGGCAAGATCGTCGAGCACGGTCCCGTCAACGATATCTTCGACAATCCGCAGCACGCCTATACGAGGCACCTGCTCGCGGCGGAGCCGAAGGGCGAACCGCCGGCGACCGACGAGAACAAGCCGGTCGTGGTCCAGGCCGACGATCTGAAGGTCTGGTTTCCGGTCAAGCGCGGCTTCCTGCGCAAGACGGTCGACCACATCAAGGCAGTCGACGGCATCGACATCACGGTGCGCGAAGGCCAGACGCTGGGGATCGTCGGCGAAAGCGGTTCCGGCAAGACGACGCTCGGCCTGGCGATCCTGCGCATGATTTCCTCTACCGGACGGATTGCCTTCGAGGGCCGTGAAATCCAGAGCAACTCCTGGAAGGAGATGCGTCCGCTGCGCCGGGATATGCAGATCGTCTTCCAGGACCCCTACGGCGCGCTCAGCCCGCGCATGTCGGTGGCCGACATCGTCGGCGAGGGGCTGCAGGTGCATTTCCCCGGGATCTCGGCCGAGGAGCGCGACCGCAAGGTCGCCAAGGCCCTGGAAGAGGTCGGGCTCGACGCCTCCACGAGAAACCGCTATCCGCACGAGTTCTCGGGCGGCCAGCGCCAGCGGATTTCCATCGCCCGGGCCATGGTGCTGGAGCCGAAATTCGTGATGCTGGACGAGCCGACCTCCGCGCTAGATATGAGCGTGCAGGCCCAGGTGGTCGATCTGCTGCGCGACCTGCAGAAGGCGCACGGCCTTGCCTATCTGTTCATTTCCCACGACCTGAAGGTGGTGCGCGCGCTTGCCAACGAGGTCATCGTCATGCGCCAGGGCAAGGTGGTGGAATCCGGCCCGGCGGAACAGATCTTCGATGCGCCGCGGACCGACTACACACGGGCGCTGATGGCCGCCGCCTTCAGGCTGGAAACCGCGCCGGAAGGTGTGGTGAGCGTCTGAGAGGGGATCAATCGCGTGCGCCGAGCGACCTGACGGAAAACCTCGAACTTGCCGCCGTCGTGATCATGGCCGCCAGCTCTGCGCTGGAAAGCCGGCACCCGGTCCTTGCAGCGCCGCAGATATGCCGTCCCGGCCCCGAGCCGGGACCTGCCACGCTCCTGGAGGAGGTCCCGGATCAAGTCCGGGACGGCGCGGTGAAAATTGGTTGGCATACACCGGCGAACCGCGTGATCGGCGCTGTTGCCCGGCGTCAGCCTGAACTAAAGCACCGGAAATCTGTCTGTCACCTTTCATTTGTATACCGTGTTCGCTCCGCGCCGGAAGGCAACGGGGATCGTGGTCAGCGCCAATGCGCGCGCAGTTCAGCGAACGAAGGCGAAATGGGTATCAGGAACTATCTGATCGAAGGCGTTTCCTGCACGGGCAAGACCTCGGTTGCCACTGAGCTGCAACAGCGCGGTTACCACGCCATCCACGGTGACCGCGAGCTGGCCTATCAGGGCGATCCCGAGACGGGTAAGCCGCTGGAAGGCTCTCGGCAGAACCAGGGCAATCCGGACGTTGCCTTCGCACACAGGCATCACCTCTGGGATGTCGAGAAGGTCAGGTCCCTGGTGGCCGATCGAAGCCACGCCGTCTCCTTCTTCTGCGGCGGCTCGAGGAATTTCCGTTATTTTGTCGATCTGTTCGATGGTGTTTTCGTTCTCGACGTCGACGTGGATACGCTTAAGGCGCGGCTCGCGAGCCGTCCGGAAGACGAGTTCGGCGGCAAGCCCGCCGAGCGGGATTTCGTCCTGCGGCTGCAGGAAACGAAAGAAGACATACCGCAGAATGCGGTGGCCATCGATGCCTCCGTGCCGCTTGGCTCCGTTGTCGACGATATCCTGTCGAGATGTGGAGACGCCGGCTGGAAGTGATCTTTCAACAGGTTGTCAGTCGGTTTGGGCCAAAACCTAGAGCATCGTGCGATAACTGTTGAAAGATCATAGCCAGAGCGTTTCGCTTAAGCCTCCGATGCAATTTCAGCTTCATTCATGAGGGGATGACCTAGGGTCTGTGGGGAATTAGGTTTCGGCCGTGGCGCGTGTCGGATTTCGGTCTCCGAGAAGGAGGGAAGTCCGCGGTGGTGTCTCCCACCACAAGGACTTTCCGACGC
>Ga0207774_100061_pt1 | contig 110559 bp, 108 predicted proteins | sample TtaePargueraPR_13_FD_187754 | JGI IMG/M metagenome (GOLD analysis project Ga0207774, IMG submission 187754) | Aerobic enrichment media microbial communities from Bioluminiscent Bay, La Parguera, Puerto Rico - Tt and M2 (2) (SPAdes) | ecosystem: Environmental > Aquatic > Marine > Unclassified ... | reverse complement strand
TTGGGGTTTTGCAGCGGGCGGGGATCGGGCCAGAACACGGTCGCAAGACCAGGATTCCAACGATCTCCCGCCCGCATCCAATCTGACACAAATTCAACACACAGGATTCCAGATCGGCGCGCAGCTTCGCTACGCTTGTCTGGAATGACGGCGGAGATGGACCGCAAGCTTCTCAGGATGAGGTCGTGGACTTGGCAGTCAGCATGATCGAGTGGCCCGGACTGGTCCCACGCCCGGATGTTTCTGCCTTCAGGCCCCGGCCAGTTCCTCGTCGCTCAGGAAGGCGAATTCGCTGACCTTGCCGGCGCGCACCTCGATCATGTAGCCCTGCGGCACTTCCCGCCAGCAATCGGGGGCTTCGTCCAGAGGTTCCGACACCACCATCACGCCGTCGCAGAACTCCCGGTAATAAAGCGTCGGCGCGAAGCTGTCGGAGGCGTAGCGGGCGGCATAGAGGGAGCTGCCATCGGACCAGGCGGAGGCGAAGCGCATGTGCGGGGTGGTGCCCGCATATTTGGACAACGCCTCGGCCTCGAACACCGCGCGGGCCATAGCCGCGCGCGGATGCAGGTTCAACCCGTAGGCCAAGGCAACCAGGAACAGGCATTCGCTGTCGGTGCCGCCCATGCGGTCGCGGAAGAGGTCGTCCGGGATCATGTTGTCGAGACGGCGGCGGACCTTGTCATAGCCGCCCACCTGGCCGTTATGCATGAAGGTCCAGCGGTCGTAGGTGAAGGGATGGCAATTGTCGCGCGTCGTCGAGGTGCCCGTCGAGGCCCTGACATGGGCAAGGAAATGGCCCGAGCGGATGTGTCTGGCGATTTGAAGGAGATTGGGGTCGGACCAGGCCGGGCGCACGTCCTTGTAGAGGCACGGCGTCTCCCGGTCGCCATACCAGGCCACCCCGAACCCATCGGCATTGACCGCCGTCTTGCAGGAGACCGCGTTGCGACTTTGATCGATCAGCGAATGCGCCGGATCGCAGATCACTTCTTCCAGGTATTTCGGAGCCCCGCTCCACGCAGCCCAGCGGCACATCTTCTATCGGTGTCCTTCAAGCGGCGGCTTGCATTGCCTTGAACCGTGCGGTGGTTTCGTCACACGCATACCGGTCCGCGGCGGGATAAGGATTGCGCGCCAACTCGTCGACGGCCGCGATGATCCTGTCCGCCTTGTCCTCCGTCATGAGAACGGAAAAATTGAGTCTCGTCCAGCCGGGTTTTTTGAGTTCCTCACCGGAAAGTATGCCGGTTCTGAGGGCTTCTGAGGCGTCCCTTTCGATGCCCAGCAAACGGTGGGCATAGGGCCCCGCGCAGGCACAGCCGCCGCGCGCCTGGATGCCGTGAAGGTCGGAGAGCATCCGCGTGACGAGCTGCTGGTGGACATAGCCGCCGCGCTCCAGATCGCGGACGCGGAAGGAGAAGACCGGCAGCACGTGGCGGGCGTCCGGATTGCCGAGGATCTCGATCGCCGGATTGTCCTTCCAGACGGCGAGCGCCCTTGCGCGCCAGGCGGCGTTGCGTTCATCCATGACCCGCTGGCCGATGGCTTCCTTGACGAGGAAGACCAGGCCCGCGCGGATGTCGCCGATGACGTTCGGCGTGCCCGCTTCTTCCCGCGCGGCGACGCCGGTGCTGTAGTCGTGAGCCCAGGGGGAGACGAAGCGCACGGTTCCGCCACCCGGGAAAACCGGGCGTTCCAGACGGACGGCTTCCTTTCTGACGATCATGATGCCGGAGGCCGCCGGACCGCCGATGAACTTGTGCGGAGAGACGACAACGGCATCTTTCTCAGCGTCCGTGCCGCCTTTCATGTCGATCGGCAAATAAGGCCCGGACCCGGCGCAATCCCAGACGCTGAGGCCGCCATAGCATTTCAGCAGGCGGGAGACGGCAATGTCGTCCGTCACGATGCCGGTCACGTTGGACATCATCGAAAAGGCTCCGACGATCAGACGCCCGTCGCCGGCCCGCCGCAGAATGGTTTCCAGCTCGCCCAGATCCGGCCCGCCTTCAGCCGCTTCGCCGGTCTCTATCACTTTCGCCCCGCTTTCCCGCCAGGGCAGGATATCGGAATGGTGCTCGTAGGGACCGAGTATGACCAGGGGCTTTTCTCCTTTTGCGGCAGCTTCCGAAACGCCGAGCAGATGGACCAGGCGGTTGAGGCCCGCGGTCGCGCCAGATCCGCAGAAGACCGTGGCATATCGGTCGCCGGCTCCGCAGATCCGGGCGATTTCGGAGCGCGCCGCCTCGCGCATGCGGGTCATGGTGCAGCCGCAATAGGAGGCTTCGGTGTGGCTGTTGGCATAGACCGGCAGGATTTCCTCCAGAACGAAGTCCTCGATCTGGCGCAGGGCCCGGCCGGAGGCGACGTAATCCGCATAGATCAGCTCGCGCTCGCCGAAGGGACCGGTGACAACTGCCCCCTCACCGATCAGGCCGGCGCGCAGGCGCGCGATCAGCCCCGGGCCTTTCAGGCTCTCCTTGAAATGGTCGAGGGCTGTTCCGGTCTGAGGGTTCATTTTCTGCTCCAAATCCTGATTTGAAGATCATACGACCCTTTGGAGAGTGCATTCCTCACCTGATTCAATTGCTTTATGAGACATGTTGTGTCATTTGATCTGAAATGGACACAAAAATCGATCAAATCGACCGCGCGCTCCTGCGCGCCCTGCAGCGGGACGCGCGTCTTTCGCAGCGGGACCTCGCCGACAAGGTCGGGCTTTCCCAGAACGCCTGCTGGCGCCGGCTCAAGGCTCTTTATGAAAGTGGCTTGATCGAAGGTCATACCGTCCGCATCGATCCGGCGCGGCTGGGGTTGAACCTGACCGTCTTCGTGATGATCCGCACACGGCATCACTCCAAGGAGTGGCTGGAAACCTTCCGGAGGGAAGTTACCGCCATTGCGAACGTCATCGATTTCTATCGGATCGCCGGGGATTACGACTACATGCTGAAAGTGGTCGCCGAGGACATGAACGCCTTCGACCGGGTCTATCAGCGCCTGATCGAGAAGGTCGACCTGGACACGGTCACCTCCTACATGACCATGGAGTCGATCGCGGATGCCCGCGATCTGCCGATTTGAGGACTGACCTCAACCCGTCCCTTCAGGTTGCCTGTCACGGATACCGCCTCATTCTGAGAAAGGCCGCACGGCCGTCTCGAAGGATGAGGTTGCGGGGATCGTTGATCGCGCCAGCCCCTCTCCGGACCTCCAGGCCTCAACGGCGGCGACGGATCTTGGCGCCGCCTCCACCTCCTCCGCGCTGAGGCCGTGCCTGCGGTCTCGAGCGCTGGACGTTGCGCTGCCGGTTGACCTGGCGGTTGCCGGCGTTCCTCGCCTGGCGGTCTCTGCTCAGATGTGCCGGTGCCTTCGGCCTCTGGGCCGGACGCGTCGCCGGGCGCTGCGCGGGTTTCTGGACAGCCGGCCGCTGGGCGGGCTTCTGAACGTTGGGTCTTTGCGCCGGCTTCTGGACATTCGGTCGTTGCACATTGGGCCGCTGCGCCGGTTTCTGGACGTTCGGGCGCTGGACATTCGGCCGTTGGCCCGCCGGAAGATTGCCAGGTCGCTCAACGTTGGGGCGCTGGACGTTCGGCCTGTCGACATTCGGACGCTGAACATTGGGCAGGTTGCCCTTGCCCGGCAGGTTCTGGAGCTTGTCGCCGGCCGGACGATTGGCCAGGGCGGCTCCCGCCCCGGCACCGATGGCCGCCCCCGCGCCGAGATCGCCGAGCCGGTTCTGGATGTTTTCCCGCGACGGGGCATCGACATCGCCCCAGCGCCCGCCCTCGAACTTCTTCCACTGCTCGCCGTCGCGGCGGTAGACCGCACCGTCCCGGCCCGCGAAGACGTCGCCTCTGCGGTCGAGATTGGCCACGCGGCCGAGACTGCCGTCCTGCTTCCATTGCTTCGCGGCATCGGCGCGGACCTGGCGGGTCCTGGACCATTGCGGACCGGTGACGACGGCCCCGCCCCAGGACCCGTAGATGCCCCGGGCGCCGCCGGCGACGATCCGGTTGCCGGTGCGCGGATTATAGGCCGTTATGAACCCGGCGCTGCCGCGCGGGCCGCTGATCGCCGCGCCGCGGATATAGCCGCCGGTGCGCGGATTGTAGATGCCACCCCCGGCAATGCCGCGCAGCGGCCCGTAGGCATAGCCATAGCGGCCGAAGGTGCCGCGGATCGGGTTATAGAACGCCCCGATGCCGTAGCTGACCGGACGCGGGAAATAGATCGGCCGCAGGCCCGGGCGGTACCAGGGCCGGTAATACCAGCCGGTGCCGTAGACGAAGGTTCCCCAGGCGAGGAAACCGGTCAGATAGCCCATCGTGTAGCCGTACCAGACGGCGTTCGGCTCGGTCTCGTAAACCCGCACGTAGGTCGCGTTATAGACCGGCGACGACGGCGGAATGGTGTAGATCTCGTCCGGCACGGAGGTCGCGACCTCGAACGGGCCTTCCGGGCTGTCGCCGACGAACCAGACACCGTCCTGAAGCACGTAATATTTGGCGCCGACCTGGATGACCTGATCGTTGGTGTTGACCGCATAGGACAGCGACGTGCCTTCGATCGGCTCGAATTCCGGATCGCCCGCATAGGCGACTTCCGCGCTGACCGAACCGACTTCCACGCGGGCGGTCGTCGGAATGCTGGCCTTCAGCCGGGCCTGTTCGGCCTCGGAAGTGCCGGGAATGGAGGAGCGCACGGAATAATACGGCGCATCCTCCGGGATGTTCTGGAAGTCGGCCGGCATGTCCGGGGTGGTGAACTCCCAGGGACCGTCCAGCGAGGCCGACTTGAACCAGCGGCCGGAGACCAGGATGTACCAGGTGGAGCTGCTCTTCAGGAAGAATACGTCGCTGTCCGTGTTGGAGGCCCATTCGAGATCGGTTCCCCCGACCGCTTCGAGCTTGGGCTCACCCTCGAAGACGATCATTTCCGCCGGCTTGTCGGAATAGATCACTTTCGGCGGCTTGTTGTCCGGGAAAGGCTCGCCCGGAATGGCTTCCTTCGTTTCCTTCCAGTTATCGTCGTCCGGCAGGGACGTGATCAGCTCGGGCAGCTCGGCGACCGGCTCCCAACCCGCCGAGACGTCTTTCGTCTTCATCCAGGACTTCTCGTCGCGCAGGTAGAATTCTTCCGTTTCGTCGATCTTCAGGACGTCCCAGTTTGTGTTGACGACGAAGCTGAGGCCCTGGTCGCCCTTGACGGGTGCCAGGATCGGTGCGCCGTCCGTCTGGACCAGAATGGCGGGCTCCGTGGAGATGAAGATCGGCGGCGCTTCGGCATTCAGGCCCTGGACGTCGTCCATGCGCTGATATTCGGCCAGCCCCGCCGTGATCCGATCCTCCTTCACGGTGATCGTGCCGGTCGGCATGATCTTGCCGACCTGCAGCGTGAGATCGGTCAGCGACGCGCGGTCGAGCGCGGAGAAATCCAGTTGCGTTACCTGGATCTGGCTGACATCGACCTCGCCGTTTTCGGTATCCGCCACGGTCTGGCCGCTGACGCCGATCACGCCGAAAACCGGGGTCGCGTCCTTGTCCTTCACGTATTCGGCTGCCACGAGGGCATCGAGCGTCTTGAAGTCCTTCCACGCGGTGAATTGCGGCTGGTAAAGAATGAGCGTCGCGCCGCCATCGGTCTGGAAAGACCGCGGCCAGCCGGTGGTCTGTTCCGGCTCGGAAAGCTGGAGATACTGCCCGCTGACGAAACCGTTCTGGCCGTTATAGCCGACCGAGCACCACGCACCGGTGTCGTCGCAGTTTTCCAGTTCCACCTGCGTTCCGTTGGGCACCGTGCCGAGCGACCCGTAACCGGTGCCCGGGCCCTGACGGAAATTCACGTTCGCCGTCGTGACCGCCGGCGCCGCGAGGGCGCCGTTCAGCAGAACGGGTTGAAAAACAAGCGCTGCGGACATGACGACGGACAAGGACTTGCGCATGACACCCTCCCAAAGGCGAACTATGCTATCTCCGGATGCCGGGTGTTCGGAGCTTGCGTTTTTGTCACCCGGTCATGCAATCTAAAGTCTATATAGCGGATATGCACATCAAAAAAGCGGTGTGCAGCGCGTCACATGCAAACAGCCGAAATCAGCGTAGAGTGTCATTGCATCTGCAAAATGACGCTGCGGAATATCATATTGTTTCAGGGAGCCTTTTCAAATGCCAAAGCTGAACCGAACCATGTTTTGCGTCCTTGCAGGTTTGGGCCTTGTTGCATTTTTTTCCGCCCTCGCCCCCTCTCCGGCGCAGGCTGAACTCTTCTACTGCAAAAGCACGCGCACGCCGGAAGGAAACAGGGCCTATTGCAATTTCCTGCTGTTCGACAAGTCCTTCACCCGCCATCAGCAGGTCATCGTCGGCCAGGGCGCCATTCGCGAAGTGCCGGTGAACGGCCGCTATGACGTGTTCTGCGTTCTGGTTCAGGACACGCAGAGAACGCCCGATCAGTTCGCCTACCGCAAGCAGCAATGCCAAAAGTCCGATACCGGACGGAACTACCAGTTCCCGATCAGGGCGCTCAACATGCGCCGCGGCCGCAACGGCTTCAGCACCGACGCGCCGCAAGGTTTCCTGCCCGCTCAGAGATGGTGATAAGCGACGGAATTGGCGAACGGAAACAAGACCTGTCGCACTTCCCAAGTGTCACCCCGGGCGAACGCAGTGAGACCCGGGACCTGCTCGTTTCCAGAACGACAACTCAGTTTGACAGGATTTCAACATCCCCCGTAACAAGCGGATTGGCGAGTAGGCCCCGGATCTGCGCTGACGCTTGTCCGGGGTGACACCGGGATTTGACCCCGCTTCCGGGAAAAGAGACGGCGACAAACGCTGCAAGACAAGCCCAAATCCCGAAGCGCAACGGTTGCCCCAGTTTTCAAAGGCACCCGTTCAATCGATGCGGATTGAACCCCGGTCGGGTCAGCAGGCGACCGAGGAAAGGGACTGGGAAGCCATCAACACGGCCTGGCCGGTGCGGGCAGACTGCTGGGCTGCGAGCCCCATCTCGACGGCCCTGCGGCCGTCGTCGAGCGTCACGTCCGGCAGAGCCTGTTCGCCGCGGACCACGGCGGCGAAGCCGACATGCTGATAGTAGGTGGAGCCGTTGTGGTCGCCGGCCTCGAGGATCGCCGGATCGACCGGAATGCCCATCTGGCGGGGGCCTTTCGGATGACGCGGGGAAATGACGAGCAGCGGCAGGGGCGCCTCGCCGAGCTCCCTGGGCCAGAAGCGGCCCGGACCGGGCACGAAGGCCTCGATCCGGCCTTCCGGACCGACCGCGGACACCTCTTCCTGGTAGCGGGAGCCTTCGGAGAACATGCAAAGCTCAAGCATCGCGCGGGAACCGTTTTCGAAATCGACGATCACATAGCCGTTGTCGAGAATGTCCGGCTGCTCGCCGTCATAGATCTCATCCTTGTGGTTGGCGTCCTGGCCGGCCGACGCCATGATCCTGACCGGCTCACATTTCATGATCAGCCGCATGAGATCGAAGAAGTGGCAGCATTTTTCGACGAATGTGCCACCGGAATAGCGGTTGAACCGGTTCCAGGCGCCGACCTTGTCGAGAAACGGAAACCGGTGCTCGCGGATGGTGAGCATCTTGACGCCGCCGGTCACCTCGTCGGCCTGCTCGATCAGCGCCGCGATGGGCGGCATGTACCGGTATTCCATCGCCACCCAGACCGGCGCCGGATAGGAGGCCTTGAAGGCTTTCAGTTCGGCAATCTCCTTCGGATCGGTGAAAAGCGGCTTTTCGACCAGAAGCGGCAGCGGACGTTTCCCGCGGATCTCTTCCATCTGGGAAACGTGACAATGGTTGGGGCTGGCAATCAGAATGCAGTCCAGCGCCTCGACGTCGAGCAGTTCGGAAACAGAGCCGACGAATTCGGCTTGCGGCGCGATTTCGGCGGCGGCCCGGGCCATTCTTGCGTCGGGCTCGAAAATCGCGGTCACTTCCGTGTCCGGTAAGAGCGCGATGTTGCGCAGATGCTCCTGCCCCATCATTCCACAGCCGATCACGCCGTATCTTACCCTTGCAGGCATCTGGTTCCTCCTTGTGAGGCGGTTCTTCCCGCCTGCCTATTTCAGCCGCTGCACGTAATGCGCCCTGTCCGTATCGAACCAGGTGCGCGAATATTCCACCGGCTCCGGCCCGTCCGACCAGCTGAACCGTTCGACATACCCCGTGACCGTTCCCGGAGCCTTGGAAAATTTCTCGGGTGCCCAGGCAGGCACCGCCCCGATCGTCACCCTGTCCTCCGCGCGCACGATCCAGAAACCGAGCTGCTTCTGGTAGTAGCGGTAGAGCGAATCGGACAGCAGGTCCCGCTTCACGACGCCCGCGTCGCCGTCGAGCCAGATCTCCTCCACCGCGATAACGGTCTCATTGAGATATCTGAGGCGCCGGATCCTTGTGCCTTCCGTGCCGGTGCCGAAGGCCGGCAGGTCCTCCGGCTTGGTCAGCCGGCCGACGTCCAGGATATCGGCGCGCGGCAGTCCGCCGCCCGACAGCAGCTCCAGGCGGAACATTGCATAGACGCTGTCGACGGCACCGGCCTGACGTATGTAGTTTCCCGAACCCTGGATGCGCTCGAGTAAGCCTTTTTCCGTAAGATCGGCCAATGCCTTGCGCAGGGTGCCGATCGAAATCCCCAACTCTTCGGCCATGTCGCGCTCGGGCGGCAGGCGTTCGCCGTCAATCAACCGGCCGGCGGCGATATCCCGGATCAAAAGCTCGCTGATCTGCACATAAAGCGGCAGTGCATTGGAAGAGTGCGAGGCCGTTGGCATGACGGTCCTGTTGCCTGTTTCTCAAAAATTGATACACTATTGATTTACATCAAAACGGGTGATATGCAAGAAAAATCGAAGGCAAAATGAAGCTATTCGAAAACAAACGAAAATACCGGAGCGTCCTGCGTCCCTGCTGGCGATGAAGGATGTTCCGGCAACGAGAGCCGGCCGATCCGCTTTCGGAAGAAGTTCCGCAAAAGCAGGCCCGTCCAGGGAGGTGTTTCATGACCGTTGTCCCGGTAACTTCGCCGGATCTCGATGCCGCGGAGGTCTCCTGGTTCGCGGCATTGTGCTCCGACGACTATCAGTTTCTGGGCGTTCCGGAGGGCCACCTGAGATCGTCCTGGGACCATTGTTCATCGATCGTGAAAACCGCCGAAGCCCAGGGCTTCCGCAACATTCTGTGCCCCTCGTCCTACCAGGTCGGCCAGGACACCCTGTCCTTCGTGGCCGGCTGCGCGCCGATCACCGAGAAGATCAACCTGCTGGCCGCCGTCCGCTGCGGGGAAATGCAGCCGATCATGCTGGCGCGCACCATCGCGACGCTCGACCACATGCTGAAGGGCCGCCTGACGGTCAACATCATCTCCTCCGACTTTCCCGGCGAGCAGGCCGACAGCGCCTATCGTTACCGGCGCTCCCGGGAAGTGGTCGAGATCCTGAAACAGGCCTGGACCCGGGACGAGATCGACCATGAAGGCGAGATCTATACGTTCAAGGGCCTCACAACCGACCCGGCAAAGCCCTATCAGACCGGCGGCCCGCTGCTTTATTTCGGCGGTTATTCGCCGGATGCCCTCGAGCTTTGCGGCCAGCATTGCGACGTCTACCTGATGTGGCCGGAGAAGATCGAGGAGCTGGAAAGCCGCATGAAGGCGGTCAACGCGGTGGCGGAGAAATACGACCGCACGCTCGATTACGGCCTGCGCGTCCACATGATCGTGCGCGACACCGAAAAGGAGGCCCAGGAATACGCCGACTACATCGTCTCCAAGCTGGATGACGTTCAGGGCACCGCCATCCGCGAACGCGCGCTGGACGCAAAATCCCTCGGCGTGAGCCATCAGGCGAAAAACCGCGAGATCGCGGACGAATTCGGCTATATCGAGCCGAACCTCTGGACCGGCGTCGGCCGGGCCCGGTCAGGCTGCGGCGCCGCCCTGGTCGGTTCCACCGATCAGGTCCTGTCCAAGATCGAGGCCTACCGGAAGATGGGCATCCGGGCGTTCATCTTTTCCGGCTATCCGCATCTGGAGGAAGCTAGGCACTTCGGCAAACGCGTGCTGCCGAACCTGAAGACCTGCTCGCTTCCACATGCCTACGGCCGCGTCCCGGACGAAACCCCGGCCACCCCTCTCGGAAACGGAGTCCGCCGCTGATGGAACGCCTAAAGCTTTCCGATACCCTGGAGTTTTCCCGCCTGGTCTACGGCATGTGGCGCCTCGGCGACGACAGCGACACCTCGCCCGCCCATGTGGAGCGCAAGATCCAGACTTGCCTCGACCAGGGGATCACCACCTTCGACCAGGCCGACATCTATGGCGGCTATGCCGCGGAAGCCGTGCTCGGCGGCGCGCTGAAGGCCAACCCGGCCCTGCGCGCGCGGATGGAAATCGTCACCAAATGCGACATCGTCGCGCCTGCCGGACGCCATGCGGCTGCGAAGGTCAAACATTACGACACCTCCCGCGCCCATATCGAAACATCGGTCGAGACCTCTCTTTCGGAGATGGGCATCGAGGCGATCGACCTGCTTCTGATCCACCGCCCGGACCCGCTGATGGATCATCACGAAACCGGCGCAGCGCTCGACGGTCTGGTGAAGAGCGGCAAGGTCAAGGCCGTCGGCGTCTCCAATTTCCGCCCCTGGGACTGGGACCTGCTGCAATCGGCCATGTCGACGCAGCTCGTGACCAACCAGATCGAGATTTCGCTCAAGGAAATCGCGCCCTTCACCAACGGCGATCTCGCCTTCCACCAGAAGCTCGGCACGAAACTGATGGCCTGGTCGCCGCTCGGCGGCGGATCGCTGATCTCCGCAGGCGGTTCGCTCGGCGCGGTTCTCGATGAACTTGCCGGACCCTTCGGCGTCGACCGTTCCGCCGTGGCGGTCGCCTTCCTGCTGGCGCATCCGGCACAGCTTCTGCCGGTTCTGGGCACGAACAACCTCGACCGGATTGCAAGGATCTCGGACGCGCTGAAAGTCAAGCTGGATCGCGAAACCTGGTACCGCCTCTATGAGGCCGCTCTTGGGAAAGAGGTGCCCTGATGACCATGCAGACCACCAATCACACCGTGACCTTCGAACCCGATTCCGACAATACCCGCCTGCTCAGGGACGCCTTCGGGCGCTTCGCCACCGGCGTGACCGTGGTGACAACCGGGTCCGAGGACGGACCGGTCGGCATCACCGCCAACAGCTTTTCCTCCGTCTCCCTGGAACCGGCGCTGGTTCTGTGGATGCCGGACAAGGGGTCGCGCCGGTTCCGCTATTTCGAGGCGGCCGAACATTACGCCATCCACGTTCTCAGTCACGAGCAGGCCGAGGTCTGCAACAGCTTCGCGCGCAACGCCCATGCCTTCGACCGGCTGCCCCACAGGATCGACGAAAACGGCGTGCCGCTGATCGAAAACTGCCTGGCGCGCTTCGAGTGCCGGCGCTTCGCGGCTTACGAGGGCGGCGACCATCTGATCGTACTGGGAGAAGTCCTGCAGGCGGAGATGCGCAAGGGGGACGCGCTGACCTTTTTTGCGGGCAAACTGGGCCAGATCGCCCCGGAATAAGGACGGAAAACGGGACGGTCGAACGGCCCGTTCTACAGGGAGGAGCCCGGATGGGCGCATTGCTGGCGGTCCTCGCACCGCTTGACTTCGTCAATTCGCATTTATTGCGGATTGGCCGTGCGATCGGCGTTGTCGCCGTCGCCCTGATGGTGGTCGCGATCCTGATCCAGGTCGTGTTCCGCTATATCCTGAACAATGCCCTGCCCTGGCCCGACGAGGCGGCCCGCTTCTGCATGTTGTGGATGACCGGCCTGATGGCGCCGACCGCCTTCCGGCGCGGCGGCTTCGTCGCGATCGACATGGTCAGCCATCTCCTGCCCCGCTTCGTCGGAAACCTGCTCAACCTGTTCCTGCTCGCCGTCTCGCTCACCGTTCTCCTGGTCGCCCTGCAGATCGGCTACTCCGAAGTTACGGGCTTCGGCGGCAGGTTCGCCACCGCTTCGCTCTATGTGCCGGGCAGCTTCACCTTGAGCGACTGGATCCGGGTGCCGCGAAGCTGGATGATGGCCTCGATCCTGGTGGGCCTGGTCCTGCTTGTGCTGGTCAATATCGAACTCCTCCTGCGCAGCCTCATTTCCTTCACGGGCGGAAAGGACCGCCTGCCGGGCATTCCGGACGCGGACATGGCGGGGGCCGACTGATGCTGGTCTGGTTCCTCCCTCTCTTTCTCATCTTCCTGATGATCGGCCTGCCGGTTTTTTTCGGCCTGCTCGCCGCGCCCGGCCTGCTCTTGTGGCTGAACGGCCAGGAGAAAGACATCGTCCTTCTTTACCGCAATGTCTACAACGGCATGGACAGTTTTCCTCTGATGGCGATTCCGTTCTTCATGCTCGCCGGCGAGCTGATGAACAAGGGCGGCATCACGCTCCGCCTGGTGGAATTCTCCCAGGCCCTGATGGGCCACCTGCGTGGCGGGCTCGCTCATGTCAACGTGCTGTCCTCCATGCTGTTCGCCGGCCTTTCCGGCTCCGCCGTGGCCGACACCTCGGCGCTCGGGTCGATGCTCATCCCGGCGATGGAAAAGCAGGGCTACACCCGCCGGTTCGCCGCCGCGATCACCGCGGCGAGCTCCGTGATCGGGCCGATCATCCCGCCGTCGGGCATCATGATCATCTACGCCTATGTCATGGGCGAGAGCGTCGCCGCGCTGTTCCTGGCCGGCATCGTTCCCGGCGTCATGGTCGGCGTTGGCCTGATGCTGATGATCAAGTCCATGGCCGACAAATACGATTTTCCGGCCGCAAGCCGCCGCTACACCTGGGGAGAACGCGGGCAGGCCTCGCTGAAGGCGTTCTTTCCGCTTCTGACCCCGGTGATCATCCTGGGCGGCATTCTCGCCGGCATCTTCACGCCGACGGAGGCCGCGGCCGTCGCGGTGGCCTATGCTCTGGTGATCGGCCTCTTCGTGCTCCGGACGCTCAAGCCCGCGGAGATCCCGGCCGTGCTCAACCGGGCGGGCATCACCTCCGCGGTGGTTCTTCTTCTGGTCGGCGCGGCGATGGCCTTCAAGACAGTGGTCAGCCTCAGCCACGCGCCGGAGATCATGGCGGACTTCATCCTGAGCCTGACCGACAATCCGCTGATCCTGCTCTTCCTGATCAACCTCCTGCTCTTCATCGTGGGCATGTTTCTCGATGCCGGGCCGGCGATCATCATTCTGGGTCCGATCCTCGGCCCCATCTTCACCTCGATGGGCGTCGACCCCATCCATTTCGCCATCATCATGAGCGTGAACCTGACCATCGGTCTCGCCACGCCGCCGATGGGGCTCGTGCTTTTCGTCGCGGCGTCGGTTTCAAGGGAACGGGTTGAAACCATCGCCAGGGCCATTCTGCCGTTTCTGGCGGTGGAGATCGCGGTGATCTTCCTGATCACCTACATACCGGCACTTTCGATGACGATCCCGCGTCTGACCGGATTTGCCAATTGATAATGAGTTTCAAAAAGGGAGGAAGCTGATGTTCAAGACTGCACTGAAATCACTCACCGTCGCGGCGATGCTCGCCGGGTCGGCCATGAGCGCGGTTGCCGCGGACTACACATTGCGCGCAACCGCAAACTCCAACGAGAACGACGAGGATTATGACGGCCTTGTCGTGTTCAAGAACTTCGTCGAAGCCGCCTCGAACGGCGCGATCGAAGTCGAACTCTTCATCGGCACGCAGCTCTGCTCCAACGGCGCGGAATGCCTGCAGGGGATCGCCGACGGCTCCATCGACATCTATATCTCCACGTCCGGCGGCGCGGCGGGCATCTTCCCCTATGTCCAGGTTCTCGACCTGCCCTACATGATGTCCGACGACCGGATCGCCGAACACGTGCTTTCCGGCGATTTTGTGCGCACCATGCGCACCATGGCGCTGGAGGATTCCGGCAACGCCATCCGCCTGATGACCGTCGGCAATACCGGCGGCTGGCGCAACTTCGCCAACACCAAGCACCGCGTCGCGAACCCGGACGACCTCAAGGGCCTGAAAATCCGCACCGTCGTCGCGGACCTGCCGCAGGAACTGGTGAAGGCGCTTGGAGCATCCCCGACGCCGATCCCGTGGCCGGAACTGTTCACCTCGTTCCAGACCGGCGTGGTCGAAGGCTCCAAGAACGGCATCACCGACATCATGAGCATGAAGTTCCCGGATGCGGGCCTGCAATTCGTGACGCTGGACGGCCACGCCTACATGGGCGCGCTGTGGTGGATGAACAACGAGAAGTTCCTGTCCATGCCGGAAGACCTGCGCCGGGTCGTGGTCGACGGCTTCTACGCGCTGCAGCAGGCGACCTTCGCCTCGCCGAAGCGCAAGTCGATCCAGGCCTATGAGGATTTCGTCGCCGGCGGCGGCGATCTCTACGTTCCGACCCCGGAAGAAAAGGCCGCCTTCAAGGAAGCCGCCGCGCCAGTCTATGACTGGTTCAAGGACAATGTCGGCCGTGGCGGCGAAATCTTCGGCGCTCTCGAAGAGGCCGTCGCGAATGCGGAAACGTCCGTCAACGCCAGCCGCGACGCGGATCTGAACTGATCTTCGCGGTTCTAAGAACGGGTGCGGCGATAGCCGCCGCGCCTCCCCTCTTCCGCTCTCGAACGAGGGCATCCGGTCAACTCACCCGCGGAGCCGAGATCCCATGAGGCCCAATCCCCTGGCGTGGCAGGTATCCCTGCCCTGGCAGCCAAACCATGTTCAGCGCCGGAAAATCGAGGCGCAGATCGACGCCGGGCCCGATGCGGGCGTTCCGATTGGCGGCCTGGGCGCCGGCACGATGACCCGCGGCGTCAACGGCGGCTTCACGCGCTGGACGCTGAAGGCCGGCCAGCTTTTTTGCTTCGAGCAGCCGGAAAACGGCTTCGCCTTGTGGCACGAGGGCCATGGAGCCAGGGCCTTGCGCCCGAACGTGCCTTCCGGCTGGACGGCAGACCCCAAAGGCGACCAGGCCGCGCTTTTTCCGAAGGCCTGGCACAGCTACCGGTCCGGCGGCCTCACGCTCGTCATCGAACAGATGTCCCCGGTGGTTCCGGAGCTTGGCGACGATTGCGATCTGCCCGTGGGCGTGTTCCGGGCTCATTTCACCAATGCCGGCAGCAGTCAGGAACGCTGCGCGGTCATGCTGTCGTTCAACAACCTGTGCGGCTGGTTCACGAGTTTCAACGGCGCCGGACAACCGGGCGGCGTCGCAGGTCAGCACAATTCCCTCGTCTTCGCGGACGGCTGCGCCGCGGTCGCGATGGACCAGGAAACCGCCGGAACCCTGGACGAAGGCCAAGGCCAGATGGCGCTGGCTGCCGCGCAGGCGCCGGGCCTCGAAATCACCGGCTGCGCGGCCTTCGATCCGGTGAGAGAAGGCGCCGCATTTTGGAGCCGTTTTGCGCAGGACGGAACGGCCGAGGCACCGGGCGAGAGCTGGACCAGCGGCGGGGGGTTCAGCGAATTCGCCGCCGCGGCGCCCTGCGGCGCGCTGTCCGCGCGCCTGACGCTCGCTCCGGGAGAAAGCCGCACGGTCGATTTCGCGCTGGCCTGGGATTTTCCGGTGATCCGCTTCGGCCAGGGCCGGCGTCACCTGCGCCACTATACCGCCCGCTGGGGAGCCACGGGCAGAAACGCGGTGGATCTCGCGGCCCATGCCCTCGGACAGGCGGACCACTGGTCCGCGGCGATCGACAGGTTCCATGAAGATCAGGCCGAACAGCTCGATCTTCCGCCCGCCTCGACGGCGCTCGCGATCAACGAGCTTTATTTCCTGACCGACGGCCTGACGGTCTGGACTGCCCCCGATGCGACCGGACGGGAGCATTTCGGCCTTATCGAATGCCCCGACTATCCGCTTTACGGGACGCTGGACCTCTGGGTCTATGCTTCCGCCGCCGTCGCTCACCTCTTCCCGGAACTCGCGGCGACCGTCACGCGCGCCTATGCGGCCGAAACCGCCCGCGCGGACGAGGAGATGCGCTTCCATCTGCGCTCCAGCCAGCGCTTCTCCCGCCAGCGGCCCGGGATGCTGCCGCACGACCTCGGCGCCCCAAACGCCGATCCGTTCCACAAGACCAACGATTATGCCTATCAGGACAGCGGCGGCTGGAAGGATCTGAACGCCATGTTCGTGCTGTGCGCCTGGCGCGACACGAGGCGCGACGAAGCGCTTGCCGCCGGATATCATCCCGTCGTCAGCCAGGCGATAGATGCGCTCGCGCGCTTCGACAGCGATGGCGACGGCATGATCGAGAATGACGGCACGCCGGATCAGACCTTCGACAACATTCCCATGACCGGGATCAGCGCCTATTGCGGCGGCCTGTGGCTGGCGGCCCTGCGCGCCGCTGCCCGCATCGCGGCGCTTGCGGGCGACGAGGACCGCACCAGAAGCTGGCGGGCGCTCTCGGCGCGCGCAGAACCGGCCTTCGAAGCAGCGCTCTGGACCGGCGACATTTTCCGGCTCGACAGCGCGGGCCGGTTTTCCGACGCGATCCTGGCGGAGCAGCTTTACGGCGCGGCCACCGCGCGCATGCTCGGTCTCGGCGACACCGTCGATCCGGACAAGGCAAAACGCGCGCTTGAGACTGTCTATCGGGCCAATTTCATCGAGGCAGGCAAGGGACGCGGCCTCGTTGCGGTGGCCTCGCCTGTGCACGATTCCTCCCTTTACGCACCCAAGGGAGAGGAAGGCCTGCAATGGGACGAGATCCTGACCGGTTTCAACTATTCCTTCGCCGCGGCCCTGCGCGCCTACGGCATGGAGGAGCAATGCCGGACCCTGCTCGAGGCGCTGGCGCGCGAACTTGGCGAAGAGCGCGGCCTTCACTTCCGCACCCCGGCCGCGCTGGCTCCGGACAGGCCGGACGTGCGCGCGCAGATGAACATGCGGCCGCTCGGCATCTGGGCTCTTGCAGAAGCGGCCCGTTACCGGAAAGGATAGATCCAGACTTTGTAATCGCCGACAAGGACATGCGCTTCTTCAATCTCTTCCCTGGTCATCTTCTTGACCACCTCTTCCAGAGAGACCGCCGCGTCGGGATCGCCCCCGATGGCGGAGAGCGTATACCACATGTAGGCACGCACGAGATCGGGAGCCGGCATGCCGCGGCCGACCTCGTAGTACCAGCCGACCCCGGACTGGGCGCCCGGATGGCCCTTCATGGCGCTCCTGAGATACCATTCGAACGCCCGCCGGTCGTCGCGCTCGACCCCCAGGCCCATGGCATACATCACGCCGATCAGTTCCTCGGCATCCGCGTTGCCGGAGCGCGCCGCCGGCCACAGTTCCTTCATCGCCTGTCGGTACTCTCCGGCCTCCATCATGTCGCGCGCGGCCTCGATTTCGGCGAAGGCCGGCGCGCTCATCAGCACCAGTCCCAGAACGGCGGCTTTCAGCGTCTTTGTCATCGGATCCGGCTGCTCCCCCTGATTTTTCTTCTTGCCGCGCCCGCGTCCGCGGCGGATCTGCCCGCGCCGCTGACAAGGGATGATTTTCTCGCCTTCGACCGCCGGCAGGCGGCGCTTGGCCAGCTCCTGTTTTACGACAAGATCCTGTCCGGCAACAGGAACATCGCCTGCGCCACCTGTCATCATCCAAGGCTCGGCACGACCGACCGCCTGTCGCTCGGCATCGGCGAAGGCGGGGCCGGTCTCGGGCCGGAGCGGATTGCCGATCCGGGAACCAACCGCATTAAGAAACGGATTCCGCGAAACGCGCCAGGCCTTTGGAATTTAGGTGCAAAGGAACTGCACACGCTTTTCCATGACGGCCGGCTGTCGATCGCCGAGACCTTCGAAAACGGCTTCAACTCTCCGGCGGAGGAATGGCTGCCGAAGGGCTTCAACTCGCTGCTTGCCGCCCAGGCGGTCTTTCCCGTCGCCGCCCAGTTCGAGATGGCCGGCAATCCGAAGGAAAACGAGGTCGCCGGCGCGATCCACGACCGGATCGACGCCGCCTGGCCGATCCTCGCCAAGCGGGTCCGGGTGATCCCGGAATACGGACGGATGTTCGTCGAGGCGTTCGGGCATATCGACACGGCGGACCAGGTCACGATCGTCGAGATCGCCAACGCGCTCGCCGCGTTCCAGGCGCTCGAGTGGCAGAGCTTCGACAGCCCGTTCGACCGGTATCTCGCCGGAGACAGATCGGCCCTCGATGCGGCGCAGACACGCGGCATGGCGCTGTTCTACGGCAAGGCCGGATGCGCGGGCTGCCATTCCGGCAAGCTCCTCAGCGACCAGAAGTTCCACGCGCTTGGCCTGCCGCCCTTCGGTCCGGGACGGACCCGCCGCTTCGACCCCATGGCGCGCGATGTCGGCCTCATGGGCGAAACCGACCGGCTGGAAGACGCCTACCGGTTCCGCACGCCGATGCTGCGCAACGTGGAGCTGACTGCCCCTTACGGCCATAACGGCGCCTATCCGACCCTGGAAGGCATCGTGCGCCACCATCTCGATCCGGACGGCATGCTGAAGCGCTGGACGCCGGAAACGGCGCATCTGCCGGACGCCCCCTGGCTTCAGGCCATCGACTTCATTGTCTGGAACGATGCCCGCGAAATGGCGCGGCAGGCCCGTTTCAGAGACATTGAAGGCAACAAGCTTGCTGACAGCGAAATCTCCGACCTGATAGCCTTCCTGAAATCCCTTACCGGAATCGGTTCGGTCGCCACTCCTCCCTTCGGCGTGCCGGACGAGGTTCCAAGCGGTCTGCCGGTCGACCGGTAGGCCTCCCGCCACATTCAAGGACGTAAAATGGTTCAACCGCTGAAGGACCGGGTCAATGCGCTGTTTCCCGGAATTGCCATTGCCGGGCTCGTCGCCATCGCGGCGCAATTCCTGAACGAACATTACGGCGCGCCTTCCATGCTGATGGCGATCCTGCTCGGCATGCCGCTCAACTTCCTGTCGGAGGAAAACCGCACCTCGGAGGGCATCGCCTTCGCCGCGCGGGTCCTGTTGCGCATCGGCGTCGCGCTCCTGGGCGTGCGCATCAGCGTCGAACTGGTCCAGACGCTCGGCCTTCCCTTTCTGCTGCTGGTCATCGTCGGCGTTCTCGCCACGATCGGCTTTTCGCTGCTGATCGGCGGCCTGTTCGGCCGCGACAGGATGTTTTCCTTCCTGTCGGGCGGCGCGGTGGCGATCTGCGGCGCGTCCGCCGCGATGGCCATCGGCTCGATCCTGCCCAAGCGCGAGCATGCGGAGCGGGATCTCGCCTTCACGGTGATCACGGTGACGGTGCTGTCCACCCTCGCGATGATCTTCTATCCGATCCTGATCGGCTATCTGGGCCTCTCGGTGCAGGCGAGCGGCGTTTTTCTCGGTGGAACGATCCACGATGTCGCCCAGGTGGTCGGCGCCGGCTTCTCGATCTCCCAGGAAACCGGCGATCTCTCGACCCTGGTGAAGCTGATCCGCGTCACCATGCTCGCTCCGATCGTTCTGGTCGCGGCCCTGATCCTGCGCAAGAGCTCCGAACCGGGCGCCGCCCGTCCGCCCTTGATGCCGGGCTTCGTGGTCGCCTTCCTGGTGCTGGCGGTGTTCAACTCCTTCGGCCTGATCCCGGAGCTTCTGAAGGATGCCGCCAATCTGGTTTCCCGCTGGGCGCTGCTCGCCGCCATCGCCGCCGTCGGCATGAAGACCTCGATCCCCAAGCTGCTCGAAGTCGGCGGCCCGGCGATCTGGATGGTGGTCACCCAAACGGCGTTCCTGGCGCTCTTCGTGCTCGGCGGGATCTGGCTGATCGGGTAAGGGGCCATGCTTTCGAACAAGCGTGTCTTAGATCGTGGGTGGGGCGGCCTCGCCTCAACAATCCGTGTCATCCCCGCGCAAGCGGGGACCCAGGACTCCCGGCGGCTGGGTTTTCCCTTCCAAGGTCCGATGAGGTCTCCTGGGTCCCCGCTTGCGCGGGGATGACATCGGGGTAACCGGAGCCACCTCAGTCTTCGCCCTGCAAATCGGCGCGACGAAGCTCTCCCCCTTGAGATTTCCACCAAGCCCTCCCACTTTGACACCTTAAGCCCCGCACGGGGCTTTTCTTGTGCCAGCGAGTGTGAAATATAGCTCGCACCCTAGATGGCGGACCGGCACCCTGGACGGGAAAACCGTTTCCCGGCCGATTTCCGCCCAGACAGTCGAAAGCGTTTGGATGAAGAGCTACATCACGACCCCGATCTATTACGTCAACGGTTCTCCGCATATCGGTCATGCTTTCACGTCCATCATGGCCGATATCCTGAAACGCAACCGCCAGGCGCTGGGTCATGAGCTGATGCTGTCCACCGGCGTCGACGAGCACGGCCAAAAAAACCAGGAAGCTGCCGCCGATCTCGGCATGCCGGTCGGGGAATTCCTCGACATGCGCTGCAACGAGTTCCGGAACGTCTTCGACCGTCTGGGCGTGGCCTACGACTATTTCGTACGCACCAGCCGCGAGGGCCACAAGACCGCCGTCGCCGGCATGGAGCAGTCGATCTTCGACAGGGACCTGATCGTCAAGAAGAACTACACCGGCACCTACTGCAAGGGCTGCGAGGAGTTCAAGAAGGAGTCCGACCTCACCGAGGACGGCCAGTGCCCGCTGCACCCGACGATGAAGGTGGAGCAGACCGAAGAGACCAACTACTTCCTGAAGATGGAGCCGTTCCGCGAGCGCCTTCTGCAGCACATTGCCGACAATCCGGAATTCGTTCAGCCCGAGGCCTTCCGCAACGAGCTGAAGCAGATGCTTGCCGAGCCGCTGGACGATCTGTGCATCTCCCGGCCGAAGACCCGCGTGACGCTCGGTATCGAGCTGCCCTTCGACACAGACTTCGTCACCTATGTCTGGTTCGACGCGCTTGCCAACTACCTGACCAATATCGGCTGGCCGGAGGCGGGCTACGAGGACTGGTGGGCGGAATGCGAACACATGATCGGCAAGGACATCCTGAAGCCGCACGGCGTCTACTGGCCGATCATGCTGATGGCCGCGGGCCTGCCGCTGCCGAAGAAGCTTTCCGTGCACAGCCACTGGGTCGGTGCCGGCGGGGTGAAGATGTCGAAATCCATCGGCAACGTGGTCGATCCGATCGAGGTGATCGAGAAGCTCGGCGTCGATGCGCTGCGCTGGTATCTCGCAAGACACATGCGCGCCGACAGCGACAGCCAGATCTCGGTCGAGTTCATCACCCAGACCTACAACACCGAGCTCGGCAACAAGATCGGCAACCTCCTGTCGCGGGCGGCCAAGTTCTCCAAGGCTCGGTTCGACGGCAAACTGCCGGCGCCCGGACCGCTGACCGCCGAGGACGAAGCCATCCGCAAGGCGGTCGTCGAAGCGGTCAAGGGCATGGGAGACTGGGTGAACCTCGCCGACATCCCGGCGCGGATGCAGGCGATCATTACCGTCGCCGACGAGATGAACAACTATTTCGCCGAACAGGCGCCCTGGGACCTCATCAAGAACGAGGAGACAAGGGAACGCTGCCAGACGGTGATCTACGTGACCCTCGACAGCCTGCGCGTCGTCATGGAAGCCCTCACCCAGGTGATCCCGGGGTCCGCCGGCAAGGCGCTTTCGATGCTGAACGCACCGGAGGTCGCCAGCCCCTGGAAACCGGAACTCGACCGGCTCACGGGCGACAGCGATCTCGGCGAGATCGAAACGCTGTTCCCGCGGGTGCAGTAGAGAGCTTCAAAACCATTGGGAGCGCCCCTCTTGGGGCGTTTCCTTTTTCCAACGAACTCTCGACCGTCATCCCGGACGCAGCGCAGCGAAGATCCGGGATCGGGGAACCAAAGTCTGCCAATCATCAAGGATAGGCAAAGGCCGGTGCCTCTCCGATCCCGGCTCGCGCTTCGCTTGGCCGGGATGACGACGACGAGGAAGGTTTGTGTGGGGATTACTCTACCGAAACCGCCTTCACTCCCCGAGCTTCCGGCATCTCCCTTGCGAGAAAAACGTGTCCGCCAGCGTATTCTCGTTCTCGTCCGGTTCCCTGTCGTAATATTCGTACCAGATATTCCAGTCTCGTTTGGCGACCCACGGGTCCTTGCACCAGAGCTTCGCGGTCTCCGGGGTCATCGTGTCCTTGACCCAGGTTTCCAGACGCTCGCGGTCGATGGACGGGCCGGACAGGACGTAGGAATAGACGACCATCCTGTCGCCGGGATAGGTCTTCGTGCTCCAGAGGTCCGCTTTCCCGGCGATGGCCTGAGGCGGGGCGGCATGCTCCGTGAAGACCGCCTGCCCGGCATGTTCCCCCGCCCTTACGGCGACAAGCTGTACATTGACGTAATCACTGAAATAGTCGCGCGAATACACGACGGCGGCCGCGATCAGGCCGATCGCAACACGGGCCCAAACGGCCCGGGGCACATAAGGCGGACGCTCCGGCGCCGGTTTGGGCGGCGCGAACATCAGCCAGAAATTTGCCAATGGCACCAGGCCCAGCAGCGCAAAGCCGCGCGATTTGCCGGCATCCTTCGCCCGCATCAGGTTTACCCGGGCATACAGGGCCCCAAAAAGAAAAACCAGAACCGATGCGCCGAACAGATAAATCCTAAGCCCCTGTTCGGGGGCAAACCACAGGATCGCCACCGTCTTGACCAATGCAACCGCCAGCGATCCCGCCACGGAAATGCAGGCCAGCCAGACGATGTACATCATGATCGAACCGGTGTTCGACGTGATTGTTTCCTCGGCCAGAGGGCCTTTTTTTCGCCAATTGTCATAGGCGGCATAGCCGAACAAGCCGCATAAAAGCGAAACAGCGACAAGCGCCGGGCCAAACGTTCTCATGAATTCCATCGCCGCCTCCCCGTAGACCTTCAGCCGCAAGGCTTGAAAATCACCTGAGCGGAAACCTTACCCGACATGAACAAACACCTCGGGGAAATACGCATGCATGAACGCTACGCCTTTAGCCATGTGCCGGGCTTTCGCGGCAAGCCTGCGTCAGGCTTCCAGCCGATCCATGAAGGCTAACCGCCGATTTTCGCGCCTGCTGTGGCCCGTATCACGTTTTCGCCCGCGAAACGGCTCGCCGCAGCCTGTCAGATCAGTCCGGCGACTTCCATGGCCCGGTCCAGTGCGGTCCGTGTTTCGGCGGTGACCGGGGTCAGCGGCAGGCGGACATCCTCCAGGCAGAGCCCGAGCCTGGAGAGGGCGTATTTGGCGCAGGCCGCCGGCGGTTCCAGGAAGAGTGCCGTGTGGAGCGGCAGCAGGCGCTCCTGATAGTCACGGGCAAGCTCCAGATTTTCGGCGAGCGAGGCTTCCTGGAACTCGGCGCACAGGCGCGGCGCGACATTGGCGGTGACGGAAATGCAGCCCTGGCCGCCATGGGCGTTGAAGCCGAGCGCCGCAGCGTCCTCGGCGCTGAGCTGGATGAAATCCCGGCCGCAGAGCGCCCGCTGGCGGCTCACCCGTTCCATACTGCCCGTCGCATCCTTGACGCCGACGATCCTCGGCCAGCGGGCCATCTCCGCCATGGTTTCGACATGGATGTCGATCACGCAGCGGCCGGGGATGTTGTAGAGGATGATCGGCAGCGTGGTGCGGTCATGCAGGGCGTTGTAGTGGGCGAGCAATCCCGCCTGGTTCGGCTTGTTGTAATAGGGCGCGACGACAAGGGCGGCATCGGCGCCGGCGGCTTCGGCCGCCTGCATCATGTCGAGCGACTGGGCGGTCGCGTTGGACCCGGTTCCGGCGATGACGGGTATCCGGCCGTTGACCAGATCCACGACCCGCCTGATGACCTCCTTGTGCTCAGCGGTTCCCACGGTCGGGCTTTCGCCCGTGGTGCCGACGGCGACGATGCCGTGGCTGCCCTCGGATATGTGCCATTCGACGAGGCACTCCAGCGCATCGAAGTCGACCTTGCCGTCCCTGAAGGGCGTCACCAGGGCGGGAATGGATCCTCTGATCTGCGGCATTCTCACTCCCCCGGAGAGCCCGTTTCACCGCTCTCCGTTTGCTGTTCTTCTCTTAATCCAAGCAGTGCCACCAAACGGGCCCGTTAGGCAACCGTCCGGCGCAAAGACGAACAGCAATCTGAGGATTGTGGAAAGGAACTGCGTCCGGTTCGTCATCCCGGCCAAGCGCCAGCGCAGAGCCGGGATCGGGGAGCCTCGATCCTTTGTCTTTTGAACATTTCGGAAAAGAAGGCTCGGGGCTCTCCGGTCCCGGATCTCCGCTTCGCTACGTCCGGGATGACGAAGCTAGGTATTTAGGGATCTCCTTTGGATGAAAAGGTAACGGCAGCAGCTGAAGTTCACGCAGCCAGGAAATCCAGCCGCTCGTCCAGGCGGGCCGGCGTGATTTCCAGGATCTCCGCGGTGACGACGTTTTCAGCAACGAACGGATCCTGCCCGACAAACGCTTCCAGCTCCTCGCGCGTGACGTCGTGGGCCAGGATCCCGCCGCCCATGTTCGGTTGCAGGCTGCCGACCATCAGGAAGAAACCCTGTTCGAAGCCCTGCCGGATCCAGTCCTTGTGACCGTCCATCAATTCCCCCGCCCGGGACTTGTTCTCGGAAAATTTCAAAGTGACGACAAACATCCGGTTCTCCTCTGGTCTGAATGAAAATAACGGGGACCGAAGCGCGTCGCGTTCAGACCCGCCCACCCGTCTTCTCCTCGACTTCCCGAAGCCAATTCAGGATTTGGCCGATCTCGCGCCCGACAAAGGCTTCGTCCTTGAAGGTCTGCGCCAGGGTTGCCACGCCCTGGCTCCAGCTCAGGACATGCAGGGCGTTTTCTTCCGCTTCTTCGGCGCTGCAGCCGAGCTCTTCGAATTGCCGGACGAGCCAGTCCCGGAAAACGGCCATGATCTCACCGGCCTTGTTCCTCGAGACATGCCCGAGCTTGGTGAGTTCCGTGATCAGCGTGCCGACCGGGCAGCCATAGGCCATGATCTTGGTCTGATTGACGATCACGATCCGGATGAAGCATTCGATGCGCCCGGCCGGGCTTGTCGCGGTTTCATCCCACTTGGCGAGCAGCGCTTCACGGTCGGCGAGACGCTTTTCGATGACCGCGTCCAGGATCTCGTCCTTGGTCCGGAAGTGATAATAGAAGTTGCCGCGGGAGATCTTCACCGCCGCCGCGATATCGGCGAAGGAGGTCTGCGCGTAGCCCTGGCCGTAAAACAGGTTATCCGCCGCTTCGACGATCTGCTGCCGTGTCGCCCGCGTTGCCATGGTTCCCGCACCTTGTTCCAAAGACGAGTCCAAATCGGCCGCGCCGAATTAGGACACTTGACCTAATCACGTTTAGGACATCTGTCCCAGAATGTCAATTTCCTCACCGACACGAACTTTCCCGGATAGGGAGGCACGGAAAAGACCCGTGGATCCAAGGCGGGCCGGCAAACTGCCAACCGGTTTTCACGCCAATGTGAAGAGAGGCGCAATTCAATCCTGACACGCCCTGTCAGGATTGGCTTCCTATTGTCTCTGCCATCTGGCGGGAACTTTCCCGCCGCCGAACGGTTCACCTAAGTCTGCTGAAAACAACGCTTTTGCAGACTTTCCTCACCTGAGGGTCGATGATGGTAGAATTCAAAACATTGTTTTGTTTCTTCAACAACGCGAGATCCCGCTCGCGGGTGACGCATTTCTACACTGGGCGGTTGCAATTTCCGCCATTGGAAATCCCCAAAGCCTTCCTACCTTCAAGCCGCCTGGCGGCAATCACAGGACCGGCTGGAGGCAGAGTGGCCGGCTTCCATGTGGAGGGACGTACATGACTTACCTGGATACACGGGCAGAGCCGTCTCCGGCTTCCGCCGCTTTGGACCTGTTCGACGTCACGAGGGCGCAAACGATCGCTCTGGCGGCGCCCCTGAACGACGAAGACATGGGCCTTCAGCCCATGGAAGACGCCAGCCCGCCCAAGTGGCATCTGGCGCACACCACCTGGTTCTTCGAGGAGTTCATCCTGAAACCCTCTCTTCCGGGTTACCGGCCGAAAGACGACCGTTTCGCGCTGCTGTTCAATTCCTACTACGTGCAGGCCGGGCCCCGGCACACACGCTCGAAACGCGGCCTGCTGTCCCGCCCGAGCGTGCCGGATGTGCTGAGCTACCGCTCCCATGTCGAGGATGCCCTGCGCGAAGGCTATCAGAGCGACGCCTTCTCTCTGGACCGGGACCGGCTCGACGCGCTGATCACGCTCGGCTGTCATCACGAAATGCAGCACCAAGAGCTGCTGGTCACCGATCTTCTCAACGCCTTTTCCTACAATCCTCTCCTTCCCGCCTATATCGAGCCCAAATCCGTTTCCGTCAGCGCGGTCACCGGCGAGAGCTGGACGTCCCATGACGGCGGTCTTCTGGAAATCGGCTATGACGGCGACGGCTTCGCCTATGACTGCGAAGGTCCGCGCCACAAGGTCTGGCTGGAACCCTACCGTCTCTCCGACCGGCTCGTGACCAACGGCGAATGGATCGCCTTCATGGAGGACGGCGGTTACGAGACGCAGACGCTCTGGCTGATGGACGGCTGGGCGGCGCGCGAGAAGAACGGCTGGGATGCTCCGCTCTACTGGTGGCGGCAGAACGGCGCCTGGTGGACCTATACCCTTCAGGGCCCCCGCCCGGTCGACCTCTCCGCCCCCGTGGTTCACATCAGCTACTACGAGGCCGATGCGTTCGCCCGTTGGGCGGGCCATCGCCTGCCGACGGAGGCGGAATGGGAAGCAGCCGCAGAGCCGACCGAAATCGCCGGCAATTTCCTGGAAACCGGGGCTTTTCTGCCGGTCGGCCGGAGGCCCGGCCTGTGGGGTGATGTCTGGCAGTGGACCTCAAGCGCCTTTTCACCTTATCCCGGCTTCACCCCGCCTGAGGGCGCCATCGGCGAATATAACGGCAAGTTCATGGTGAACCAGATGGTGCTGCGCGGCGGCTCCTGCGCCACGCCGAAACTGCAGATGCGCCCGTCCTACCGGACATTCTTCTATCCGCACCAGCGCTGGCAGATGCTGGGCCTCAGACTGGCGGCAGACAAATGACCAAACACGTTCCCCCCGACATGGACGACAACACCTTCCGGACCGAAATCCTCGCAGGCCTGAAGGCGCCGCGGAAGGCGATCAGCAGCAAATGGCTCTACGACGATGTCGGCTCGCATCTGTTCGAGGCGATCACCGAGCTGGACGCCTACTACCCGACCCGGACCGAGCTGGCCATTCTCGAGGACAATGTCAGGAATTACCGGCGCCTGCCCGGAGCGCGTGGCGCAATGGTGGAGCTGGGCAGCGGCTCGAGCCGCAAGACCGACCTGCTGCTTAGCGCGTTCAAGGACCTGTCGGTCTATATGCCGATCGACATCTCCGCCAACCACCTGAAGGATGCGGCGGAGCGCGTGCGCCGCGCCTATCCGTCGCTCGCCGTGATTCCGGTGGCCGCCGATTTCACCCGGCCGCTCGGCAAGCTGCCGCTCCTGCCGGAGCTTCCCGTGCTGGTGTTCTTCCCCGGTTCGACCATCGGAAACTTCGAAAAAGCCGAAGCCGCCGAGCTCCTGCGTAATATCCGCGAGGTCATGCCGGACGCGACCATGATCGTCGGCGTCGACAAGCCGAAGGACGAAGACGTGCTGATTAAGGCCTATGACGACCCGGCCGGGATCACCGCCGCGTTCAACCAGAACCTCCTGCAGCGGATCAACCGCGAACTGGAAGCCGACTTCGACCTGGCGGCCTTCGCTCACAAGGCGGTCTGGAACGCTCCCGAGAGCCGCATCGAAATGCATCTGGAAAGTCTGCGCGGCCAGACAGTCGCGATTTGCGGAGAAGAGATCTCCTTCGAGGCAGGCGAAACGATCCACACGGAGAATTCGCACAAATACAGCGAAGACGCCTTCTCCGAGATCGTCGGCCAGAGCGGCTGGCGGGTCCTCAACCAGGACAGCGACAAGGACGGGAAGTTTTCGGTCTACACGCTGCAGGCGGTTTGAGAGACCCCACAGGTCGTCGAGGCCCCCTCCGCGCAGTCCCGGACCTGATCCGGGACCTGCCCCCGTGGAAAGGCCCCGGCTCAAGGCCGGGGCGGCTTCCGTATGACGATCCGACGGAAAGCGAAACTGATGTAAGCTCGGACCAGAAGGCTGCCTCTCTTTGCCTGTTATCCCGGGTTTGTCATCCCGGTTTGGCACGTATGCGGCAAGACCGGAATCCAGTACTCCGTGTGGCTGGCGACTGGGAAAGATAGATAGGCAAATGATTACCGGATCCCGGCCTTCCGCTACGCTCCAGCCGGGATGACACCTGAAAGTGTGGCGAGCATCCCGCCTAACTCGCGACTATTCCAGTCAGAAAGGACTGGATCAAGTCCCGCTCCGGCCGGCTTGCGTTTCACCTCAGTCTCAACGTTCGGCAATCGCCAGCCGGACGGCGAGGCCGACGAAAACCAGGCCCGCGATGCGGTTCAGCCAGATCTGCGCTTGTGAAGACCGCCTCAGGAACGCGCCGAGGACCCCTCCTCCCAGAGCGATCCCGCTGAAGACGAGGATCGTGGCGACGATGAACAGGCCGCCGAACAGGACGACCTGGAGGGGCACGGAACCGCGCGCGGGATCGGCGAACTGGGGCAGAAAGGCCAGAAAGAAGATCGCCACCTTCGGGTTGGTCACGTTCATCACGATCCCGCGCCGGAAAAGGGCTGCACCGGAGAGGGCCGGCGCCGTTTGACCGCCCAGATCGGTCTTGCCTGCACGGAATGCCTGAAAGGCCAGGTAAAGCAGATAGCCCGCGCCGACGAATTTCAGGACCGTGAAGGCCAGGGCAGAAGTCTGAAAGATCGCCGCAACGCCGAGCGCGACCGCAACCGTGTGGACGATCAGCCCGGTGCAGAGCCCCAGCGTAACGACGAGACCGGCAAGGCGCCCGTAAAGCGCGGACTGGGTCAGGACGAAGATATTGTCCGGTCCGGGCGCCAGTCCCAGCGCAACCGCAGCGGCAAAAAAGACGGTCAGTACTTCGAACGGTATCACGGGCACGCTCCCCAAAAGCAAATCCGAGCTTTGGTACGCCCGGCCTGCAACGTCAAGTCCGAAGTCACACGCGGGGAACCACGTCACGCCGCTTGCTCCGGCACCCGTTCCAGACTTCCGGCAGACCTGACGGCGAAAGGGGCTGTCGTTGCCGGCTGCAACGCGGCTCGGGAACCGTCTTCCATCGCCACGTCCGTTCCCAGGTCCGGACGTTTCCGCTTTCACCGGGACCACAAGGAAAAGTTGGGACTTCCACGGGCAATATCGGGTATGCTAACGGCTGCACCCGGATCAAGAAACCTGCCGGTTCATGGGATACCGACAAGGCAGGCTGCGACCGGTCGAAAGAACGATCGCCCAGGAAAGACCTCCACCCTGGGTAGAATAACAATAATAACAGGGAGTGTGCGCATATGAGGTCGAGACCGAAGCTAACAGGTGCCCTGCTGGCAGCCTTTGTCGCCCTCTCCGCCACGGCGTCGGCTGAAGAGTTCATCACGTTCGGCACGGGCGGTGTCACCGGCGTCTACTATCCGACCGGCGGCGCGATCTGCCGGCTTGTCAACCTGGGCCGCAAGACCCACGGCATCCGCTGCTCGGTCGAGGCGACCGGCGGCTCCGTCCAGAATGCGCGCGCTGTCCGGCAGCACGAGTTGAATTTCGGCATCCTCCAGTCCGACATCCAGACGGCAAGCCGGACAGGCACCGGCGCTTTCTCTGAGGACGGCCCTTATACGGACCTGCGGTCGCTCTTTTCCGTCTATGCGGAGCCGATACACCTGATGGCCCGCGCAGACGCCGGCATCAGGGGACCTGACGACCTGAACGGCAAGAAGGTCAATGTCGGCAATCCCGGATCCGGCACGCGCGTGCTGTCGGACATCCTTATGAAGTATGCCGGCCTCACGGCCGAGGATTTTGCTGAAATGGATGAATTGAAACCCTCCGAACAGGCCACCGCGCTGTGCGATGGCAAGCTGGACGCCGCGATCTGGGCGGCGGGCCTGCCGAACGCCTCGTCCCAGGAAGCGGCATCGACCTGCGACATCAAGATGATCCCGCTCGCCGGCGAGGCCATCGACCGGCTGCTCGCCGAAAATCCGGCTTATGCGGCGGCCGTCATTCCCGGAGGCCTTTATCCCGGCAATCCGGAAGACATTCCCTCCTGGGGCCCGAAGGCAACCGTCGTAACCTCGGCGCAGACCTCCGACGAGACGGTCTACGCGGTCGTTTCCGCGGTCTTCGAGAATTTCGATGACTTCCGGAAACTCCACCCGGCCTTCGCCCGGCTCGATCCGCAGGAAATGATCCGGGACAGTCTGACGGCCGAACTCCATCCGGGAGCCCTGAAATACTATCGGGAGAAGGGCTGGAAGTAGGCGGGAACCGCTCTCGGGCAAATACTGGTCTTGCCTCACCAGCTTTCCAGCAGAAACCGTTTCAGCCGGTCCGCCGCCTGCCCGAGGGGCCGCGTGTCCGGCCAGGCGATGTAATAGCCTCTTCCGGTAGCCAGGGCGTCGTTCCCGAACGGGACGAGCTCTCCCGCCGCGATCTCCGCCGCCAGGAGGGACAATGCGCCGAGGGCTATCCCCTGCCCTTTCAGGGCACGGCCGATCGATTGGGTGTAGCTGGCGCACACCACTCTCGGGCCAGAAAACAAATCAGACCGTTCGGTCTGCTGCGTCCAGCTGTCCCAGGCGATCCAGTCAGGCCCGATGCGGGCGTAGTCCAGCAAAGGCGGGCCGCCCGCACGTCCGATGTCGCGGGCAGCCTCCACGATCTCCGGGGAGATGACTGGAACCATTATCTCGTCAAACAGCAGCTCGGAGTGCCATCCGGGAAACCGGCCATCCCCGTAGACGATCGTAAGATCGTGGTCCGGCCTCAAAAGGTCTCCCGGATCGTCCGACATCACGAGATTGAAGAGCGCCGCCTCGTCGGAAAGCGCATAGTCCTTCAGCCGCGGCTGCAGCCAGAAGGTCGTCACGGCCGTCATGCCGGCCAACCGGATCGCCGACTGCCCCGGCACCCGGATCGCGCGCAGCGCCTGATCCAGGAACTCCAGGGTCATGCCGGTCTTTTCCGCCAGATAGCGGCCCGCCTCCGTGGGCATCAGGCTGCGTCCGGTGCGCAGGAAGAGGTCGACGCCGAGCCAGTCTTCCAACTGGCGCACCCGCTTGCTGACCGCAGCCTGCGTGACGAACAGCTCGTCAGCCGCCTCGGTGAAATTCAAATGCCGCATGGCAGCTTCGAAAAACACCAGCGTGTCCAGGGGCGGCAGAGACTTGCGATAGCTATTCATTCCGTAAGGTTATCGATGTTACTAATTATTTCCAGCCTTTTCGCCGCATTTACTTCCCTCAATATTCCTGAGGCTACGAATTGAGGGGCTGGCCTGAATGGCGGAACTGGACTGGCACGCTGAACGAGGCGATCTGGACGGACTGGCGCAACTGGACCGCACGCCGGAAGACGGCGGCATCGACCTCGTCGCCGTCAGGACCTACCGGCAATCGCGCGTGCGCCGGAAAATGGCGGAATACGGCGTCGACGCTGTGATCCTGTCCGATCCGGTCAATATCCGCTACGCCACGGGCACGCGGAACATGCAGGTCTTTTCCATGCGCAACGCCGCCTCGCGCTACCTGCTGCTGACACAGAACCGGTCGATCCTGTTCGAATTCACCGGCTGCCTGCATCTCGGCGAGGGATTTGAAACCGTGGACGAAGTCCGGCCGGCAAAGACCGCCAGTTTCGTCGCCGCGGGTCCGCATATCGCCGAGCGCGAGCGCGCCTGGGCCGCCGACATGGCGGCGGCGATCCGCGACCTGACCGGATTGAAGAACGCGACCGTCGGCCTGGAGAGGCTCAACGCCGGCTCGGCGATCGCGCTGAGAGAGACCGGGCTTCACGTGGTGGACGCACAGCAGCCCGTGGAAATGGCGCGCGCGATCAAGTCGCCCGAAGAAATGAAATGCGTCATCGCCTCCCTCAGGGCGACCGAAACCGGTGTCGCCAAGCTGCGGGCGGCCATCCGGCCCGGCCTGACGGAAGCCGGACTCTGGTCCGTGTTGCACAAGTCGATCATCGAGCAGAACGGCGATTACGTCGAAACGCGCCTGCTCAACGCCGGCGCGCGGACCAATCCCTGGTTCCAGGAGACCTCCGACAACGTTATCGGCGCGAACGAACTGATCGCGCTCGATACGGACGTGGTCGGCTGCCACGGGTATTATGCGGATTTCTCGCGCACCTTCCATTCGGGCCCTGACCGGCCGACGGACACGCAGCGGGAGCTCTACAAGACCGCCTACGAGCAGGTGCATTACAACATGAGCATCCTGCGCCCGGGCATGACGTTCCGCGAATATGCCGATGAGGCCTGGAACATTCCCGAAAAATACTACGCAAACCGCTATTACCTGTCCGCGCATGGCTGTGGGATGACCGGCGAGTATCCTTACCTCTATCACCACGGCGACTTTCCAGACGCCGGTTATGACGGCGTCATCGAGCCCGGCATGACGCTGTGCGTCGAAAGCTTCATCGGCGAGGACGGCGGCAAGGAGGGTGTAAAGCTGGAACAGCAGTTGCTGGTCACGGAGACCGGCATCGAAATCCTGTCCAAATTTCCGTTCGAAGAGGAGCTGCTGGCGTAGGACGGCGCCCATCGGATCGTTTGCCTCCGAAATCGGAGCCCACAGGTTGAGAATTCGGCTTCGGCCGTGGCGTTGGCAGATATGCGGTCTGCCGGCAGGTGGAAAGTCCAATGTGGTTTCCCACTGCCACCAAAGTTTTCCGTCGCCTCCGGCACCGGTTCTGCAGCGTCTTTTTTTGAAAGATTTGGCCAGTTCAAACCACGGCCGAACCCCAATTCTCAACGAAACGTGAGCCGCACGGGTATCGTTTTTCAAGCCACGGCCTAGGCAAAACGGGCGGGTTGCCCTATTTATCGTAATATTGCGATGATTTGCGCATATCGTTATATGTGGCGAACCGCAGCCATTCCGATACCAATCCTGTTCTGGAGCAGCCCGTCTCATGAGTGACCCGACCTACACCCCGCCGAAAGTCTGGAAATGGGAACAGCCGAGCGGAGGGCAGTTCGCCAGCATCAACCGGCCGGTTGCCGGCGCCACCCATGAAAAGGACCTGCCGGTCGGCAAGCACCCCCTGCAGCTCTATTCGCTCGGGACGCCAAACGGTGTCAAGGTCACGATCATGCTCGAGGAGCTTCTGGCCCTCGGCCACAAGAGCGCGGAATACGACGCCTGGCTGATCCGCATCAACGAAGGCGACCAGTTCTCCAGCGGCTTTGTCGGGGCGAACCCCAATTCGAAGATCCCGGCCCTGGTCGACCGCAGCACGGAACCGCCGGTCCGGGTATTCGAATCCGGGTCCATCCTGCTGTACCTGGCTGAAAAATTCGGCGAGTTCCTGCCCAAGGACCACGCGACACGCACGGAAACGCTGAACTGGCTGTTCTGGCAGATGGGATCCGCCCCCTATGTCGGTGGCGGCTTCGGCCATTTCTACGCCTACGCGCCTGAGAAATACCAGTATCCGATCGACCGGTTCACCATGGAAACCAAACGCCAGCTCGACGTGCTCGACAAGGCCCTGGCGCAAAGGCCCTATATCGCCGGCGACGACTATACCATCGCCGATATGGCCATCTTCCCCTGGTATGGCGGCCTGGTTCTCGGCCGGTCCTACAACGCCGCCGAGTTCCTGTCCGTCACCGATTACAAGAACGTCATGGCCTGGGCGGAAAAGATCGATGCCCGGCCTGCTGTGGTGCGCGGGCGCAAGGTCAACCGGATTACCGACGACAGGTCCGAAGGGGTTGCGGAGCGCCATGACGCAGCCGATCTCGACCCGCAGCCGGCAATCGATTCCGCCGCCGAATAATGCCGCGGTCGACAGCCGGACTCTTCAGAACGGCTGCCGTTTTGCTTTTAGAGCGTGTCCCGTTCATATGAAATCATTTGAACGGGACACGCTCTAAATTCATTTAAAAGGATTTGGTTTCGCAAAATTTGTTCGGGAATGACGCATCTCCGGAACAAGATACTAATTCCTTCGTGCCTCCGAGTAATCGGCCGGCGGCCCGTTTGCGAACACAGTCGGGCCGTCACAAATTGTGCCGACTAACATTCCGGCGGGAATGCCGCGTTGGCGGATCGGTTCGGAAATACGGTCCAATTCATACCCAATCACACCTTGTCACAAGTATAATTTTCGTCTCTATATTCGCTGCGCGCTTGTGAGAATCCGGTGGCGGCGTTCACCGGAGCGTGCGGGCACACCCTTTCCATAGGCCCTCCTGCGTCACCATCTTGGAGCGACATATGCCAGAAGCCCTTAAAATCGGCACACCGAAGGAAACCTTCCCCGGGGAGGCCCGCGTGGCGATGACCCCGGACTCGGCGAAGCAATTGCAGAAACTCGGCTACTCCTGTCTGGTTCAAGCTGGAGCCGGCGCGGCTGCGGGTTTTTCGGACGAAGCTTACAAGGACGCCGGCGTCGAGATCGTCAAGACCGCCGCAAGCCTCTGGAAGAAGTCGGACATCGTCACCAAGGTCCGCCAGCCCGACGACAAGGAACTGGGCTATCTCACCAAGGGCAAGACGCTGATTTCCTTCTTCAATCCGGGTAGCAACGAAGCCGGGATGGAAGCCGCCAAGGCCAAGGGCGCCAATGTGATCGCCATGGAAATGGTGCCCCGCATTTCCCGCGCGCAGAAGATGGACGCGCTCAGCTCCATGGCCAACATCGCCGGCTACCGCGCCGTGATCGAGGCCGGCAACAATTTCGGCCGGTTCTTCACCGGTCAGATCACCGCTGCCGGCAAGGTGCCTCCGGCGAAGGTGCTGGTCATCGGGGCCGGCGTGGCAGGTCTCGCCGCCATCGGCACGTCAACCTCTCTCGGCGCGGTGACCTACGCCTTCGACGTGCGGCCTGAAGTCGCCGAACAGGTCGAATCCATGGGCGCGGAATTCGTCTATCTGGATTTCAAGGAAGAGCAGCAGGACGGCGCGGCCACCGGCGGCTATGCCAGCGTCTCGTCTCCGGAATTCCGCGAAGCCCAGCTCGCCAAGTTCCGCGAGCTCGCTCCCGACATGGACATCGTCATCACCACCGCGCTGATCCCGAACCGCGAGGCGCCGAAACTCTGGCTCGAAGACATGGTCAAGGCCATGAAGCCGGGCTCGGTGATCGTCGATCTGGCGGCCGAGCGCGGCGGCAACGTGGAAGGCACGGTCAAGGACGAGAAGGTCGTCACGGAGAACGGCGTCACCATCGTCGGCTACACCGACTTCCCGTCCCGCATGGCGTCGCAGGCCTCTACCCTTTACGCCACCAACATCCGCCACATGATGAGCGACCTGACGCCGGAAAAAGACGGCCAGGTCGTGCACAACATGGAAGACGACGTCATCCGCGGCGCAACGGTGACCTTCGAGGGCGAGATCACCTTCCCGCCCCCAGCGCCCAAGGTTCAGGCGATCGCGGCCAAATCCAAGGAAAAGCCGAAGGAGCTGACGGCGGAGGAGAAGCGCGCGCAGGAAGTCGCCGCCTTCAAGGCGCAGACCAGGCAGCACGTGACCCTGCTGGCCATCGGCGGCATCCTGATGCTGCTCGTGGGCCTGATCGCTCCGGCGAGCTTCATGCAGCATTTCATCGTCTTCGTGCTGTCGGTCTTTGTCGGCTTCCAGGTAATCTGGAATGTCAGCCACGCGCTGCACACGCCGCTGATGGCGGTGACCAATGCCATTTCGTCGATCATCATCCTCGGCGCGCTGATGCAGATCGGATCCGGGTCCTACCTGGTGATCATGCTCGCCGGGCTCTCCGTCTTCATGGCCGGGATCAATATCTTCGGCGGTTTCCTCGTCACCCGGCGCATGCTCGCCATGTTCCAGAAATCCTAAGGAGGCTGATCGATGGAATTCGGTTTCACGACTGCCGCCTATGTGGTTGCGGCTGTTCTGTTCATCCTGTCGCTCGGCGGCCTCTCGGGCCAGGAAAGTGCGAAACGCGCTGTCTGGTACGGCATCGTCGGCATGGCCCTGGCGGTCCTGGCAACGCTGATCGGACCGGGCTCCGGCCTGTGGCTCCTGTCGGTGATCCTGATCGCCGGCGGCGGCCTGATCGGCTACTACGTCGCCCAACGCGTTCAGATGACCGAAATGCCGCAGCTCGTTGCGGCGATGCACTCTCTGGTCGGCCTTGCCGCCGTGTTCGTCGGCTTCAACGCCTATATCGAGATGGGCCGCGTGCTCGCCATGAGCCCTGAGGAACGCGAGGCGCTCGAAGGGTTCGCGGCGATCCTGGCGCACAAGACCCCGGTCGAGCAGTCGATCCTCCGGGTCGAGGTCTTCCTCGGCGTGTTCATCGGTGCGGTCACCTTCACCGGCTCCGTCATCGCCTTCGGCAAGCTCGCCGGCAAAGTCACATCCAAGGCTGAAAAGCTGCCGGGCGGACACATGCTGAACGCCGGCGCCGCGGCCCTCAGCTTCATCCTCCTGATCCTGTTCCTGAACGGCGCGGGCATCTGGACGCTGATCCTGATGACGCTGCTGGCCTTCTTCATCGGCTATCACCTGATCATGGGCATCGGCGGCGCCGACATGCCGGTGGTGGTATCGATGCTGAACTCCTATTCGGGCTGGGCGGCGGCGGCCATCGGCTTCTCGCTGGGCAACGACCTGCTGATCGTCGTCGGCGCGCTGGTCGGCTCCTCCGGTGCGATCCTGTCCTACATCATGTGCAAGGCGATGAACCGCTCATTCATTTCCGTGATCCTCGGCGGCTTCGGCAACACGACCGGGCCGGCGATGGAAGTCGAAGGCGAGCAGATCGCCATCGATTCCGACGGTGTGGTCGCGGCCCTGGACGACGCCGACAGCGTCATCATCGTTCCGGGTTACGGCATGGCCGTCGCCCAGGCGCAGCAGAATGTCGCCGAGCTGACGCGCAGGCTGCGCGCCAAGGGCAAGGACGTGCGCTTCGCCATCCACCCGGTGGCAGGCCGCCTGCCCGGCCACATGAACGTGCTTCTGGCCGAAGCCAAGGTGCCCTACGACATCGTGCTGGAAATGGACGAGATCAACGAGGACTTCCCGGAAACGGACGTCGTCATCGTCATCGGCTCCAACGACATCGTCAATCCGGCCGCCCAGGAAGACCCGAACTCGCCGATCGCCGGCATGCCGGTCCTGGAAGTCTGGAAGGCGAAGCAGGTGTTCGTCTCCAAGCGCGGCCAGGGCACGGGCTATTCCGGCATCGAGAACCCGCTGTTCTACAAGGAGAACACGCGGATGTTCTATGGCGACGCCAAGGCCAGCCTCGACAAGCTGCTCACCCAGATCAGCTGACCAGCCGGTTTCCGAAAAGCAATCCGGCCATCCCGGGAAACCGGGATGGCCTTTTTTTTCTATTCGGGTGCCGCATTGGATAGGCCCTGAAAATGGAACAGGCCGCCCCTCCCGGGGGCGGCCTGCGTTGTTATCTGGAGATAGTCTTTCCACGCTCGATCAATTGAACTTCTTGATCTCGCCGGATTTCAGCCTGCTCAGGTAGCTGTTGACCTCCTTCTTGACGATCGGCATCAACGCATAGAGTGCGATGATATTGACCACAGCCATGGCGAAAATCGCAGCGTCGGAGAAGTCGATGACCGGGCCGAGGCTTGCGGCGGCGCCGATCACCACGAAGATGCAGAACAGGATCTTGAAGACGAGTTCCTTGGTCTTGCCCTCGCCGAACAGGAAGGTCCAGGCTTTCAGGCCATAGTAGGACCAGCTGATCATCGTGGAGAAGGCGAACAACACCACCGCGATCGCCAGCACATACTGGAACCAGCCGAAGGCGGAGGAAAACGCTGCCGAGGTCAGGGCGACACCGGAGTTGCCGTCGACGGTCTGAATGGTCCCGCCACCTTCGTTGAGCAGATAGATGCCCGTTTCAGGATCGGAAACCAGCTGCCCGGTGATGATGATGACCAGAGCGGTCATGGTGCAGATGACGACCGTGTCGATGAAAGGTTCCAGAAGAGAGACGAACCCTTCGGTGATCGGCTCCTTGGTGCGCACGGCAGAGTGTGCGATGGCCGCCGAACCGACGCCTGCCTCGTTCGAGAAGGCCGCCCGTTTGAAGCCCTGGATCAGCGCACCGACAAGACCGCCAGCAACGCCGAGACCGGTAAAGGCACCGTCGATGATCTGGCCCAGAGCCCAGCCGATCTTGTCGGCATTCATCAGGATGATCACCAGGGCGGTGACGACGTAGAGGACCCCCATGAAGGGCACGACCTTTTCCGTCACCGAGGCAATGGATTTCAGGCCACCGACGATCACGACAAATACGATCGCCGCGAAGACGACACCCGTGATCCAGCCCGGATAATCGCCGACCACATTCTCGATCTGCGCATGGGCCTGGTTCGCCTGGAACATGTTGCCGCCGCCGAGCGAACCCAGGATGCAGAAGATCGCGAACAGGACGGCAAGCACCTTGCCGGCCGGCAGGCCGCGTTCCTCGAAGCCCTTGGTCATGTAGTACATCGGGCCGCCGGAAACGGTGCCGTCGGCATATTCGTTCCGGTATTTCACGCCCAGCGTACATTCGGTGAATTTCGATGCCATGCCCATCAGGCCGGCAAGGATCATCCAGAAGGTCGCCCCCGGCCCGCCGATGCCGACGGCTACGGCCACACCGGCAATGTTCCCGAGCCCGACCGTGCCCGAGAGCGCCGTCGCAAGCGCCTGGAAGTGACTGACTTCCCCGGCATCGTCCGGATCCGAATAGTCACCGCGCACCAGCGCGATGGAATGCGGGAACGCCCGGAACTGGATGAAACCGAAATAGAGCGTGAAGATCGTGGCCGCGACCACGAGCCAGGCAACGATCCAGGGAAAAGACGTTCCTGGAAACGGACTGAAGATGAAGTTCACGAACCAGCCGGTGGAGCTGGCGAACAGGGCATTGACCTGTTCGTCGATCGACTGAGCCATCGCCGGCGCGGACACGGCAAGCGTGGCGGTTGCGGCAAGAGCCGCAGCGCTGAGTTTTTTCATTATGACAATCGCCTTCTGGAAACTTACGGAACGATGGTGACCGGGACCGGAGCCGCCTGCGCGAGGCTGCCGGCAACCGAGCCGAAAATGCGCGACGAGAGCTGAGAATGGCCGGTCCGGCCGATCACCAGATGCTCAACGCCGTCCTCTTCCGCGATCTTGATCAGCGTTTCCGCGATATGGCCGTAGCGCAGTGCGGTGCTGACGTCCAACCCGCTGCCGGCCAGTTTTTGCAGAACAGGCGCCAGCAACGCGCTCTCGGCGCGTTCCAGCTCCTCCGTGCGTCTCTTGTGACGCTCTTCGATTTCCGTAGGTGTCAGGAAGGTGTAGGGCGACCATTCCAGCACGTGTGCAATGATGAGCCCTGCTCCACTGGCCTTGGCCAGGCCGACCGCGAATGCAAGCGCGTTCGCGGAGCTTTCACTGCCGTCGTAACCGACGACGATTTTCTTTGACATGTTTTGTTCCCCTGTCATGCGGCATTTTGCCGTAGAAAAAACTTACCCTGCTAAAAATCAGAAATGTTCTCGAATTTCGATGGATCTCGAATATTTTATGAATAATTATCAAAATGCAGCCCAAACTTCGGAAAATTTCTCATGGACACGCTGGATCAGAAAATTCTTACAGCTCTGCAGAAAGACAGCCGTGTCTCCCTGGCAAAGCTCTCCGAACAGGTCGGCCTTTCCCTGTCGGCCTGCCACCGGCGGGTCAAACTCCTGGAAGCGAATGGCATAATTTCCGGCTACACGGTCCGCCTGGACCGCGCCGCGCTCAATCTGGAAATTCAGGTTTTTATCGAGGTGAAACTGACCAGCCAGCGCAAGGAAGACATCTCCGCGTTCGAGAACGCGATCGAACGCATGCCCGAGGTTCTGGAATGCCACCTGATATCGGGTGAGTTCGACTATCTGATCCGGCTGATCACGAAAAACACATCCGCCTATGAAAGCCTTTACCGGAACCGGCTTTCCCAGATCCCCTCGGTCTCCCAGATGAAGACCCTGCTCAGCCTCAGCACGGTCAAGGAATTTCGGGGGCTTTACCTGGAGCCGTGAGACCGCGGAATGGGCGTTTGCCTTTTCCGGGAAAAGCACGTTCCTTGATCAGAGGGACGCTCCCTGCGGACTGAAATCCGGTTTCGGCGGTTTCGGATAACCGAAAGACAAGATTCTATCGTCATATTTGCCGAATGATCCGGACAGCCCTGCCGTCCGGCAGCTTTCTCCCGCTGGCTTTGAAAGGCTTCCCGATGAAATTGTATTTCAGCCGCAACCCCAGTCCGCGCCTCGCGCTGGCTGTCGCCAGGCACCTCAACGCGCCGATCGAGTACGAATTCGCGGCCCCCTTCGCACCGGGCCAGGCGGAAAAATTCCGCCCGCTCAATCCAACGCTCCGGATCCCGATCCTGGAAGAAAACGGCCAGGGTCTGTGGGAAGCGGATGCGATTGCCTGCCGGCTTTCCCTTCTGACCGGCTCGGATTTCTGGGCGGCCGGCGAGCTGCAACCGGACATGATCCGCTGGATCAGCTGGGGCAAGGACAACTTCGTTCGCGCCACGGAAATGGTGCATTTCGAAGTCGCGACCAAGCTACGCTACCAGATGGGGCCGACCGATGCCGGTGTGGTCAAGGCAGGGATAGAGAAATTCCACGAGGCCGCACCCATCGTCGACGCCCATCTGGAAACGCACGACTGGCTGGCCAACAACCAGCTTTCCTATGCCGACTTCCGGATGGCGACCTTTCTGCACGACAACGACATCATGCAATTGCCTGTCGCGCAGTTTCCCGCGATTTCCGCATGGCTGGATCGCCTGAAGGAGCTGAAAGCCTGGACCGATCCGTTCGAGGGACTGGACGCACCGGCCCTGCCGCCGATCGAATAGACCGGCAGACGCCCAATCGGCTTCGACAGGCCGTCCGACGGCTGACAAACCCTCCAGCGCTTCCTGCAGCCGGCTAGAGCATCGGGCGATAAGTCTGCACCATTTGACCGGATCTCCCTTGTCTGCTGAGGAGGCGGATCGCGCGCAGTGGTGTTTCCCACCACAAGCGCGATCCAACGATGTCAGCGGGCAAGGGAGACCGGCCCTTCGGGTGATGGAAAGCAGCCCATCGGCAGCGTTGCGCCGCTTGCCCGATACACCGCATCGCGCTGCGCGACGCGCCTTGCCGAATGGGCTGCTTTCAAACATCAAATGGCGCAGACTTATCGCCCAATGCTCTAAACGCAGGAAGCGCCGGGGTCAGAAAATAAAGTAATTCGGCCAGAGATCCTGGAAGGTCTCTATGTCGATCTGCAATTTGTTCAGGTGATTGTCCATGGCGGCGACGGCAGCATCCGCATCGCCGTGTTCGATCGCATCGAGGACGGCGGCGTGTTCGGTGACGACCAACCGCATCCTGCCCTTCTGCGGCAGCGTCAGCCTGCGGTAGCGTTCGACCTGGACGCGGATTTTCTCGATCATGGTCCAGATGCCCGGATAGCCGCCGGCGGACGCGATACCGGCATGAAAGGCATTGTCGGCATCGTGGAAGGCCTGTTCGTCGCCCGCCTCGGCGAGCTCCTGCTCGCGCTGGATGACGGCGCGCAGTTCCATCAGCTGGCTCTTCGTCGCCCTGGCGGTCGCCGCGCGGACGCAGACCTCCTCCAGCGCCCTGCGGGCGACGATGGCTTCGCGCAGATCGGCCACCGGGATCCTGGCAACGAAGGTCCCGGACTTCGGGAAGACGTCCACGAGCTGCTCCTCGGCGAGGCGCAGGATTGCCTCGCGCACAGGCGTCCGGCTGATGCCGTAGCGCTCGGTAATCTCCTTCTCCACCAGCGGCGTTCCCGGCGCGAGCGTGACGTTGATGATCCCGCCACGAAGATCCCGATAGACGATCTCGGAATTGCGCGCGGCCTGCCTTGTCGTTGCGGCCTTCGAGCTGCGCGGCGGTGAGTTACGTGCCCTCGGTTTGCGCGTTTTTATGTCCTCTGAGGATGTTTCATCCAGCGATACGGCCATCACGTCTCCTGAAACCGAGCCGTTTTAAATTTTTGCAACAACGATTTGCTGCTCGAGGATTCGGCGGTTTCTCTCTCATCTTTCGCGTTTCACTAACAGGCACGGGTCGGGTTGACCAGTTGGAATTCGGTTGCATTCGCTAAATATGTCATATACGTAAAATATCTTGTATACCAGTTATGCAAAGACTGGCCAGTTGAATTCCAAAGGAGTGGAGGAGTTCGGCTCCGGCCAACGGGAGGACAGAAATGATAGGAAGAACGCTGACGCGCGGCCTGATGGCCGCTGCAATGACGATTGCTCTCGCGGGCCATGCCTGGGCAGCCGACCTGAAGTGGGCGCATGTCTACGAAGAAGGCTCCAGCTATCACAAATGGGCGCTGTGGGCGGCCGAGCAGATCAAGGAAAAAACCGACGGGCGTGTGACCATCTCCGTCTACCCGGCTTCCTCGCTCGGCAAGGAAGCGGAAATCAACGAAGGTCTGACCATCGGCTCCGTCGACATGATCTATACCGGGCCGAACTTCGCCGAACGCGACTATGGCCCCATCGCCATATCCGACTATCCCTTCATGCTGAAGAACTACGATCACTGGAAGGCCTATCGCGACAGCGATCTCTTCACCGATCTTTCCAACGGCTACAAGGACGCGACCGGCCATACGGTCATGGCGATCACCTGGTACGGCTACCGGCATGTGACCTCCAACTTTCCGATCACCAAGCCGGCGGACATGCAGGGGCTGAAGATCCGCGTGCCGGATTCGCCGCTGATGGTGCTGTTCCCGAATGCGGTCGGAGCGAACCCGACGCCGATCGCGTTCTCCGAGGTCTACCTGGCCCTGCAGCAGGGCGTCGTCGATGCCCAGGAAAACCCGCTGCCGACCATCAAGTTCAAGAAATTCTACGAGGTCCAGTCGAACATCAACCTGACCGGCCATATCGGCAACTCGCTGATCATCGTCGTTTCCGAGAACGCCATGGGCCAGATCGGAGATGACGCGGCGACCGTCGATGAGGTCCTGAAGGAGGCGGCCGCGAAGAACGCCGACGAAATCTACCAGTCCGAACAGGATCTGGTGCAGTGGTTCCGCGACCAGGGCATCCAGGTCAACGAAGTCGACAAGGCGGCCTTCCAGGCGGCGGTCGAGCCGATCCTGACCGACGAGTCGAAGGTGCCCTATACCCAGGAACAATATGAGCGGATGCAGGCACTCGCTCAATGAACCAGGGTCGTGACGCGGTGGCGGAGATCAATGAACCCGGCGCCGCCGAAAGTCAGGATGAGAAATCGGCCGGGCAACGGACCGAAACACGGAAAGGGCGCGCCGAAGGCGCGCCCGATCTGCTGCAGTTCGAGGACCGGAAGACGGATCTCGGCGCACTGAAGTGGATCGATGCGCCCGGCATCGTCGTCTTTTGGGTCCTGGCCGCGGTGGTGTTCCTGCAGTTCTTCACCCGCTACGTTCTGAACGACTCGCTGGCCTGGACCGAAGAGGCCGCGCGCTATCTGCTCATCCTGGTCTGCTTTCTGGGGTCCGTCACCGCGACCCGGCGGGGCTCGCACATCATGCTGGAATTCCTGATGCGCGTGGTGCCGCCGCGCGCGGCGAAAGGCCTGACCGTCGCGGCGCAGACCATCACACTGGGGTTTTTCGGCACGATGACCTGGATCGGCGTCGAGCTGACCCAGAAGACCCGCCAGAAGATGGTCACCATGCCGATCCCGAAGGCCTGGATCTACACGATCTGCGTGATCGCGCTCGGCCTCATGGCGCTCTATTCGGCCCTGTGGCTGTGGCGGCGTCTGCGCCAGACGCCGGAAGAGATCGTGCGTTCGCTGGACGAACACCTGCCTTACGACTGAAGGTCCCGACCCGATGGCCATTGTGCTGATGATTTTGTTTCTTTTCGCGCTGATGATCATCGGCGTTCCGGTCGCCGCCGCGCTCGGCCTGGCTTCGCTGGCCTTCATCGTCTTCGACGGGCTGCCGCCGATGATCGTGCTGGCCAACATGGTCAACGGCATCAATTCCTTTCCGCTGATCGCAGTTCCGTTTTTCATCCTTGCCGGCAACCTGATGAACTCCGCAGGCATCACGACCCGCATCTTCGCCTTCGCCCGCGCGGCGGTCGGCTGGATGCATGGCGGACTGGGTCACGTGAATGTCGGCGCGAGCGTCATCTTTGCCGGCATGTCGGGGGCGGCGGTGGCCGATGCCGGGGGGCTCGGCAATATCGAGATCAAGGCGATGCGCGAATCCGGCTACGATACGGATTTCGCCGTCGGCATCACCGCGGCCTCCTCGACCATCGGGCCGATCATCCCGCCTTCCCTGCCCCTGGTGATCTACGGCGTCATCGCGGACGCCTCTATCGGCCAGCTGTTCATGGCGGGCATCGTGCCGGGCCTGATGATGGCGCTCGCCCTGATGGCCATGGTGGCGTGGTATTCGCGGCGGCGCAATTATCCGCGCGACCTTGAATTCCTGCTGGGCCGGCTCGGGCGGACCTTTCTCGACGCGATCCTGCCGCTGATGACCCCGATGATCATCATCGGGGGCATCATGTTCGGCATCTTCACCCCGACGGAAGCGGCGATCGCCGCCGTCGCCTGGTGCCTCTTCCTGGGGCTTGCGGTCTACCGCACGCTCGACTGGAAAAAGGTTCTGAAGGTCTCGTTCGACACGGTTGAAACGACCGCGGCCATCATGCTGATCGTCGCCGCATCGACGATCTTCGCATGGATCCTGACAGCCAACCAGACGGCCCAGCATTTCTCCAATCTCATGGTGAACCTGACCGACAACAAGGTCGCGCTGCTTCTGATCATCACACTGATCGTGCTGGTGATCGGCCTGTTCATGGAAACCATCGCCGCGATCACCATCCTGACACCGGTGCTTCTGCCGGTCGCCGTCGGCCTCGGGATCGACCCCGTGCATTTCGGCATCATCATGATCCTCAACCTGATGATCGGCCTCCTGACTCCGCCGGTCGGCATGGTGCTCTACGTGCTTTCGAAAGTTGCCCACGTCCCCTTCGAGCGCTGCGTGAGCGCCACTGCGCCGTTCCTGATCCCGCTGGTGACGGTCCTCCTGCTGCTCACCTTCGTGCCGGCCTTCTCCATGTGGCTGCCGACGATGATCTACCGGTAGGTGCCTGGAAGTTTCCGGGTGAATTCCGTCTCCCTGGGTCATCCCATGGCTTGACCACTGGCGTTCAGTTTAGTCGAACAGCAATTTGGCGAGACGGTTCACGCCGCACTCGGTTGTCATCCCGGCCAAGCGCAGCCCGCGCCGGGACCCAGGACTCCCGGGACGATGTTATTTGCACACTGGCAACCGATCAGGTCTCCTGGGTCGCCGCTTGCGCGGGGATGACACTGGTGGCTGATGCAATGCAGAGCCAGATACCCGGTTTCTCCATCGAAACGAAACCGGAGGCCGGTGGCAAAAAAAGCATGGGTCACCGGGTCGAGCCGGGTGATGACCAGAGATTGAAGGGAGGCCGAGTTCAAATTTCGAGGTAGTGACGGCCGGAAAGCAGAGCGCAGACCTGGAAAAACAGGACTAACCAGAGCATTTTCCCGGCGCCACCCCTAGTCGTGTTCTTCCAAAAACGCCCTGACAACCTTCATGCAGGCTTCGCGTTCCTCGACATGGGGCATGTGGCTGGAGTGTTCGAAGATGGTCCAGCGGACGTCGGGGATGTTGTCGGCAAACGGCTGCACCACTTTCGGGGTCGCCTCGTCGTGGCGGCCGGAGATCAGCAATGTCGGCGCCTCGATATTGTGGAGCCGGTCAATCACCGACCAGTCCTTCAGTGTACCGATGACATGGAATTCGGTGGGCCCGTTCATGGCGTTGTAGACGGTTGAATCGCCGTCCATGATCTCGAAGGTGCGCGCCACCTCCTCCGGCCAGGGCGTCACCCGGCAGACATGACGGTCGTAGAATACCTTCGAGGCGGCCTTGTAGGCCTCGGTGCCGATCGTGCCCGCCGCCTCATGCTCCAGGAGCGTTGCCTGCACGTCCTCCGGAAGGTCTTCCCGAAGCCGGTTGGCCTCCTCGACCCAGAGCTTCATGCTCGGCGGGGAATTGGCGATGACCAGCGCTTTGAGCCCTTTCGGTTTTCTCACCGCGTGTTCGCTGGACAGCATTCCGCCCCAGGACTGGCCGAGCAGCATGTAGCCGCCGCCAATGCCCAGGTGGTTGATCAGATTGTCCAGTTCGTTGAGAAACAGGTCCACCGTCCAGAAGTCGCATCCCTTGTCCGGCAGGCGGGTGGAGTTGCCGTTGCCGAGCTGATCGTAGTGGATGACCGCCCGCCCGCCGTCCGCAAGATCGGCGAAGGCATCGACATAATCATGGGTGCAGCCGGGACCGCCGTGCACGACGATCAGCGGCGTGCGCCCGTCGCCGAGATTTCCGGTGATCCGGTACCAGGTCCTGTAAGCTCCGAAGGGGGCGTAATTCTCGATCATCAGCATGCGAACTCTCGCAACCTCCTGTTTGCAGCCCAAACAGGTTAATCCGCAGCGAGAGCGCCGGATAAGCTCTCAATTCTTATAGAAATGGAGAAAGAGGCCGGCAGAAACGGCCGGTCACTCGTCCAGAAGACGGTAGTGATTGGCCAGCATGACGGCATGCAGGCGGTTGCGTGCGCCGAGCTTCTTGGTGGCCGAATTGATGTGCAGGATCACCGTCGGAACGGACCGGCCGATGCGGTAGGCGATTTCCTTGGCGGTCAGTCCCTCCGCCGAATAGAGCAGGCATTCCCGTTCGCGCGGGGTCAGCCTTGTGACGCCCGCACGCCTTTCGTCCTCGCTCAGAAGCGGAAAGGCATGCTCGTGAAAGACCTGACCCAGCAGGCCGAAAACCGCCAGATGCTCGCGTGCCTCCTGCACGAACCGGCCGCCCGCCCCCTTCTGGATCGCGGTGAAGGTCGCCATGTCGCCGCGGGTCCGGTGCACCGGCACGGTGATGCCGCAGGTGAGATCCGCGTCGTGAAGGTAATCCACCACCGGCGCGTGGTCCTGCTGGATGAAATTGGCAAGCAGCGTCTTGTCGCGCTTCTGGCGGTAGGACCAGATAAAAGGGGTCGTCGAGCGCACCGCCATGAGCTGGACCGGGTCCTTCTGGTAATAGCCCGCCTCGCACCACAGCGAGCGCATGTCGTCCGGCACGTTCCTCAGGCTCAGATGGGACGGGGTCATCAGATCGCCTTCGAAGCTCTTGACGACGGGCGTGTAGTCGTAGACCAGCGACGTGAAGCCGATGGCACTCAGGGACGCCAAGGCGGCTTCCACCTTGTCGTCCAGCGACACCGCGTTGCTCAATGTCTGTTCAAGAACTTCCAGCGTCTCCAGCATTCCTGAAAAACACCTATCTCCGGAAGGACGGATCGGGACAGCGCCTCGTGAAATAGTCACGTAGCGTAATTTGATTTGCCCCTTTCTTGTTCATGGGCACATATTAGTCATTTCTGCGCAAACGGCAACGGGTCTGCCTTTCTATAAAAATTGATAGCTAGCGAGGCCCCGGCTCCGCTCCTAGCCTTTCAAGATCAACGGACATCCGATCGGAACCGATCGAATGTCCCAAAGTTGATCGATCGAAAAAGGGAGGAGCATCTTGTCTGCGTTCAATCGAACGCAGGATGCTCCAGGACCTGAAAGCGCAATGAACCGGCAGGAACAGCGGATATGTGGCAGGAGCTCGACCCCGATCAGACCCAGGATGTGACCGTCGACGGCTATACGGTCAGGACCTACAGCTTCGGCGCAGGCGACGACGTTCTCCTGTGTCTGAACGGCGGCCCGGGCCTTCCTTGCGACTATCTGCGCGAGGCCCATTCCTGCCTGCGCGGCGAAGGTTACAGGGTCGTCGCCTTCGACCAGCTCGGCACAGGCAAGTCCGACCGGCCCGAGGACGTGTCGCTCTGGACCATCGCCCGCTATGTCGAGGAAGTAGAAACGGTCCGCAAGGCGCTCGGCCTCGGCAAGGTGCATCTGCTCGGCCATTCCTGGGGCGGCTGGCTGGGGATCGATTACGCGCTGACCTATCCGGACGCGCTGAAAACCCTTATCCTGGAAGACACGGTCGCCGACATGCCGCATCTGGCGGAGGAACTGAACCGCCTGCGCAACGCCCTGGGCTCCGAAACCGTCGCCATGATGCAGCGCCACGAGGCGGAAGGCACCATGGACCATCCGGAATACCAGGCGGCGATCACCATCCTGAACTACCGCCATGTCTGCCGGTTGAGCAAATGGCCGGCGCCGATCAACCGGTCGCTGGACGACTGGAACATGGCTCCTTACGAAACCATGCAGGGGCCCAACGAGTTTCTCTATGTCGGCAACCTTAAGGACTGGAACCGGATCCCGGACCTGCCGCGCATCGAGGTACCCGTGCTGATCACCACCGGCCAGCACGACGAGCTGACCCCGGCCTGCGCCATGAAGATGAAGCTCGCGCTGAAAGACGCCGAACTGCACGTCTTCCCCAACAGCAGCCACATGCCCTTTTACGAGGAACCGGGGGCCTATTATCCCGTGCTTCTCGACTTCCTGAAGCGAAACCGATCCTGAGGCCACAGTTGAACCGATACCGCTTCGTCCTTTACCGCCCCCTTCAGCTGCTGCCCGTGCTCGTGGGCATCAGTATCATCACCTTCATTCTGATCCGCTCGATTCCGGGAGATCCCGTCCGCGTTCTCCTGGGACCGCGCAGCACCGCCAGCGCCATCGAACGGATCCGCGAGCAATTCGGCCTCAACGAACCGCTCTGGGTGCAGTATCTCTACTTCGTCAAGAACCTGTTCAACGGCGAGATGGGCAAGTCGATCCTCTACAAGGTCGACGTGCTGAAGCTGATCGCGACGCGCATCGAACCGACCGCGGTGCTGGTGACCGGTGCCGTCCTTCTTGCCCTCCTGATCACGTTTCCGCTCGCCACCATCGCGGCCCGCAACCGGGGATCGCTCGCCGATCATCTCATCCGCCTGATCAGCACCGCCGGCCTCGGCTTTCCGGCCTTCTGGCTCGGCATCATGCTGATCATCGTCTTCAGCGTCGAGCTCGATCTCTTTCCGGTGAGCGGCTACGGCCGCACATTTCTGGACAAGGCCCATCACATGGTCCTGCCCTGCCTGACGGCCGCGCTCGCGCTGTCCGCGGTCCTGACACGGAACCTGCGCGCCAGCCTGCTGGCGGAACTCAATTCCGATCAGGCGATGGCGGCCCGCGCCCGGGGCCTGCCGGAAGGACAGGTTTTCTGGCGCCATGTCATGCCGAACTCACTCGTACCGACGATCAACCTGCTTGCCATCAATGTCGGCTGGCTGATCAGCGGTACGGTGGTTCTGGAAAGCGTTTTCGCCATTCCCGGCATGGGCCAGCTTCTGGTCAGGGGCATCTTCACCCGCGACTACATGGTCGTTCAGGGCGTGGCCATGTGCTTCGCGCTGGCCACGGTGCTGGTCAACTTCCTGGCCGACATCCTGACGGTCGCCGCCGATCCGAGGGTGAAGCTATGAGCCTGGTGCGCACCGAAACGGCCCGCACCGGGTTCCGCCTTTCCTTCGGCGGTGGCCCCCTGCCCCTTTATCTCGGCTCGGCAATCCTCCTGGCCTGGTTCGTCCTCGCGGTCCTGGCGCCGCTCGTTGCGCCCTACGATCCGATCTTCCAGGACGGCACCGCCCGCCTGCAGCCACCGAACCTGAACCACTGGCTCGGCACGGACAATTTCGGCCGGGATATCCTGTCGCGCATCATCTGGGGCGCGCGCATCGATCTGCAGATCGCCCTTTTCGGCGTCGTCTTTCCGTTCCTGATCGGAACCGCGCTCGGAAGCTGCGCGGGCTATTTCGGCGGCTGGATCGATACCGTCCTGATGCGCATCATCGACGTGGTGCTCGCCTTCCCTTTTCTCGTGCTGATGATGGCGATCATCGTCATCCTGAAACCAGGCCTTTCCAGCTTCTATGTCGCCATGGCGCTGGTCGGCTGGGTCTCCTATGCCCGGCTCGTGCGGGCGCAGATCCTGGTGATCAAGTCCGCCGACTTCGTGCTCGCCGCCACCAGCCTCGGCTACGGCCATTCCCGGATCATGTTCCGCCATCTTCTGCCGAATGCGATCCTCGGCTCCGTCGTCTTTTCCATGTCGGATGCCGTGCTTGTGCTGCTCAACGGCGCCGCGATCAGCTATCTCGGCCTCGGCGTTCAGCCGCCGACCGCCGAATGGGGCATCATGATCGCCGAAGGCCAGAGCTTCATCACCTCTGCGTGGTGGATCACCACCTTTCCCGGCATTGCCATCGTGACCCTCGCCATGGGTTTCAGCCTGCTGGCCGACGGCCTCGGAGAACTGCTGGGGGTGCGCGAATGAGCGAGACCCTTCTAGACGAGACAATTCTCAGCGTTCGGGACCTCGCGGTCGTCAGCACCGGCGGCGGGACGACGGAAACCATCTTGGACCGGGTCTCGTTCGACCTGAAACGCGGCGAAATCCTGGGGCTGGTCGGGGAAAGCGGCTCGGGCAAGAGCATGACGTCGCGCGCCCTGATCCGCCTGCTGCCAAGCAACCGCCTCAGCGTTTCCGGCGGCCAGGCCTTCCTGAACGGCAGGGATATCCTGGCTTTGGACGACAAGGCCATGCGGGCCGTGCGCGGCGGGTCGATCGGCATGATCTTCCAGAACCCCTCCAGCCATCTCGACCCGGTGATGACCATCGGCAAACAGATTGCCGAGAGCATCCGTTTCCACAAATCCGTCGGCAAGGGAGAAGCCCGCCGCCAAGCCGTCGACATTCTGCGCCAGGTGGGCATTCCCGATCCCGAACGCCGCTTCGACGCCTACCCGCACGAGTTCTCCGGCGGCATGCGCCAGCGGGCGATGATCGCCGTCGCGCTCGCCTGTGATCCGGACATTCTGATCGCCGATGAACCGACAACCGCCCTCGACGTGACGGTGCAGGCGCAGATCCTGAAGCTCCTGACCGACCTGCGCGACACGCGCGGCGTGTCGATCATCTTCATCACCCACGATCTGGGCGTGGTCTCCCAGGTCTGCGACCGGGTCGCGGTGATGTATGGCGGGCGGATCGTGGAACTTGGCGGCAAGCGCGAGGTGATCGGCCAGGGCCGCCATCCCTATACCGCCGGCCTTGTCGCCTGCCAGCCGGCGGAAGGAAGCCCCGGCGAAAGGGTCCGCACGATCCACGGCCAACCGCCGCGCGTCGGCCACATGCCGGAGGGCTGCCGGTTCCACCCGCGATGCCCGAAGGTGAGCGAACGATGTTCGATGGTCAGCCCCGAGCTCGAACTCGCCGCACCCGGCCACCAGGTCGCCTGTCACTACCCGATCACCCAAAGACTGGCGGAGGTGGCGACATGAACGCCAGACCCGCCCCTCTGCTCGAAGTCAACGGCCTCAATGTCCATTTCGGCGGCGGCGGCCTTATTCCCTCCTTGCGCAAACCGCCGCTCAGAGCCGTCAACGACGTCTCCCTTACCGTCATGCCCGGCGAAACCCTCGGCCTTGTCGGGGAATCCGGCAGCGGCAAGAGCACGCTCGGCCGTGCCGTGCTCCGCCTCGGCGAGCTGACATCGGGAGAAGTCCTGTTCGACGGCACGGATATGGCCCGGGCGACGATGGGCGACCTGAACCGCCTGCGCAGGGAAACGGCGATGATCTTCCAGGACCCCTATGGCGCGCTCAACCCGCGCATGCGCGTCGGCGATGCGATTGCCGAAGTGCTGCGGGTTCACAACAAGGTTCCGGCCGACGGGATCCGCGCCCGGGTCGCGGACTTGCTCAACCTGGTCGGCCTCGACGCCGGCTACGCCCGCTCGCGCCCGCTGGACCTGTCCGGCGGCCAGTGCCAGCGCATCGGTATCGCCCGGGCGCTGGCGGTCGAGCCGAAACTGATCGTCGCGGACGAATGCGTTGCCGCCCTCGACGTTTCCATCCAGGGGCAGATCCTGAACCTTTTGATGGACCTGCGCGAACGGATCGGCATGGCGATCATCTTCATCGCCCACGATCTCGCCATCGTCCGCCGCCTCTGCGACCGGGTTGCGGTCATGTATCTCGGACGGATCGTTGAAGTCGGCCCGACCGAAGAGGTCTTCACCGATCCGCGCCATCCCTATTCGGCCTCGCTGCTCAGCGCTATTCCCGATATCGACCCGGACAAGGGCCTTCCCGAAAACCCGCTGGCGGGCGAGCCGCCAAGTCCCATCGCGCTTCCCTCCGGATGCGCCTTCCATCCCCGGTGCCCGAAAGCCCTTCCTCAATGCAGCACCGGCGAGCCGCCCCTCCTGGGGCGCGACGGGCCCCACAGGGCCGCATGCATCCTCCCGCCCGGGGAGGTCACGATCTGAACCGACTTTAACAGGGGAACAGGACAGATGATGAAACGCAGACTATTACGCCTGGCGGCCGCAACCGCGCTCTCGGCCCTCACACTCGGCGCGAACATCGCGGAAGCCGCCGGCGTCCTGACCATCGGACGGCGCGAGGATTCCTCCACCTTCGATCCGATCAAAACCGCCCAGAACATCGACTTCTGGGTGTTCGCCAATGTCTACGACGTGCTGGTGCGCGTCGACAAGACCGGCACCAAGCTGGAGCCGGGCCTTGCCGAAAGCTGGACGATTTCCGACGATGGCCTGACCTACACCTTCACCATGCGCGACGCCAAGTTTTCCGACGGATCGCCGATCACGTCCGAGGACGCGGCCTACAGCCTGACCCGCATCCGCGACGACGAAGGCTCCTTGTGGAGCGACTCCTACAAGGTGATCGCGAACATGGAGACCCCCGACCCGAAGACGCTGGTCGTCACCCTGTCGGAAGCCTCCGCACCCTTCCTCTCCTCGCTCGCCATGCCCGGCGCCTCGATCATCTCCAAGGCCGGCATGGAAAGCCTGGGGCCCGAGGCCTATGCGGAAAAGCCGATCGCTTCCGGTGCCTTCGTCGTGGACGACTGGCTGCGCGGCGACCGGGTGATCCTGGCCAAGAACCCAGAATTCTGGGAAGCGGACCGGGTGTCGCTCGACGGCGTGGAATGGATCTCCATTCCCGACGACAACACCCGCATGCTGAAGATCGAGGCCGGTGAGCTGGACGCCGCCATCTTCGTGCCCTTCTCGCGCATCGAGCAGATGAAAGAGAACCCGGATCTGAAGGTTCATCTCGATCCGTCCACGCGCGAGGACCACCTGCTGATCAACCACGAGCACGGCGCCCTGGCGAAGAAGGAAGTCCGCCAGGCCCTGGACTTCGCCATCGACAAGCAGGCGGTCGTGGATGCAGTCACCTTCGGCATCGGCGAGGTCGCTTATTCCTACGTACCGAAAGGCGCCCTCTACCACTATGCGGACAACCTCAAGCGTCCCTACGACCCGGAAAAGGCGAAGCAGATGCTGGCCGACGCGGGGGCCGAGGGGCTCACGCTCGACTATCTGGTCAATGCGGGCGACGAGGTGGACGAGCAGATCGCCGTCCTGCTGCAGCAGCAGCTGGCGCAGGCCGGCGTGACGGCGAATCTCATCAAGATGGATCCGAGCCAGACCTGGGACATGCTGGTTGCCGGCGACTATGACGTCTCGGTGATGTACTGGACCAACGACATTCTCGACCCTGACCAGAAGACGACCTTCGTCCTCGGCCACGATACCAACATGAACTACATGACCCGCTACAACAACGAGACCGTCAAGCAGCTCGTCGCCGATGCCCGTGTCGAAATGGATCCGGCCAAACGCGAGGAGATGTATGTCGAGCTGCAGAAGACTGCCAAGGACGACGTGAACTGGATCGATCTTTATTACAGCCCGTACCGCAACGTCTCGCGGTCCAATATCGACGGCTTCTACCAGAATCCGCTCGGCCGGTTCTTCCTGGAAGACACCGTGAAGAACTGATTTCAGTTCAAGTCAGCCACGCTCAGCACCGGGGCCGCTTTCGAAGGGAAGCGGCCTCATTCGGTATGAAAAATCAGATATATTCGTCGCCGGGAACACAGACGGCTCTCCGGTCGTCGAACAGATACTCGGAGATGTATTTCATTATTTCCGCGCGTTGCGCGCCCTGGTCGAACCCCAGATCCCTTAACCCCTGTGCGTAATCATGGAAAGTCAGATCCGGTGCAAGCGGATCCGGCTCGAAAGCCAGCCCCTGGTACCTGAACACCGGTCTGTATCCGGCGAAGGACAGGCCGATGATTTCACGCGCAAGCACCCGGGGATTGCCGCGGCCTACATCCCACAGCATGCCGATGTTCCGGTTGAGGAATTCCTGCCAGGCCCAGGTGGGATAATCGATCCGAATACCTTGGTCCCGGGCCTGCCATTCCCTGGCTTCCAATTCACACTGCCGCCAGGCAGCCATTTCCGGGGTTTCAAGGGCAATATGAAACGTATGATGCGCCGTGGCGCCGCCGATGATCAGCGCGTCGTTCAAAAGGGGCGTCCAGTTTTTTTCGCTCAGGATGCTGCCACCGCGCACCGGCACGGTGTTTGCCGCGCGCCGTCCGTTTGCGTTGGCCTGGTCTTCGCCTCTGCCGCGCCTGCGCCTGTATTCTTCCTGTTCGGCGAGCCACTTGGTCTGCTGTTCCTGCATGCCGTTCGCCGCGGTCACCCCGAAATTAGCGATCAACTCCTTCGCGAAGCGGATGCCGGTCCCGCCGAGCACGGTCATGCGCAGCTGGTTCCGGGACGTCGCATCGTAGAGCAGGTAGGCTGCGTCGATGTAATAGTCCATGTGATTGCGATGGTCCCATCGCGCCCAGCTAGTGACCCATCCGTTATCGGCTACGTAGATCTGAGCGATCTGGTTGATGTCACGTTTGAATTGTTGCCTGGTGAGTGGCATTGCATTTTCCCTCTGAAAGATATTTTGGTGTTGACCTACACTTAAGCTCGCGAGGGGGCTCGCACCTATGACCGGCGACACAGCGGACACCGGACTTCAGAATTCGACTTGAGGAGAAGCGGTTCGTCCGGCTGCTCCGGTTTCCGCCGCGGGGAAGCCGGAGGCCTCGGAAGCTGGCGCCGGCCCCGCGTTGCCTGAGCTGCCGGATTGTGCCAATAGTCGCTGTCATGCGAATGAACACGCCTTTCGAGCGGTCCGGAAAACCCTCAGTTACCTTGAAGGAAATTGCGAAGAAGGTCGGCGTCTCCGTTGCCACGGTGTCGCGGGTGCTGAACTTCGACATGACCCTTTCGGTGACCGATGCGACGCGCCAGTCGATTATCGAGACGGCGGCGGCGCTCAATTACGAGCCCCCGCGCCAGAGGCGGCGCAAGACGGCGCAGGCTGCGCTGAGCAAGGTGGCGCTGCTGCATTTCCTGCGTCCGGAAGAAGAGCTTATCGACCCCTATTACGTTTCCCTGCGCCTTGGAATCGAGCGCCGCTGTGCGGAGCTGCAGCTCGAACCACTGAAGCTCTACAACACCAACGGCTATCCGGATCCCAAACTCCTGAAGGAAGTCGCTGGCCTCATCCTGATCGGCGCCCACTCAGCGGAAGAGGTCGCCTGGATCGGCGCCCAGAACAGCAACATCGTCTTCGCGGATTTTTCGCTCAAGGACGATTCCATCGACGCCGTGGAGAGCGACCTGACGATCGCCACGCACAAGCTGCTGTCGGCGCTGGCCGGTCTCGGCTACGGGCGGATCGCCTTCGCGGGCTGGCGGCACCACAGGCTGGACAGCCGGGAGCTGGAGACCCGCTGCCTCGCCTATCAGGACTGGATGACCCGCAACGCCCGCTTCGATCCCGATCTTCTGGCCATCGGCGAGAACACCGCGGAGAGCGGCCATGCCCTGACCAGACAGCTCCTGGCGCTGCCGGAGCCGCCGGATGCCATCGTCACCGCCAACGACAACATGGCGGTCGGCGCCTACCGGGCCATACACGAGCTGAAACTCACGATTCCCGATGAGGTAGCCGTCGCCAGTTTTAACGATATCTCCACCGCGCGCTTTCTCAATCCGCCGCTGACGACCGTCCATCTTCCGGCCGAGCAGATCGGCGAAAACGCCGTTACTCTGCTGATGGAGCGCAAGGCGGGCCGCGTTCTGGCAAAGCACATCACCCTGGAAAGCAAGATCGTCTGGCGCGGCAGCACCCGCCGCGCCTGAAGCCACGTCCCAGAGTAGGCAATTGCCTTCCGCTACACCCGAAGTAAAAATTTACTAAATCTGTTGCACGGATTTTCCTGCCGCGTTACCGTCGAGGGGAATTGGCCGGTCAGCCCGGCTGATTTCAATGGGAGGAAAACATGAAGCTACTGTCGTCGCATTCGTGCAAGGTGCTTGGCCTTGCAGCGGGTATCAGCCTGTTGTCGCTCGGCGCGAGCCTCGCCGAGGATATCACCGTCTGGGCCTGGGACCCCAATTTCAACGGCGCTGCCATGGAAGAAGCAGCGGCCCGCTACAAAGAAAACCATCCGGATTTCAATCTGCACTTCGAGGGCTTCGCCCGCGAAGAGGTAGAACAGAAACTTCAGACGCAGCTCGCCGCCGGCACCACCGAAGGCCTGCCGGACATCGTGCTGATCGAAGACTACAGTGCGCAGAAGTTTCTGCTGTCGTTTCCCGGCGCCTTCGAGCCGCTCAACGACGCCATCGATTACAGCGGCTTCGCCGATTACAAGGTCAGGCTTGCGACCGTGGGCAACGAGACTTTTTCCATGCCCTTCGATTCCGGCGTAACGGGTTGGTTCTACCGCTCCGACATTCTGTCGGAGGCCGGCTACAGCGCAGCAGACCTGGAAAACATCACCTGGGACCGGTTCATTGAAATCGCCAAGGACGTCGCCAAGAAGACCGGCAAGCCGATGCTGTCGCTCGACCTGAACGATCCGAATATGGTCGTCATCATGCTGCAGTCCACCGGAAGCTGGTTCTTCAACGAGGACGGCTCGCTGAACCTCAAGGACAATCCCGCGTTCCACGCAGTGATGGAGACCTACGGCAAGATCCTTCAGTCGCCGGAAATCTACAAGCCGGTCAACGGCTGGGCGGAATATACCGGTTCCTTCACCGGCGGCGACGTCGCCTCGACAATCACCGGCGTCTGGATCACCGGTACGATCAAGGCCGCCGACATGCCCGGCCAGTGGGCGGTGGCGCCGACCCCGCGCATCGACGGCGTGGACGGGGCTGTCAACGCGTCGAATCTCGGCGGATCGAGCTGGTACGTTCTGGCCTCCTCCGACAAGAAGGACGTTACCAAGAACTTTCTCAACGAAATCTGGGGCAACGACGTGGAGTTCTATCAGGAGATCCTCGTCGGCCAGGGCGCCGTCGGCTCGCTCCTGAAGGTGCGCGAGGGCGAGGCCTACAAGTCCTCCGATCCCTATTTCAACGACCAGCCCGTGTGGCAGATGTTCTCCGACTGGCTTGGAGAGATCCCCGGCGTCGACTTCGGCATCTTCACCTACGAGGTGCGCTCGGCCATCGCCACCCAGCTTCCGGCGATCGCAAATGGCGGCGACGTCGATGAAGCGATCGAGAAGATCGACGCGGAAGCGCGCGTTCTCACCCAGTAATCCCGGGCATCCCGCGCGGCTCATAGCGCGCCGTGCGGGCCTTTTCAGCCGCGAGGCACCTTCGTGACACAGACCCGTATCGGGCGCAACGAGCGCATCAACGGCTGGGCGTTCATCATGCCTGCCCTGGTGATCGTCGGGCTCTTCATGATCTGGCCGATCCTCTGGTCTCTCTGGATGAGTTTCCAGACCGGCCGCGGCATGAACATGAGCTTCGGCGGCTTCGACAATATCAAGCGTCTGGCCGCCGATCCGATCTTTCTCACGGCCTTGACCAACACGCTGACCTTTCTCGCGATCCAGGTGCCGGTCATGATCATGCTGGCGCTGATCTTCGCCGTGCTGCTCAACTCGCCGTACCTGATTGGCCGGGGCTTCTTCCGGACCGCGATCTTCCTGCCCTGTGTCACCTCGCTGGTGGCCTATTCGATCCTGTTCAAGTCGATGTTCGCGACCGACGGGCTGGTCAACCAGGCGATCATGACCTTGGGCCTTGAGCCCGTCGCCTGGCTCGGCCACCCGATCCCCGCCAAGACCGTGATCATTCTCGCCATTACCTGGCGCTGGACCGGCTACAACATGATCTTCTATCTCGCGGCGCTGCAGAACATCGACAAGTCGATCTACGAGGCGGCCCGCATCGACGGCGTGCCCGCCTGGGCGCAGTTCTTCCGGATCACCATCCCGCTCCTGAAACCTGTGATCCTGTTCACCACCATCATATCGACCATCGGCACGCTGCAGCTTTTCGACGAGGTCCAGAACATCACGCTCGGCGGTCCGTCGAACGCCACGCTGACCCTGTCGCAATATATCTACAACCTCACCTTCCGCTTCATGCCGAGCTTCGGCTACGCCGCGACCGTCTCCTATGTCATCGTGATCCTGGTCGCGATCCTCAGCTACATCCAGTTCTTTGTCGCGAGGGAACGCAGATGAGCGACGCCGTTCTCGCCACCGTCGCACGAAAGCCCTTCAAGCGCCCGGGCGCAGGCCTGCTGAAGGGCACACTCATCTATGCGGCCTTGTCCGTGGCCGCCTTCGTGTCGATTTTCCCGTTCTTCTGGATGCTTGTCGGGGCGACCAATTCGGCCGCCGACATCGTCAAGGGCAAGGCCACGGTCGGCAGTTATCTCTTTATCAACATCGCCGGACTTTTTCAGCAAGTGGACATCGTGCGGGTCCTCTTCAATTCGGTGTTCATCGCCGCCAGTTCGACGGTGATGACCCTGCTGTTCGCCTCACTCGCAGGCTATGCCTTCGAGATGTTCCGCTCGACCGCACGGGAACGCGTGTTCACCGCGCTTCTGCTGATGCTCTCCATTCCCTTCGCGGCGCTCATGGTGCCGCTCTTCATGATGATGGCCAATCTCGGGCAGATAAACACCTACCCGGCCGTGATCCTGCCGCTGGTATCCCAGATCATCATCTTCTCGACCTTCTATTTCCGCCAGGCGACTAAATCCTTTCCGCACGAACTGCGCGATGCGGCCAAAATCGACGGGCTGAAGGAATGGCAGATCTTCCTGCGGGTCTATTTCCCGGTCATGAGGTCCACCTATGCCGCCGCGACAATCATCATCTTCATGCTGAGCTGGAACAACTATCTCTGGCCGCTGATCGTCCTGCAGACCAACGACATGAAGACGCTGGTGTTGACGATCTCCTCGCTGGCCTCGGCCTATACACCCGACTATGGCGTCGTGATGGTGGCGACCATCCTCACCACGCTGCCCACCCTGATCATCTTCTTCATCCTCCAGCGGCTTTTCGTCCAGGGCATGCTGGGCTCCGTGAAATAGGGACTTATATGCGCACCATTCTCGACTTCAACGATGACTGGCTGTTCGAAGGCACGGATAAGGTCCGCCTGCCGCACACGGCCGTGGAATTGCCCCTGACCTATTTCGACGAGACGAGCTACCAACGGACCTTCACCTACCAGAAGCGCTTCGAAGCCGACCCTTCCTGGCGGGACAGGGAAATCAGTCTCCATTTCGAAGGCGCGATGGCCAATGCAAAAGTGTTCCTGAACGGCGACCTGATCGCCTCTCATGCCGATGGCTACACGCCCTTCGAGGCACGGCTGACAGGGCGTCTGCAGACCGGCGAGAACTTGCTCCGGGTCGAGATCGACGGCTCGGAGAACCCGGGCATCCCGCCCTTCGGCGGCCAGATCGATTACCTGACCTATGCAGGCATTTACCGGGACGTCTGGCTGCGGCTGACCGCCCCCATCGCGATCAAGACCCACAAGATCGAGACGCCGGACGTGCTGGAGGCAGCAAAAACGGTCCGGGTTGCCGTTGACTTCGACAATCCGCAAGAGCTCGAGATGTCCGGCAGGATTACGGCGTCCCTTGCCGATCCCGGCGGAAAGGTAATCGCCGAAACGGAATGCGCGCTTGACGGCGATAGCGTCGCGCTCGGCTTCGAGGGGCTTCGGGACATCGCGCTCTGGGACATCGATGCGCCGATCCTCTACACCCTGACGCTGAGCCTGGAAACGCCGCACGGCACGGACAGCGTCAGCACCCGATTCGGCTTCCGCGACGCGGTGTTCAAGGTCGATGGGTTCCACCTCAACGGCCGGCCACTGAAGATCGTCGGGCTCAATCGTCACCAGTCGTTCCCCTATTCAGGTTATGCGCTCGGCAGGCACGCGCAGGAGCGGGACGCCGATATCCTGAAATACGAGCTGCGGCTCAACACGGTGCGCACGTCCCACTATCCGCAGTCGACATGGTTCCTCGATCGCTGCGACGAGATCGGCCTGCTGGTCTTTGAGGAGATACCGGGCTGGCAGCATATCGGCGACAAGGCCTGGCAGGCTGCTTCTGTCAAGAACGTGCGGCAGATGATCCGGCGCGACTGGAACCACCCGTCGATCATCCTCTGGGGCGTCAGGATCAACGAATCCCCGGACAATCACGCCTTCTACACCGAGGCCAACCGGGTGGCCCACGAGCTCGACCCGACGCGCCAGACCGGCGGCGTGCGCTGCATCACCGACAGCGAGCTGCTTGAGGACGTCTACACGATGAACGACTTCATCCTCGGCGACTTCGAGCTTCCCGGCAGCAACCGGCCGCGTACGCCCCTGCGCAGCCAGCAGGAAAACACCGGCCTGAAGCAGACCGTGCCCTATATGGTGACCGAATATTGCGGCCACATGTACCCGACCAAATCCTTCGATCAGGAACAGCGGCAGGCAGAACATGTGACGCGCCACCTGGAAGTGCTCAACGCGATGTTCGGCGACCCGCAGATCTCCGGCGCCATCGGCTGGTGCGCCTTCGACTACAACACCCACAAGGATTTCGGCTCGGGAGACCGCACCTGCTATCACGGGGTCATGGACATGTTCCGCGAGCCGAAATTCGCCGCCCATGTCTATGCCAGCCAGGGCGACCGGAGCCTCGGCCCTGTTCTGGAACCGGTGACCTTCTGGTCGCGCGGCGACCGGAATATCGGCGGGGTCCTGCCGCTGATCGTGCTGACCAATTGCGACGAAGTCGAATTCCGCTACGGGAACAATCCGCCGAAGCGGATCGGTCCGGACCGGGAACGCTTTCCCCACCTCCCCCATCCGCCGGTGATCATCGACCACCGCTGCTTCAGCGCGGACGAACTGGGCCGCTGGGGCATGGACTGGCAGGAAGCGAAACTCACCGGCTATATCGGCGGAGAGGCCGCGGCGACGCGGCGGATGACATCGTCGCCCCTGCCTGCAACCCTGCAACTGACCGCCGACAAAGAGCGCATCGCCGTTCACGAGGACATGCGCTTCATGATCCGCGTCCTCGACCAGGAAGGCAACAGGCTGCCGTTCCTGTTCGATCCGATCGACATAAGGATTTCCGGACCCGCACGCCTGTTCGGTCCGGCGCGGCCTGCGCTGATCGGCGGCTCGATCGGCGGCTGGATCCGCGCCACGGGTCCGGGCGACATCACGATCGAGGCAAGCCATGCACGTCTCGGCACCATGTCGAGGACCGTCAGAGCGGGATGTGAGACGCCATGAGCGGGCTGAAACTCAGGGGCGTGCGGAAATCCTACGGCTTCCTTGAGGTCATCAAGGGCGTCGACCTGGACGTCGCACCCAAGGAGTTCTGCGTGTTCGTCGGTCCGTCCGGCTGCGGCAAGTCCACGCTGCTGCGCATGATCGCCGGCCTGGAACAGATCTCGGCCGGCGAACTTCATATCGGCGGCGACCTGATGAACGATATCGATGCTTCCAAGCGCGGCATCGCCATGGTGTTCCAGTCCTACGCGCTCTATCCGCATATGACGGTCCGGGAGAACATGGGTTTCGCGCTGAAATATGCCGGCGTCAGGAAGGAGGACATCGCCCGGCGGGTCAACGAGACCGCCCGCATCCTCGAACTCGAGCCCTATCTCGACCGGCGGCCGAGAGAGCTTTCCGGCGGCCAGCGGCAGCGGGTGGCGATCGGCCGCGCCATCGTGCGGCATCCGGATGTCTTCCTGTTCGACGAACCCCTGTCCAATCTCGATGCCGAATTACGGGTCCAGATGCGCATCGAGCTTGCGCGGCTTCACAAGGAGCTGCAGTCGACGATCATCTATGTCACCCACGACCAGGTCGAAGCCATGACGCTTGCCGACAAGATCGTGGTGATGCGCGACGGCATGATCGAACAGGTCGGTGCACCGCTTGCTCTCTACGACGATCCGGTCAATCAGTTCGTTGCCGGTTTCATCGGCTCGCCGAAGATGAATTTCCTGCCCGCCGAAGTCTCCGGTAACCGTCTCGCGTTCACCCAGCACGAGGGCCAGTCCATCGCCCTGCCGGAGCTCTCCGCAATGCTTGAGGACGGAACGCCGGTCACCGTCGGCATCCGCCCGGAGCATTTCCACAAGGATGGAGCCGCCGAACTGGACCTCACCATCGAGATCGTCGAGAGCCTCGGCGGGGAAACCTACGCCTATGCGCGCCAGGGCAAGGCTGACGTGATCACGGTCGCCACGGGTGGCGCGCGCGACCTGAAACCGGGCCAGAAACTCGCCGCGCGCTTCAGCCCGGAGAAAATTCTTCTGTTCGACACAAAGGGCGGGCGCATTCGCTAACCGCCCCTGACGAAACCGATTGGAACGCCATGACCAGGACCAGATGGGGCATTATCGGCCCCGGAGCCATCGCCCACAATTTCGCCGACGGCCTCAAGGAGAGCGCTTCCGGTGTGCTTGCCGCCATTGCTTCGCGCGATGCCGGACGGCGCCAGGCCTTCGGCGACGAATACGGCATCGATCCGGCGAAACGCCATGACAGCTACGAGGTCATCGTCGCCGACCCGGATGTCGACGCGATCTATATCTCCACGCCGCATCCGTTCCACGCGCCCCTGTCGATCCTGGCGCTCAGGGCCGGAAAGGCGGTCCTGTGCGAAAAGCCGGGTGGCATGAACGCGGCCGAGATCACCGCGGTCGTGGAGGTCGCCGCACAGGAAGGTCGCTTCTTCATGGAAGCCTTCATGTACCGCTGCCACCCGCAGATCCCCCGGATGCTGGAAATTCTGCGCTCCGGCGAGATCGGCGAACTCCTTCATATCCGCACCGCCTTCGGCTTCAACGCCGGCTTCAATCCGGCCTCGCGCCTCTATGACCGCGCTCTCGGCGGCGGCGGCATCCTGGATGTCGGCGGTTATCCGATGTCGCTCGCCCGCCTCGTTGCCGGGGCCGCCGCCGGCAAGCCCTTCGACGATCCGGTCACCGTCAAGGGCACCGGCATCATCGGCCGGTCGGGCGTCGACGAGGTTGCCTACGGCCTGCTCGGTTTTGCGAGCGGCTTCACCGCCGAAATCGCCTGCGCCTGTGCGCGCGCCATGGACAATTCCGCGCTGATCACGGGAACCCAAGGCACCGTTCGCCTCGCCGATCCCTGGGTGCCGGGCCGCAATGCGGGCCCTTCCGACACGACGATCACCGTGACTGTGGAGGGCAAGGAACGGACCGAAGAACTGCGGCATCCCGAACATCTCTTCGCTTTCGAGGCGGAGGTGGCGAGCCGGGCCATTCTGGACGGCAAGCCTCAGGCCGACGCGCCCGCCATGACCCATGCCGATAGCATCGGCAACAACACGGCGCTGGACCGCTGGCGGGCGGAGGTCGGCTACAGGACCATCAGCGAAGACCCGGCCACCAATCGCCGGATCCCCGGGGTACTCGCGCCCAGATTGCCGGAAGTCTCCAAGGTCGCGATCGACGGCGTGGACCTTCCCATGTCCCGGCTGATCCTGGGCTGCGACAACAAGGACGATATCGGCGCGGGCGCCATCGTCTGGGACGCCTTCATGGAGGCCGGCGGCAACGCCTTCGACACCGCCTTCGTCTATGGTGCCGGACGTCACGAAGCCGTGCTGGGAGAGTGGATCAAGGCGCGCGGCGTTCAGAAGGACATCGTCGTCATCGTCAAAGGCGCCCACTCCCCTTATTGCACGCCCCGGTCGATCGCCGCGCAGCTCGAAATCTCCCTGGACCGGCTCGGACTGGACTTCGCCCCCATCTACATCATGCACCGGGACAATCCAGACGTGCCGGTTTCGGAATTCGTCGATGCCCTCAACCGGCTGCACGAGGCCGGCCGGATCGGCATTTTCGGCGGCTCGAACTGGAGCGTGGAACGGCTTGAGGAAGCGAATGCCCATGCGCGTGACAACGGCCTGAAGCCGATGTCGGTTCTCAACAACAACCTCTCGCTCGCGGTCATGGAACGGCCAGTCTGGAAGGGATGCATCTCCTCCAATACGCCGGAAACGCTTCGGTTTCTGCGCGAAAGCAACACCTTCCATCTGAGCTGGTCGTCACAGGCGCGCGGCTATTTCCTGCCCGAGGCCCTGCGCCACCGCCTTCCGGCGGACTCAGCTCCCGACGCCTGTTTCGGCAGCGCCGCCAACGAGGAGCGCCGGCGCCGGGCGGGAGAGCTTGCCAAGAAATACGGCGTCAGCCCGCACAACATCGCGACAGCCTGGGTGCTCGCGCAGAGCTTCCCCTCCCTCGCCCTGATCGGCCCGAGATCGCCCGGCGAAATCGCCTCGACCCTTCCGGCGCTCGGACTGGAGCTGACACCGGCGGAGACGGCGTGGCTGAACCTCGAGGCGGATACGCCGGGGGATTGAGCGGCACCGGTGTCGGTTGAGGCAACTGAAGGAGGAATGCCCATTCGTTTGGCGCCTCGCCGTGACTTCTGTCCAGCGCCTCCACCCGATTTCCCCTCATCCTGAGGAGGACCGTCAGGTCCGTCTCGAAGGATGGGCCGCTTGCTCCGGAGTGTGCCGCCCATCCTTCGAGACAGCGCTTCGCGCTTCCTCAGGATGAGGTTCCGGGATTAGGTCTTCAGTTTCGAATTTCCTGCCTGCCGACGACCATTTTCAATCTTAATCCACCAACTCCACCCCGTTCCACGCCCCTGCCACTTCCAGAAGGCACTGGAGGAAATCCTTCTGGACGGCGGAGTGCGGGCGGCTGCGCGGGGTCAGGGCGCCGAAGGTGATCCAGCGCTCCGGGGAGACCGGCAAGCCGACGAGGCCGTTTGCCAGTTCTCCTTCCAGATACATGGACGGCACCATGGTCACGCCCAGCGCCTGACGGCAAAGCGCGAGCGATACGATCGAGGACGATGTTTCGACTTCCGGAGCGAATTCCGCGGCGCTGGCCTTGAAGAACTCCTCCATGCGCTCGCGCGCGAGCTGCCCCTTGTAGAGCGCGATGATCTTCTCCCCGGCCAGGTCCTCCGCCGTCACGCTGTCCTTCGAGGCGAGCGGCAGCGACGGGTGGCAGACGACGAGGTTGCGGAACCGACAGAGCGGCGTGGTCTCGACGGAAAAGACCGACCGGCCGACCGGCAGCGAGGCGATGGCGATGTCATGCGCCGTACTGCCCAGGTTGGACTGAAGCTGCAGCCAGTCGACGACCTCCACCTTGGCGATCAGCTTGACGTGTTTCGATTTGAGCAGGCAAAGCGCCGGCGCGATCCAGGCGGCGGCGCAGGGCGCGGTCGAAAGAACCCTGAGGTTCACGTCCTGATTGGCGCGGATATCGGCCGCCAGTTTCCCGATGCTCTCGAAACTGTCGAGGATCGGCCGGCTTTCCTGCAAGAACCGGATGCCGCGTTCCGAAAGCGACAGGTTGCGGCCGTCGCGGGAGAACAATTCGAAGCCGACCTCGGTTTCCAGCAGCGAAATCAGGCGGCTGGCGGCCGGAGGCGACAGGTGGAATTCATCGGCCGCAGCGGCCAGCGACCCCTTGTCGGCGATCAGGTGAAACAGCTTCAGGGCGCGCGGATTAATCATGCCGGAGATTTCTTCCAGTTTTTCGAACTATTCTTCAGTTAATTCAACTTTACAAAATAAACACCGATCTGAGAAGCTTCTCATGATCCTGACGCGCCTTTGCGTCCAGCCACGGGCACCGGCAGAAGTCAGGACCAACGGGAGGAAAACGATGATACGTACCAAGCTGGCAACGGCTCTGATGACCATTATGCTCGCCGCCGGTGCACCGGGCATCTCACACGCCGACAAATCCGACGACACCGTGGTCATTGCCTTTTCCCGCGAGCTGACCAAGCTCGACTACAATTACGGCGTCAAAACCGAATACATCATTCTGGGCGATCTGGTGGACGACAGCCTGTTTTATGTCGACCCGAAGACCCTCGACTACGTTCCGAGCCTGGCGTCCGGTTACAAGATCGTCGACGACCTGACGGTGGATATCGACCTGCGCGAGGACGTGACCTTCCACGATGGCTCGCCCTTCAGCGCCGACGACGTGGTCTACACGTTCGACTTCATTGCCGGAGACGGAGAAAACAGCCGCCATGCCAAGGTCTCCGACTGGATGAAATCCATCGAGAAGACCGGCGACCATTCTGTCCGGATCAATCTGAACTACCCTTATGCCAACCTCTTCAACGACCTCTACCGCGTCCGCGTCCGCCAGAACGGCGTCATGGGCGAGCCGGGCGACTACGATCCGAATGCCCAGATCACCGAGCTCAACGGTCTCGGCCCCTACAAGGTGGTGTCCTTCGATCCGGGCGTCGAAGTGGTGCTGGAGCGGCATGAGGACTATTTCGGCGGTCCGAAAGGCCGTCCACCGATCAAGAACATGGTGATCCGCTCCATCCCCGACCTCGGCACGCAGCAGGCGGAACTGATGAGCGGCGGCATTCACTGGATGTACAATGTCAGCGAGGATGTCGGGGAAGCGATGGCGCGCTCCGGAAGGGCGGACTACCAGCTCGGCCCGAGCCTGCGCGTCGGCTTCCTGGTTCTCGATGCCGGTGGCTACACCGGTGAGGGCAATCCGCTCACCAAGGTGGAAGTCCGGCGGGCGATGAACCACGCGATCAACCGGGAAAGCATTGCGAAAAACCTGGTCGGCGGTCCGGCTCAGGCCATCGACACGGCCTGCAACCCCGTCGTCTTCGGCTGCATCCAGGATGTGGCGAAATACGAATACGATCCGGAAAAGGCCAAGGAACTCCTGACCGAGGCCGGCTATCCGGAAGGCTTCGATCTGGAGCTGTGGTCCTATCGCGACCGCGACATCGCCCAGGCGATCGCCAGCGATCTCGGCAAGGTGGGCATCAATGTCGACCTGAAGCATGTCAAGCTCGACGCGCTCAACAAGGCCCGTAAGGATCGCAAGATCCGCGCCTATTTCGGCACCTGGGGCTCAACCGCCTCGCCGGACGTCTCGACCATCGCCAACATCCACTGGCGCGATCCGGAAAGCGGCGACCGGAACCTTTCCGGCGATCCGGAAGTGACGGAATGGATGCTTGGCGGCGAGCAGACGCTCGACCGGGAAAAACGGCTCGAACTCTATACCAAGGGCCTGCAGCGCATCGCCGACCAGGCCTACTGGGTACCGCTCCACACCTATTCCGAAGGCGTACTGTCCTCTTCCGAGATCAATTTCAAGACCGATCCGGACGGCTATCCGCGCCTTTGGACCATCGAGTGGAAATAAGCCAAGCTGCCCGTCTCAGATCCAAAACCAGGGGACTGACATGTTCAGATTTCTAGCCGGGCGGCTCATGGTGGCGGCGGCTGTCGCCGTCACCCTTTCCATCGTCGCCTTCTTCCTCCTGAACCTCGCGGTCGATCCCGCCCAGACAATTGCCGGCGAAGAGGCGAACGCGCTGGAGATCGAGCAGATCCGCGAACGCTACGGCTTCGACCGGCCGATCGCGGTGCGCTACGTGGAATGGTTCTCCAACATTTTCAAGGGCGACTTTGGCGAGAGCTATTACTGGCACAAGCCCGTCGGCGAACTTGTCGTTGAGCGCCTGCCGGTCACCGCGACGCTTGCGCTGATGTCGATCTGCGTCACGGTCCTGATCGCCATCCCGCTCGGATGCGCGGCGGCGCTCAAGCCCAATTCCTGGATCGACCGGTTGTCGCTGTCCGTCGCGGTCTCCGCGCAGGCGATCCCGAATTTCTGGCTGGGGCTGATGATGATCATCCTGCTCGCCGTCACGTTCCCGATCTTTCCGGTCTCCGGCGACAAGAGCCTCTACCATTTCATCCTGCCTTCCTTCGTGCTCGGCGCCAGTTCGGTTCCGCCGGTCATGCGGCTGATGCGGACCGGACTGCTCGACGTGATGAACGCCGACTACATCCGCACCACCCGGTCCAAGGGCTTCTTCGGCCTCCGCCTGTTGACCGCGCATGCCATGCGCAACGCGCTTCTGCCGGTCGTCAGCGTTCTCGCCGTCCAGCTCGGTCACAAGTTCGGCGGCTCGGTGATCACCGAATCCGTCTTCGCCATCAACGGGCTTGGCCGCCTTGCGCTGGAATCGATCCTCGGCGCCGACATCCCGACCGTGCAGATGCTGGTCTTCCTGTTCGCCCTGACCTTTCTGGCGCTGAACCTGCTGGCGGATCTCCTCAACGCCCAGCTCGATCCGAGATTGCGGGGACAGTCATGACTACGACAGCCTTCTCCCTGCTCTTTCCGGGCAGCTTCTCACGGTCCGGGGCGTCCCTGACCCCGCAGGACATTCTTGTACGCAAGGCGAGCACCCACACCGGCTTCAAGACCGGCCTCGTGCTGCTCGGCCTACTGATCGTCTGCGCCGTCTTCGGGCCGATGGTGGTCAGCCACACGCCCTTCGACCAGGATCTCACCAAAAGGCTGCTGCCGCCCGTCTGGGTCACCGGCGGCACCTGGGACCATGTGCTCGGCACCGACGGCAACGGCCGGGACTATCTGGCGCGGATTCTCTACGGCGCGCGCATTTCGCTGATCGTGGGGCTGGGGGCAGCCTCGGTCGGCGCCGTCATCGGGATCACGCTGGGGCTTCTTTCCGGATATTTCGGCGGCTGGATCGATCACGCGGTCAATTACCTGCTGACCTGCCAGCTCGCCCTCCCCGGCCTGCTGCTGGCGATGACCGTCGTGTTCCTGATCGGACCGTCGCTGGTTGTGGTGATCTGCGTCATCGGCGTATTGCACTGGACGCTGTTCCTGGTGGTCACCCGAACGGCCGCCCGCAAGATCCGCAAGCTCGACTATATCGCCGCCGCCCAGGCGATCGGCGCCAGCCGCCGCGAGATCCTGCTGGAGGACGTGCTGCCCAACCTGCTCAACCAGGTGCTGGTGATCTTCACGCTGGAAGTCGGCGTCGCGATCCTCGCCGAGGCGAGTCTTTCCTTCCTCGGCGTCGGCATCCAGCCGCCGACGCCCTCCTGGGGCCTGCTGATCGCGGAAGGCAAGGACGCGCTGTTCTTCCAGCCCTGGCTGATCATCCTGCCCGGCATCGCTCTCTTCCTGCTGGTGGTCTCCATCAACATGATGGGCGACGGCATCCGCGACATCACCGATCCGGAGAGCACGACCAATGACTGAGCCTCTTCTCAAGATCGACAATCTGCGGATCGCGGTGAAGACCCACGGCAGGTCGCGGGTCATCATCCCGGATCTCAGCCTGACCCTGGAGCGGGGCGAAACGCTCGGCATTGTCGGCGAGTCCGGCTCCGGCAAGACCATGTCCATGCTCGCCCTCACCCGGCTGCTGCCGCTCCAGGCGAAAATCGAAGCGGGACGCCTGAACTTTGCCGGACAGGATCTTTCCACGCTCGGCAGGAAAGCCTTCCATTCGCAGGTTTCCGGCAAGCGGATCTCGATGATCTTCCAGGAACCGATGACCGCGCTCAACCCGGTCTACACGATCGGCCGGCAGCTCACCGAAACGATCCTCCTGCACGAAAAGGTCAGCCGTTCGGAGGCCACGACACGCGCCGTTGCCATGCTGGAGCAGGTCCTGATGCCTCAGGCGCGCGACCGGCTAAGGCAGTACCCGCACCAGCTGTCCGGCGGCCAGCGGCAGCGCGTGATGATCGCCATGGCCCTGCTCAACAAGCCGGACCTGCTGATCGCCGACGAGCCGACGACGGCGCTCGACGTCACCGTGCAGAACGAGATCATCGAACTGCTGATCTCGCTGCAGAAGGACCTCGGCATGGCCATGGTGTTCATTTCCCATGACCTTGGCGTCGTTTCCCGCGTCGCCGGCCGGATCGTGGTCATGCGCCACGGCGAGATCGTCGAAGAAGGTCCGTCGGAAAAACTGCTCTGGGCGCCGTCCCACCCTTACACGCAAGGGCTGCTCAACTGCCTCTACAAGCTGGAGGACGGCCGGGCCCCGCATCCGGCGGCAGTGGCAGGCCCGGCGCCGGTCCTGTCGGTGTCCGGCGCGCGCAAGCGCTACAACCTGACATCCGGGCTGTTCCGGGCGCCGCGCACCATCGACGCCCTGAAACCCTGCTCCTTCGAGGTCGACAAGGGCGAAACGCTCGCCATCGTCGGGGAATCCGGATCGGGCAAATCCACGCTCGCCAAGATCCTGAACGGGCTCCTGAAGCCCGATGCCGGCGAGATCCTGCTGCAGGGCAAGGACCTTGAGAGCATATCGTTCAAGGACCGGGCGCGGATCGTGCAGCCGATCTTCCAGGATCCCTATTCGACCCTCAACCCGAAGCGCACCATCGGTTCGATCGTCGCCCGGCCGCTGAAAATCCACGGACTGGGCGACGAGGCGGAGCGGCGCGCACGCGTCGTCGAAGCGCTCCGGAGCGTCGGCCTGTCGGAAGAACAGTATAACCGCTTTCCGAGCCAGCTCTCCGGCGGCCAGCGCCAGAGGGTCGCCATCGCGCGCGCCCTGGTCCTGAAACCGCAGATCCTGATCTGCGACGAGCCGACCTCGGCGCTGGACGTTTCCGTCCAGGACCAGGTTCTGGACCTGCTGCTGGAGCTTCAGAAGAGCCTCGGCGTCACCCTGATCCTGATCAGCCACGACATGGCAGTGGTCCGCTACATGGCCGACAGGGTCTTCGTGATGAAATCCGGCGAGATCGTCGAGGCGGGCGATGCGCTCAAGGTGCTCGACCATCCCTCGCACCCCTACACGCAGAAGCTCCTGACATCCGTCTACCATCTTCCCCAACCCGCCGCGCAGGCTGATCTCGGAGGCCGTTCTTGTCTGTGACCGACTATCATGAGCGCTTCTTTTCCGACCGTGTCCGCTGGCAGAGCTGGCTCGACGTGGAAGCGGAACTGGCGGGCGTCCAGGCGGACCTGGGGCTGATCCCGCAGGACGCAGCGCGCGTCATCCGCTCCAAGGCCAGCCTGGACTGCATCGATCCCGGCGAGCTGAAAGCCCAGATCGAGAAGACCATGGCGCCGGTCTATGCGATGAGCAAGGTGCTCGCCGAGGCCTGCGGCGATGCGGGCGCCTATGTCCACTGGGGTGCGACCACCCAGAACATCATCGAGGCCGGGCGTCTGAAGGTGCTTTCGGAGTTTCACGACCTCCTGCAGGGGAAACTCACTGATGTTCTGGACGTCCTCGCCGGGCAGGCCCTGGCCCATGCCGATCTGATCATGGTCGGCCGGACCAACCGGCAGAACGCCCTGCCGATCACCTATGGCTACAAGATCGCGAGCTGGATCGACGAGCTGTTGCGCATGCAGCAGAGGCTCGGCGAGGTGGAAAGCCGTTTCTTCGAGCTGCGCTTCGGCGGCGCCATCGGCAGCTACCAGAGTTTCGGCGCGCATGGACCTGAAATAGCGGACCGGCTGGCGAACCGGCTGGGCTTGCGCGCCTCCATGATGCCGAGCCGGGCCTGTGTCGACCCGACGATCGAATATATCTGCGTTCTCTCCGCGCTCGGCGTCGGAACCAGCCGGATCGCCGATGAGCTTTATCTCCTGATGAGCGAGGAAATCGGCGAGGTCTCGGAAGTGCTCGACAGCGATGTGGTCGGCAGCTCGACCATGCCGCAGAAGACCAATCCGAAGCTGGTCATCGATGTGCGGGCACAGGCGGCACTGCTCAAGGCGAAGGCCGGCGTCGCCATGACCCTGCCAAGCCCGAGCCACGACGGCGACGCGGCCACCAACAGGGAATTGTCGCTGCTTCTCGCAGAAACCTGTCCCCTCGCCCTGACCCTGCTCGACAGGCTGCAGAACCTTCTGGACCACGTTGTGCCGGTCGAGGAGCGCATGCGCGAGAATTACCTACGCACCAAGGCGCTGATGGCGACGGAAGCCCTGATGATGCGCCTTGCTCCCGAGATCGGCCGCGGTCAGGCGCACGACCTGGTGCACCATGCGGTGTCGCTTGCAGCAGCCGGCAAGCATGATCTTCTTCAGATCCTTAAATCGGACACTCGCGTATCAGAGCTGCTAAGCCGTCAGGAGCTTGACTCCATTTTCGCGAACGGCGCCAATCTGGGGCTGTGCGGCACCATCGCCCGGCAGAACGCGGAGCGCATCCTGGGCCGTAAACTGTCTGCCGTCAGCCTGGCGTAAAAAGAAATTCCACCAGGCACAGCCGTGCCTGGCGGATGTTTTTTTGGCCAAACGGCTCAGTTCGGGATCGGCAGGCTGATGGATTGGAGCGTCTGCCGGCAGGTATCGGAGAGCTGGTCCCGTTTCCCGGCCATGCAGTTCATGATCTGGCCGTCCCGCGGCTTCATGCCGGGGCACAGTTTTCTGACATCCGCACCACAGTTCTGCCGGAGCGCCAGCATTTCGTCCAACGACAGCTGCTGTTGCGCGGCGGCAGGCGTTGCGACGGTGAGCAGGAGAAGCAAAACGGATTTCTTCATAATACAGGTTTCCGTGAATTTTCAGGATCTGTCGGCGGGTTTCAGGGTCTTGAGACCGTGCCGTGACGAACAACTGGGCCGCGGGGTGTGCGCCGTACGACGGTTCCCGAGCATGTTCCGTCGGCACAATGCCCGACGGCGGCCCGTCCGGGGCGCACCGCGACACCGGCACAGCCATTGCCGTTACAACCGGCGGCCGCACCGCGGTAATAGGTGTTCCACTGGCCGTACCAGGGACGCCCGACATAGTACCTGTTCCAGTAGGCCTGGTTGAAGGTGACGACGGTCAGGCCGACCGCCGGTGCGATGGCCGGGGTCACGACAACCGGCCGGTTCTGATAGGTCACCTGCAGATAGTTTGCCGAGACCCAGCCCCGGTCCGGTCCGAAGCCGACATCGCACCAGGAGGTACCTGCGTTGCAGCCATAGATCGTCACGGCGGCATTGGCCGGAAGAACCCGGACGACCGGATATCCGGTTCCAGGCCCGGCCCGCATGTTCAGGTTGGATACGGTGACCGCCGCGGCGGCGGCGGAAGCGGTCCCCGGGGCAAGGGCCGCCAGGCTGAAAAGCGCCAGTCCGCCGAGGGCGGCTGCGAGATTGCGAATGCGTTTCATAAGTCTTCTCCAATTTTCAAGCCCGGTTCAGCGGGCCGTTCGTCCGGGAGACTGGTGCGCCAGCCGCCACGGGGTTGTCCCGCCCCTGAAATCCGCCTGCCACGTCCGGATCCGTCCTGCTTCAACAGGTAGGTGCTTCTCATGAACCGCATGCAAACGGGAAGTATCGAATTGTTTCGATTTGTATCTGGAGATAAGTATCTGAATTTACTAGGAAATTCCCGACACCCGGTATCGACCTGAAGGCGCGAAGGCCCGATGCTTTCGCCCGGGTGACAAGAAGACGCTTCGCCGGGCCGATCGGGCGCCCGGCGAATCTGTCTCCCGGCATCGATTGCCGTGCCGATCCCTGACGTGCGGTCGGGCCGCTCAGGGGATGCGCAAGCGCGGCACGCGTGCAGCCTCGAGCTGCTCAGGTGTCAGGCTCGCCCGCAGACCGCCGATTGCCGCTTTCAGCTCTTCCGCCTTCCCGGCGCGGTCGATCATCGACGCCGCGATCGCCTCCGCCCTTGCGAAGGCTTCCGGTATGTCGTTGCTGCCCGGTTCGCCGATGATGGAGATCACCGTTTCGCGTTCGGGCACCATGGCGAGGACCGCATCCGCATAGGCATCCCAGGCCTGCTCCTGCTCCGGCTCGATGCCAATGGCCTGTTTCTGGGCCATGAGGGAAGCCGCAAGGCCCATACGAAGCCCGGCTCCCGTGTAATTGAGCCGAAGGAATTCGAGATATTCACCCGCGGCATGGACCTGGGAATAGATCCGCTCCATCTGAGGCAGCGGGCCGCCGGCTGCGGGCAAAAAGGTGGAAGCCGCCTGTGCGGATAAGGGGGCGGTGAATGCAAGGACAGCAAGTCCCGCGACGATCGATTTCAGTCTTCCGTGTTTCATGGTCATCCTCTTTCCTGCGTTATGAAGTCAGGATGGGATGGGTTGCTTTCCGCGGTTTTTCGGGCCCGTAGCAATTTGTTGCCGATTGTATCGCCGGCGACGGCTCAGAAGACGTAGACCGGCAGCCGCAAGGTCGCCCGCCCCCCGCCTGCGTGATTGGAAAGCGCGATCGTGCCGCCATGGGCCTCGGCCAACGTCACGGCCACGGCCAGTCCGAGACCGGCACCGCCTGTGTTTCTGGCGCGCGACGGCTCTGCGCGCACAAACGGTTCCAGCAACAGATCGGCTTCCTGCGGATTGAATCCGGGTCCGTCGTCCTCGACCGCGATCGAGGCAAATCCGTCTTCGCGTGCCAGGATGACCCGTGCGGACTTGCCGTATTTCAAAGCGTTGTCGATCAGGTTCGCAAGGATCCGCCGCAGCGCCACGCGGTCCCCCAGGACGACCGCTTCCCCGGGTCCTGCCCTTGTGTCGAGCGCCACGTTCAGACCGACCGATTTCAGATCGGATATTTCGGGCGGCAGCCATTCGGCAAGATCGAGAAGCTGCTGGTCCAGGGCACCGAAACCGGCCCTTGTCGTGAGCAGCGCGTTGTCGAGCAGACCGATCATATCGCTAATGTCGGCAATCGCCCGCTCGCGCTCGGTCTCGTCGGGCAAGGCTTCCACCCTCAGGCGCAGCCGTGTCGCGAAACTGCGGACGTCGTGCTGAATGCCGCCGATCAGGGCCATGCGCGCACGGGTGAGCGCCTGCAGCCGCGTCTGCAGCCTCTCGAAAGCCAGCCGCAGCGTGTTGATCTCCGGTGTGGCCGCGCGAAATTTCGGCAACTCGACGGTTTCGCCGGCCGGGTCGATGCGCTCCACCGCCGCCGCGAATTTTTTCAGCGGGTAGATCTCCCGGTGAAAGAGCACGAAGGCGAGAAAGGCGAAGACCGTTCCGAGCAGCCCCGCGCCCATGCCGGCGGGCAACCCGAACGGCGTGACGATCACCGGCACAAGCGAGCGCACGACGAGCACAGACTTGTCGTCGACAGCCAGCCAGAACGTGAGCGCCCGCGCCGGAGGCGCTAGAATACGAGGCTCCCTCACCCGGTCCCAGAGCGTTCCCTTCAGCATGGCCCCCGTCAAAGCGGATTCCACATGAAGGAGACTGGCGCCGAGGACGGACACATAGGGAGCGCTGACCTTGGCCCCCAGCAGGTCGCTGTCGGCATCCGGAAAGACGGTTTCGTTCTTTGCAACGATGTCAACATCGAGAAAAGGGGACCGAACGGCCTCAAGGACTGTCCGCCGCTCGTTTTCGGGAACACCGTCGAAAAGCCGGGCGATCGCCGCAAGCCTTTCCGGTGTCGGGTTGACCGCCTCCTGGGAGAGATCGTTCTTCAGATAGTAATAGGCGATGAACACCGTCCAGAATGCCAGCATCAGGCTGAAGAAGATGAAGAACAGCCGGAATGTCAGACTGGCGCGCATGTCAGCCGACTTGCTTGACGTTGGCGGTGAACAGATAGCCTCCGTTGCGGACGGTCGAGATCAGGTTGCAGCCGGGCTTCAGGTTTTCCAGTTTCTTGCGCACGCGAGAGACCAGAATGTCGACCGTCCGGTCCATCGGATCGGCCATCCTGCGATGCGTCCAGTCCAGGATCTGGTCGCGTGACAGGACCCTGCGCGGACGCAGGACGAAACAGGACAGCAGCTCGAATTCGGCACTGGTCAGCGGCACGAGGTCTCCCTGGTCCGTCTGAAGCTGGCGCGCGTCCAGGTCGGCGATGAAACCGTCGAACGCGAATCGCCGGGAATGGAGCTGTTGGGACTGTTGACCCGACCGGCGCAGCAGCGCCCGGATACGCGCAAGCAGTTCCCGCGGGGAGAAGGGCTTGACCACGTAGTCGTCGGCGCCGATCTCCAGACCGACGACCCTGTCGGTCTCGTCGCCCTTCGCCGACAGGAGCAGGATCGGCACGTTCCGGTCGGACCGGAGGCGGCGGCAGATGGACAAACCGTCCTCGCCGGGAAGCATGAGGTCTAGGATGACTACGTCGGGCCGCACACGCTCCAGGATCCCGTCCATCTCGCGGCCGTCCTCCGCGAGTTCGACCTCGAAGCCCTCCACGCGGATAAACCCCGCAATCAGGCGGCGGATTTCCGGGTCGTCATCGACAATCAGAACGGTCTTTTTTTCTGCTTCCATGGCGCTAGATGGACACCTCGCTTCGCGAAAATCAACAGTTATGCGGTCTGAGACCTGGGATTGGGGAACGGCAACGGGCTTGGCTTCCGAATCCAGCCGCCGGGCTGAAATAGCGTCCGATCGGATCACGCTTCAACGGCTTGCGTCACACCGTTTCCGGGAATGATTTCGCGGGCATCCGGAAAGCCGTTGTGCAGATCCGGAAGATCGGGGCCGGAAGAATAGGGAGACGTCCGGCAGTAGCTGTCGCCGACCAGCTCGTCGGACACGCAAATCGTGTAGCCCGTTTCATCGAGGAAAAACGCCGCGCAGACGGTGGGCTCGGACGGATCGGCCGGCAGGCAGATTTCCGAGACCGGCCCGGGCTCGGCGGCGCCGTCTTCGCTCTCCCCTGCCCTTATGGTCAAGGATGAGAGATCCGGCGCCGGCGGGACGTGCAGATTGGCGTAAGCCGTCGCCACAAAGAGCGTGGCGGCGGATGCGGCGGTCAGTCCGCCCGAAAGGAGCAAAACGGCAAGAAGGAATTTCTTCATGGAAAGGGTCCAGACTTCGAAAGCTGGAGCCATCATCGGCGACAATCTTGGCCGCCGTTTTTCCCAAACGTACCGTTTTGTTTCAGTTTGTATCAGAGAGGCCGGCCATCTTTCCCGCGCGTCCAGCTTCTAGAACAGGTAATCGAGCACGGAAATGTCGCTCAGCGAGCCGAGTGCAGCGTAGCTGGCTTCGAGCTGAACCTCGTAATTCGACGCTTCCACGATCAGCTGGGCGACATCGGCGGAAGAGATGTCGGTGATCATCTCCCCGGCGGTGGCGATATAGTCCTGTTCGGTGGAAATGAAGCTTTCCAGGCTGGCCGCAGCCGTAGAGGCGATGCTCTGCAGGGCGATGACCCCGTCCTGGGCGCCGACGAGCAGGTCTGAGAGCGTTTCCAGATCGTCCATCGTCAGCGGATCGGCGGTCGCGGCATAAGACAGCGCCCGCATCGCCTCCTCGATGGCATCCGCATCGGCAGTCACACCGTAGTCTATGGTCCGGTCCGAATTGAGACGGACCGACTGCTCGTAATCGTCGCCGGTGTAATAGTCGGTGTTCACGTCGGTCAGATTGTCTCCCTGATAGGCCTCCAGGTCGACCGGCGCTTCCTGGGTGTTGCTGCCGGCGAAGATATACCGGCCGGCAAGCTGCGTGTTGAGAAGCGCGGCGACGTCTTCCAGATAGCTTGCGGCGACGGTCTGCAGGCCGGTCAGATCGTCCTCGGTCAGGATCGCGGTCGTGTTGGCGCGCATGGAAGTCAGCACGTCGCTGATCCCGCCGAGAACCGAATAGGTCATCTCGACACGGGCGAGCGCGTCCTCCGCCACGTCGACCGATGCCTGGGATCGGGCAACCGAGACTTCCAGATCCACGAGCGTGACCGCCGAAGAACCGAGACCCGCATAGTCGCCGGAGAGGTAGCCGCTCGCCTGCTGTTCCTGGTTTTTCGCAAGCTTCGCCTGTGTCTGCAGGGCGTTCTGCAGAATGGTGGAGGACTGGCTGAACGTCGCAACGCGCATAACCATGGTTCCGCTCCTATTGCACCGCGGCCATCAGGTCTTCGAACATTTCCTGCACGACGCTCAGAAGGGTCGAGGCGACCGAATAGAGCTGTTCGAGTTCCGACAGCCGGACCAGTTCCTCGTCCACGTTGACGCCGTACATCGATGAAATGGTGTCGGAGACGGTGGTCAGCTCGTTCTCGGCGAGTTCCAGCCGTGTCTCGGCGGTGTTCGTTCTGGAGACGACATCGCCCAGCATGTCATTGGCATAATCGGCAAAGGTCATCTCGCCGCCCGAAAGGCCGCCGGCCGCGTCGAAGCTCGCATCCGACTGCAGGGCATCGAGCATCGCATAGGCAACTTCAGAGGGCAGCGTATCCCCCAGCATCGAACCGGGATCCGCTTGAACCGCATCGCTGACAGCGATGTCGGCAGCGCCCGTGCCGGTAAGCAAGTCCGGGCTGACGGCGTTCAGACTGTCGATAAAGGTCGTCGCGAACTCGTCGAGCATCTCCTGGCAGGCCGGCAGCGTCTCGTCGCGCAATTCGATCAGCGCGCCGAGCCGGCCCGTGTCGAGATCCCCGGTGATATCGGTCCCGTTGACGGAAATCGTCGTCAGGCCGTCCGCTCCCGTATCGGTCGAAAGCAGGTGCGCGGTTTCACCGACCAGGATCTGGCCGTCGCCGGTATAGACCTTGACCGTGCCGTCTTCCGCCTTGAACGTGGCGATTTCCATCTGCTCCGACAGGGAGACCAGGGCGGCATTCAGCTCGTCTTCCAGATCGGCAGTGCTGTCCCCGCGCGCGGCGGCGGTTTCGATCTGTTCGTTGAGCGCGTCGATTGCCGCGATCGCCTCGTTTACGGCCGTGACCGCGTCGCCGATCTCCTCGTCCGCCTGGTCGATCTGCTTGCTGATGTCCGATGACAGGCTGTTGAGTTGATAGGCGACATCCTCAAGTGCGGAAACCGCCGCGCTCGCGAGACTTTCGCTTTCCGGAGTTTCCGCCAGCGTGGTCAGGGCACTTTCGAAGGCTGCGATCGTGTTGGCGAGCGAACTGCCGTCGCCGTCGTCGCCGGTGGTCGTGCCGAAAGATTGCTGCAGGCTGTTGAGGTAGTCCGCCGTTACGGTCGCGCCCGCTGTTTCCGTCGTGGCGCCCAGAAGATCCTCCAGCAGGTACTTGCTGACACTGGAAGAGATGTTCGAAACGGAGACGCCGGCGCCATAGCCCAAGGTGGTCTGCGACGACGCGGTCGCGGATTTTGCGGTATAGCCTTCGGTGTCCGCATTGGCGATGTTGGCGGAGGTGACCGACACCTGCACCTGGGTGGCGGTCAGGGCGCTGGCCGCGATATAGCTTGCCGTGTTGAGGCTGGTCATAGGCCCTTATCCCTCCGGGTAAAGTCGGTTCAGACCTCGTAGCGGCGGCCGATCGAAAGCGGCCCGGACGGCGGGCTGCCATAGCGTCCGTTCTTGTCGTAGCGGGTGTTCGCGGCCTGCTTTTCCCGGATGGCCCGCATGATGGTCTCCACCCTGCGGCGATTGGCCGTCAATGCGCGGATCAGGTTCCGGCTGTTTTCCGACAGGGCGCGCGTCAGCTTCTCATTGGCGTGCTGCAGCCGGGTGAATTTCTCCGGCGATGCCAGCAGGAAGACGTTGCTCTGCGCCTTGAAGGATTTCAGGAACGCCTCCAGCTCGGTGGCAAGCTTCTGCTTGCGTTCGAGCAGATCGTCCACGGTGGCGGGCCGGCCACTCTTCAGCCTCCGGTTCTCCTCCTCCGTCACCGCAAAAAGATCCTCGGCGACATGGATGGCGCGATCGACGGTGGCTTCGACCTTGGCGACGTCGGCGGGCGACAGGATCACGTTCAGCCGTTTTTCGGGTTTCTTCGACATGCTCACCGTCCTCGGTTCTTCCAAACTTCCGCCGTTCTGGCATAGGCATTGACTGCCTGGGTGACTGCGGTCGACCGGGACATCTGCTGCCCGACTTCCGTCTGCTCCTGACGCATCCTGCGAACGAGATCCTGGAGATCGCGCCTGAGGACCAGGAGCTTCAGCTTCGTTGCCTGGCTGCGCGGTTCGGCTTCCAGCTTCCGGATGTCCGCCTTCAACCGCCGGTGCCGTTCCCGGCAGGCCTTCAGGTCATCGCTCATGGCCGCTACCTGACCGCGTCGAGCAGCGTGTCGAACATTGAGTTCGCGGCCGACATGATCTGCGAGGCGGCGGAATAGGCCTGCTGGGCCGACAGCATCTTGGAGAATTCTTCCCCGGTATCGACCGTACTGGCCTCCAGCCAGCCGCCCTGGACCGTCCCTGCTCCGCCTTCGCCCGGTTCATGCAGGGTTGCGTTGCCGGACGTCGACGAGCGGGCATAGATGCCGTCGCTCATTTCCTCCAGCCCGTCGGGATTTCCGAAGGTGGCGACCGGGATCTGATAGATCGGACGCTCTTCGCCGTTGTCGAAGAAGGCCACGACCGTGCCGTCCTCGGAAATTTCGATGGAGCTGAGGTTGCCATAGGCCAGACCGTCCTGGTCGATGGACTGGACGTCGATCGACGGATCGCCGTCACCCGAGGCATATTGGGTCAGACCGCTGGTGCTGTCGGCTTCGCCGAGATCGATGCTGATGGAACTGTCCTCGGCTCCCGTGGTCCAGCCTTCGATGGTCAGTTTGGCGGGATCCGGGCTGGTCGAGGCAAGTGTGCCGTCCGTGTTGAAGGTCACCTCGATGGTGCCGGACGTCACCGTTCCGATCGTCTCGCCGGTGGACGGCAGGGCCGGATCGGAATAGCTGATCTCCCAGGTGTTTTCGGCGGTCTTGGTGTAGGTCGCGGTAACCGTGCTTGTCGTTCCGAGGGAATCGTAGACCTCGAAGGTCGTGTCGAAACTGTCGCCGATTTCCGCATCCGCCGGCAGGTTGGCCTGGATGGCGACATTCGATGTCGCGTCGACCGAGCTCTGGACCGAATCCAGGTCGATGGGCTCCAGCGCGTTCTCGCTCGTCCCGCCGATGGGATTGCCGTCGGAGTCCGTTGCCCAGCCGAGCAGGTAATACTCGCCGTTGGTGAGATAGCCTTCGCTGTCGACGGTGAATTCGCCGTTGCGCGTATAATAGGTCGAGGTCGAGTCCGAGCCGTCGGCGACGATGAAGAAGCCGTCGCCCTCGATGGCGAGGTTGGTCGCTTCCGTCGACTGCACCAGCAGGCCCTGCTGGTCCACATTGGAAACCATCGTCGCAGAGACGCCGCCGCTGGAGTTCGATCCGCTGCCGGCGACCAAGCTGGAAAAGCTGGTGGAAGAGGATTTGTAGGCGGTTGTCTGGGAATTCGCCAGGTTGTCGGAAATGACGGACAATGCGGTGCTCTGCGCAGACAGCGCGGAGATCGACGCGTTCAGGGCTCCCTGCAAGCTCATGCCGGCCTCCCCTTACTGCGTCGCCAGGACGGCGAGGACGTTGTCGAGCAGCACCGACGCATCTCCGATTCCGAGCACCGCCTCGTCGCTCGTCGTGTCGACCGCGGTTACCTCGGCGACGACGGTCGTGTAACCCGACACGTCGTTGCCGTCGGCATCCGTCGCCTCGACCTGAATGGTGTACTGTCCGCCATCCTCGAGCTGCTCGCCGTCGGAGGTGACGCCGTCCCAGGTGAAGGAATGGGAGCCTTCGCCGGTCTCTCCGGTTTCGGAATAGACCGTGTTGCCGTCCTCATCGAGGATGCTGATGGTCACGCTCTCGGCTTCGCTCTCCAGCGTGTAGGACCACTGCGCCTCGCCATCCTGGAGCGACGTCGTGTTGCCGACCGCCTCGACCGTCTGGCCGAGATAGCCGAGCCCCTGGGAACTCATGTAGTTGGAAAGCGTGTCGGTGAGCGTCGTGAGCTGTTCGGAGATCTCTGCCTGCGTCTCGTAGCTGGCATAGTCGATCATCTGACCGATATATTCGTTGGTATCGGTCGGATTGGTCGGATCCTGGTTCTGGAGCTGCTGCACCATCAGCAGCAGAAATTCGTCGCTATCGATAGACGTTCGCGCATCATCTGTAGTTGTCGTGGATGTCGCGCTTGTAGAAGCCGTGTAAGAATTAACGGTTGATATGGTCATATCTCCGCCCTCATCTAGAAAATACTACGAGAGGGTGAAGCTGAATTTACGACTTCAAATATTCACCCGATCTAATAGTGAAACGAGTGGCGAGAAAGATCCGGGCGCAGTTTTTTCAAATATTTTACTTAGGAATAATTTGCCGCCCGCGTCGCGTAACTTGGGCAAAATCTACCGGCCGGCACCAGCAGGTACGAATACTGAGAAATTGGGGGAAAACACGCGGAAAAAGACAAAGACCGTACAGCCGGATCCATGCCGCGAGAATGATGACCAGACAAACCGGGCAGAATTTGCCCGCCGGCACGTGCCGCGATCAGATCGGAAGATGAAGGAAGCTGGAGAAAGCGGCGCTCTTCCGGAAACCGGAAAGACCTTGCACCAGGGGCGGAGCCGTCAGTTGGACTCGCGCGCTTTCTTGACGATTTTCGCGGCAAGCCCCTCCGGAGCCCTGGGCGCCGGGCGTGCGGAAAGCAGCGCGGTCAGGGCTTGTTCTTCCTCGAGCCGGGTTCGCGCTGCGCTTGACATTTTCAGAAGTTCTCTTGCCTGCCCCTGCTCTGTCAGCGGCCATTTTTCAAGGTTCGGCCCGTGTCGATCCAGGAGCGCATCAAATTTTTCGATTGCCATGAGAGGCATTGCAGCGACCATTTCCGAACCAAAGAATCTCCGAGCCTGCGCGCGACGGTACATGCCCGGAGATAGGTTGTCCATGGTTTAGAAATATTCCGCAACATTTCGTTCATTACGGATATCCTGCAGCAGCGCCTGCAGGTTTCTGGGGGCGAGCGTCGTCATGGCGGACCACGCGTTGCGCAATTCGAGCAGGCCTTCCGCAAGGCTCGCGAAGCGCTCTACGGCATCCGGCTTGGTCACCGCGCCGTTCAGGGCGAAGATGTTGCGGGTATACATGTCGATGAGTTGCTGCCCCATGGCCTTGTCGACTTCGAGATCGATATTCTGGCGCAGGCCGCGCAGGATCCCCGTCGCCCGGGCGATACGCGCAAGGGAGCTTTCGTATTCCCTCTTGCGCAGATGATCCGCCGCCAGAACGATGGCGTTCAGGACCTCGTCGAACAGCAGGGTCACGGCAGCGGGTGGGGCCACAGTGGTCGCGGCGGTTCGGTAGGCCGCTATGGCCCGGTTCATGGCGTAGCTCATCGCTTAATCTCCTGAATCGAGAAGAGCTTCAATGTAGGAAAGGTCGGACTCTGCCTGCTCGATTGCCGCCTGGTAGGACGCGTAGAGCGTGGTCAGATAGTCCCGGTAGTCCTCCGCATCCGAAATGATGCTGTCGTATTCCTCCTGATAGTCGGCATTCTGTTCGGTGAGGTCGGTGATGACGTCCGTCAGCAAGCCGTCGCTTGAATCGGCGTAGTGCTCGACCGAGTTATAGAGTTTCTCGACCATCCCGGACGTGAACGTCATGTCCACGGTCTGGCTTTCGCTCCCCGTGAAGACGAAGCTGATGCCCTCGTAGGCGGTTCCCTCGACCCCCACGATACGCGACCCGCTGACCTCGAACAGGCCGGCCTCGCCGTCCGCAAGAACGCTTGTCACGTTGCCGTCGCCGTCCACTTCGATATCCAGCGACAGTTCGTCGGGCATGGCGTCGTTGCGCGCAAGCAGGGCGAGATCGCTCGAGCTGCTGTCCATCTGGAACATCAGCAGATCCTCGATGGCATCCAGATTGGTCAGGAGCGCATCGGCAAGCTCCTCGTCGTCGACGACGAGGTAGTTGCTGCTGTCGTAGGACAGGCCGAGCAAGGCCATGCTCGCCTCGTCGATGACGGTCGACAGGCCTTGCGCGATATCGGCATTCGCGCTGCGCAGGATGCTGTCGCCGAAAAGCGTGGCGTCGTCGGCAGCCCCGCCGCCGGAGGCTACCTCCTGCTGGGTAAGCGCCCATTCGCGATAGGCGTTATAGGCATCGACCAGCGCATAGACGGCATCCTGGACGCTCGTCAGGGACGACGAGATCTCGACGGAGATGTATCCGTCGTCGCCGGTCTCCTGATAGATGGAGAAGGTCACCCCGTCTATGACGTCGTCGATGACATTGCTGTCGCGGGTCACCTCGACACCGTCGACGCTGATGATCGCGTCCTGGGAGGCCTGGAGCTCGTTGGTGAAGGCACCGTCTTCATCGGTCAGTCCGAGCGCCTGACCGACATCGTCGCCGGAAACGCTCGTCAGCACGATGTCCTGGCCGGTTTCCGCGGCACTCAGGACAAGCTTGTATTCGGTATCGGAAATACGGATCACCGACGCCTTTACGCCGCTGTCATCCGAGTAGATGTTGATTTCCTCGGCAATATCGTCCAGCGACATGTCGTCGGTGATGTCGATCTCGACGGCGCTTTCGCCGTCCTCATATTCCGCCCCGTCCAGTTCGAGCGTGAAGGTGCCCGAGATGCCCAACTCGGAGGCATTGTCCTCGAAAACGTCGCCCGCAACCTTCTGGCTGGTGGCAAGCTGCAGAACCTGAAGCTCGTATGTCGCGACGTCGATGCCGTCGTCGGCGGTCACCACCACGGCCGATTCCGCGTCCACGCCGCCGTAGCCGGTCAGATAGGCGTCCCGCAGGGAAAAGACATCGTCGGCATCGGTCAGCGAATTATCGGTTCCGCGGATGGTATCCAGCGCGGACAGGAAATCCTGCAGAAGAGTTTGCATCTCCTCGTAGGCAGCTATTTCCGCCTCGTTCTCGAGCATCTTGATCTCGATCGAGTCGGCCGGGGCCTCCTTCTCGAGAACCGCGACTTCGATCAGCGCGTCCCAGTCGACGTCCGCGTCCGCATTGGCGGAGGCCGTGTAAACGGTTGTGGTCGTCGTGGTCGTTGTGGACGAAGACGTATCGGTGACGCTCATTGCGAATGTCCGTTTCGAAAGGACTGAAAGGTGCCCCGGACCGCCTCAGTCACTGCAGTCGCAAGTGCAACGGGGGGTCGATGAGACGGTCCGGGACCTCGGGCGCCGTTTCGGTCTGTATTCATGCAAATCCGCATGAATACAGACACGTCAGTCGATTTCAGGGGCTGGCGCCCTTCCTTCGCGCTCTTGCGAGCGCGAAAGCTTCTATCGGATCAGCGAGAGCAGGTTTTCCGGCATCTCGTTGGCCTGGGAAGCGGCGGCCACGGCGGCCTGGACCTTCACGCTGGCGGCGGACAGGGTGGCCTGTTCCTTCGCGATATCGACATCGGCGATGGCCGACTGTGCGGCATCCAGGTTCTCGATGCTGGTATCGATCTGCGCGGAGCGGAATTCGAAACGGGACATCGTGGCGCCCATCTCGGCGCGGGCGTTGGAGACTTCGTCGATCGCCATGTCGAGGACCGAAAGAGCCTCCTTGGCGCCGTCGGCGGTCGATACATCGAGATCGGCGATGCCGAGCGCCTCGCTGGTCAGCTCCGGCAGGGACAGGTTGATGGTGTCGGCCGAAGAGGAGCCGACGACGATGTCGGCGCCGGTCGTGTCGACTTCCGTCGTGGTGCCGGTGGTCGTGCCGGCGGTCAGGCCAAGCGTTGCGAGATTGAGCGTGCCGGTCCCGTCTTCCAGGGTGATGGAGGCCTTCTCGCCGGAATTCAGGGTGGTCAGCGTCAGCGTGCCGCCGTCATTGGTCGCAACGACGGTGTACTCGCCTTCCGCCTGCAGGCCGGAATTGATCTGCTCCACCATTTCATCGACGGTCATGGTGGTGTCGTCGGTGGACAGCTCGATCTCGATACCGTTGATGGAAATGGTACCCGTGGTGTCGGCGGTCACCGTCGCGTCCGCGGTCGCGCCGGTCACGGTCGCCTCGGTCTCGATGGAATCGTCGGAGAAATCGCTGGATCCGTCCAGAAGGCTCTGGCCGTTGTAACGCGTGCTTTCGGCAATACCGTCGATTTCTTCCTGAAGCTGCTCGAATTCCGCCTGGATGTAGGCGCGCTCGGTATCCGTCACCGTGCCGGAAGCCGATTGCGAGGCAAGGGTCTTCATGCGCTCCAGGATGTCACTGACATTGGCCGCGCCGCCATCGGCGGTCTGCAGAACCGAGATCCCGTGGGAGGCGTTGGTGGAAGCCTGCTCCAGAGCCGCCACGTCGGAAGAAATCTTGGTGGCGATGGCAAGGCCGGCTGCGTCGTCGGACGCCTTGGTGATCGATGATCCGCTTGCGAGCTTGGCAAGGGATTCGGACTGTTCGTTTGCATTGACGTTCAGGTAGCGGACCGCCGTGTTGGCGGCAGTATTGGTCGAAATAACAGGCATCGTCTTCTCCTCGTGTCATAAGTCCGCGCCCGTCATCTTGGCGCAGCGGCGCGATAGCCCGCGCTCTGACAGTTCAACGAAGAGACACGCCAGTATCAGGCGATTTTTTATTTCGAACCGGGAAAGTAGAGTTAACTATTTGTAAATGCGTTGAGGATATCGGCGCCCTGCGATTTCAGCAGTTCGCGCAGTTTCTGCCGCCCGCGTTTCAGCAAGGATTCGACCGCGGACACCGTCGTGTCCATGATTTCGGCGATCTCGCCGTTGCTCATGTTTTCATTATAGGAAAACACCAGGGCAATTCTCTGCTGGTCCGGCAGTTCCATCAGGGCGCGTTCCAGCAGTTCGGTTGCCTCCTGCCGCTCCAGATCCTTCGACTGGTTGGAACTGCTGTCCGCCAGTTCCGGCAGTTCGGCCACCGTCTCGGCTTTCGGCTTGCGCAGCAGGTCGATGCAGCGATTGCTGACCACCCGGAACAGCCAGGTGGAAAATTTCGCCCGGCCGCTTTGCCAGACCTCCCTGCGTGTCCAGACCTGGAGAAACGCGTCCTGGACGACGTCCTCCGCATCCGAACCGTTCTGAAGAATGCGGTAGGCGACCGCGTATCCCCTGTCCACATGCCGTTCGACCAGGATCTGGAAGGCATCCTCGCAGTCCGCCGCGATAAGTTCGAGAAGCCCGTCGTCGGTCAGCGCCTTCAAGTCGCCCACGGCGGGCTGAGGCGCCCGATCGGCATCCATGTTCAGGTCGTCTTCAAAGCCGCTGCCCGACGTTTCTGACTTTGATATCGCCACACCCATATCCCTGGTCCCAAGTCGCGGGGTAAAAACTCCGTAGCCATGGCTACAAGTCTATAACGCAGTAATAGCGAAGTTCAGGCGGAAAAAAGTTAAATTTAACTACAAATTTACTAGGTAATTATTTCTCTTTACTAGGAATTTTATTCCACAAGGTGGGAAATTTCTGCCTATCATAGCATTAATTGGTGCAATTTCATGTATTAACGATGGTTTTTATAGTTTAAAAATTGTTAATTCGGGTCTACCTAAAAATCCGCAAAGTGCCCGGTTGAATTGTGTTGAGAATGTGTCTTTACCCGGTCCGTTTCACCTTCAGACTGCAGGTCTCCATGTCAAATTTGACATGAAGCCGGACGACAAGGTCTCAGCCCGGCGTCCCGGCGGGCACCTTCTCGGTCCGCGCGGTCACAAATTCCGCCCGGCCCGCGAACCAGCCGTTGACGGCGGCGCCAACGCCGAGCATCAGGAAGAGCGCCGCACACCAGGCGAAGCCGCCCGTCCAGCTTCGGATGAGCCCGACGATCAACGGGCCGATGGCGGCGAGGATATAACCGACGCACTGCACCATGCCGGAAAGTTGCGCAGCCGCGTGCTGGTCGCGCGTTCTCAGCACGATCACCGTGAGCGCCACGGCGATCAGACCGCCCTGGCCGATGCCCTGCACGATCGCCCAGAGCCAGACGGTCGATAGCGGCGCGAAAAGCAGTCCGAGAAGCGCGCTCACGGAGAGCGCGCAGAGCGTCACGTTGATCAGCCGCTGGTCCTTGCCGCGCACGGCAAGATGCGGAACGATCAGGCACGAGCCCGCCTGCACCATCACCGACACGGAGACGATCGCTCCCGCGGTGACACCGTCCAACCCGCGTTCGCGCAGGATCGGCACCAGCCAGCCGAAGATGGAATAGGCGAGCGCGGACTGCAGCCCCATGAAAAGCGTGACATTCCAGGCGAGCTTGTCGCGCCACATGCCCCTGACGACGTATCTGTCGCCCTTCGGCCGCTTGCGCGTGGCATGCACTTGCGGCAGCCAGAGCAGGCCGACAAGCACGGCCGGCAGCGCCCAGATGGCGAGAGCACCGTTGAGCGACCCGCCGAGAGCCTTTTGCAGGGGGATGGTGAGACCGGCGGCGGCCGCGGCGCCGCCACAAAGCGCCATCGTGTACCAGCCGGTCAGAAGCGCGGCCTTGTCCGGAAAATCCCGCTTGACCAGGCCGGGCAGAAGCACGTTGCCGATCGCGATGCAGGCCCCGGCAAGGGCGGTGCCGAGAAAGAGCAGCGGCACAGAGGACAGGCCCCGCGCCGCGGTGCCGAGCGCCAACAGGAAGACGACGAAAAGCAGCGTGCGTTCCGTGCCGATCCTGCGGGCGAGGCCCGGCGCCAGCGGCGAGAACAGGCCCAGGCAGACGACGGGAAGCGTGGTCAGCACGCTTGCGGCGGTGGTGGACAGGCCCAAGCCTTCGCGGATTTCCGGCAAAAGCGCCGAGGCGCTGGAAAAGACGGGGCGGAGATTGAAGGCGATGAGCACCAGGCTGGCACCGAGCAGGAACCGGACGAGAGGCTTCGGTTTCCCTTCCGGCCCGGGAACGGCAACCTCTTCGCTGTCCTCGGCATCGATCAATTCGATCGAGCCGAGATCTATCCCGGACGCGCCGCTCATGACGCCAGCAGCCTTTCGAGGTCCCGGAGGACCGGCGCCATGAAACGGCGGACCGCGGCTTCCGCCCGTTCCGGGTCGCCGGTCTCTATCGCGTCGATGATGGCGGCATGGGCCGCCATGTCCGGCTCCCGCAGTTCCGTTCTCAAGGTCGCCTCGATGGTCTCGCTGATCAGCGTGGAGAAAAACTCGTACATGTTGACGAGCACGGCATTTTGCGACGCCGCCACGACCGCCTTGTGAAAGGCGAAGTCGCGCGCGACGAACCCCGCCTTGTCGCCGCCTTCGTAGTTGCCGCGCGCGGCAAGCAGCGCGCGCAATTCCGCGATCACGGCCGGTGTTCCGCGCAGGGCCGCGAGCCGGGCGGCTTCCGCATCAAGCGCAAGGCGGGCCTCGAACTGGTCGCGCAGGTTGGCCCGCCGCGCCATGGTCAGGGGACGGGTGGCGTCCGCGGCCGACAGCACATAGGTGCCCGACCCCTGCCGCGTCTCCAGATAGCCTTGCGAGACGAGAACCCGCACCGCCTCGCGCACGGTGCCGCGGCTGATCGACAGCGACGCGGAGAGCATTGCCTCGTTCGGGAGCTTTTCGCCAACCGGCCAGCGCCTGCTGACGATCTCGCCGCGGATCGCCTCGACGGCCTCGTCGACCAGACTGGTCCTTGCAAGCGACTTCATGGACATATCACCTAATCATCTGATGACTTGACCATAGAGGAGCGAGCGGGGCTTGTCGATGCCGGTTTTGTTTAGACGGGAAGGTCCCCTGCCCTATAGCACCGCAGAACGGCGTCCAAAGAGATCATTCCGCGGAAAGCGGACATTTCTTGCGGACTGAACGAATGTTCGCATTTTCGAAACGGCGTTGCAGCGGTCGCTAAACTCCGTATTTTGAAGCATCGCAAGTTTGAGATGCAAAACCGCCGCGCCAATCGGCCAGAGTGTGCCAGAACCTCGAACAAAGTGAACTAAACCGGAGGCTCATGAAAACGCCAATTTCGCAATTCATGCGAACATTCGTGTCGGCTCAGATACACACGGCGGTAAAGCTTTGTTTCGCGCATCACGATAACTCTTCGGACTTCGACGACGCGTTTTGCGCGTATGCTGATGAAATCACGGGTATGGATGGCCGATTGGAATTCGATCTGGCAACCATTCGTCTGATGGCTTCCCTGCACAACGGACATACCGCGTTCGACGATGAATGGCTCTGGCGAACCCATGGTGCATCGTTGGGATTTGCCGCCCGCGAGCTCTCGGGCGGCCACTGGACAATCCTTGAGTCAAATCACCCTTCCATACCGGCGGGCGCCGAGATCGTTGCGATCGACGACATGACGGTCGCCGACTTTGCGAATTCGAAATTATCGTATCTCAGCGCGTCCAACATTCGGGCGGCTCGGACGATCCTCTTCCAGCGTCCGTACCTCTTTCGGGAGGTTTTTTCGCTTCACCTGTCCACAGGCAAGCCTATCAGGGTCAGGAAAGGTGAATACGCCCCGCCGGACCGTTCGTGTTCGCCGAGCCTGGACTGGATCGCCGACATTCCGATTTTGCGCATTCCGAGCTTCGATCGGGATGCTTTTGAGCAGGCCGCAATCGATACCGTCAATCGACTGCAAACGGAGGACGTCCTGATCATCGATCTGCGCGGAAACGGGGGCGGAAACACGCCGCAGCGGCTTCTTGAATGCCTCATGGACCGGCCCTATCGAACCTGGGCCGCGACAACTCCCAGGCATTCCGGACTGGGTGTTGCAAAAGGAACGCCCGAGCCGGCTCTGGCGTTGCCTTCCGAGGTCAACGAGCCTGCTCCAGACCACTTCAAGGGCCGCCTCGCCCTGCTCGCGGACCGCCAAACCGGTTCCGCGGCGGAAGACTTTCTCATGCCGTTCAAGGACAATGGCAGAGCAACGCTTGTCGGCGAAACGACGGTCGGTTCCAGCGGTCAGCCATTCTTTCAGAAGCTCGGTGACGGCATGCGAATTTGGGTTGGCGCAAAGCGCCAGACCTTCCCCGATGGATCGGAGTTTGAAGGCGTCGGAATTGCGCCCGACATTGCCTGTGAAATGACAGCGGACGATGCGAGGAACGGAAACGACGCTTTTCTGGCGAAGGCCATCGAGATTGCCCGCTGATCAAGGTCTTTGAAACAACTTTTCCCGCCAGATCAGCGAACGAGCGGGTTGCCGAACTTCGCCACGCAGTGCCAGACGCGTTTCAGCAGTTTCGGATCGGCCCTGCAAGCTTTCCGGGCCAGCCCGATCTGTCTGGGTGTCAGAGCGCCGTCTTCGAGAAGAGACACCGCAAGGTCCGCAACATTCTGTCCGCGATACCCTACGCACTCCGCAACAAAACTCGCGCCCATCCGAAAGCCGGAATGCCATTCGACGGGGCACCCAAGAGTGGTTGCCACGGTCTCGATTTCAGTTCCCCGGTAGCTCGGGTCGAGCACGATGGCTTCGACATCGTCGGCCAGGTTCAGCGGCTCATGAATATGGGCTTCTATGTAGCTGTCGAGTTCATCGACATTCGCTCTGTTGTTCTCTGCCAGGGAAATCAGGCCCATTCGGTCGGCCACACCAAAGTTGACCGGCTCGAAGTGACTGTCGGGGTAGCAGAAAGTCGAGCGAGGCAGGACATGGGCGCGCATTCGCAAGTGACAGGATCCAAAGCGCGGCGAACCGCCCGTTGCATGCCCCAGATAGTTCAGCGCACCGTATTTTGGCCGCAGCGATGGCTCAACAGCGTCGTAGGCCGTACCGAAGATACGGCTCTCCCAGCGCCACCGGTCTCCGCCAGGGTGGGCCGTCAAGCCGCCGTTGCTGTTTCCGGTCTCGAATTGCGATCGGTAAACGCCCTCGTGTGCGAGCGCTTCAATCATCCATTCATTCCGGTGCAACGCATCCGGGTGGAAGTTTATCGTAAGACGAACATTCTCCGGGACAGGCGGTCCGCTTGAACGACGGCGTACATAATCAATCGCTTTCTGGGTGCTTTGCCGGAGCATGTGGCTTTCGATCCGCTCGGATGAAATCGGTGAATGGAATGCGCGTCACATGGACGCCAACATTTCAAGAACGGTCATCCCACGCATGTCAACTTTGTCCGCATGGCAACCGCCGAACACCGTCGTGCTTTGAAACAACCCGGCCCAGGATCCGCACATGCACGGACGGCGAAGGATATACAAGCGGGCCTGGAAATCTATTCGGTTGGTCTTCGCCCACAAGACAGGTTCGGAGGCGATTTTGAAAACGCTCGAGCCATCATCTATGGACGTTTTTTCAACCTGCCCCAACTCGAGGACGAATTTGCGCATTGTCCGCTTTGAGCCCATATAGATCGAGATATTGCAGTTTAGCCCGACAATTCACCAGATCAGGGTTGCATCACATTCGGTGTGAGTACGGGTCATCGCTCCGCTACCTTGCAATGAAAGCTACCATGCAATATATATTACCAGGTGATTGAGAACGCGACACCCACCGACACCGCCCAAATCCAGCTCAAAAAAGGGGCGTTGCAGCTATGTGTGCTGGCCATGCTGTCCCGCAAGGAGAGCTACGCCTACGAGATTTCGAGCACACTCGCGGACGTGGTCGGAATAGGTGAGAGCACGATTTATCCGCTGATGCGCCGACTGCAGAAGGATGGCCTGGTGGTGTCACATCTTGTCGAAACCGGCAGCGGCCCATCCCGCAAATATTATCGGCTTACGGAGGCCGGACAACAGGAGTTTGAAAAACAGAAAAGCGGATGGAGGACCTTCATGACAGCCGTCAATGAGATTCTCGGAGACACCCTATGAACCGAGAAGAGTTTCTGGAAAAACTTCGTCGTGAATTGGAAGATTTGCCAGCGCGCGATGTTGATGAAATCATCGGGGACTACCGGTCCTACTTCGATGAGGCACTTGCAGCAGGCAGAGCCATTGAGGAAGTCGTTGCGGTTCACGGACCCCCTCGGCGATTGGCGCAGGAACTGCGCACCGAGATGGGTTTGCGCAGATGGGAAAAACATCCCACCCCCGCAAATCTCTGGAAGACTGCGCTTGCTTTGTGCGGTCTGGCCGCAGCCGACATCATGGTCCTGCTTCCCGCCTTGCTTGTACTCGGATCGATTGCCTTGATCCTGCTCTTTGTGTTTTCGCTATTCGGAGTGATAGGCATCGGTACGCTGCTCGACCTTGTATCATCCCGTTATGATCCGGCTGAGGGGTCGCCGGTCTATCTTCTGCTGCGCAGCTTGGGGCTTCTTGCTGCCAGTATCGGTGGCAGTGTTTTGCTGGTCTTCGCACTCCGCGGGGCAATTGCCCGGCTGGCGAGCTATGCGCGGCTTCACTATCGCCTGTTGCGGCCTGGGCCACCGGATGCCTTCCACCCGACGATGAAGGACCAAGTTCAAACGCCCGACATAGTGAAGAATGGCATCCCGTGAAAAACCGGTTTCTGTTGCTCGGACTGGTCCTCGCATTGATCGCCGGCTCCGTGCTGATCTATCTCATTCAGACTGGAGAACGTGGATTGGGTGGCTATGCGCGGCCTGCCCGACCAATCGACGTGACACGGCTCGGTGCTGCCGAGAGCAGAAACCTGGGCTGGAGGGAGGAAGGACTGGACGCAGTATTTGATTACGCTACCACGTTGAGCACCGATTCCTTCATGATCGTCACGAACGGTCAAATCGTGGGGTCGTTTGGCGATCTTTCGATCCCCTACAATGTCCACTCGATGCGAAAGGTGTTTCTCAGCGCCCTGGTCGGTCAGCAAGCCGGCAACGGTGTCAATCAAGTGCCTCTGGACGCGACACTGCTGCAGTTGGGTATTGACGATGCTCCGATACCCCTGTCCGAAATACAAAGGTCGGCAACAGTCAATCATCTCCTCAAAAGCACTTCCGGCATAAACCACCCGGCTGCCGCGGAGGCTGGATTGACCCTGGAGAAGACCCGCCGTCTGGGCGACGGCGAAAACCAGCCGGGAGCGATCTGGGCGTATAACAATTGGGATTACAACGCCCTTACGACAATTTTCGAAAAACGCACCGGCTTATCTGTGGCGAACGCGTTCCTGAAGGGAATCGCAGAACCGGCCGGTATGAGAGATTTCGAAGTCGATGATGTCTCCTATGTCAGCGATCCGGCGCGGTCGCAACACAGATCGGCAGCTTTCCGGATGTCAGCCCGCGATGTCGCTATTTTTGGGCAAATTTACCTGAATAGCGGCCGGCTAAAGAACAGGCAGATCCTGCCAGCATCATGGATCGAGCGTATTGTTACCGGATATACGGAAACCGGTAGAAACGATCTTAGGTGGGGGCATTCTGACCTTTGGTGGCTGCCCAATCCGAAAGAAGGCTTGCCCGAAGGCACCTTTTGGGGATGGGGGCTCGGCAATCAGGCGCTGTTTGTGATCCCGGCGTGGGACACCGTGATCGTGGTACAGTCAGACACAACGGAGTTTCTCAAACGCTTTTTTCCAATGATCACCGGAGGCGAGAAAACCGCAGAAGCGGCTCTGGAAGAGCTGATCCTTTCATGCATCGATCCAGACGTTCGAGAAAGCGAATATTGCGTAGAGCATCGTTTCACGACCCGTCGCGAGTTTGAGAAACTTATCGCCGCCATTCGAGACGCACGTCTCTAAGGGCTGATCACAGTGTCTCCGTGACCCACCAAAAAAACCACGAAATGAAGTTTTGGCTCAATGGCGACACGCAGCCACAACCTCAAGCGTCCGCGTGGTCGTCATTCGGCTAGCGGCTGATTGGAAATCCAGATATTCGCCCATGGGTTAAATCAGGTTTTTATGTTGATTTGGAAAAATCTAATGCCGTTTAGCCGTAACAGTCTTCTGTTCCGCCAACGGTATCACTTCATGGAAAATGGCGGAGAGGAAGGGATTCGAACCCTCGAGACGGTTGCCCGTCTACTCCCTTAGCAGGGGAGCGCCTTCGACCACTCGGCCACCTCTCCGGTCCGTTCCGTTTAGAGGCGGACGCCTTGGGAAGCAAGCCCTTTTTGGAGCGCCCGGCCGGTTTTCCACGCCGGGCAAGGCCGCGGTTTCCGGTGGGAATTTCCGGGGCCGGATCCCGGTCCGCGGCATTTGCCGGAGATTCAGGAGGACGCCTTCCAATCATCGTTCCCCAAGGGGCAGGAACCGGCCCCTGGCAGGTGACATTGACGGGAAAGGACTTTTCACAAGCCTATCACGTCGGGCGTGCACCACTTGGGCCGCTTTGCGTTCTTGCGATCCGGCGCTGGGGAAACCGGGCAAAAGGATGTTTTTTGGGAAAACCTGTCTCGCCGATGGAAGACATAATAAACGAATTGGTCGGAAAATACCGCGCGGCCGACAAGATATCACCGGCATTCCAGAGCGACGAAGAGGTGCTTATCAACCTTCGAAAGAAGCTTGACGAAATGCTCTTAAAAAAAAATCAAACTTTTTCGATGGAAATCTATACGCTCGTGATGATGCGGGCGTTCAGAATCCTGAAGGGAGCCCGTTGAGCGCATGGGATCGCAGACCTTCGTGATGGAAGACGCCAAAGCCTACGCCGAGCTGCCCGAGGGGGGAAATTTCCTGAAGGGATTTCTCCATTCCCTGCTCGACGGATATCGGGGAAAGACCGACTGGCGGGACTTCGACCCCGCAGAACGCGACGAGATCGTCCTGAACTGCCACAGGCTGATCGAGATATTGCGAGATGCGGAGGGCGAATAAGTGCACATCAAGCGCATCGACCCGGCAAATATGAAGGGCCTGGCTGGTGAACGCATCCAGGAGCTCGAGGCGTTTCTGAAACACACCTCCGGCCATCTCCAGCCGGACATGCCGCTGTTCGAGCGTGTCGTCTTCACCTCCTCCCGGGCGGACGGAGACCATATCCCGAAAATCGGATATGTCGGCAAAAGCAGCTATATCAAGGATGTGATGTCCGGGCAGTTCGGGCCGGATTTCGCTGCGGCGATCCGCAACCAGGACCCCAAGTTCGATGCCGCCGTGGCCGGCGGCTTCGCGCGGGCCGCGCAAGGCGTCCGCGTCTGCGAGCTGGTGGAGATGGAAGTCACGCCGCCGGGCGCCACAACCAGCATTCCCGTCAGCTATTACCGCCTGATCGACCGTCTCTGGCTGGGAGCGCCAAGCCCCGTGCTTGTCAATCTGACGCTTCCGTCTCCGGCTCAGTTTCACGAGTATCAATTCTGGCAAGATAAAGTACATCTTTGGCAGAATTGAACAGGAAGACGTCGTCCTGCCGCCGGTCGGGCGGCGGATTGCGCCATCGCGTGGCGTAAGGATAGGTGTGAAGCGCGCCGTAGACGTCCCCCAGGGCCTTGCCCACCCTGTCGGCCCGCGCGAGCCCGAGGCAGGCGACCACGCCTTTCCAGGTGACCAGCCCCAGATAGAGGTTCATGCGCGATATGAGGGCCAGCCGCTCCAGCGATTTCCGGGCGGAGGCGAAGCCGGGCACGTTCAGCGCATCGCCCGAATAGACCACCTTGCCCCGGATCCGGGTCATCGGCGGACAGACCCAGGTCTCGTCGACGGGATATTCGCTGCCGTAGATCCGGGCGAGCTGGGCCCGGTGATAGCTCAGGTAGTCCATGCCGCCGGTATCGAAAAGCTGGCTGCAATAGAAGGAAACCGGCGTGTCTCCGGCAAAGGCGACATGACAGAAGCCGTTATGCTTGTTGAAATCGAAGAAGCGGCCCTGGAAGAACGGGGTGACATGCTTGCCGGACTTTTCCAGAAGCGGCCCCACTTCCGAGAAATCATTGAGGATCTCGACCGAACATCCGAGCGCAAGGAGCCGCGAACGACAGGCAGCATAGGCATTTATCAATGTCGCAATATCTTCCGGCCCCAAGGATAGTCCCCTCGAATCTGTTTGTCTTTAGTAGGTATAATTGCGAGCGTTTAGAAATAACAAAGATAACATCACCGACCGCAGCCCTTCCGGAACCGGTTGTTTTACCGGCCTAGGGCATCCAGCATTGAAATGGATACAGGCAAGATGCTCCAACACTACAGGAACGAGCACCTTTCGAACGTTCAAGCGATACCGTTGAACGTCCGCTGATCCAAGGCCAGCGAACGGTTTCGGACCCCTCAGATCCGCAAATTGTTGAACTGCTAAACGCTGCCCCCGACGGATTGACAAGACATGGGAGAGGACAGGCACTGCAAAGCGGTGTCAACCCGTGGACCTGCCGAGTGGTTAAGAACGCGGCCAGGACTGGAAATTCGGCCCGCCGCAGCTGAGCAACCATAAATCCGACACAGTGTCGGCCTGAAATCCGGTTCAGGGTTTCGGGCTAAGACCTGTGTGATGCTCTCGTAAATGCGGGCAGGACGCGGGCCAACAGGGGCACATCGGTGGGGTATGCTGAACGCGCAGGTGTCAATCATCTGATTGCAGCCCGGTTCCCGTGGATCTGCGCAATCTGGATTCATCTCCTTGTGTTCGCCGTGCTCGCCAACCAGGCAGGGCTGGACCTGAATGCCCCTCCGGTCGATCCGATCTCCGTTGAAATTTTCGTGGAACCCGCAAGCCCGCCGCCCCAGGCACCGGCGCCGTCTCCATCCGGCGCCTTCGAGACGGACAATGCGCCCTTGTCCTCGCCGGAGAACGGCCAACTGGCCGCCCTGCCCCCGGGCACCGTTCAGCCGGAAACGACGGAGCTGCCGGAAAGCGGCTCACCACAGGATGCAACTCCTGAAAACGCGCCGTCCTGGGTGACGGCGACCGGCTACTACGCAAGCGATGTTCTGAGCGATCCGCGCTCGGCGGAAGCCCGGGAGGCACTGACCACGCTGACGGGAACCGACAGGGTCGAACAGCTCTGCGCGCTCGAAGCCATGGAACAGGTGCGCCACAGCAGGTCCGGATTCCGCCCGACACGGCTGGTGCCGCATGCGCTGCGCAATTCGTTTCAGAGGGAGAATGCCGTATTCGCGCCGGCAGGCGCGCTCCGAAGCAACCGGGTCTGGTATGAAATCGCCTACAAGTGTCGGCTCGATACCGGCCGCTCCAAGATCATCGGCTTCGAATACGCTCTCGGTGCGCCGATCGATCGTTCGCTCTGGGATGAACTCGGTCTCGCCCCGGTCTATTGACGCGGAAAGGAAACGGAAAAAGAAAAGATCCGGACGCGGCAGAAGAATTGCTGCCGCGTCAGATGAAGAAAACTGGTTCAGGTGCCGTGAGGCCGGCAGCCTTCGGTGCGATCAATGCATCGACAGCCATTCGCGCGCGGAGCGCTGAGCTTCGGCGATCTCGGCCGGGCTCATTTCGCCGGAGATTTCCTTGCGGTAGCGAGCCGCATCCTTGTTGCCCTTCAAAGCGGCAATGTTGAACCACTTGTGTGCGCTGATCAGATCCGTGCCGCCGTGACGTCCGCAGGCGCTGTCCAGACCCATCTGGAACAGGATATCCGCAGTGACCGGCTTTTCGCCCATGATGGCCATATCGGCCGAGTGCATTTCAAAACGAGCCATAACGCTCCCCTTTTCATCTCTGTAAGACGTCCCGGAGCATCCGACCGAAAACGGACAGGACTTTCCGGTTCCCTAAAGCGATCATCCTTCTGCTGCCCGTTTCGCGGACCTGACAGACTAATGATCTAGAAACGCAAGCTTTTCTGAAGCTTTCCCCGTCGTTTCCTGGGCTCTACTTGATCAGGAGCAGTTAAAAGGCCCGTTAAGAGACAGGTTTAACGGTAAGCGAACAAAATTTTAAATAAGTCTGAAATTTACGGAGCAGTAAGCATAGGGTTTCGAATTTCCCTTTAAAATCAATCCCATTCTTTGAAAAATCGAGGCGCTTCATCAAGGTTCTGTTCACCATGGATTCCATTCCACAGGAAAACTCCTTTGTCCGGCGGACCCGCTGCCCGCAGCCGTACGCCCCAGTTTTTTCCAAAAAAATGCCGCCCCGGTGACGTAGGGAGACGGGTTTTCAACCCAGGCGAGACTGACTACATTCCGTTTCCGTAAACGGAATGCGTTCCGCTTTGGGAGGAAAACATGCTGAAATCCTTTGTGACCACCGCCTGCGTCGCGGCGGGTCTTCTTGCCGCCACCGCGGCGGACTCTCTTGCCGCCGATGCCAGGGGCGACTGGGTGCGTCCGAACGGGGCGTCCAAGATCCGCATCAGTTCCTGCGGAAGCTCGCTCTGCGGCAAGCTGATCTGGCTGCGCGAGCCGCGTGACGACACGAAGAACCCGGATGCCGCCAAGCGCAGCCGGCCGCTGCTCGGTGTGGAGATCGTGCAGTCCATGAAACCGACCGGCAAGGACGGCCAGTGGAAGGGCAAGGTCTATAATGCCGAGGACGGCAAGACCTATACCGGCTTCATCGAACTGAACTCCGCCGACAAGCTGAAACTGGAGGGCTGTGTCATGGGCGGTCTGATCTGCAAGGGCGAGACCTGGACCCGGGTGCAATAATCCACCGAATTGTGCCGGATCGTTTCGATCCGGCCATCGCCCCGTCGCAATTGCCGGTCAAAAATCGTGGCGCGACCACTACCAGCAAGGCGGCGGGGTTTTTCGTGCAATTCCATTCATCGTCTTTTTCGCGTGCGCGCGGCGCCGCAAACCTGATCCGGACCGGTTTTATTTCCTCCAGCCTGCTGTTTGCAGGCGGTTCCGCCTTGGCGGCCCCGGACATCAACGGCACATGGCAGACACCGGAGGGCGCGGTGATCCGCATCGCCGATTGCGGCAAGGTCCCATGCGGCACGATCGTCCGTTTCACGCCGCCGAAGGGCTACACGATGGAGACCACGCCGGACGTCAACAACAAGGATGCCACCAAGCGGAACAGGAAAATCCTCGGTCTGAAGGTGCTCTGGCGGCTGAAACCGGAGAGCAACGCCTGGACCGGCCGGGTTTACGACCCGCGGCGCGGTTTCAGCGCGAATGCGACCGTACGCAAGGCGAACGCACAGGCCCTCGAGGTTCAGGGCTGTGTCCGCGTGGTGTTCAATGTCTGCGAAAAGGAAATCTGGAAGAAGGTGAAGAACTGACCGGATTCCGCAGGCTAGTCGCTCTTCACACCAGCATCTTCTTGTAGCCCAGATGGCTCTGGTCGTAGCCGAGCCGCTTGTAGAAGTGGTGCGAGCCCTCGCGCTCCCTGTTGGAGGTCAGCTGGACCATGCAGGCATCCGCTTCCCGGGCAAGGTCTTCCGCCTTCGCCATCATCAGCCGGCCGACGCCGGCGCCGCGCCGGTCGGCGCGCACATGCACGCTTTCCAGTTCGACGCGCGGGCGGCCCTTGAAGGCGATGCCTTTGAGAAAATGGATCTGAAACGTCCCGATCACCTCGCCTGCCCCGTCCAGGGCCACATAGATATCGGCTTCCGGCGCGGCACACAGGGCATCGAAGGCGGGGCGGTAGTCCTGCCAGTCGGCAAATTCCTTGTCCTTGCGGATACTGGTCGCGCCGGCATTGATGATGGCGACGATCTCGCGAAGATGCTCCGGCCGCGCTTTTTCGAGCCTGACGTCCATAGTTTCCCCCTTCCCTAGCGGCACAGTGGGGCGTCCGGCTGCAGTTCCACCACGCCCCACCAGGTCGTCCGCCAGCCTTTGCCCTTCCAGAGATGCGGCCAGGCGCCGGTCAGGTAGGTTCCCTGCAGCGGAGTTCCCGGCTCGCCGAAGGCGACGTCTTCGAACCGCGTCGCCACGGGTTTGCCGGGCTCCTTTTCACCGTCCTCCCAAATGAAGAAGCATTTTCCGCGCGGAGGTGTCCGCGCCGGAATGGCCTTGGTGACGATCCGCGCGTCCGGAAACAGGACCCTCAGGTTGCCGCCCGTATAACCGTCATCGGCGATCAGCGTCGCGTTTACAGCACCCAACTCCGCAAGCGGCGCCTTCAGATCTACATAGGGTTTCATGTGACGGCACTTGCCGCCGCACCAGAACGTGTCCGGCGCAGCCAACCCGGGGACGCGGGCAAGGAAAGCAACGGCCGCGACGGCGAGAACGATCGCCCCAAGCCATCGCCACTGGCGCTGAAATCCGAAACGCTCCAGATCGGCGAACATGTAGACCGGAAGCAGCAGGAGCAGCGGGTGCATGTGCCGCTCCTTCACATAGGTTGCTCCGGTCAGCACGATCAGCAGCGCCGTCAGGCCGATCATGATCAGCACCGTTCGCCCGCACAGCCGGGCGGCATCGTTCACCGCCGGCTTGGCCGCTTCCCTACGGCCCAGATAGCGCGGCCAGAAGAGCAGGAGCAGCAGCGGGAGCAGCGGCACGGAAAATCCAAGCAGTCCGAAGGCAAGTTTGCCGAGCCCCTCGCCTGCCCGGACAAAATGCGACGTCTGCGACGTAACCCCCATGGTGTCCGAAACGGAGGAGAGCAGCTTCAGCCCCTCGCTCAGGATCCACCAGGCATAGGGGCTGTAAACGAGTGCCGCAGCTAGCGGCACGAGCAGAAGTCCGGTCGGACGAAGTCCTGCCCGCCAATGCCGGTCGCTCAGGGCGGCCAGAAGCAGCGCCAGCACGAACAGCGGGTAGGAATGCTTGCCGAGCAACCCCGCGCCGGCGGTCAGGCCGAAAAGCAGGTAGAAGGAAAGACTGCGGGTCTCCAGCGCCTTCAGAAACAGGAAGGCGCTCGCCGCGCAGGCCGTGGTGAGCACCACCGTGTGGGTGACGCCTTCGTGCAGGTTCCAGCCGAACTGGTAATAGAGCGAATAGGAGAAGGCGCAGAGCGCCGCCAGGCGCGGATCGGCGATCGCCTTGCGCGCGATCAGGAACAGGAACAGCGCGGCAAGCGAGATCAGGCCGTATTTGACGAAGAGCGCTGCCTGGATCGTCGGCCCGAAGAGCTGCTGCGCCGACCAGAGCAGCCATTCGTAAAGCGGCGGCTGGCGCAGCATGTAACCCGGTTCCAGGGTCTGTACGAGCACGTTCTCGAACATGTCGTCGGTGCCGAGCACGGGCGTGTTGAGGGCGCGCAAGAGCAGATGGGCAAGCCCCCAAATCACAACGATGCCCCAGACCCCGAAAGGGGTGGCGTAGGCGGGCACTTTTGCAGGATTGGAATAACCGGCGGAAGTCATATGGCTCGAAGACTGCTGAAACGTCGCTCAGCCGTTTAGCGCATTTGAGGAAAGTTTCCTAGCGACTGGTGGCCTGGCTGCCTTTTCCTCGGCTCTTTCCGGGCAGCGGCTGGGCAACCTCACCGCTTTCCCATCTCACAAGGGCGAGAGGAAATCCGCAAAGTCATTCATCTCTCAGCATCCGGTTGATCTTGATATACGCATCATATACGTTTCATATATCCAAACCTAGAGGAGACATCCATGGGCATCGTCAAGATCGGCGAGGAACTGCACGAGGAAATCCGCCGCGCCAGCACGGTCATGTGCCGGTCGATCAATGCGCAGGCCGAGTTCTGGATGAAGATCGGCATGCTGGCCGAGGCCAACCCGACCCTGTCCTTCAACGACATCGTCAAGATGCAGCTGGAGGCGGCGCAGGCGCGTCCCGCAGACTCCGCGGCCGCCTGACATGGTCAAGACCCCGGACGAGCTGGCGCTCATGCGTGTCTCGGGCAAGTTGCTGGCGTCCGTCTTCGAAATGCTCGACGGCAAGGACCTCGCCGGCATGTCGACATTGCAGGTCAACGATCTGGTTGACAACTTCATCACCGGGGACCTTGCCGCCCGTCCGGCGAGCAAGGGACAATACGGCTTCGAATATGTCCTGAACTGTTCGATCAATCATGTCGTCTGCCACGGCGTGCCCGACCCGGGCGAAGTCATCCGCGACGGCGACATTATCAATCTAGACATCACGCTCGAAAAGAACGGCTTCATCGCGGATTCGAGCAAGACCTACGTAATCGGCAACGCCTCGCCGGCCGCGAGGCGGCTTGTGCGGGTTGCCCAGGGAGCGATGTGGAAAGGGATCAGGCAGGTGCGGCCCGGAGCCCATCTCGGCGACATCGGCTTTGCGATCGAACGTCACGCCAAGAAGAACGGCTACTCGGTGGTGCGGGAATATTGCGGACACGGCATCGGCCGCGCGATGCACGAGGACCCGCAGGTGCTGAACTACGGACGGCCGGGAACGGGGCTGAAGCTGCGCGAAGGCATGGTCTTCACCATCGAGCCGATGGTCAACCAGGGCACCCGCAAGGTCTCGACCGAAAGCGACGGATGGATGGTCGTGACCAACGACCGGAAGCTCTCCGCGCAGTTCGAGCATACGGTCGCGGTCACAGGGAACGGTGTGGAAGTCCTGACCCTGCGCCGCGACGAGGCGCCGATGCTGGGGCGCGGAGCCTGAAACCGCAAGACGATCAGGTACGGTAGGTCGCCAGCTTGTAGGCGGCGAAGGCGAAGAACACGCCCAGCCCCGCTTCGATCCAGCGGCGGCTGCGCCGGTAGAAATCGATGACCGGCTGGGTGGAAAAGGTCACCGCATAGGCCAGATGCCCGAGAATGGAGATAACGGTGCAGCAGACGACAAGCGTTGCCCCGATCCACAACGGCGCGTCCGCTCCCAGTCCGATACCGACAATCGCGATCCAGTGGAGCGCTGCTTTCGGGTTGGTCATCTGAATGGCGAAACCCTGAAGCAGCAGTTTGTTTCCCTTTGCAGACCGGACCGGGACATGCGTGCCCAGTCTGGCCGCCGAACGGAAGGCCCTGAAGGCCAGCCAGAGCAAATAGAGCGCACCGAAGATCTTCAGGACGGTGATTGCCTGTGCATAGGCGGTAATCAGCGCCGTCAAGCCGGAGACCGTGAGGACCGCCCACAGCCCCGAGCCCAATCCGACGCCCAGCGCAAGCTGCATTCCCGGCCGGCGGCCACGTTCCATCGACGTGCCGATGACGGCCAGTATGTTCGGCCCGATACTGACAAAACCGACGGAAAATATACCAAGCGCCAGAAAAAGGCTCGCAAGATCACCGGACATGACAGCTCCCTGAACCATTCAGGCAGGACCAGAGCATGTTCCGGTTGTTCAGTCCAGAAACGTCCGGGTTTCGGCGCCATCGAAATGCTTGATGCCGATCGCCTCGATGGTTCCGGAGGGTGCGAGCCTCAGGTTGACCGCAATCCGGTTCCTGACCTCGCGGCTCACGCCTTCCCAGTGAGTGGTCGAGCCGCAGGTCCTGCAGGTGTGGAACACGAGATCCTTGCCGCCATGCGAATAGCCAAGCGTGGCACCGGGCGCCGCGGTCACGGTAATGTCGTCCGCATCGCCATGCCCCCAGACCGCGCCGAGACTGCGGCAGATCGAGCAATTGCACGCGACCGCATAGCGGGGCGGCACCCTCATTTCAAAAGAGACGGCGCCGCAGTGGCAGGTTCCGGTGATCGGCAGAGGAACGTTTCGAGGTGTTGTCTCTGCCGTCATCCTGTCTACTCCAGACCGATTTTCTGTTTCAGAAGGTCGTTCACGGCCTGCGGGTTGGCCTTGCCCTGGGATTGTTTCATCACCTGGCCGACGAACCAGCCGAGCAGGCCCGGCTTCGCCTTCGCCTGCTCCACCTTGTCCGGGTTGGCGGCGATGATCTCGTCGACGATGGCCTCGATGGCACCGAGATCCGTGACCTGTTTCATGCCGCGGTCCTCGACGATCTTCGCCGGATCGCCGCCTTCGGTCCAGACGATCTCGAAGAGATCCTTGGCGATCTTGCCGGAGATGACGCCTTCCTTGATGAGGTCGACGATGCCGCCGAGCTGGGCGGCCGAGACCGGGCTGTCGGACAGGTCCTTGCCTTCCTTGTTGAGGCGGCCGAACAGCTCGTTGATCACCCAGTTGGCGGCCAGCTTGGCATCGCGTCCCCTGGCGACCTCCTCGAAGAAGTCGGCGGACGCCTTTTCGACGACCAGGATGTCGGCGTCATAGACGGACAGGCCATAGTCGTTGACGAAGCGGTTCTTCTTGTCATCCGGCAGTTCCGGCAGATGCCCGGACAAATCGTCGACATAGGCCTGGCTGAATTCCAGCGGCAGCAGGTCCGGATCGGGGAAATAGCGGTAGTCGTGCGCCTCCTCCTTGGAGCGCATGGACCGGGTCTCGCCCTTGACCGCGTCGAACAGGCGGGTTTCCTGGTCGACGGTGCCGCCGTCCTCCAGAATCGCGACCTGGCGGCGGGCTTCGTATTCGATGGCCTGGCCGACGAACCGGATCGAGTTGACGTTCTTGATCTCGCAGCGGGTGCCGAACTCACCACCCGGACGGCGCACGGAGACGTTGACGTCGGCGCGCATGGAGCCCTGGTCCATGTTGCCGTCGCAGGTGCCGAGATAGCGCAGGATGGTGCGCAGCTTGGTCAGATAGGCCTTGGCTTCATCGGACGAGCGCAGGTCCGGCTTGGAGACGATTTCCATCAGCGCCACGCCGGAGCGGTTCAGGTCCACGAAGGACATGGTCGGATGCTGGTCGTGCAGCGACTTGCCGGCGTCCTGTTCCAGGTGCAGGCGTTCCACGCCGATCTCGACCTGTTCGTCCGGCATGTCGAGCAGGATCTTGCCCTCGCCGACGATCGGCTGCTTGAACTGGGAGATCTGGTAGCCCTGCGGCAGGTCCGGGTAGAAGTAGTTCTTCCGGTCGAAAACGGACTTCAGGTTGATCTGCGCCTTCAGCCCGAGGCCCGTGCGGATGGCCTGGCGGACGCATTCCTCGTTGATCACCGGCAGCATGCCCGGCATGGCCGCGTCGACGAGGCTGACATTATCGTTGGGATCCTTGCCGAATTCGGTCGAGGCACCGGAAAAGAGCTTGGCTTCGGACGTCACCTGGGCATGGACTTCCATGCCGATCACGATTTCCCAATCGCCGGTCGCGCCCTTGATGAATTTCTTCGGATCGGGTGTGCGTACGTCGACAATCGTCATTTTCGTCAAGAATCCTGTTCGTTTCGATTGCGCGCCTTTTGAGCGCCGCGAGGAATGGCGGCGGCGCGAATAATGGCCGCTTGTTGACCTAGTCGGGAATTGTCCCGGCTGCAAGGATTTCCTTGCCCAAACCGGCAGGGAATTTCAATCGCCCTCAGACATCCCGTCCCGGGGCGCAGGATGCTGGGCCCGGCCCGTGCGCATGATGAAGCCGATCAGAACGGCAACGGCCTGGTAGAGCTCGATCGGGATTTCCTGGTCGATCTCGATCTGCGACAGGGCCTCGGCCATCATCGGGTTTTCCTCGATGGGTACGCCGGCTTCGCGCGCAAGCCTCTCGATCTGTTCGGCGACCGTTCCGCTCCCCTTGGCGGTAACCATCGGTGCGCCTTCGTTCTCATATTGAAGGGCGACGGCGATCTTCTTGTCCGGGTTGGTCTTCTCGGCCACGGGCTCTTCCCTCGTCCTCACGATTGCCGGTCGATCAGCGCGCCGTATCTGGCGGCGGTTCTGGGCGGCAGGCCGCGGATCAGCCTGAGCTCCTGCAAATTCAAGCCCGCATCGGCGAAAGCCGCCTCCATGGTCTCGCGGACGGTATTCAGGCTGTCAAAGGTCTCCTTGCGGTCGACCCACAGGCTGGCATAGGTGCCGCCGCCGCGCAGGCTGATCGCGGCTTCCAGCGGACCGGTCGCCGTCAGGTCCATGGCAAAGCGCAGACGCCAGGAAGGTTCCCGTTCCTCCTCGCCGTCCGAGCCACCGCCGTCCCGGCCGATCTGCATCTGCATCACGGCGGTTTCCTGGCCAAGGGCCAGGGGAAGCTCGAGCACGAGGTCCATGGGCCGCGACGTCGCGTGACGATGATCGTCCCCGCCCAGCCCGGAATTGACGAGCTGGGTGAGACGCATGCGCGCCAGCGCCGAATGGGTTTCCTGAAGCAGCGCCTGCAGGTTCTGCGGGGCGTTTCCCGCCCAGAAGCCGCTGGCGGTCTGTTGCGGCTGCCCTTGCGGAGCACCATGCCGGGAAGGTACCGCCGGCTGGCCAGCGGGGCGGGCGATCTGGTCTTCGGCGCCCAGTTGCTGCAGCAGGGATTTCAGGGACAGGAGCGCGGATTTCAGATCCGGCAACACCTGCTGCCCGCCGGGTTGCGGCAGCGCCTGGGCCTCGCGAAACTGGCCGGAAAGGCGGACCGCCTGCTGCAGGTCCTTGGCCGTCGCCGAAGCCAGATTCAGCCGCAGTCCCAGGATCTGCTGCATGGCTTTGACGACCGGGTCGGGCAGCAACGCCTTCCCGGCCGTCTGTGCGGCCATCAGAGAGCCCATTTGCGCAAACAAGCCTCCGAGGCCCGCCTGCTGTTCGGCAAGCGGTGGACGCAACAGTTCGGCAGCCTGCTGCACCGGGGCCGGTGTGCCGGAAACCGCACTGCCGACTGCCGCAGCCGGCGACAGCGGACCGCGCGCGGCCGGATAGGGCTGCGCGGGAACGGCGCGGGACACCGGCCCTTCAGGGATGCCTGTCCGCAGAGCGGTTCCCGCAACACTTCCCGGATTTGTTCCCGTTTGTGCGCCGGAGACGGATGCGGCGGTCACCGTCTCTGTCGAAACCTGTCCGGAGAGCGTGCCCTGCCGTGCCGGGTTCAAAGGGGCAGCAACGTTGCCCGGCCCCGCTTGTGCCGGCTGGCCGGCTTGCGCTGCCGGGGCGGACGACACCGACGGGGAAGACACTCCAGGGACCGAGGGCCGTCCGGCCGGATCCGCAGGCACAGACGGCTGTTGCCCGGAAGCAAGCGGTGCGGCCGCGGCGGTGCCAGGTGGAGTTGGCGCAGCGGAAGCCGGCCCGGGAAGAGGCGGTTGAGCCGCCGGGACCTGAGGAGCACCGGCTTGTGGCGTCCCCGGGCTTTGCGGTCCGCCGGAAAACGGCCCGCTTTGTACCGGCCCAGGTGTCTGCTGTGGCGGCCCGCCTGAAACAGGCGGCGCTCCGCCTGCTGACGCCGGCTGCCCGAAGGTTCCCGCAGGTTGCGCGGGTGTTCCACCGGAAGATACTCCAGCAGGCTGCAAGGCGGATTGGCCCGGAGTTCCGGCTCCTCCCGTTTGCGGCGCCCCCTGTGGTGGAGCGGGCGCTCCGACGCTTGCCGGGAGCGCGCTGCCGATCCCTGCCCCGCCTGATGCTGGAGCCTGTCCTTGAGCGGCCGGACTGGCTGGTCCCTGCCCCGCCGGTGCTGCGGACGCCGGATTGACCGGGCCGGGAGTTGGTTGCGCGCCAGAAGTCTGCCCCGGGAGCGAAGCAGCGCCCCCTGGCGACAGCGATGTGGAAGCTGGAGGTGTCGAGCCTGCAGAACTGCCCGGCGGCGGCGCCCCCGCCGCCTGCGCGCCCGAGGGAGCTGCGGCTCCCCCCTGCGTCTGTGCGGCCGCTCCGGTGCCACTACCGTTTCCACCGGCCTGAGGCGTTCCGGACAGGGTCTGGACCAGATGCGCAAGAGCCGGATCGGTGCGCGGCAGTGTGCCGTTGGCAGCAGGCTGCGGTTGCCCTGCCGGAGGCTGAGCGCTGGTCAGGGATTGAGGGGTTTGCTGGGCCGGCGCGGATTGTCCCGACGTGGTGATCTGGATGGCGGGCTGCTGCTTGCTGCCGGAAACGGTCACCGTGACTTCGGCTCCGGGAGGCAGCGGCGCGGAGACGCGCAGATCGATCGTCGCGTCCGACGTCGCAAGCCGGATCACGCCCCCCGGCAGGTTCGCCTCGACCTTCGCCTTCAGCTCCGTTCCCGGCTCGAGCCCCTGCAGGGCAGCGTTTCCACCGCTCCCCTGGGCAATCGGCAGCGCGGTCACCGTTTCAACCATCACGCCATCTCCGGGTGTTGAGGCCGCGGCCTCTTCTTGGGTTTGCGACCTGGCGCAGTCAGAGAATCACAAGGGGCAAGTATGGCCGGTTCGCGAAAGCTTGCCCAGACTTGACCCTGATCAAGGCGAAGCGCCAACGATCAGGCATTCTATCCTTATCAGTCGGTAAACGGCTCTACGTGTCGGCACGAAGTGCACAAAAGGATTGAGCGGGTCTGCCGCGATATCCGTCCGGCAGAAGGAGGAACAACGTGAACTGGATGGACCGTCTCAACGAACGCGCCGAATTGATGGGGAGAATGCTCGAAACCATCGATGCGATGAAACATGTACCGGTCGGAGTGCAAGCCGACCTGGCCATACGTTCCGCTGCCTACCGCTGCATTCACTGCACGGAGACGGAAACCTGCCGGAGATGGCTCGACAGCCATCCGGACGGTGCCGACAGAGCCTTGCCGGAGTGTCCGAACGCTCCCCTGTTCAACAGCTGGCTCGACGGCTGATCCCGGAAAGACCGAACCCGGCCCCTGAGTGCGAACTCATTTCCAGCGCCTGCTGAGCCAATAGGCCAAGCCGCCTGCCAGCAGGCCGCCGACGAACCGGAACGGAAACATCGCCAGCGCCCCCGCGTCCTGGGAAACCGGCATCGGTATCTGCAGCATGCCGACGGCGGCTTCCAGCATCAGGGAGAGAGCTGCCGCCGCGAAGCCTGCGATCCAGAGCTTCTGCGGATGATCTGCCCGCCAGCCGAGATACCCCCCGATCAGAAGTGCGAACGGATTGAGCAGGCCGGACAGTGCGAACAGATGGAACCAAGTTTGGGAGAACGTCGTCATGGGCTTCTCTTACAGATCGCGATCAGAAAAAGCGAGGGGCTTTCGTGCGGCCATTTTAATAGGACCCGACCCTTGACCCGTTACAAATTGTTACACATTTGTTTCATGGAATTTGTAGACCAAAAGGTCAAAACACTTTAATTTTCCTGCAAAATCCTTGGAAATTGATGCTTGAATTCAGCAACATGAACGGGTATTCACCTAAGTATTAGACGTTTTCTTTTTGAGGACTTTGTGCTAGCCTTGATTTAGGAAGCAATTAATACAATCTGCTTTTTCACCCTCCGTTTATCTATTAGATAAGAATTAAAACGCATGTCTTTACTCACATCCATCGAAGCCGATGATCCAACCGTTGACGCCCTTGGCAAGACCGATCGCCGGCTTGCCATTCTATGCGGCTGTTGCGGGCGCTTTCGCTATATGAATTCCGCCAGATTTGCCGGCGACAAGAAAGTGTCGGCCCTGAGCGAAACCCTGACCTGTGGCACTTGCGGCTCCCGCGACGTCAAGGCCGTCGCCGTCTCCCGCAATCCCAGCAACGGCTACTGGCCGGCGGAGCGCAGTTGACCTTTGTTCGGCGCCAGGCGTCGTAATCGGGCCGCCCGCAGAGCCGGTGAAGGCAAAACTGCAACAGGCGGCTCCAAAACTTCCCGAATTCCTTCGATCTGCCCCTCCCCGCATTGCCTTGTCCTGAGCGCGCGTGCTAAGAACACGCCATTCTATTGAGAGGCTTTATGCGCGGATTACGCGAGACCCGGTGAACCCCGGCTGAAAACAGCCGGGCGATGCAAATCAGCACTGCATGCGACTTGCTGCAGTGGCTGCGGATCTGCATTCGAAATCGGACTTCTCAAATTCAATGGACATTTCCAAAGCCGAACAGCGGGTGCTGCACCTGCTGGCTCAAGGCGGCTATATCCTCGTGGAAAAGGACGAGGACGGCCGCATCGTCAAACATGAAACCGTCACCCGGGACGGCTGGTACTGGGGCGGCTGCTCGCCGCAGCTCTTCCACAAGCTCAAATACAAGCGGCTCATCTCATCCAGGAACAGCGGCCCTTACCGGATCACTCAACTGGGTCTGAAACGGGTCCGCGCCCAGCTCGACAACAGGTGATTTTACCCTTCTCGGGGATGCGGCAACAGCCGCATCCCGGTTCA
>Ga0207774_100059_pt1 | contig 113278 bp, 102 predicted proteins | sample TtaePargueraPR_13_FD_187754 | JGI IMG/M metagenome (GOLD analysis project Ga0207774, IMG submission 187754) | Aerobic enrichment media microbial communities from Bioluminiscent Bay, La Parguera, Puerto Rico - Tt and M2 (2) (SPAdes) | ecosystem: Environmental > Aquatic > Marine > Unclassified ... | reverse complement strand
ACATTGTCAGAATGGGTGGTCCGTTGGGATGCAGCGGCGCGTCGTGTCATTGTGGTTTCCGAGGCTGGCGGCTGAGCGTGTCCTGCGCGCCCATCCCGTCGATGCGCCCTTCGCGCTCTCCCTGTTCGACCGCAATTCGGAACGCATCCACGATCTCTGCCCGCGCGCGGAAGGGTTCGGCCTGTCGCGCGGCATGACGCTGGTCCATGCCCGCAGCTTCTGCCCCGACCTCCTGACCCGGCCCGCCGATCCGCAGGCCGACCAGCGCTTCCTGCGGCTTTTGGCCAGATGGGCGACGCGCTATTGCCCCTGGGTGGGGCTCGACGGCCGGGACGGGCTGTTTCTCGACATCACCGGCTCGGCCCATCTGATGGGCGGCGAGGAACCGCTTCTCGACGACATGCGCGCGCGCCTCGCCCGCGCGGGGCTCTCCGCCCGGCTCGGCCTCGCCGGCACGCCGGGCACCGCCTGGGCGCTTGCCCGGTTCCGCGAAGGCATCGCCCCGCCCGGGGAAAACCTGTCGATGATCGGCCCGCTGCCGCTGGCCGCCCTGCGCCTTGCCGACCAGACCTGTACCAGCCTGGAGCGGCTCGGCATCGCGACGGTCTCCGACCTTTACAATCTTCCCCGGGCAACCGTCGCCCGGCGCTACGACCCGGAGGTGCTCAACCGTCTCGACCAGGCGCTCGGCACCGTCGGCGAGCAGATCTCGCCCTTAAAGGACGAGCCGAGCTTCGCCGTCCGCCTCACCCTGCCCGAGCCGATCGGCCTCGTCGACGACGTGATGGCGGGCGCCAGGCGGCTGACCAACCATCTGTGCGGCGAGCTGGACAGGGCGCAGAAGGGCGCGCGCATGCTGAAGTTGACCTGCCGCCGGGTGGACCAGGAGAGCCAGGCGGTCGAATTGCGCCTCGCCCGGCCGATGCGCGATCCGGCCCGCATCCTGGCCTTGTTCGAGCGCGGGGTCGGCTCGGTGGACGCGGGCTACGGCATCGACATGCTCCGCCTGGAAGCGGTCGAAATCGAGGATCTCGCCATGCGCCAGCTCGACCGCGCCCAGGCAAGGGAGAAGGACAGTCTCGACGACCTGATCACCCAGCTCGGCAACCGGGTCGGCCTGGAGAACATCCAGCGCTTCCAGCCGGTCGACAGCCATATTCCGGAACGCAGCTTCCGGCTCGTGCCCGCCGCCTACAGCCAGCCCGCGCGGGCCTGGCCCAGCCGGCGCCCCCGGCCGCTCCGGCTGTTTCCACCCGAGCCGGTCACCGTCTCCGGGTCAGGAGCCGGGTGCGAACCGCCCGCCCGCTTCCGCTGGCGCGGCCGCTTCCTGACCACCGCCGACGCGGAGGGGCCGGAGCGGATTGCCCCGGCCTGGTGGGAAAACGACGACGGCTGGAGCGAAGGCCTGCGCGACTATTGGCGCATCGGCACCCGCCAGGGCCAGCGCCTCTGGCTGTTCCACACGCCGCAGTCCCAGACTCAGATACAAACACAGGCCCAGGCCCCGCAGAATTCGGGCTGGTTCGTGCAGGGGGAGTTCGGCTGATGCGATGTGCGACAGTTGCGAACCTGCTCCAGGTGCCATCCCCGCGAAAGCGGGGACCCAGGAGACTTCATCGGCCGTTAGCGGGCTCGACCGCACCGGCCCGGGAGTCCCGGGTCCCGGGTCTGCGCTTGCGCTCCACCCGGGATGACACAGGGGGAAACGGTACCGCGGCCTCTCGGCAGTTCTCAGTGTCTCCCCTCGGCACTCACTCTCCCTCTCAAGGGGCAGAGCACTCGCATTTGGCAAAGCATGACTCCCTCTCCCATTGGGAGAGGGTTGGGGTGAGGAGCTCAAACGCAGGGAAAAGACTGAGAGTCACAACCCCTCACCCGGAGCTGCGCTCCGACCTCTCCCAATGGGAGAGGTTACAGAGAGCCAATCACCAAACTAATGCGAGTATCCTGCCCCTCACCGGCGGAGACCCCGCATGACCGCGCTGCCCTCTCCCGATGCGGTCTTTCCCGAGCTGCCGCGCTACGCGGAGCTGGCCGTCACGTCGAATTTCTCCTTCCTGCGCGGCGCCTCGCATCCGGAGGAGCTGGTGACGCGGGCCGCGATGCTCGGGCTCGACGCGATCGCGATCACCGACCGCAATTCGCTGGCAGGGGTCGTCAGAGCCTATTCGGCACTGAAGGAAATCAAGCGGGCGGTGCGGGAGGGCGTTGCCGTGCGCTCCCGCACCCAGACCGATCCGTCCTCCCGGCAGACATTCAACGCCGTCCCGCCCCTTGCCGCGCCGCAGACCGTGAAGCTGCCGCGGCTGATCGTCGGGGCGCGGCTCTGCCTGCGCGACAGCCCGGTGGACTGGATCGCACTGCCCACCGACCGGGCGGCCTACGAGCGGCTCAGCCGGTTGCTTACCCTTGGCAAACGGCGTGCGGAAAAGGGCGACTGCCATCTCGATTTCGCCGATCTTCTTGCCGCCTCGGCCGGGCTCATCCTGATCGCCCTGCCGCAGGTGGCCGATCCCGTGGAAGGTATTTGTGAGACGGCTAAGGATCATGTCCGCCGCCTGCGCCAGGAGGTGCCGGGCCATGTCTTCCTGGGAGCCGCGCCGCGCTATGACGGCTCGGACCAGGCCTGGTTCCTCACCTGCGCCCGCGCCGCCCACAGCCTCGCAACCCCGATGGTCGCCGTCGGCGACGTCCTGATGCACCAGGCGAGCCGGCGGCGGCTTGCCGACGTGCTGACCTGCCTGCGCGAGGGCTGCACGATCGATCAGATCGGCACACGGGCGCTGCCCAACGGCGAGCGGCGGCTGAAGGCGCCGGAGGACATGGCCCGGCTCTACCGCAACCATCCGGCAGCGCTCCGGCGCACGCTCGAAATCGCCACGCGCTGCAGCTTCGATCTTTCCGAGCTTTCCTACGAATATCCGGACGAGATCTCGGAAAGCGAAAGCCCGCAGGACCGGCTGGAGCGGCTGACGGCGGAAGGCCTGAAGCGGCGTTATCCGGACAGGATACCGGAAAGCGCGCGGGCGATGGCGGAAAAGGAGCTCGCCCTGATCCGCAAGCTCGAGTTTCCGGCCTATTTCCTGACCGTGCACGACATCATCCAGTTCGCCCGCAGCCAGGGCATCCTGTGCCAGGGGCGCGGCTCGGCGGCCAATTCGATCATCTGCTACGCGCTCGGCATCACCGATGTCGGCCCGGAGACGATCACCATGGTGTCGGAACGCTTCATCTCCGAGCACCGGGGCGAGCCGCCGGATATCGACGTCGATTTCGAGCACGAACGCCGGGAGGAGGTGATCCAGTATGTCTACGAGCGCTATGGCCGCCACCGGGCCGGGCTCTGCGCCACCGTCATCCATTTCCGCTCGCGCGCGGCGATCCGCGAGGTCGGCAAGGTGATGGGGCTTTCGGCGGATGTCACCGCCGCGCTGACCGGCCAGATCTGGGGCAGCTCCGGCAAGGGGCCGGAGGACGCGCGGGTGAAGGAGGTCGGGCTCGACCTCGCCAACCCGCGGGTGATCCAGACCATCGAGCTGATCCGCGAGATCATCGGCTTTCCGCGGCATCTGAGCCAGCATGTCGGCGGCTTCGTGATCACGCAGGGGCGGCTCGACGCGCTCTGCCCGATCGAGAACGCGGCGATGGAAAACCGCACGGTGATCGAGTGGGACAAGGACGACATCGACGCGCTCGGCATCCTGAAGGTCGATATCCTCAGCCTCGGCATGCTGACCTGCATCCGCAAGTGCTTCGACCTCCTCAAGCACCATCACGACCGGGACTACACGCTCGCCACCGTTCCCCAGCACGACACGCCGACCTATGACATGCTGTGCAAGGCGGATGCGATCGGCGTCTTCCAGGTGGAAAGCCGCGCGCAGATGAACTTCCTGCCGCGCATGCAGCCGCGCCAATTCTACGACCTTGTCATCGAGGTGGCGATCGTCCGCCCCGGGCCGATCCAGGGCGGCATGGTGCACCCTTACATCAACCGCCGCCAGGGCCGGGAGAAGGTCACCTTTCCCAAGAAGGAGCTGGAAGACGTGCTCGGCAAGACGCTCGGTGTGCCGCTCTTCCAGGAACAGGCGATGCAGATCGCCGTGGTCGCCGCCGGCTTCACCCCGTCGGAGGCCGACCGGCTGCGCCGCTCGATGGCGACCTTCCGGCGCATGGGCACGATCCACCAGCTGCGCGACACGTTCATCAGCGGCATGGTGGAGCGCGGCTACGAGCTGGACTTCGCGCAGAACTGCTTCAGCCAGATCGAGGGCTTCGGCGATTACGGCTTTCCGGAAAGCCACGCGGCGGCCTTCGCCATGCTCGCCTATGTCTCGGCCTATCTGAAATGCCACTTCCCGGCCGAGTTCGCCTGCGCGCTTCTGAACGCCCAGCCCATGGGCTTCTACGCCCCGGCGCAGATCGTGCGCGACGCACGCGAGCACCAGGTGGAGGTCCGGCCGATCTGCGTCAACACCAGCTCCTGGGACAACACGCTGGAGCGGCGCAGCGACGGGGCGCTCGCCCTGAGGCTCGGCTTCCGCCAGATCAAGGGCATGCGCGAGGAGGATGCCGACTGGATCGTGGCCGCGCGCGGCAACGGCTATCCGGACCCGGAAACCCTGTGGCTCCGGACCGGCGTGCCGCCCGCCGTGCTGGAGCGGCTGGCGGAGGCCGACGCCTTCGCCGGGTTGGGCCTCAGCCGGCGCGCCGCGCTCTGGCAGGTGAAGACCATCCGCTCACCCAAGCCGCTGCCGCTCTTCAACGACCCGATCGACGGCGAAGCGATCTTCGAGCCGGCGGTCCACCTGCCGGCGATGCATCTCGGCCAGGAGGTGGTGGAGGATTATCTGGCGACCCGGCTCACCCTGCGCGCCCACCCGATGGAGCTCTTGCGCCCGCACATGCCGGGCCTCACCCCGCACGACCGGCTACCGGCGCACCCGGCAACCCGCGTCACCGTCTGCGGCCTGGTCATCACCCGCCAGCGCCCGGGCACGGCCTCCGGCGTCATCTTCCTGACGCTGGAAGACGAGACCGGCGTTTCCAACGTGGTCGTCTGGCCGAAAATGTACGAAAAACACCGCACTGCCGTCCTCGGCGGGCGCCTGCTGAAGGTGCGCGGCCGGCTGGAGCGCGAGGGCATCGTCGTGCATCTCATCGCCGAACACATCGAGGACTGCTCCCGCACCCTCACCCTCCTCGGCCACCCCAACGACACCGCCCTCGGCCAAACGACACCGAAGACCGACGATGTGCCCGGGCACATGAAGACCGCATCAGCCATCCGCGCGCGGCATCCGCGGGAGCAGGCGAAGAAGCTGTTTCCGAGCAGGGATTTTCATTGAGAGGGAAATTATGCGACCAATAAAAGACTCTCCACATGAATATTTTCAATATCGACCAGTGGGCAAATGGACACACGAACACCGGACCAACGTCGGCGCATTATGCAATCGGTGCGGACCAAAAACACCGGACCGGAAATGGAAGTGCGCCGAATGCTTCACCGTCAGGGATACCGCTACCGCCTACACAGCAAGAACTTACCGGGACGCCCCGACATCGTTTTTACCTCCAAACGCAAGGCGATCTTTGTACATGGTTGTTTCTGGCATGGTCACGGCTGCCAAAAAGGCAAACTACCCAAATCTAAACTCGATTACTGGAAACCCAAAATCGATGGAAACAAAGCGCGCGATGCCAAGAACGTGGCGGAACTTGAAGCCAAAGGATGGAAAGTTCTCATTATTTGGCAGTGCGAACTCACTGACAGCCAATCGCTTTGCCTCAAACTAAAAGATTTTATGGAGAGCTGAGAAATGCGATCGACACCAACTAAAGTGCCTGCTAAATTTGAGAATCAAGATGAAACAAGGACAGGCAGCATGAGACCAATCGGCATCGACCTATTTGCAGGAGCAGGAGGATTGAGCCTCGGTTTCGAACAAGCAGGTTTCGATGTAAAAGCAGCAGTCGAGATCGATCCAGTGCATTGCGCCGTCCACGAATATAACTTTCCCGAGACAACGATCATTCCCGATTCAGTTGAAAAACTTACGGGTGAAATGATCCGGAAACTGGCAGGCCTGGAAGGCAAATCCATCGATTGCGTATTCGGAGGAGCACCCTGTCAGGGCTTCTCGCTCATCGGTCACAGAGCGCTAGAAGACCCTAGAAACAAACTGGTCGGTCACTTTGTGAGATTAGTACACGAATTAGATTCGACCTGCTTTGTCTTTGAAAATGTAAAAGGCCTGACGGTAGGCAAGCACAAAGCATTTTTGGATGAACTGGTACAAGCATTCGATGAAGCCGGTTACGATTGTCGTTTGAAATGGAAGGTTCTCAATGCAGGGCACTTCGGAACTCCCCAATCGAGAGAACGCTTTATCTTGTTAGGCGCAAAAAAAGGGAGCACTCTCCCAGACTACCCACAACCTATAACCAATATATTCGGCCGACCGAAATTCGATCCAACTCTGGAATATGGCCCGTCATGCTTGGAAGCAATCGGAGATCTCCCGGATGCAGACGACTTCGAATCTCTAACGGGGTGCGATGCAGTTAAAACGTCCCGCTTCACAGAACCGTCAGAGTACGCAGCCGAGCTCCGCGGCTTGGCAAACCATGCCTGGCATTTCGGATATCCGCGAGAATGGGATCCGAGTTTACTCACATCGAGTGCGCGCACCGAACATACGGAGATCTCCCGCCGTCGATTTCGCGATACTTTAGAAGGCAAAGTAGAACCGATCAGCCGTTTTTTTAAGCTGCCAAGCAATGGTGTATCGAACACTTTACGCGCTGGCACCGACGGAGCGAGAGGAGCGTTCACAAGCCCCCGTCCTATTCATTATCGCTATCCTAGGTGCATTACTGTCAGAGAAATGGCACGACTACACGGCTTCCCCGATTGGTTTAGACTTCACGCAACAAAGTGGCACGGGGCAAGACAGATCGGCAACGCCGTACCTCCACCTATGGCGCGAGCTATTGCCGAGAAAGTAATTCAGGCTCTCGGAATCGAGCAGACCACTCCAGAGACAACATTGGAATTAGGCCCCTCTCGGCTTCTAACCCTTGACCTGTCGGAGGCTTCCGCCCACTACGGCATTAAGCCGCCGCCAAGCAGACGAGATCGTAAGAGTGGTGCAAGAAAACGGAAACAAGAGGAAATTGAAGCAGAATTCAATGCTTTGAGAACAGCCCATGGCTAAGCCCGCTAAGATAAAGTACGAAACAATTATCTCGGAAATTTTCTTTCGCCATTACAAGGGCAATGGTGATGATTTTGTTTTTGAACGCAACGAAATCGAAGAAGCCGCGGTGAAAGCCGGTGTCGATAGGCCAAAAAACCTCGGAGACGTAGTTTACACCTATCGCCACAGGCGTTCGTTGCCAAAACCTATCTTAGACACCCAACCAGAAGGACTACATTGGCTCATTCTTGGAGCTGGGGACGCGAAATATAGATTTCGTCTTAGTAAATTAGCATATATTGAACCGACCAAAGGATTATTAATTCGGAAGATACCTGACGCAACGCCAGAAATTATCCGCAAATATGCGCTGAGTGACGAACAAGCATTGTTGGCTAAAATAAGGTATAATCGGCTTATAGATACATTCCTTGGGATTACTGCCTTTTCTCTTCAGAACCATCTTCGAACAAAGATAGATAATTACGGTCAAATAGAAATTGATGAGCTATACGTTGGCGTCGATACACGCGGAGCACAGTTTGTAGCACCTGTACAAGCAAAAGGTGGAACTGATCGACTGGGTGTCATCCAGACAATTCAGGATATTGTCTATTGCCAAAGCAAGGAAACTTATTCTGGTTGTATCGTGCGACCGGTATCCGCTCAGTTTATGAGCGATGAAACTATTGCGATGTTTGAGCTAACCTTTGATGGCAACGATGTGTCGATCATGCGCGAAAAGCATTATCGTCTTACAAATGTCGACGATATCGCGAAAAGCGACTTGGACGGATACGCTCGCGACACACTGGAATAATTTTCGCTCAAAATATGAGATAATTCCAACCAAACTCAAAGCATCATCACTTAAGATACCCACATCGCGTCGTTCTCAGATGGATGTCGTTCCCCTCACCTAAAACTCGCCTGAAAACTCGTCGGTGTCAGAGCCACATGTGCCTCGAGCGGCGGCCGCAGTTCGAAGGCCTGGGGAGAGCGGGCGAAGTCGTAGAGGCGGAAAAGGTACCAGTCGTCGCGGCGCGTTTCCGCCACTTCCAGTTCGTTTCGCGAGATGTGGAAGGGCGTACGTTCCCAGCCGTTGGTGGTCTTCACCTCGATCAGACGGTCGCGGCCTTCTGGCGTGAAACTGGCGATGTCGAACCCTGCCCCGTCGCCGTCTTCCTGTGAGACCCAGCGCACACGCCTGGCGAGATCGCTCCGCCCCTGCTTGAGAAGCAGGCCGCGCTCTCGGCGAAACACCAATTCTTCTCCGGCCCGGCCCAGAGCCCGGTTGCGCTCGTCGCGTCCGGCGACGTCGAAGCGCCGGGCGACGGCCTGCATCTGCTCAAGTTCTTTCGGCGGAGGCGCGTTCCTGAGGGTCGGAGCGACGCCGACGAAAAATTCCGGAGCCTCGGCCATTCCGGTTGGTTGAGCCCTGTTCGGAACCGCCTCCCAGTCCGAATGCCGCGCCAGCCAGCGCGAGATGGCCTCTGCCAAGGCCATCTGAAAATTGAACCGGGGCTGATAGCCCTTGACGATCGGAAGGCCAAAACCCCTGGCCGCAGCCGATATGTTGCAGAGCTTGAATTCTATCGAGCCGTGGCTGCGGCCAGTCTGTTCCTGGAGCAAGCGGTTTTGAGCCGCCTTGACATAGGAGCGGCCGGACAATTCATCTTCAAGCATCGAAAAGTAAGCCGCCACAACGGCATCGTTTTCCGTATCTGACCAATCGTCCCCGCTCATGCCCGCCAGGCTAATCCAGCGTACCAGCTGTGTCATGCAGGAAAACGGCTCTGCCGGAGATCCGTCACCTCATGGACACCACAGACCTCACACTTGATCAGGGCACATCCAAGGCGGTGCTTCCCACTCAGCAATACCGCTCGGGTCCGACCCATTGCTCGACCGAGTAACGGTCCCCATGGGCCCAGCCGACAGGCAGCACGGCCTCGATGCGGGCGAGGTCCGCTTCCGTGAGCTTCAACTCTGCCCCCGAGAGACATTCTCGCAGGTGGTCCACCGACCGCGTTCCCGGGATCGGGATCACATGCGGGCCACGGGTCAGAAGCCAGGCGTTCGCCAGTCCTGCCGCCGATGTGCCCATTTCCGCGGCGAGCGCCCGGAAGCCTGCCGCGATGCGCAGGTTTTCCGTCAGGTTCGGTTCCATGAAACGCGGGTTGCTGCCGAGGAACGGCAGACTTTTTATCCGGTCGCGTGAGATCGGATTGTCCGTCAGCAGCGAGCGCCCCACGGGCGAGAAGGCCACAAAAGCAACGCCAAGCTCGGCACAGGCCCGCACCAGTCCAAGATCGGGAAACCGCGTGGAGAGTGAATATTCCGACTGAACGGCGGCGACGGGAAAGGCCTTCATGGCGCGCCGCAGGGTCGAGGGCGCTATCTCCGAAAGGCCGATCGCGCGGGTCTTGCCCTTTTCCACCAGTCGGCCGAGATTGGCGGCCGTTTCTTCCGGCGTGAAGCGGGTATCGCGGCGATGTGCGTAGAAGAGGTCCACGTACTCCAGGCCCAGCCGTTGCAACGACTTGTCCAGCTCGGCTTCAAGGTGTTCCGCCGAATTGTCGAAGGCGCGATTGCCTTCCGGATCGCGGGTTATGGTGGCCTTCGTCGCGATAACGAACTCTTCCCGCGCGCCCGGATTGGCTTTCAGATAGGTCCCGATCGCGTTTTCCGACTTCCCCATCCCATAGACATTGGCGGTGTCCAGGTGCGTGACACCCAGTTCCCGGCAGGCGTCGAGGATTGCGTGGCTCTCCGTCTCGTTCGTCGGCCCGTACATGTCGGAGAAGGACATCGCGCCATAACCGATTGCCCCGATTTCCGGCCCGTTGGCGCCCAGCTTGCGTTTTTCCATTTTCCCCTCGACCCGTTGGAGACTTTGGCGAATCCTTTATCACACCATTGGCTCGATCCCCAAAAGTACGGACGCCAAGGACCGATGGCACCCTCCGGCGGACCGACCCGTTCACGGTCCCGTACATATGGATCGTGCTCTCCAGCTTGAGGGCTGGCGTTTGCCGCCGATATCGGCCACATTTGTCGCCGTTGATCGATTTTGAGAGCGCCCGGGCACCCTGCCTGTATTCCAAGACAAATGCTCCGGGTATTTACTCACAAACCCATTTCGAGAGTTTCGAAGATGAATTTGAAAACCACCCTGCTTGTATCGACACTCGCTTCGGCAATTCCCCTGGCTGCATCGGCCGAAGACTATGGCTATGTCAGCGACAATCACAGCTGGTCGCTGAGCTGCAACAACTCCGGTTATGTCCTGCAGTCGCAATATCCGGTGACCCGTTTCCATGAAGCCGGAGCGGGGTCTTCGGTGACGCGGGAACGGGAAACGCTCTATCTGGGCCGGTCCTGCGACGCCTCGCACACTGTGCTGGGCAACGGCACATGGTGCTGGGCCAATGGCGGGTTTTTCGCGGAATTCGACGGCTACAGGATGGGCTTTCCGAGGCAGGAACTGGTCTGCCCGACCGAAGAAGACGATTTCACGGGCTGCGGGTGCTGACGGCCAATCCGGACCCCACCCCTCCCCCGTCGAATTGCCATGAAATCGAGCGTAACGCCCGTTCGGGTTCTGGCGACATGACATGTATCGGATTGCAAAACCCAACCCATCAACCAATAAAATCTGAAATACCCTCATCCAATATTTCTTATTCTCTTTGCTATACTATTTCTTCTTAATCCTCCAAATAATCACCGGAATAAATCTTAGAACGAAATATCAAATCCTGTTTCTGTGATCTAAAACACACCCACCTTCGCAGGGCCGATTTAAGGTTGTGATCAAGAGACGGCCTGCTGAGCCTGGCCGGCACACGTAGCAGATCGCACGCGCTTGTGGTGGAACAGCCGGGAAAGGTGTTTCGGCATGACTGAGACAGAGAAGTTGACACAGCATATTAAGGCAGTGCCCGCATACCTGAACGACAAACGCATGGTCGAGGTTCTGGACCAGATACCCGACCTCAACAGAAGGCTGTTCTGCCTTCACCGCTATATCCGGATCCTCGACAAGAGGAGCGGTAAATGGATCGATGAGAGATGGGCCTTTACCGAGGGCGACTACAAGGAGTGGAAGAAGTCGGAGGACTTCAAGCTCCGCAAGCGCGAGCTCAGGGAAATCCAGGACCGGTTCACCAGAAGCAACAAGGGTTACAAGCTGGTTGCGGGCAGCAAGTTCCGGCCTCTCGACAAGCAGATCGACAACTGGAACAAGAACAAGACCGTCAGGTTGAATTCCGAGACCTATTTCGATCTGGCGCTGGTGGAAATGAAGAAGCCCGTCTATATCGGCCTGGACACGTTTCTGGACACGCAGACCCCCAAATGCCGGGAAGACGAAGTCGCCTCCATCCGGTCTTTCTATAATTTCCTGAATTTGAAGCACCGTCCCAAACCGAGCCTCATGGTAGCGACGCCGGGCTTTTCCAACCATGGCACCGGCCTGGCGATCGATTTTGTCGTCAAGAAGGACGACGGTTCCGTGGTCGTGTCGGCAACCAATGCCGGCAAATGGACCTCGACGGGCTGGGGCGCGAAACTCGCCACCGCCATGAGAGGGGCTGCGCACTTTTCCGGTCCGCTGACAACGCCGAACGAACCATGGCACTGGACGTTCGATCCGGACTAGATGCGATCCTTCAACAGGTTGTCCTCCGAACCGATCCAGACAACAGAGCCTCCTGAGGAGGGCCTACGGGCCCGTCTCGAAGCAACCCTGTTTATCTGGCTTGTATTGTGTTGGTTTCCAATCTTTTTTTGCCGCGAACCATTGGATTGAGGATCGTGATGCGTTTTGGGATGGGCAGCAGGCTGAGGAGCTTGCGGTCCATCTACACCGTCATTCCAGACAAGCGTAGCGAAGCTGGAATGACGGTGCATGGGGGCGCCTTCCGGACAACCTGTTGAAGGCTCGCATATGGAGCGTGTTTCGCTGGTATGGAACCACCGATGGGAAGGCAGGCGAGGAAGCTTTTGCCGGGCCCGGATTTTCATGGAGATACGAGACTGTCCCCAAGCGCGGCAGTCAACTCTCCGAGAGCCTCTTGCTGGAGAAGCCCGGCCGCCGCCTCCGGAGAGACCCATCTGCGCTTGCGGTGACTTTCCTCCCAGGCCTCGCCCTCCAGCACCTTCGTGACCTGCATCGCGAAGACGGTGACCTCGCAGGTCGCACCCCACTTGGCGTAAGTATAGCGCCCGAGCGGCGTCCGGCCGACCTTGCCCTCGACACCGGCCTCTTCCCTCGCTTCCACCTTCGCCGAGGCGGCCGGGCCGAGGCCGGGTTCGACGATCCCCTTGGGCACGCTCCAGTGACGGCCGCTGGAGGAGCCGATGATCAGGATTTGCGGGCCGTCAACCGTCTGGCGATACGGGATGACGGCGGACTGGGTGTAGTAATAGGCCGGCCGCTCGCGGCGTCCCCCGCCGTCCGGCGCGGGATAGGGAAAGAGGTCGGGCAAGCGCCCGGGATCGACGCGCCCGGTCAGGCGGGTGCCGTCCGGGCCGCACGCCAGCCGGATCAGCACACCGGGGCCGGCGTCGACCTTGAGCCCGAGCCGGCCCGCCAGAGCCCGCACCGCCCCGGGCGACGCGACCAGCAGGGCCCGCCTGCTGGTACCGAGATCCGGGAGGACACCGGCCGCCAACTCTTCGGCCGGCCTGATGTTTTTCGCGGTCCAGCCCGCAGCCTTGAGCGCTTTTTCCGCAGTGACCCGCGCGCGCCGGCCACAAGCTGTCAGGACGATGCCCGGGCGCAGGCCCTCGCGTCCCAGCCATGCACCGATCTTCTGCGCCTGGCGCTTGCCTTTGGTGCGCAGGGGCCGGTCGGGTTTCGCACCCGCCCAGTCTTTTTCCGCCGTGCCGGCGCACAGGATCAGCAAGTCCATTCCACCTCCTCGCGGGGTGCGCGGTGATCGCCAGCGCCCCGATCTCTTTCCAGATCATAGCCCGGCGGCAAGAGGCTGTCACAACGGGACCGGCGAGCGGGCATCCACCGCGAAGCCCGCAGCCTGACATCTGCCGGCTCCTTCCTTCGGAACGATCCGCGCCGCCAACCGTTGAATCTCCAGATCCAAAATCAAAACAGGAGGATCAGATGACCCAGACGAACAGCAACCTGAGCCCGAAATACAGGAAGGAAGCCGAGGCGGAAGCCAGGAAGATCCGGGCCGTTGCCGAGAAAACAACCGCGGGCGGCCAGCTCGGCGGCACGTTCTTCGGCCAGGAACCGGATGACGGCATGGCCCCGCCGAAAAGCGTCGCGGCCGGAAAGTCCTGAATTCACTCGGCGGGCCGGGCTCAAGCGCCCGGCCCCCAGTTTTTGGGGAATTCCCCTGATCCGTTGCGCCCAGCCCGTCTGCGGGTCTTCCCGCCCGTTAATCCCTCATTTACCATAATCATGTTGCTTTCAGTCAGAGTTCGCGTATTGGAATTGCCGATTATCCGATCCCGCAAGACCCGCTTCTTGCCCTTGCCAAGTGTTCGCCCTTAATAAAGCGGAACTGACGTAGCGGGAGTGCTGTGAAAAGGACGTGCACATGGCGTTGAATTTAAGCCGACGTAGTTTTGTTGCCGGAATTCCCCTGCTGCTGGCGGCGTGCCAGAGCAAGAAGAGCGCGACGGTTTCGGCCGGTTTGACGGCGCTTTCCGACGGCACGCCGGATTATGCCACGGCCTATGCGCCGACGACGGATGGCGGGTTCTCGCTGCCGGGCATCCAGTACCAGAATTTCGACCCGAAATTCCTGCGCCAGGTGGTGTTCTATCCCTCGCGCTATCCCGCAGGCACCATCGTCGTCGATCCGCAGCAGAAGTTTCTCTACCTGATCCAGCCGGGCGGCCGGGCAATCCGCTACGGCATCGGCGTCGGCCGGGCCGGCTTTGCCTGGAACGGCGAGGCGGAGATCCGCTTCAAGCGGGAATGGCCGAAATGGTTCCCGCCGGACGAAATGATCGAACGGGACCCGAGTCTCGCGAAATACGACGATGGCCAGGAAGGCGGGCCGAGCAACCCGATCGGCGCGCGCGGGCTTTATCTCTGGCAGGGCAACAAGGACACGCTCTACCGCATCCACAGCACGAACGTGCCCTCGAGCATCGGCACCAACGCCTCCTCGGGCTGCATCCGCATGTGGCACCAGGACATCATCGACCTCTACGACCGGGTGAACGTCGGCACCAAGGTTGTTGTGCTGGGCTAGACATAGAGCTTCAACCGGTTTGTCCTGCGGCGTAGCCGGAAAAACCGACCCCACAATCAGAACCTCATCCTGAGGAAGCGCGCAAGCGCTGTCTCGAAGGATGGGCGGATCGTAAACTTTCTCCAACTGCCGCCCCGGCCTCGAGCCGAGGCCTCCCACGCAACACTCCTGCCTGAGCAGGTCCCGGATCAGGTCCGGGACGGCAGAGGGCGTGTGCTCGCGTGCGTCCTCAGACCGGCAGCTTCCCATGGCTTGCCGGGAAGGACCGGTGGCATGCCCCCGGCCCTGCACGACTTCAACCTTTCCGTCTGCACAATCCGATTGCCACGGCACGGCGATTGGGCTACAGCATCACTTGTTATGTAATAACATTACTATTCTTTCGGTGCAAAGCGCCGTCATCCACGTCAGGAAAGGTTAGAATCCATGCGAAAGCTGATCGGTACGCTGGCTCTCATGCTCGCCGCCGGGGCACTGTCTCCCCTTACCGCAAACGCCCAGGACAACGGCAAAACCGAAGCCGCGACACACGGTCATTCCCACAGCCACGACACCGCCGCGGACAAGGAGATCTACAAGGGCTATTTCCAGGATGAGCAGATCGCGGCACGCACGCTCGCCGACTGGGAAGGCGACTGGCAGTCCGTTTATCCCTACCTCAAGGAAGGAACGCTGGATCCGGTCCTGAAACACAAGGCGGAACATGGCGGCAAAAGCTTCGAGGAGTACCGCGCCTATTACGAGACGGGCTACCGGACCGATGTCGACCGCATCGTCATCGACGGCGACGAGATCACCTTCCACAAGGACGGGGACAGCGCCACCGGGCACTACGTCTCCGACGGATACGAAATCCTGACCTACCCGAAGGGCAATCGCGGCGTGCGTTTCATCTTCACGAAGACCGGCGGCGACGCCGGCGCGCCGCAGGTCATCCAGTTCAGCGATCACCGCATCGCGCCGGCGAAAGCCGATCACTATCACCTTTACTGGGGGGATGACCGTGCAGCCCTCCTGGAAGAGCTGACCAACTGGCCGACCTATTATCCAGCCGGCCTGAGCGGCGAGCAGATCGTCGAGGAGATGAGCGCCCACTGACCGGAGAAAGGTCCGGTTGAGCCACATCAACGCTGCGGCGAAGATGCCTGCCTAGGATCGGGATTTGCCTGCTAGAGTCGCGGGGCGTTCGTTCGAACGCGGACAGGCGACTCCGACAGGCTTGTCCCGATCAAACTTTCTGCCCTCGCGCGATCCCGCATGCGGGCAGGCCGATCTCATCAGGAGGGGAAGATGGCCGTATCAGACTGGACCGCATTCGTCGAACAGACCGATGAGCGCATGGTGGCCGTGCGCAAGGGCAACCCGGACGTCGCCAAGGCGTTCGGCGCACTGGCGGGCGCGGCGACGAAAGCCGGCGCGCTCGACACTAAGACCAAGGAGCTGATCGCGCTCGCGATCGGCATCACCGCGCGCTGCGACGGCTGCCTCGCCTATCACGCCCGCGCCGCCGCCCGCAACGGCGCCACGCGGGACGAGATCCTCGAGGTGATCGGCGTCTCCATCTATATGGGCGGCGGGCCGTCGATGATCTACGGCGCCGAAGCGCTCGCCGCCTTCGACGGGCTGTCCGGCGAAACGGACGCGGCCTGAGGCTGCGGGCGGGCCTGCCCGCCCTCACTCACCCCTCGTACCTGACAAAGGCGAACTTCCGGCTGTCCGGAGACCAGGACGGGACGTTGATCGTGCCCTGGCCGCCGAAGAGGTGCAGGAGAACCCGCGGCGGGCCGCCCTTTGCGGGCATCAGGCGGAGCTGGACATTCCGCTCGCCCGGATGGCCTTTCGTGCCCGGCTCATAGGCCAGATAGGCGATGTGGCAGCCGTCCGGCGAGGGGTGCGGGAACCAGTTGACGCGCTCGTCGTCCGTCATCTGCTCCGCTCCGCTGCCGTCCGGGCGGATGCGCCAGAGCTGGACGGAGCCGGATTTCTCGCCGTTGAACCAGATCCACTCGCCGTCCGGCGTGTAATCCGGGCCGTCGCAGTGGTCGAAATCCTTCGTCACCTGAAATTCCCCGCCGCCGTCCACCGGGCAGGTGAATACCTGGAAGGTATCCGACGTTTCCGGCCGCTTGGCGACATAGGCGAGCGTCCCGCCGCCGGGCGACCAGCCGTGCCAGTAGGACGGCGTTTCCGGCGTGATCCGCTTCGGCGTGCCGCCCGCGAAAGGCAGCGTATAAATGCAGCTCGCTTCGGTCTGCGAGCTGTCGCTGATCACCAGCCTGGTGCCGTCGGGCGAGATGCCGTGATCGTTGTTGCATTTCACCGCAAAGCCGGTACCGACCTCCTCCAGGAAAGCGCCTTCCAGCGGCAGCCGGTAGAGCCGGCCGCCGCCATTGACGACGAGAAACGCGCCGTCCGGCGTCCAGTTCGGCGCTTCCAGATGGCGATCCGTTTCGAAGATGACAGTCTCTTCGCCGGTTTCGATATCGAACGTGGCGACGATGCTTTTCATTCAGGAGGCCTCCCCATTCCCCCGGACGGACGTGGCGTCTATTACTCGCCGACTACAGCCTCGAAGCCCTCGAATTGCGGACGGCCAGTATACATGTCCCTGTTGTCGCCGGCATTCTTGTGGGCCTCGCGAAAATTCTCGGAATGAGTCCAGTTGACGAAATCCTGCTGGCTGTTCCAGATCGTGTGGGACGCGTAGAGCGTGGTGCCCGCGTCCTCGTCCGCAGCCCCCTTCAGAAGGTGGAACGATCGGAAGCCCGGCACGTTCTTGAGCTTCGAATCCCGCTCGCGCCAGACGGTCTCGAACGCGTCCTCGTGGCCATTCCTTATGGAAAACCGGTTCATTGCGACAAACATCATCCACTCCCTTCGGGAAATCCTCGGCTCCATGAAGGAACCCATCATCTGCCTCTTGACCCAAGGGTAGGAATGAACGGCATCCGAGACAAGGCGCAAAGCTGAAGAAGGCAGTCCGGTTTTCGCCTTTTGCCTTGCGGCGCATTGCCGCTCGGGGGCGGCAAGGAAGGGCTGGTCCAGCTCTGGGATGTCACCCCGGACATGCGTAAGCGCAGATCCGGGGCCTACTCGCCTGTCTGCTTGCCACAGAAAACGGGTCTCACCAGCCCCCTGTCCGCCTCACTGCTCTGGAAACGAGTAGGCCCCGGGTCTCACTGCGTTCGCCCGGGGTGACATCCTTGAATGCGTCAGATGCGGTGAGACGCAGAAAGCGACCTCTTCTCCCAACCCTCAAAAATACTCCGGATGACGTGCGACGATCTGGTCGACGGCTTCGAGGGTGCCAGAGAGATGGGCGCGGACGGCGTCTTCAGTGGCGGCGGTGTCGCCGGCCTCGATCGCGTCCAGGATGAGCCGGTGGTAGTGCAGGATGTTGGCCGGCTTGCCCGGGTCCGGCAGGTTGAGGTTGCGCAGGCGGTCGATATGGCCGGAGCGGGAGGCGACGAGCTGCCAGAGATTGCCGACGCCGGCGGCCCGGCAGAGCGAGAAATGGAAGCACCTGTCGAGCGTCGCGAACAGGCCGAGATCGTCATCGGCAAGCGCGGTTTCCTGCAGGCGGAGGATCTTGCGGGCCGGAGCGGTCAGGGCCGGATCCTTCTTCTGCGCGAGACGGCGGGTGACCTCCAGTTCCAGCGACAGGCGGAGAAACTGGGTTTCGCGCGCCTGCTCGACGTCGATCCTGGAAACCTCGGTCTTGGATTGCGGGTAGATGTCGAGCAGGCCCTCCTCCTCGAGCTTCATCATCGCGTCGCGCACGGGGGTCTGGCTGACGCCGTAGTGAGCGGCGATCTCGGCACGTGACAGGTTCTCGCCGGGCGCCAGCTCCAGGGAGACGATGCGGGCGCGCAGCGCCTCCTGGATCTGCTGGCTGACCGAAATGCGTTTCACCCGCTCGCCCTGACCGCCCGCCATGGCTTCTCCGGCGCCCTCAAGCAGGAGACCTGTCTCAAAACTCATCCCGGACCACTCCGTCATGTCGCGATTCTGCTGGCCGCAGTCTATATCAGGCTTGCCAAAGATACACTAATATATTAATGCATCAGATATCGGGAAGGAGGAGCTTCCCGCGCTTTTGCTTGGAGGACATCATGACATTCATTCGCGCCGCCGTTCTTTCGGCCTCCGTTTCCGCGCTCGCCACTGCCGCCGCCGCCGAAACGTTCAACATCCAGACCTCGTTCAACGCAGGCGACTTTTCCACCCAGTACCTGACGGAAACCTGGCTGCCGAAAATCAAGGAAAGGACCGGCGGGCGGATCGAGATCGTGCTGACGCCGAACGGCTCCGTGGTGCCGGCCCGCGAGACCCCGGAAGCGGTTGCCGCCGACGTGCTCGACGGCGACTTCACCTCGGTCAACTACTTCGCCGGGCTGGAACCGGCCTACGCCATCATGGGCGACCTGATCTCCGGCTACGACACGCCGGAACAGATGCTCGCCTTCTGCCAGGAGGGCGGCGGCGAGGCCGTCATGCAGAAGGCCGCCGACGCGGTCACCGACGGGGAAGTCCATGTGGTCGCCTGCGGCCCCTATTCCCGCGAGGCGCTGCCCGCGCGCGTGCCGATCCGCACCTTCGAGGATCTGGCCGGCAAGAAGATCCGTTCGCCGGAGGGCCTGGCCGCGGCCGTTTTCGAGGCCGCCGGCGCCTCGCCGCTCTCCATACCATTCTCGGAAGTCTACGGCGCGCTGGAAAAGGGCATCGTCGATGCCGCCGACGCTTCGGCCTATGTGAACAACGACGCGACCGGCCTGCATGACGTGGCGCCCTACCCGCTCTATCCGGGCATCCATTCCATGCCGTCGATGCAGTTCACCATCAACACGGAGAAGTGGGACGCGCTTTCGGAGGAAGACCAGGCCGCGCTGAAGGCCTGGTGGTACGAAGCGATGTACGCCATGGCGGCGGAAGTCACCAAGAAGGATGCCGAACTCGCCGCGCGCGATTCCGCCGGTGAGAAGATCGAGGTGATCGACTGGGCCCAGGAAGACCGGGACCAGCTTCGCGAAGTCGCCCGCGCCCAGTGGGAGGAATTCGCCAAGAAGTCGGATCTCGCCCAGGAAGCGCTCGACGCGCATATCGCCTACATGACGGAAATCGGGCTTTTCAAAAACTAGTTCTATTGCTGCCCGCGCCGTGGTTCATGGTGCGGGCAGCTTTCTCATCCTGACAGGACCGCCGCAATGAAACGCCTTCTGGCCGGATACGCCGCGTCGATGAACCGGATCAGCGTGTTCATCGGCCGGGGCTGTTCGGTTCTCCTATTCGCCTGCATTCTGATCTCCGCCTTCGAGGTGGTCATGCGCTACGGCTTCGACCGGCCCACCGTCTGGTCGACCGAACTCGCCATGACGCTCTGCGCCAGCGCCTGGGTGCTGTCGGTCGGCTATGTCACCGAGCGCCACCGGCACATCTCGATCACCATGATCGAGATGCTGGTGAGCCCGAAGGTCTGGCGGCTGTTCCGCCTCGTCCAGATGCTGATCGCCACCGGTGCGGTCCTGGTGCTGACGATGGCGCTCTGGGGACCGGCCATGAAGGTGCTGCGGCGGACCGAATATTCCGGCACCGCGCTCAATTCCGTCCAGCCGAGCTATTTCAAGGTGCTGCTCGCCATCGGCTGCATCCTCTACATCCTGCAGCTTGCCGCCAATATCATCCACTGGGCCCAGGACACCGAAGGAGACGTCTCCGGTGGGCATTGAGATCATCACGCTTCTGATCGTCGCCGCGCTGCTGGCGCTGATGGCGCTCGGCGTTCCGCTCGGCATCACCACGCTGACGGTGTCACTGGCAACGGCGATCCTCTATTTCGGCACGCGGGCGGGCTTCTTCATCGTCGCCGCCAATGTCGGCGAGGTGCTGCACAAATACGAGCTGATCGCGGTTCCCTTCTTCGTCTTCATGGCCAACGTGCTGGAGCGATCGGGCATCGCCAAGTCGCTGTTCGATTCCATGGCGATCATGGGCGGCCGCTTCCGCGGCTCCGTCGCGGTGCAGACCTGCGTGGTCGCCGTGGTGCTGGCGGCCATGTCCGGCATCATGGGCGGCGAGATCGTCATGCTCGGCCTGATCGCCCTGCCCCAGATGCTGCGCCTCGGCTACGACCGCAAACTTTCCATCGGCATCATCTGCGCGGCGGGCGCGCTCGCGACCCTCATTCCGCCCTCTGTGGTGCTGATCGTCTACGGCCTTGCCGCCCAGGTGTCGATCACCAAGCTGTTCGCGGCTTCCGCCGTGCCGGGGCTGATGCTGGCGAGCCTGTTCATCGCCTATATCCTGGTCCGCGTCCGGCTCAATCCGGAGCTCGCACCGGTGTTCGACATTCCCGAAACCGGTCTGCCCTTCTTCCAGCGCCTGAGGTTCCTGAAGGGCGTCGTCCTGCCCGGCCTGCTGATCGGCGCCGTGCTCGGCGTCATCTATTCTGGCATCGCCACGGTCACGGAGGCGGCTGCCATCGGCGCCGTCGGCGCGGTCGTGGTCGCCGGCATCCGCAGGGAACTGAGCTGGAAAATGACGCGCGACGCCATGCGCCAGACGGTGCTGACGGTCGGCTCGATCATCTGGCTGGTGCTCGGCGCGGTCTCGCTGATCGGCATCTACAACCGCATCGGCGGCGGCGAGTTCCTGCGCGGCATGCTGAATTCGCTCGATCTCGCACCGATCCTGATCATCGTCGTGATGATGCTGATCGTCATGGTGCTCGGAACCTTCCTGGAGTGGATCGCGATCATCTTCATTACCGTGCCGATCTTTGCCCCGGTGGTTGTCGATCTCGGTTTCGATCCGGTCTGGTTCGGCGTGCTCTTCGCCATGAACATCCAGATCTATTACCTGTCGCCACCCTTCGGGCCCGCCTGTTTCTTCCTGAAGTCGGTCGCCCCGAAAGGCATCGAGCTGCAGGAAATCTTCTCCGCGGTCCTGCCGTTCATCGCCCTTCAGGCCGTCGGCCTGTTCCTGGTGCTGTTCTTTCCGGAAATCGCCCTGTGGCTTCCAGGCCTGTTCGAGTAAGGAGGAAGCGATGCCCATCGACGACCGCGACCTGACCCGGCAGGACGAAGACATGATACCGGACGAATTCGCCGCCGAGGAGCGGCGGGATCACTATAATTTCGGCAACTGGCCGGAGGTAGCCGGCCTCGTCTTCACCCTCTTCGTCATCTGGCTGATATTTGCATTCACGGGTTGACCCATGACCAGAAAAACTCCCAAGGACCTCAGATCGGCGCGCTGGTTCGCCCCGGACGACCTGCGCAGCTTCGGCCACCGCTCGCGCATGATGCAGCTCGGTTACGCGGAAGAGGATTTCCGCGACACGCCTGTGATCGGCATCCTGAACACCTGGTCGGACCTCAACACCTGCCACGCGCATTTCCGCGAGCGGGTGCAGGACGTCAAGCGGGGTGTGCTGCAGGCCGGCGGCTTCGGCGTCGAGATGCCGTCGCTATCCGTCGACGAGAGCTTCACCAAGCCGACCTCCATGCTTTACCGCAACATGCTCGCCATGGAGACGGAGGAGATGATCCGTTCCCACCCGCTCGACGGCGTGGTGCTGATGGGCGGCTGCGACAAGACCACGCCCGGGCTGGTGATGGGCGCGCTCTCCGCCGGCGTGCCGATGGTCTACCTGCCCGCCGGGCCGATGCTCAGGGGCAACTACGCCGGCAAGATCCTCGGCTCCGGATCCGACGCCTGGAAATACTGGGACGAGCGGCGCGCGGGCAACATCACCGACGAGGAATGGCTCGGCATCCAGGGTGGCATCGCCCGGTCCGCCGGTACCTGCATGACCATGGGCACCGCGTCGACCATGACGGCGATCGCCGAGGCGCTCGGTTTCTCCCTGCCGGGCGCCTCCTCCATTCCCGCCGTCGACTCCAGCCACCAGCGCATGTCGGCGGAGTGCGGCCGGCGGATCGTGGAGATGGTCTGGGAGGATCTGACCCCGGACCGGATCGCCACCCCGGCGGCCTTCCGGAATGCCGCACTGGTCGCGATGGCGACCGGCTGCTCGACCAATGCCGTCGTCCACCTGATCGCCATGGCCCGCCGTGCGGGCGTGGATCTCTCGCTGGACGATCTCGACGCGCTCGGCCGTACGACCCCGTTGATCGCCAATGTCCGGCCTTCGGGCAAGGACTACCTGATGGAGGATTTCTATTACGCCGGCGGCCTGCGCGCCTTGATGAAGCAGCTCGAGGACCGGCTGGACTGCTCCGTCCTGACGGTGACCGGAAAATCGCTCGGACAAAACCTGGAAGGGGCGGTAGTCTATAACGGCGACGTCATCCGGCCGCTTTCCAATCCGGTCTATCACGAGGGGTCGCTCGCCGTCCTGCGCGGCAATCTCTGCCCAGACGGCGCGGTGATCAAGCCGGCGGCCTGTGATCCGAAGTTCCATTTCCACGAAGGCCCGGCCCTGGTCTTCGACAGCTATCCGGAAATGAAGGCGGCGGTCGACGACGAAGCCCTCGACATCACCCCGGACCACGTGATGGTGCTCCGCAATGCCGGTCCCCAGGGCGGGCCGGGCTTTCCCGAATGGGGCATGCTGCCGATCCCCAAGGCACTCATCAAGCAGGGTCACCGGGACATGCTGCGGATCTCCGACGCGCGCATGTCCGGCACGTCCTATGGCGCCTGCGTGCTGCATGTGGCACCCGAAAGCTTCATCGGCGGGCCGCTGGCGCTGCTTCAGACCGGCGACACCGTGCGCCTCGACCTTGAAAACCGCCGGCTCGACATGCTGGTCGGCGAAGACGAGCTGGAGCGGCGCAAGGCCGCCTGGAGGAGACCGGAACCGCGCTTCCAGCGTGGCTACGGCTACATGTTCTCGCGACATGTCACCCAGGCCGACAAGGGCTGCGACTTCGATTTCCTGCAAACCGATTTCGGCGCCGCGGCAGGCGAACCCGACATCTTCTGATCATCCGCTTTCGAGGACATCATGACCGACTACGTTCTTTCCGACGCCACGCGCGGCAAGCTGAAAAAGATCTCCACCGCGTCGATCGCCACCGCCCTCTTCAAGCGCGGCCTGCGCAACCAGTTCGTCCAGGGCGTCGTTCCGGTCTCGCCCAAAGAGGAGACCATGGTGGGCCAGGCCTTCACCCTGCGCTACATCCCGGCACGCGAGGACCGCAATCCGATCACCGTCTTCCGCAATGCCGACCATCCGCAGCGCGTCGCCGTGGAAACCTGCCCGCCGGGCTGGGTGCTGGTGATGGACGGGCGCAAGGACAGCCGGGCGGCGACGGCGGGCTCGATCCTGATCACCCGACTGGCGCTGCGCGGCGCCGCGGGGGTCGTCTCAGACAGCGGCTTCCGGGATGCGGACGGCATCGGGAAGCTCGACATGCCGGCTTTCTACGCCCGGCCGTCGGCGCCGACCAACCTCACCCTGCACGAGGCGCTCGACATCAACGTGCCGATCGCCTGCGGCGACGTCGCCGTTTTTCCGGGCGACGTGATGGTGGGCGACAAGGACGGCGTCATGGTGATCCCGGCGCATCTTGCCGAGGAGATCGCCGAGGAATGCACCGGCATGGAAAGCTACGAGGACTTCGTGCTCGAACAGGTGCAGGCAGGCGTGCCCATCATCGGGCTCTATCCCTGCACGAAGGACGTTCACTGGAAGAACTACGAGGAATGGCGCGCCAAGAACGGCCGTTGACCGGTTCTGTCGTTTGGGTCCCTCTTCCCGTCAGGATCGGTAGGCATTGACGGCCGTCTTGAGCGCGCTGGCGACGGTGCCCAGGTCGCCGACGGCGGATTTCATCGATGACACGCCGTCCAGGTTCTTCTGGGCCTCGGACCGAAGTTGTTGCGCCTGGTCCGTGGAGCTCTTCGCGGATGAGGCGACCTTGCCGGTGAACTCCGCGATCTGGCCGATATGGCCGTTGATGCCGGTGACGCTCTCCATGAGGCCGCTGGCCTGGTCCGATACGTTGGACGTCCGCGCCGCCGCATGGGTCGCATCGGCATTCTGCTGGCCGGCCGCATCCGCGATGCCGCCCATCGTTTCATTGACCAGGCGGATGATCTCGATCACCTCGTCGATGCCGATATTCGCCTTGTCGGAATCCGCCAGCATGCGCACCACGCGCTGACGGATTTCCTCCGTCGCCTTCTGGGTCTGTTCGGCGAGCGCCTTGACCTCGCCCGCGACGACCGCAAAGCCCTTGCCCGCTTCGCCGGCGCGCGCCGCCTCGATGGTCGCGTTCAGGGCCAGCAGGTTGGTCTGGTCGGCGATGCCGTCGATCAGGCCGACGATATCCTCGATCTGGCGGGAGGAGAGCGCAAGCGCCTGCATGGTCTCCTTCGCGCTGGCCGCCAGCGTGTTGGCCTTTTCCGTCACGCCCGAGGCGTCGCTGGCGGAGCCGGCCACCTGCCCGACGGACCGGGCCAGTTCGCCGATGATGCCGGAAACCTCCTGCATTTCGGCCGCCATCGCCCGGGAAGCCTCGGCCACCTGCTGCGAGTCCGACAGGATCCGGCCGGTGATGCTGGCCGCGTTGCCGGAATCCGCCGACAGGGCATCGGCCTGGTCCGACAGCTCCGACGTTCCCGACGTCACCCGCTCGGAGCCGCTGTAGAAATGCCCGGACAATTGCTCCAGGCAACAGGACGTCTCCGTCACGGATTTCGCCTGGCTGGACAGCCCTGCGACGAGCTTGTGAATCTCATCGAGAAACGGATTGATCACTTGCGCCAGTTCGGCCGCCTCGTCGCCGCCGGTATCGTCCAGGCGCCGGGTGAGATCCTTGTCGAGATGCGTGATGCGGTAGAGCGCTTCCTGAAGCGCGCCCGTTCCGAGCGTCGCGCCGTGTTCGGACGCGTTCAGGCCGCTGATTTCCTCTTCCGGCGTCACCCTCAGGCCGATCAGAATGTCGATCAGCTTGAACACGAGATAACTCAGCGCGAAGGCCCAGACGAAACCGGCTGCAACCCCTTCAAGCTGCACGACGAATTGCTGGAAGCGGCTGCCCGCGGCCAGTTTCTCCTCTATCGCGAACACGGCGACCAGCAGAGTGCCGATCGCACCGCACACACCGTGGACGGAAACCGCGCCGACCACATCGTCCAGTCTGAGAAGGCGCAGCAGGACTTCCTCCGACGCGATCACCAGCACGCCGCAGAGCGCACCGATCATCATCGCGCCATGCAGGTTGACTGCATCGCACCCCGCCGTGATCCCGACAAGCGCGCCGAGCATGCCGTTGAGCGAGCGTACCGGCAGGAAAAGACCGTCATAGAACCGGCCGGCCAGCAGTCCGACCACACCGCCGACAGCGGCCGCGACGATGGTGTTGGCGACGATATGCGCGAAGTCCGGCGTCCCGGCCGTGGTCGAGCCGCCGTTGAAGCCGATCCAGCCGACCAGAAGGATCAGCGCTCCGGCGGCGGAAAGAACCATCGAGTGCCCGTGGATGGTGTTCGCGCGGCCCTCGCCGTCGAACCGGCCGAGGCGCGGGCCCAGAACGACGATACCGGCCAGCCCGACCCAGCCGCCGACGGAGTGAACCACCGTGGAGCCGGCAAAATCGATGAACCCGGCATCGGCAAGCCAGGCAGTGTTGTCCGAAAGCAGCAGGTTGCCCCAGGCCCAGTGGCCGAAAACCGGATAGATCAGAACGGCAAGGGCCGACGACATGATCAGGTATCCGGAAAACTTCATGCGCTCGGCAACGGCTCCGGAAACGATCGTCGCCGCCGTCCCGACGAAAACCGCCTGGAAGACGAAAAAGGTGTAGGTCCAGTCCTCCGCCGTCTCCAGGGTGGCGAGTTCCGCGGGCGCGCCGAACAGTCCGGCGACAGACGACCCGAACATCACGGAGAAGCCGGCCATGTAGAACAGGCAGACCGACAGAACGAAGTCGGTGACGTTCTTCTGCGCCACGTTGATGGAGTTCTTGGAGCGAACCATGCCAGCTTCCAGAAACAGGAACCCGACCTGCATCAAGAGCACAAGTGCGGCCGCCGTCATCGTCCACATGTGATCGGCGTTTGTCTGCTGGCTCTCGATCATGGACTTCAGCAGAGCGAGCTGGTTCTCAACGGAAGGGTCCGCAGCAAACACGCCTGTACTGCCTGCACAAATAACAAAAAAAGCCAATACCGAAAGCCGCACGGCCGCCTCCCAATACCATTTATGAGGCTAAACTTCCGCGCAGCAGATTAATCGAGGGTAAATTTCAAAAATAACTCCTTTTTGGCTTCCACACTTCTTTATGTTTACTTCAAATAATTCAAAATAATTCAAACTTAAATTTCACACCCTCAAAATAAAATTTCAATCGATCCGGACGATACTTGAATATATATTGCATGTATAATTTAAGATGATTGAATTTATTCAATTGCATTAAAATTCATCGGTAAATTTATCAGGCGACAAATTACTCCCGAAAACTGGATATGACGCTGCGTTATGAACGGCCGTAACTTTTTAGCCGCGCACCTTTTACAGTTGAAAACATATGAAACTCAGGCTGTTTTTTTCGTTTCCGGCAAACCGGAACAGGGTCTTTCCGTTGAGTTACCAGCCGGTTTTATCTTGCCGCCAAGGCGAATCACTGCGGCAAAAATTCAGCCCGGCGAGCCGGGAACTCTTCCGGAAAGACGTCAGCAACCGCCCTCTTTACCGGCCCGTCGTCGTGCTGCGCTGGACCAGCGAGACGCCGCAGATGCGGACCTGCGGCGGGGTCTCGGGATCTTCCAGCCGCTGCATCAGGAGGTCCAGCGCCGCTTCGCTCAGTTCGCGGCGGCTCTGGACCACCGTCGACAGATCGTAGGCCTTCCAGGAGGCCTGCTGGATATCGTCGTAACCGATGACCTGGATATCCTTGGGCACCCTGAGACCATGCACATGACGCAGGCCGTCGAGGGCGCCGAGGGCCAGATAGTCGGCGGTGCAGAAAATGCCGTCGATTTCGCTGCGGACACGATGGACGAAGCTGGCCGCCGCGAGCCCGCCTTCATAGGTCTGCGTTCCCCAGGCGATGCGGATGACCGGAATGCCCTTGGCATTCGCGGCCTGCTCAAAGGCAAGCGCCCGGCCGTTGATCGAATAGGACGATTTCTCCGGCGTGACGACGGCGAGTTTCCGGCAGCCGCTCTCCACCAGATGCTCGAAGGCGAGGCGTCCACCGGCCTCGAAATCCGTCACCACCCTGTCGACCGGGGCGCCCGGATCGCGCTTGTTGATCACAACGAGCGGCACGCCGTTCTGAAGGCATTCCTGGCAGATTTCCTCCGGCGGCGTATCGGACGTCACGATGACGCCGGCGACGCTGTATTGCAGCAGGGAGCCGATCAGGTCGGCGACGCTGGCCGAAGGCTCGCCGCGCAGCAGGATGGGCCGGAAACCGCGCTCCAGCAGGCCTTGCGACAGGAGATCGATCTGCTCTGCGCGGAAGGGATTGTCGAGGTCGGCGGCGACCACGCCCACGAGGTCCGATTTCTGCTTGTGAAGGGAACGCGCCAGGACATTGACCCGGTAACCGAGCTGGCGGGCCGCCTCGATCACTTTGTCGCGGGTTTCCTTCGAGACGCTGGCGCCGTCGGTAAAGGTTCTGGAAACGGCCGAGCGCGACACGCCCGCAAGCTTGGCGACATCGAAGGAATTGACCTGTTTCTTAGGCCCTGAAGCGTCTGGCATCCGTTCGTCCGTTATTTTCGTTTTTGGCCAGCAAACGCGCCACCTGGAAGGGCTCGTTCACATTGACAATATCCGGTTGAAGATCGAGGAGCCGCACAAGTTCTTCCGTGTCGCTCCCCATATAGGCGACCATGACCTTCCGCCCGGCCTTGCGGACCGTCTCGAAATCCACGCCGTTCGCGTTGAAGGCGTTGAATTCGACGATGTCGGCATCAAAGGCGGCGAGGCAGTCGTCCAGGGTTTCGAAATCCTCCGGCCGCGCCATCAGGAGAGCGCCCGGAACGGATTGGCGGATCCGGCGCAGCCAGTCCTGATCGGCCGACCAGAAGAACACGTCCTCAAGCGCCATCCGTTTCAGAACCGCCTGAGCGACACGGACCGGATCGGCCTGCTTGATTTCGACATAGAGCTTGCCACCCGCCGCAAATGCCAGATCGACGATCTCGCCGAGCAGCGGCACGCTTTCAGCTTCGAAGAACGGGTCGAACCAGCTGCCGGCGTCGAGTTCGGCAATCTCCTCGACCGTCTTGTCCGCCAGCAGCCCCGTGCCTGAGGTGGTCCGTTCCAGTGCCGGATCGTGATGGACCACAAGATGGCCGTCGGCCGTTTCGCGGACATCGATCTCGACAAAGTCGAAGCCCGCCGCCCAGACCGCGCGCGCCGCGCTTTTGGTGTTTTCAGGGGCGATCCTGCAAGCGCCGCGATGGCAGACGATTTCCGGGTGCCGCGGACGCATGGACCGGTACTGCGCGACCATTTCCGGCTGATCGGAACAGATCCCCAGGATGGGCATCTTCACCAGCGCCTCGACGACGTCCGGGCGTTCTTCATGCCAGGTCACCACCGGCAGGCCGCGCCGGCGGGCATTTTCAAAAAAAGCTTCGTCCAGCAACAGGTCCGGACGCGCACCCGCCCGTTCCCAGCAGGGATGCACGATCTCCGCGCCGCAGCGGTCCGCGATGTCGAACGGATCCATGCCGAGACCCACAAGAATGGACACCGGATAGGGGCAGCCACCGGACAGCAGTTCGGCGCAATAATCCGGCGTGTTGGCCCCGACAATGACCCGTTCGATGCCGTGTTCCAGCAGGAGTTCCACCGCGAGCGAGGCCGCCTTGCCTTCCTTGGCGTCCAGGTAGATACCCGCGCCCACCCGCGCGGCGAGTGCGGCGATATCGGCAAAGAGCGGCGCGGCCCGTCCGGCGGCGGCGGTCAGTTCGATCAGCTCCGCCGCCATGACCTCTCCCAGAGCCAGGTCCCTGCCGCAGACCTTTCTGAGGTCGGCATCGTGAAACGCGACCGGCACGCCGTCGGCGGTCAGCCGGACATCGACCTCCCACATGTCGGCGCCCAGCTCATGGGCCACCTGAAACGCACGCAGGGTGTTGTCGAACGCATAGGCGCTCGCGCCGCGATGGGCGATGGAAAGCGGCGGGCGGCTCGTGTCGTGGATCCAGTTCCTGTCCGGGCGAAGCAGTGTCATGATGTTTCCGTCAGAGCCGCCCGCCATCGGGACCGAAGGCGAGGATCTTGTCCTGCGCGATACCCCAGGCGACTTCGTCGCCCAGCTGGAAGCCGGCGCCGTGCGGCTGGATGGAGCGCAGCACCGCGCCGTTTTCCAGCGTGACGTCGTAAAGCTCCTCGCGGCCTTGCGTTTCCACGAAGCTGACCTTGCCCTTCACCTTCAACGCGTGTTCCGGCTGGAAGAATTCCGGCCGGATGCCGAAGCGCATCGGCGAACCGTGGTCGGGAAGCGCGATACCGGAGGGAACCGGCAGCGTGATTTCCGAATTGGCGAGCCTGAAGCCGCCGCCGCCCGCGCTGCCGTCCAGAAAGGCAATCGGCGGATTGCCCAGAAAGCCGGCAACGAAATCGGAAGACGGGTTCTCGTACATTTCCTTCGGCGTCGAGAGCTGCACGATCCGGCCGTTGTCCATGATGGCGATCCGGTCACACATGGACATGGCTTCCACCTGGTCGTGGGTGACGAGAACGGCGGTGATGCCGGTCTGGAGCTGGATGCGCCGGATTTCGGACCGCATTTCCAGACGCAGCTTCGCGTCGAGGTTGGCCAGCGGCTCGTCGAGCAGCAGGATGTCCGGCTTGCGGATCAGCGCCCGGGCGAGCGCGACGCGCTGCTGCTGGCCGCCGGAGAGCTGGGCCGGGCGGCGCTGGAGTAGCTCACCGATATGGACGAGCTCGGCGATCTCCTGGACCTGACAGTCGATATCGGCCTTGCTTTCCTTGCGCACCTTCAAGGGAAAGGCGATGTTGTCGTAGACATTCATATGCGGATAAAGCGCGTAGTTCTGGAACACCACGCCGACATTGCGCTTCTGGGAGGAGATTTCGGTGACGTCCACGTCGCCGAACAGGAGACGGCCGCCATCCATGCGGTGAATGCCGCAAATGGCGAACAGCGTCGTCGACTTTCCGCAGCCGGACGGCCCCAGAAGCGCGAGCATTTCACCGTCTTTGATTTCCAGCGACATCTCCTTGATCACAGTGGTATCGCCGAAAGTCTTGGTGAAGTTTTCGATCGAAATACGCATCAGCCCTTCGTGCCTCCGCCATAGATGTTCATAAGCTGCTTGTTGAAGATCAGATAGACGACGATGACCGGCAGGGCGTAGAAGACGCCGACCGACTTGAACATGTTGAAGTCGGGTTTCATGTCGTCGAAGATCAGGTTCGAGAGATAGGTCGACAGCACCTGCGCGCTGCCGCTGGGGGCGAGCACCTGGGGGATGATGAACTCGCTCCAGGCCGACAGAAAGATGAAGACGGCCAGTGCCGCAATGCCGGGCTGGACCTGCGGAATGACGAGTTTCCACCAGACGGTGAATCGGCTCGCACCATCCTGGAGGCCGGCCATTTCGATTTCCCAGGGAACGGTGTCGAAGAAGCCCTTCATGATCCAGATGCCGAGCGGCAGTTCCAGCGCCGTCTTGACGAGGATGACGCCGAGCAGCGTGTTGTAGAGCCCGATCATCTGAAGGATGAGAAAGATCGAGATGATCAGGGTAATCGTCGGAAAGGCGTGGAGCGTCAGGATACCGCCCAGGAAGAAACGCTTGAACGGCATGTTCAGGCGCGAGAGCGCATAGCCTGCGGTGATGGAGGCCGAGACGTTCACCAGCGTCGTGCAGATGGCGAAGATGAACGTGTTCAATGTCACCGTCCAGATGCTGACGCGGCCGGTCTCCGGCTCTTCCCAGAGGAAGCGCCAGTGATGGAGCGTGAAACGGTCGGGGATCAGCGATCCGGCGGTCGTGTCCGTGACCGTGTCGACGAACAGGTAGACATACATGGTCACCAGCGGCAGCGAGAGCACTGCCAGAAGCAGAAACAGCGGCCAGGAGCGAAAATTGGAGGACATCATCGCTTTGTTCCTCACTGCTCGATGCGTGGCTTGGCCACGAGTTCGTTAAAGTTGAAAATCCGCAGATAGGCGAGCGAGGCCAGAATGCCGACGATCACAAGCGCAAGCGCCATGGCGGCCCCCAGACCGTATTGGAGATTGCCCGCGTAGTTGTCGAGCGCGGTGTGGAAGGCCATCAGCGACCAGACTTCGGTCGCCCCGCCGGGTCCGCCGTCGGTGGCCAGAAGGATGTATTCGAAGCTGGTCAGGAGGGAGAGCGTCAAATAGGCACAGATGAACATGATCGGCCAGCGAAGCTGGGGCAGGATGATGTAGCGGATCTGCTGCCAGCGGGACGCGCCGTCGACCTCGCTGGCATGCAGCATCGACTGCGGAATGGCCTTGATCGCGCTGCCGAACAGGATCATGCCGAGCGACGCTCCGACAATGCCGTTGATCAGCACGATGAACACCCAGGCGTTGAAGCCGGTGTCGAGCATCCAGTTCCTCGGCGGTATGCCGAAATTACCGAGGAACGAGGATAGAAATCCCGTATCCCAGGCAAGCCACTTCCACATCAGGACGAAAATCACGTTGGGCAGGATGCGCGGCAGGAACCAGATGGCCCGGAAGCTCGTTGCGGAGGTGGAGGGAAGGTAAAAGGTGGTGATGGCCAGAAACAATCCCATTGTAACCGCGAATGCCAGCGTCAGAACCACATAAAGCAACGTGTTAGCAGCGACCCGCCAGACATAGGGGATCTGCGTCATCAGCGCGAAATTGTCGGAGGTCCAGGTCCAGCCGGTATAAACCGTTCCGGTCAGGAGCTTCTCCTGCTCGGGTGTCATCTCGACACCGTTTTCCTGCATTGCGGCGTGCAGGCCGTCCGCCGTTTCGAAGCGGACGTTGAGCACCGACCGCTTGAAGAGATCGGCCGCCTTCTTGAGGTCTCGGGTCGACCTTGGACGGGATTTCAGATCGCGCAGCGCACGCTCCAGATCGCGGCGGCTGGCGAAGCGTTCGCCGCTCAGCTCCGAGCCGATCTCGTTGGCGAAACCGACGCCATAGGCCGCAGCAACATCCGTGATGCCCTGCTCGTCGATGACATAAGCCTCCTGGCCGAGCGCGTCGATCAGCTCTTTGTCGGCCCCTGCACCGGCGAGTTTCCTCAAGGAGGCTTCGTTGATCTCATAGGCGCCGCCGGTGATTCCGGTCGCGGTGCTCATATTGGTGAAGGAGAACATCACGGTCAGCAGAACCGGGATCAGAAAGAGCAAAAGTATGATCGCGAGGGCCGGCGTCAGAAAGCCGAGGCCCAGCAAATGTGCGCGCCGCATGGGGGTACTCCTGAAGGGGCCGGGCGGCGGCGCGGTAGAAGCCGCCGCCCGGGGTCCGGTGTGGGATCAGCGAACGATCAGTTCGTCGCCCAGCGTTGCCTTCATTTCGGCTTCGACTTCGGCCACTGCTTCAGCCGGGGTCTTGGTGCCGGTCCAGGCCGTTTCCAGACCCTTGAACATGATCTGCGAGAACTGGCCGTAGCCGGTGTGGTTCGGCTGCGCGTTGGCATAAGGCAGCAGGCGTTCCGTTGCCTCGGCGGTCCAGCGGTCGTTGGCGTAGAGCTCGATGTTGGACTGCTCCTTGGTGATGCCAAGATGAGCCGACTTCACCGAATGCATCGCATTGATGCGCGGCTCGGACGCGATCTTGATGAGCTGCGCGGCGATCTCGATGTCCTCTTCGTCATCCTGCTTGGTCAGGAGATAGGCGAGCGGATGCGTGATGGTGTTGGCGCGGCCGTTTTCGTTGCCGGACGGGATCAGCGTGAACTGGATGTTGCCGAAGAAATCGTCCAGGCCTTCCTTGCCGGTGTAACGGGCATAGTGCCAGGTGCCGCCGTGCCACAGCGCCGCCTTGCCGCTCGCCACTTCCGCGTACCACTGGTCCCACTCGGTGCCGATGTGGTTCTTGCGGGTGACCTTTGCCTCAACGGCATCCACGAAGAACTGGTAGAAGTCGGTCATGGCCTGCTTGTCGAGGACCAGCTTGCCGGTTTCCTTGTCGAGCAGTTCGCCGCCGAAGGACTGGTAGAACTGGGCATAGTCCGGGCCGTTGGAAACGCGCGGATAGAAGCCGTAGCCTTCTTCCACGACTTCCATGTCGACGGCCTTCTTGGCGTCTTCCAGGACGTTCTGCAGCGTGTACTCGCCGGATTGCACCTTGGCGGGCAGGGCGTCGATTTGCTCGTCCGTGTAACCGATCTTCTTCATGGTGTCGCGCCAGAAGAAGAACGGGCGGCTTTCGGCATCCTGCGGCAGGCCGTAGACGACGCCGTTATAGGAGGTGATATCGATCAGGTTTTCGTAAATGTTGTTCAGCGGCCAGGCGTCCATGTTGACGTAGTCCTCGACCGGAACGATGAGGCCGGCCTGGCTCCACGGAGCGATGTCCAGGTGGCTGGTGACGACGATGTTCGGTGCGTCGCCGGCTTCGGCAGCCAGCGTTACGGCCTGCTTGAACGCCGCCCAGTCGGCGAAGTCGCGCTTCTTCTCGACCGTGATGTTCAGGTCTTCGCCGAGGATCGCATATTCGCGCTCCAGCAAGTCGGCCGCGATCTCGATGGCGTCGAGACGGTAGACGTCGCTGTCGTTGGAACCACCGGCCCAAACGGTGATGGTCAGGTCTTTTGCGAGGGCGTCACCGGCAAATGATACTGCGGTGAGAGCCAGAACGGCAGCCGCTGTGGACTGACGCAGTTTGGAAACAAGAGTGGTCATCAAATCTCGCCTGCTGTCTGTTGTTGTGCCAGGGTTTACGTAAGAGAACCCTGCACAAGTATTAAGCACTTTGCACACGTGTGCAACACCGGTTTTAGAGCAGCCAGATTACGGGGATATGACAGTGCTGCGGAGGATTTGGAAATTTGCGGCAGCCTGGCGAAAAAACAGCGATGCGCTTGATGACAACGTTCGGCCCGAGGCAGGGCCAAGAATGGCAGGCATCTCCTGACCGGGTTGTTTCCTGTCCTCCAGCCAAATTCTGTCTCCTGAGAAGGTCGATCCAGGGGATGAACTCATAAATGTCGGTGAAATGGTTTGAGGCGGATTGCTCCGCTCGGCGTGATCACGGCGATTTCACATCTGTTTCCCGCCGGTCTGAAACTGTTTCCGTGACAGCCTGCCGTTTCTTCGGCCCGAGCACGGCCATGTTTCCCGCAGAAAACCGGCATTTTTTTAAGTGAATTGTCTGCACTAGACAGAAATCACGATGAATTCACACAAGAAGCTGTTTATTCCTCACAGGTTTTCGAAACGCGGTTCATTCCGGTGCTGCAAAGGGAAAACGCAGCGGGAAGCACGCATTCGAGCACTCTGACGAGAATGTCGTTTCAGGTGTGCCGGATGCCGAACAGCGGCTCGGGATCACGTAAACGGAAGAAGGGGTACCGATGGCTGGTCTGAATCACACTCTCTTCGATGCTTCTGCCTTCGGGCACACGACACAATAATCTAATTTCAAAACGAGACTGCACGTGGCGGATGACGGGGCCGCCAACCACGCCAAAGGCGGCCCAGGCCGTCATGGCACCGGCGGCCCCGCGGCTCGCAAAATTTTTAAAGACTGCAATTGTCCCGAGTTTCTCCCCGGCATTTTCCCGAGGAGATAGGTAAGCCTGGGATAGGGCACTGCTTAACACCAAATACTTTTCAGGCTGGAAACAGCCACCATGACTTTGTTCTTGACCTTTTCAATCAAACTATATTGGCCCTATCCCAGCTTACCTGCCAGCCCTCTCTTCCGTTGCTGCGCGGGCAGGAAGACCAGCGGCGGGCCGGATACCGGCTCGACTGAAGCTTATCTTTCATAAGTTCCTGCTTCCGATGCTGCCCGGCCACGGGTTTGAGTGGCTGGATCGCCGGCGTGAATGCCTTCCGGGCAAAGTATTCCCGAGCCACTGCCCATCGGCTCAACAGGCAATGTTAATTTTAACTTTCCGGAACTAATCAAATTTTTACTGTCCTCCGCGTAGACTCCGCCGGTCCGGTAGGGTCACGGGAGGAGCTCTTGATGTCGGGACATGACGGTTTTATGGATCGGGCTCCTATCAAAGTCCGTATACTCGCGCTCGTCTTCGGAGCGCTGACAGGACTTGGAGCGATCATCGCCGTTCAGCTCGTCTCCAAACAGGCGATCAGCTCAATCTCGGCGGATCACGGCGAAATCATCTCCAGCTACCAGACGCTCGCGGATTTCTCCCAGAAGATCCTTTCGCTTCGCGTTGCCGAACAGGAGCTGCGGGCGGAACGCAAGGCGGCGCTTCTCAACGACGTAACCTCGGCGGTCGCCGTTGTGGACGGCGCGATCGTCGGAATGGCGCTCCCGGGGAACCTGAGCGGATCCTACCAGGACTATCGCATCTCCCTTCAGGACTATCTGGAAGAGCTGGAGCGGATCGGCTACCGGGACCGGCAGAGCGTCGTTCAGGCGGAGGAGGGGCAGGCCGGGATCGACAGTCCGTCAGGGCTGACGGTCGATGTCAGCAATGCGGCGGCGAAAGCGAACGCCCGGATCTTCGAGGAACTGGAATTCGACGACCAGCCCGCGCTCTACGAATTCGGCTATAAATTCCAGGATGTCCGGCGCCATGTCGCCATGCTGATCGGCGATATCGAAAGCACCAGCGCCGACCATATCGCCGGCAATCTTTCCGACCTCCGGGACCAGCTCGATAACGACGACCTCGATCCGGATTTCACCGAAACGATGGGCGCGCTGCTGAGCGATCTGGAAAGTAGCATTCTGGCGCTCGCCGACGCCGAACGGTATCTGCTTGAAAGCGTCACCGCGCTCAACACCGCCTATGCCGACATGAGCGGTTCGCTCGAAACCGGCACGGCGTCGCTGTCCGCCGCCGCCGGGCAGTCCCTTGACGAACTGAACGCCATCCGTCAACGCACCAATCTCATCATCGAAGCCGCCGCCGTCATCACGTTTTTCGTCATGATCGTGGCCGGCCTGTGGATCGCCCGCAGCATCCAGCGCAATCTCGGCAGGATCACGGAAGCCACGACCGCCCTGGCGGACGGTGTCCTGGACAGGGAGATCCCCTTCCAGAACCGCAAGACGGAGGTCGGCAATCTTGCCCGCGCACTGGTGGTCTTCCGCGACAATGCGCTCGACCGGTTGCGCCTGGAAGAAAATCTCGCCCAGGAGAATGACCGCAATCAGCAGCGGCGCGCCGATATGGAGGAGGCGATCCAGGCGTTCCGCCAACAGATCACCAGCCTGATGGAACAAGCGGCGAACAGCATCGCCACGGTCTCGCAGACGACCGACGGCCTGGTTACCGCCAACCAGACCAATTCGGAAAAGGCCTCCCATGCCGACGAAGCCTCGCGGGCCGCCAGCGAGAATGTCGAGGTGGTCGCGGGCGCGGCCCGGCAGCTCAAGGGATCCATCGAGGAGATCGTTTCCAGCCTGGGCCGGACGGTCAGCCAGATCGACGAGGTCTACGACCAGGCCCAGACCACGAACAGCGACGTGGAACAGCTTGCCGAATCCGCGTCGAAGATCGACGAGATCATCCTCCTGATCAATTCGATCGCCGACCAGACCAACCTGCTTGCCCTCAATGCCACCATCGAGGCGGCCCGCTCGGGCGAACACGGAAAGGGCTTCGCCGTGGTCGCGAACGAAGTGAAGTCGCTCGCCTCGCAGACCGCCAACGCAACGGAAGAAATCGCCGGCCAGATCCGCTCCATTCAACAGACCACGCAGACGACCGTGGAGGCGATGTCGGGCATCGCGAAGATCATCAGCGACATCCGCAAGAGCACCGGCACGATCGCCGCCGCCGTGAACGAGCAGTCCTCAGCGACCACGGAGATCAACGGCAACGCCAGCAGCGCGGCGCTCAAGACCAACCAGATGGCCGGCAACACCTCCGACCTGCAGCAGGCCGCCCACGAGGCGCAGGACGCCGCGAACCAGCTGCAGGATGCCTCACGCGATATCCAGCAGGTCAACGCCCAGATCAGCGATCAGATCGACCGCTTCCTGCGGGCGGTATCCGCCGCCTAGCGCAGCGGGCGATAACTCTGCAGCACCCGGTGCTGTGCTCGGACGGGGCAAGCCGCCGCCGGAAGGCGCTATTTCAGCGGCAGGAACAGTTCCGCGACCGCTTCATGCTCCGGCACCTCCGGGAAGAAACTCAACCGCTGACAATAGAGCGGGAAGTCGCGGACTTCCTCGCCGCTGGCCGGAAGCCAGTCGCGATAGAGAAAAAGCGCGGCGGGCTCCAGATTGTCGGTGTTGCCGACGACGCGCAGCACCGCGCAGCGTCCGCCGGGGATCTCGCCGGCCCTGATCTCCTCTCCATTCGCCTCGATCGGCCGGTCGGTGCCGACACAAAGATCCACGCTGTAATCGGCAGGGGTCTCAGGACGCCGTTCCGAGCGCCAGACATTGAAGGTCGGATTGGTGCTGGGGTGCAGACCGGCAGCCTTGCGCCATGCGATGAACCGCTGGATGGTGGCGCCGAGCGCCGCCGGATCGCCCCGATGCTCCAGGATCGCCACCGGCGTCTGGGGCACATCGCGGATCGTCACGTCGCCGTGGGTAAAAGTCTTCTGCATGAGTTTGCTCCTCGCGTTGTCGAGAGGCCCGAAGGCCGCTAGCCACGGCTCCCAGTCGGGAGACTTCCGGAACGACGACGGGGATTGCCCGAACCTTTGGCGAAAGGCGCGGGCGAAGGCATCCGGCGCATCGTAACCGGCATCCAGCGCTATGTCCGTGACGGGTTCTTCGTCCCTGTAGGCCAGCCGGTAGGAAGCGCGCTTCATGCGGGCAAGCTGGACATAACGATGTACGGAGACCCCGAAGGTCGCCGTGAACTGCCGGTGGAAATGAAACTTCGAGAAGGCCGCCACGCCGCTCAGCGTGTCCAGGTCCAGATCGGTATCCAAATGCCGGTCTATGTGATCCAGCACCCGCTGCATCCGGGCATGGTAGTTCTGAAGCGCCGCCTTCATCGTTTCGTCCTCCGTGGCAGCACCAGATAAGCGTTCGAAGGCATGGCGCGCCCGACCGATCTTGCGGTTTTGTCACGCCGCTAGAGCATCCGGCCTGCGGGCGGATCATTCCGCCTGCGCGGTGTCCGGATGATCTTCTTCGCTCAAGACGTTGAGATGATGCCGGATGCGCCACAGGTGATAGGTGACCCTGTGCAGCCATCTCAGCGCGTCGAGCCGCACCCACACCGTCTCGCCGGATATCCTGTCGGAAGCGGCCTCCGAAATCAGCCGGTCACGCAGCAGCTTGCGCTGCTTGCGCATGACGCCCCGGATCCGGTTCAGGACAATCTCGCAGGCTTTCGGATCGTCCGGATCGGCATATCGGGCGGTTGCCCCTTTCAGGATCGATGCGAGCCGTTTCAGCCGGGCATCCCTGGAGAGTTCCGCGATCCTTGCCGGCTGCTCACAGCGGTAGAGAAGCCTGCCCAGGTGATCGAGGATATGAAACATCCCCTTGATCCGCTCCAGCAGCGCCGAGTCGGTGCTGGAAACCTGGATCTTGTCGAGGTAATCGCGCGTCTCGCGGATCGCGGCCTCGAGGCTTTCCCGGTCGAATTCCTCCTGTCTGGTTCCCCCGGCGCCGAGCGTCCGGCGCAGATGCGCGACGACGGCGTTGGACAGACGGGCGGTGACCTGCCCGGCGAGCGCGGCCGCCGCCTTCGGTTCGCGCAGGACCAGCGGATCGAGGGGACGGGTCAGGTCCAGTCCCTTTTGCGGCACGAGAAATTCCATGAGCCGCGCGAAAGGCCGTGTGAACGGCAGGATCAGGATGACGCCGAGCGTGTTGAACAAACTGTGGAAGGCGACCAGCGCGATCTGTCCGCTGCCGCCGATCCAGGGACCGGCGAGGATCTGGAACGGACCGAGCAGGAAAAACGCCAGGATGCCGGTCATCAAATTGTAGATGACATGGGAATAGCCGGTGCGCTTCGCCATGGTGCCGCCGCCGAGCGTCGCCAGGGCCGCGGTAAACGTGGTGCCGACATCCATGCCGATGACGAGGGCCGCGGCCTGGGGAAAGTTGATCGCGCCCGCGCCGAGCGCCGCCAGCGCGGTCGCCACGCCGGCGCTGGACGACTGGGTGACAATCGTGATCAGGATTCCGGTTCCGACAAGCATCAGCCGCCCGGGGATCGTATCGGACGGAAAGTCGGTGGGTGTGACGACACCGCGAAAGGCGTCGAGGCCCTCCTTCATGTGCTCGATGCCGATGAAGATCAGGCAGAACCCGGCAATCGCCTCGCCGATGACCGAGATCCGTCCCCTGAAGGCGAGCCGCATGAAGGCGCCCAGGAACACGAAGGGCAGCGCGATCTGGCCCAGCTCGAGCTTGAAGCCGAGAATGGCGACCAGCCAGCCCGTCAGGGTCGTGCCGATGTTCGCGCCGAATATGATGCCGAGCGCCTGGGGAAAGGTCAGCAGCCCGGAGGCGACGAACCCCACGGCGGCAACGGTGGTGGCACTGGAGGACTGGATGACCGCCGTGGTGAGCGCGCCCGTTGCGGCGCCGGTAAGCGGGGTCGAGGTAAATTTCGCCAGGACCCTGCGCATGCGGCTGCCGGCGATGGCCTTGAGACCGCCGGTCAGGAGCAACATGCCGATCAGGAACAGCCCGACGCCGCCAAGCGCGGACAGAAGACTCAACACCATGGCGCGATCCTATCCGATCTTCCCGGATGCGGACACCTCGGCATCCGGGCCGTCTTGACTATCGGGCTTCCTGGCTGCCGGTGGCAAGCTCGATGATCTCGTTGGTGATTTCCTCCTGCCGCAGCCGCCGCGCGCTGGCAACGAGGTCCGTGAGCGTCTCGGACACGTTGTCATGGGCCGCGATCATCGCCCGCATCCGCGCTTCGTTCTCGGCGGCAAAGGAAAGAATGACCGCCTCGCTCAGTTCGGCGAAAACATATTCTTCGGCAAGCTGGGCGAAGAGCCGCTGCGGGGGCAAGGTGACGAGCGGCTGAATGGTGTGCCTTGCCACGGGGAAGCGCGAGAAATCGAAGGGCACGAGGCGCTTGTCAAGAATGTCGTCCTCCCCCGGAGGCCCGGGCAGCGTGTGGATGACGGACACTTCAGAAATCCCGCCCCTGGCGAGACGTTCGTAGATCGCCTCCGTGATCCGCCCGGCAAGCGCGCCGGCCTGCGCGGGGTGACTGATCATCGGCGTGGACCACGCCGCCTCAAGCCCGGCCTCGTCTGCTGCCGGCAGGCCCCTGCTGCCGACGATCAGCAGATCGTGTCTCTCTCCCGAAGCCGCCTCCATCGCGGCGGAGGCCGCGTCGAGAACCCGGCGGTTGAATGCTCCGGCAAAACCCTGTTCCGCGCACAGCACGACGATCGCCCGGCCGCCGCCACCGCCATGCGCAGCGGGCGGCGCTCCCGCCTCGGGCAGGAAGGCGAGCGCCTGGCCGATCGCCGCGCCGATTGTGTCGGCGTAGGTGCGGATGCTGTCCAGATGGCCGCGCGCCTCCTGCGCCCGGGAAGCGGCGATGCCGCGCATCGCGCTGATAACGGCCGAAAGCTTGTCGACGGTCTCGATGCGTGCTTCGACATGGGCGAGCTGTCCGGTCATTTCGAGGCCTTTTCAGGCATTATCGACCGCCCCAGGTCGGCAACGACGGAGGCGAGCCGCGTTTGCTGGTCGTCGCTCAGCTCCGCCGTCGCGCCGAGGGCGGAGACGATATCCGGCGCACGGGCGTTCAGCCAGGCCGGCAGTGCGCGGCGCAGTTCGCGCAACCGGCCGACGGGAATGGCGTCGAGCACGCCCTCGCCGAGAGCGGCTAGCAGCGCCACCTGATCGGTGGAGCGCAGATTGGCGTAGCGCGGCTGGGTGAGCAGCGCGCGGATGCGTTCGCCCCGGGTGATCTGGCCCTGCACCCGAGGATTTGAGATGCCGCCGAAACGGGTGAACATCTCCAGCTCCTGGAACTGCGCATAGTCGAGCCGGACCCGGCCGGAGACCTTGCGCAGCGCCGGGCTCTGGGCCTTGCCGCCCACCCGGCTCACGCTCAGCCCCACATCGACGGCAGGGCGTTGGCCGGCTGCGAAAAGATGGGTGCTGAGCACGATCTGCCCGTCGGTGATCGAGATGAGATTGGTCGGGATATAGGCCGAGAGATTGCCCGCATCGGTTTCGGCGATCGGGAGCGCGGTCAGGGAGCCTCCCCCCTCCTCCCGCGACAGCTTCGCGGCGCGTTCCAGAAGCCGCGCATGCAGATAGAAGATGTCGCCGGGATAGGCTTCGCGGCCGGGCGGTTCGCGGGTGAGGAGTGCGAGCTCGCGGTGGGTGGCGGCATGGCGGGTGAGATCGTCGATCACGATGAGCGCATGCTGGCCCCTGTCGCGGAAATATTCCGCCATGGTCATGCCGGCGAAGGGGGCGAGCCATTGCAGCCCCGGCGGGGCGGCGGCATTGCCGACCACGAAGATGCAGCGCTCCGGCGCGCCGTGTTCGCGCACCGCCGCGATCACCCGTTCGACCGCCGTGGTGCGCTGGCCGACGGCGACATAGATGCAGACGACATCGCTGTTTTTCTGGTTGATGATCGCATCGACCGCCAGCGCGGTCTTGCCGGTGGCCCGGTCGCCGAGGATCAGCTCGCGCTGGCCGCGCCCGAGGGCAAACAGGCTGTCGACGACGAGAATCCCCGTTTCGACCGGCTCGGAGACCTTGTCGCGTTCGATGATCGCAGGCGCGGGGCGTTCGACCGGCTGCATCTCCCCGCCTTCCAGGGTCGGGCCGTCATCCAGGGGGCGCCCCAGCGGGTCGACCACCCGTCCGAGCAGCGCCTCGCCCACCGGCACGCGCAGTACCTCGCCGGTGTCGGTCACCTGGCTATCGGCGGCGATGGCGCCCGTCTCGTCGAGGATCACCACGTCAAGCGTGTCACGGTCGAGGGCTTGGGCGAAGCCGAAATGGCCGCTCTCGAAGCGCAGCAATGCGCCGAGGGCGGCGTCAGGCAGGCCCGTGACCCTGGCAATTCCGTCGGCCAGATGCACCACGCGTCCGATCGCCTCGGCTTGCGGGCGAAGCTCGGTCCGTTCCAGCCTGGCGCGGCTCCTGTCGAGCCAATGGGAAAGGGGCTGGCTGTCAGTCATGTCTGGTCAGCTCCTGACGGATCCGGTCGAGATCGGCGCGGAAATGATTGCGGACGACCGCCTTCGGTGCATCGAGTTCCAGCCCGGCGATCAGCGTGGCGTCGGTTTCGACGGCAATCTCGACCGGGCGGCCGAGCACGCCCGAGAGGCGGGACTTGAGCAATGCCGTTTCCTCCGCGTTCAGGGCGCGGGCGGCGCGCAGCGGGATCGGTCCAGCCGCGCCGATCCCCGCACGTGTGCTTTCGGGCAGCTCGGCGACGGCCTCGGCAAGCCCGTCGATGAAGCCGGTCACGCGGATCTTCTCGGGCAACCGGTCGAGCAGGCGGGCCGCGATGTCGGCGGCAAGCGTGCCGGCGGCATCGGAGAGCGCCTGTGTCTCGGCAGCGCGCATCCGCTCCAGATCCGCCTGCGCCGCCTGGCGCGCCGCCTCGGCCTCTGCCCTGGCGGCCTCCAGCAGGCTGCGTTTTTCGGCCCCGGCCTCCTCTTCGGCCCTGGAAAGTATGCCGGCCCTTTGGGCAACGGTTTCCTCGGCGGCGGCCCTGGCGGCGTCGCGTTCGCTTTCGGCCTCGGCACGGGCTTGCTGCGCGCATTCGAATTCCGCGCTCGCTGCGGCCTGGCGCTCGGCGACGATCTTCGCCACCGGGCGGAACAGGAAGCGCGAGAGGATATAGAGCAGGACCAGAACGTTGACCGTCTGCAGCCCCAATGTCCACCAGTCGAGATGCATCGCGTAGGCCGTTTCCTACTGCACGAAGGGGTTGGCGAAGAGCACCAGCAGCGCGATGACCAGCGTGTAGATCGCCATGGTCTCGATCATCGCCAGGCCGACGAAGAGGGTGCGCGACAGCGTACCGGCGGCTTCCGGCTGACGGGCGATGGCGTCCATCGCTGCCGCCACGGCCCGGCCCTCCGCCAGCGCCGGTCCGATGGCGCCAAAGGAGACGGCGAGCGCGGCGGCAAGGATGCTCACGATTTCGATGAGATTTCCGGTCATGAGGGAGATCGCTCCTGATTGGGAGAGGAAGGGCGTTGGCGGGCATCGGCGGCGGCCGCGCCGATGAAGACGGTGGCGAGCACCGCAAAGATATAGGCCTGGACGGCACCGGTCAGCAGGTCGAGCGCCATCAGCGGGATCGGCACGAGAAGTCCGGCAAGCGACAGGATGATCCCGACCACGAACACGCCGCTCATCACGTTGCCGAAGAGGCGCACGATCAGCGAGAAGGTGCGGGTGATCTGTTCGACCAGATTGAGCGGGATCATCACCCAGGAGGGTTCGGCAAAGGTGGCGAGGTAGCCTTTCAGCCCGCGCGTGGCGATGCCGAACCAGACGGTGGCGGCGAAGACGATGAGCGCCAGGGCCGCGTCGGTTTCGAGATGTGCGGTCGGCGGCTCGACGCCGGGAACGAGCGACGACCAGTTGGCCACCAGCACGTAGAGAAAGATCGTGCCGATGAGCGCGCGGTATGGGGCCGGGTCCATCTGCATCGTGTCGCGGACCTGGCCGTCGACGGTGGAAACGAAGAGCTCCAGGACGGTCTGCACCTTGCCGGGCATCAGGCTGAGACGGTGCGTGGCGATCTTCGAAGCGACGGCAAGCCCCAGCATGATGCACCAGGTGATCACCACCGGCGAGGTGATCGGCACCGGCGAGGTGATCGGCACCGGGCCGATGTGAAAGAGCGGTTCGAGGGCAAGCGGGCTTCCCATCAGGCCGGCTCCCGGCCCAGACGCAACACGACGGCGCGCGCAAGGAGAATGCCGAGCCCGCCAGCCAGAAGTGGCAGCGCGCCCATGACCGCGAGCAGGCCCAGGCCCGCGAAGACGAGGACAAAGCGAACGAGATGCAGAAACAGCGTGCGCCCGAGCGGAGCGGCCTCCGTGTAGAGCCGCACCACGCGCCTGAGGCTTGCGAAATGGACGAGCCCGAGCGCGAATCCGAGCGCCAGGCCGAACAGACCGCCAAGGGCGGGGGAGAGCGTCTGGAGCGGGGCGAGCAGGGAGATCATTGACGGTGCATCCATTTCCAGGCGGCGTGGAAGCCGATGGCGGCTCCGATCAGGATCGCCGGAGCAGTGAAGAAAATTCCGGTGTCGAAATATTTGTCGGCCAGCCGGCCGAGCACGATGCCGAGCAGCATCGGCAGCACGATGGCCCAGCCGAGAATGCCGATCTGGCCGAGACGGCTGCCGAGCGAGGGTTCGGGCGCGTCCCGGCTCATGTCCTCGCGCCCGGCCGAGCGTCGGGCGGCTTCGGCCATGTGATCCCTGTCCTCGCGGATCGCGGCTTCGCGGTCCCAGTCCTCCCGCTCCCGTTCCTCCGGATTCATGCGCCGCGCCCTCCCTGCCCCGGACCGGTGGAGACCGGCGGCGGATGGTCGAGCGCGCCGGTGACGCCCGGACGCAGATAGCGCATGAGCTGGCGCACGGCCTGGGCATGGAGACGCATCTGCTCGACCCGCGCCCGCCGGGCCGCGTCGGCCTCGCCGGCGCGCAGCTTCTCGACTTCCGTCTCCAGGTCCCGGAGGTCGTCGCCGAGCAGCCCCTCGCGGCAGGCGACCGCCACTTGGCTGCCGCCGGTCACCGTTATCAATCCGCCGCGCAGGGCGCAGAAATGCAGGCTGCCATCGGCACCGCGCCAGCGCATTACCGACGCCGGCAGCACGGTCAGGAATTCCGTATGTCCCGGCAGGATGCCGAAACCGCCGCTCTCATCTTCCGCCCGCACGGACGTCACCCCGGAAGCGTCGACGAGCACCTCCATCGGCGTGGTGATGGTCAGATGCAGTCCCCCAGTCATGCCGCGTTCTCCGGAGCCCGGGCGGCCGCGTCCCTGGCGCGGGCCTCCTCCAGCGTGCCGACCATGTAGAGCGCACTTTCGTCCCAGTCATCGGTTTCGCCGGCGAGGATAGCCGCGCAGCCCTTCAAGGTGTCCTCGAGCGGAACAGAGCGGCCCTCGATGCCGGTGAAGGCCTCGGTCACGGTGAAGGGCTGGGTCAGAAAGCGCTGCAGCCGCCGGGCCCGTTCCACGAGCAGCCGATCCTCCTGGCCAAGTTCCTCCATGCCGAGCAGCGAGATCACGTCCTGCAGCTCGCGGTAATGTTCGATGGTTCGGCGCACCTCGTTGGCGACGCGCTCATGCTCCTCACCGACGATCAGGGGATCGAGCAGGATCGAGGAGGAGGCGATCGGGTCGATGGCGGGATACATGCCGTCGGCCGCCATGGCGCGCGACAGAACCACCATGGAATCCACATGGCCGGCGATGGTGGTCACCGCCGGATCGGTGAAATCGTCGGCGGGCACATAGACCGCCTCGATGGCGGTGATCGAATGGCCGTTGGCGGTGGCGATGCGCTCCTGAAGCGCCGCCACTTCGCTGGCGAGCGTCGGCTGATAACCCACGCGGCTCGGCAGCCGGCCGAGCAGGCCGGAGACTTCGGAACCCGCCTGCACGAAGCGGAACACGTTGTCCATGAGCAGCAACACGTCGCGGTGTTCGCTGTCGCGAAAATGTTCGGCGATGGTGAGCGCCGTCATCGGCACCCGCCAGCGCGCGCCCGGCGGTTCGTTCATCTGGCCGTAGACCAGGACGGTGCGCTCCAGCACACCCGATTCCGTCATGTCGGAGAGCATCTCGTGGCCCTCGCGCGAGCGTTCGCCGACACCGGAAAACACCGAAATACCCTGATAGCCCGCCACCATGGCATGGATCAGTTCCATCACCAGGACCGTCTTGCCGACGCCCGCGCCGCCGAACATCGCGGCCTTGCCGCCGCGGGCAAGCGGCGTCAGCAGATCGATGACCTTGATGCCAGTGCGGAAGAGTTCGGTGTGGCCGTCTTCGGCGCTGAAGTCCGGCGGCAGCCGGTGGATCGGGCTTCTGGGCACGTCATCCGGCAGAGGCTCGCCACCGTCGCAGATCTCGCCCGAGACGTCGAGCAGACGTCCCAGAACCGAAGTGCCGACCGGCACTTCGAGCGGCCGGCCCAGGCGCCTGACCGCAGCCCCCCGGCGCAGTCCGGTCGTCGCCTGCAGGGCGATGGTGCGCACGCTTTCGGCGTCGAGATGGGCCTGCACCTCGACACGCACGGGCGCGCGGTCCCGATCCTCGATCAGCAGGGCGTCGTTGACCGGCGGCAAGGCACCGCCCTCGAAGGCGATATCCACCACCGCCCCCCGGATCGCGACAACTTTTCCGTCCACGGCACCTATCGGCATCACCAAGCTCGTTTCTGCATCGGCCGAATTGCAATGATACCGATTTCAGGCCGGGTGGGAACGGCCCAGATCAAACCGACGGCAGTGACCGAATGACGCCCGGGGGCTCTGCAGCCGTCAGGGATCCCGAAGGCCCGGAAAGTCGCCTTCCAGCTTATCGGAATACCGACCTTGGAACGTATGATCGCCGACATGGCGGATGGTGGTTTCGCAATCCAGCCAGATCGTGCCGCCGCAGCCTTCGACCCAGCGCAGGCTGAAGCTCTGATCGTTGTGCAGGAACTGGCCCTCACCCGGCGGCGTCAGATGTCCGAAAAAATCGTACCATTCCAGATCCCGGTGCCCGGGAATGAGAGCCATGTCGGGGTATTTCTTGACGACGCCCCGTTCCACCATCGTCTCGGGCACCTTGCGGCTGAGCAAGGTAAGCCCCTGTCCGGCCGCGGGGATGGAAATGAAGCCGTTGCGGCGCTCCGGCTGCCATTCTTCATTGTAGAAGCTGCGAAGCTGGTGATTGTAGGTCATGCTGCGCGAGACGAGGTCCTCGGTCGGGGTCCGCTCGGCTTCCGGCAGCAGGGCATCGGCTTCGATCAGTTTTCTCAACGCCTCCCAATTGTAATATTTCTGCGGATAGGCAGTGCTGACGAAATCCTCGCCAAAGGCGATCAGCCGCCAGACCGCGTCCGGTGAAAATTCCATGTCGGAGTCGATCAGCAGGGTGTGGCTGTAGGACCGTTCGGTCAGGAACTTGCTCATCAGGTGATTGCGGTTGATCACCTGATCCGCGGTGTCATAGGTGTCGAAGGAAAAGGCCAGCCCGTGACGCTGAAATTCCTGGGTCAGGTCGATGAGGGATCTGACCGTCGGCAGAGCCACCTGCCCGCGGGTCGGCATCGCGATCATGATGACGAGCGGCGTCGGCCCGTCGGCGTCATCGGCCATAGATCTTCACCTCGGCGGAGGCCGGAGCGTTCAAGGCTTCATCGATTGCCGCCTTCAGCCGGCAGCGCCGGATGTTGAGCTTCTGGACCTTGCGGGCGAGGGATATGTAGTCCGCACCGAAAACCTGACGGCGCTCCGCGGCATGGAGCGCGTCCTCGACGCTCCAGAGTTTCCTGTTCACCTCGGACAGTTCGGTCTCCAGACCGGCGGCATCAGCTCCCAGGAAGAGCCCGTCTCTCAAGGACCGCAGCCGATCGAGCGCTCCGGCAATATCGGCCGCCTGTTTGCCCGGTTTTGAATGTTTCGCCTTCAGGGACAGAATGGAGAGCCGGTCGCACAATTCGCCGGGACCGATTTCGATCAGGATCGGCTTCATCGGGGTGGCTCCTTCGGTTTTACCAGGCGCCCGGGCCGGATTTTCTCCGCAGCCTTGAAAAGCGAGAAGGTCTGACTGACGTAATTCACCACACCCTGAATTTCCTGCAGATAGGCCTCCAGCTCGGGCGTGCGCTCCGCCTCGATCAGCTGGATCGCGCGAGACTGCGGAAACACCTCGAACATCAGGTAGAACAGCGGCTCTCCGCGGCGTAATACCAGCGGTTCGCCGGTGTCGTGCCATTCGAACGCCCAGGTCAGGGTGCGCGGCCAGATGTTGATCGGAAACCGCCCGGGGATCATCAGGCCGGGAGGCGGTGTCCTGGTGAAATGCTGGAACGGCGGCACCTGCGACATGTAGACCGGCTCGTCGGCAAGGAAAATATAGGGAAGGCGCAACTGGATCATAGGCAGATCCGGGCTGCGCCATTCTTCCCGTGGATGAACGTGAATGAGATGGGCGAGCGCCTCGTCGCGCACCGTGGCCATCGGTCCATCGAGGTTCCTGACCGCCGGTTCGCCGAAATCCGTCTCCCCCATTTCGAGTGTCAGGTCGACGGGACACAGAACCTCGAACAGGCGGCTTTCAAGGCCCAGAACCGCGGGACAGGACGACACGGATTTTGCGTGCGTGCGTGGACCTGCGCCTGAAACGTGCTTCAGTCTTCTGGGTGGCGTGAACACGAGCCGGGATTCATCGGGCGCCATAAGCCAGCCGATCGTCACCGGACCGGTTTCGCCAGCGTTTCCCGACGCGATTTCAACCGTGACGTTGAAACTGGCGGTTACGGGACCGGCCTTGTCGCCGTTACCGCCGGAACTGGGCACTGATCCAGGGAGGAGCTGGGAGCCAGCGATTGAGGCTCTGGTCGAGATACAGTCCCGTGACCTGATTGTAGGAAATCGTGACCGGCTGGCGGGTCGACGGATGAGTGATTTCCCGCGTGACGATTTGAGAGACGCCCTGACGCGGACCGGATCCGGCAAATGTGTTGAACCGGCCGCCCGCATAAATGGTGTCCATCGCTCCGCGGCCACCGGCATAAACCGTGTTCATCACTCCCTTGCCGCCGGCGTAAACCGTGTTCATCGCCCCCCCGCGACCGGCGTAAATGGTGTGCATGGACCCGCCCCGGCCAGCGTAGATCGTATGCATGTTGCCGGCGCCGCCACCGAAGAAGGTATTCCTCTGGCGCCAGGGATCGCCGCCATAGACGGTGTCCATCGCCCCACCCCGGCCGGCATAGATCGTGTGCATCCGCGATCGATCAGGAGAGATGTGCCCGGGGATCAGAGTGGCCGAGTGCCATTGTCCGGGCCGGCTGCCCATTTCCTTGTCGCTGGCCGGCCGGCGGCTGCCACCCAGCTTGGCGATGTCCTGGTCGATGCCTGGTCTTTTCCGGTCAACCAATGCGTCAATCCTTTAAAAAAATACCTGTAAAAAGTATATCTGCGCCTTAATACTTGTCAACTTTGCACCCATCAGATGACGCAGCGTTCTCCTGCGAATTTCACCAATTCCGCGCAGATCCCGGCGACGACATCGCGCCACTGCCGGGGCCGGCTCTGACGGAAGAAGCGCATGGCCGGATACCAGTCCGAGCGCGCGCCTTCAAAGCCGTGATACCAGTACGGAAAGCTGTCCAGCATCACCCACACGGGCGTGCCGAGCGTCCCGGCAATATGCGCGACGGCACTGTCGGTCATGACGACCAGATCCAGCGCCCGGACCAGTTCTGCCGTCTCCGCGAAATCGCAATCGTCGCAATCGACGATCAGGTCGCCGAAGCCGCTCTCCGCGAGCTCCTGCCGCGGCGGGCCTTTCTGAAGGCTGTAGAGCTGGACAAAGGGCAGTTCGGCGAGCGGCAGGAAATCGGTCAGGCTGGCCGCCCTGTCCGCGTTGCCGCCGTAATCCACGCTCCCCGACCAGAGAATGCCGACGCGCAAGGGTGCCCTGGCCCGCGCCAGCAGCTTGTCGAGCCGCCGCTCCGGCGCCGGCCGGCTGCACAGCCTTGGGGGTGGATAAAGGGCGGGGTCGGTCACGTTGAGCAAAGCTGGAAGCGACAGGATGGAAACCCAGAAGTCATACCCGTCGGGCTCGTCCGCTTCCTCCACCCAGGCATCGATGCCTTCAAGGTTTTCAAACAGGCTGGAGAGTGCCGGGCGCTTCCGCATGTGAACTTCCGCGCCCGCCGCCCGGAGCGCAGGCAGGAAGCGGGCGGCCCAGATCGTGTCCCCGTGTCCGCCTTCCGGGATGACCAGGATCTTCCTGCCCTCCAGAGGCTCTCCCTGCCACAGGGGCGTCCGCTCAGGCGCCGCGGGAACGGTGTCCAGGAGAAGACGGCGTTCCCAAAGCGCCCAGCCTTCCCCGTAGCGTCTTTCGCCCAGAAGCAGCCACGCGGCCTCGAGCGCGGAATTGGCGTCCCCGGGGTGAGACGCCAGGAGCGCCTGGAATGCCGACAGCGCCTCGGTGCTCCTGCCCGCCCTCGAAAGGGCCTCGGCCAGCATGTATTTGATTTCCGGATCGCCCGGCCGGAATTCCAGATGGCGTTTCGCAGCGGCTATGGCCTCAGCGGGGCGGCCCATGCGGAGATAGAGCCCGGTCAGACGGAACAAGGCTTCGTCGGACGGAGGTATGAGGTCGGCGGCTCGGATCAGGCAGGCCAGAGCCGCGGCCTCCCGCTCCTCGTAAAGATGGGCTTCCGCCTGAAGCAGCCAGGCGTCGACATGGCTGGGGTCGAGCTCCAGGCAGGCGTCCGTCAGGACCCGTGCGCTTTCGGTCTGCTCCCGGCCGTAATTGCGCAGCGCCATATCGTAAAGTCTTTCGGCCAGGAGACGGGTGTCTTCCCCGGTCATGCTTCCCCCTCCCGGCCCGGCGCGTCAGAGCATCGTGCCGGCACAATAGATCTCGTCGGTTCCGATGAATTCGACGACCGCGTAGCCCTTGCCAGCCATGAAACGGGGGATGTCCGCACTGCCCGCATTGTTCTCGATGCTCCAGACGGTCACCGGCACGGCGCCGAAGGGAAACGCCTCGAGCACCGCCCATTCGCCGCCTTCCACGTCGAGGGAAAGATAATCGATCCGCTCGATCCCGGCTTCCTGCAACAGCTCCCCGACAGGCCGGACCGGGACGGACACGCGCCTTTCCCGATGATCCGGATGGCGGCGGACAACGTTCAGCATCGCCTGGTCGTAACTCATTTCGAGACCGCTCATCTGGGTGTAGCCCGAGCAGACCTCAATGAACACGGCCTCTGCCGGCCCCTTGCCCGCAGCCACCTGCCGGCAGGTGCATTGACGGATCCTGCTGGCGGCCTCGAAAGACCCGGAAGCCGGCTCCACCAGAAGCCCCCGCCAGCCGAGCTGCCGTTCGAAGAACAGGGTGTTCGATCCGGTGATGCCGTCATAGCCGCCGATATCGACGAATGTTCCGCCGGTTCTGCCCTTGAAATACGCATCGTGAATGAACCGGTCCTGACCCGACTGGCTGTGGAACTCCGCATGCATGCCGAGCGCCTTTTCGACTTCCCAGAGGTCGTGCCGGAAGCGTCCCCGGTCCGGACCGAATGCCCTCTCCAGGTCGGCTGCAAGGCCTGCCCGCGCCCCGGTCAGATCGTCGGCGCTCTGCTTGCTGGATGAGGGCGATGCTGTCATTCACGACCTCACACGATCAAAAAAACAGTCGGTATGACTTAAAGGAAATTCCGGAACATCTTCATCTAAGCAGCCGTATTTGAATGCCGCAAGTCTTGGGTATTGCATCGCCCGAGATCGCGCCGGGCCGGCAGCAACAGGAACATACGCCCGAAACGTCCAAAGTCCCCCGGGAGGGGCCTCCGGGGTTGCGACGTTTTGGCAAATTCAACCGTCAACAAACGTTGTCTGGCGGGCGGACAATACTGCGCCGCCCGTTCCTGCGGCAAGACCCGCCCGGATTATGCAGCGCGGCTGGAGGACGACATCACCGCCGCCCTTTTCCCCTCGCCCGAGCGCGCCCGCAGGCTGAACGCGGCCTACCGCGAGATCGTCCTCGAGCAGAGCTATGCGAAGACCGCGACACGGTGAGTTCCCCGGCGGCCAATGTGCACAAGGAGGTCGAGCAGGACGAGCCGACCGGCGTGGCGGAAGCCCAGCCCGCGTCGACGTGGTAGGCAACGGGCGGCGCCTGCGTCCCTAGGTCTTTGAGCGGGTGCGCCGGTGTGCAATTTCCCGGTAAAGCGCTTCCGGGCTGACGCCGATCGATTGCGCCAGCAGTCTCCATTCGCCCTTGGGCGGCAACGAACCATGCCAGTCCAGCCAGGCGTCGAGCCGGTCGCGCACGGTTCGAAGCGACAGAATTTCGCCCCGCAGGCGCGCCTCCTGAACCTTTGCCGAAACCGTCCTCGCCCATGCCAGGGCGAATTCCGGATCCGTGGCAAACCGGTTCAGAAAGCGAGCTTTCTCGATCGCCAGAACCGAAGAGTTCACCGGGACGAACGCATCGCAATGATATTCGCGGGAGAAAACCGAAGCCTCGGCCAGCATCTCCCCTGCGCGCGCATGCTGGAGAACGACCGACTTGCCGTCCGTCTGGTGGCGGATGAGGTGAATTTCTCCGGTTTCGACCAGAAAAAGATGGCGAACCTCATCGCCACGATGAAACAGGTATGTCCCGCCGCTGATCGCGCGGACGGTGCCAATGTCCGCGCTCAGCACGCCGATCAGATTTTCCGACATGATAGATATCATGCCGAAAAATCCGGAATCCGGTCAAGATGAAAGGAAACCGGCGTCGCGGAGTCTGACCGATGAAAAAACATGCCTTGATCCTGGGATTGTTCCTGCTGCCCGCACCGCTTCATGCGGAACCTGTTCCAATGGATCACTCGCACATGTCGCATCAACAAATGCCGGGTGAAGGTCCCGCCCTCAAGCCGGATGTTCCGCGGGAGCCGGGCCAGGGAGCCTTCGCCGCCATTCAGGAAATCGTCAATCTTCTGATCGAAGACCCGGCGACGGATTGGAGCAAGGTGAATATCCCGGCCCTGCGCGATCATCTCGTCGATATGAACAACGTCACCCTTCATGCGCAAGTGACGGGCGAGCCAATCGCGTCGGGCGTGAAATTCTCGGTGACCGGCCCGGACGAGGTTTCCGGATCGATCAAGCGCATGGTCACGGCCCATGCCGCAACGATGAACGGCACCATGGGATACACTTACGAAACTGCCGAGTTGCCGGATGGAGCGATCCTGACCGTCCGCGCCGAGGACGAGGCCGCTGCCGCGAGGTTGCGGGGGCTGGGCTTCATCGGCGTGATGACCCTGGGAGCGCATCACCAGGAACATCATCTCGCAATCGCCCAGGGCGCGTCGCCCCACCACCACTAGATGTGTGCTTTCAAACGGTTGTCTTTCAGAAGACGGCGCAAACCACTCCTCCTCATCCTGAGGAAGCGCGTCAGCGCTGTCTCGAAGGATGGGCTGCATATTCAGGAGCAAGCCGCCCATCCTTCGAGACGGACCTGACGGTCCTCCTCAGGATGAGGTTCTGTTTTCTGAAGCTGTTTTCGCGCGCACCGAAGGATAACCTGTCGAAACCCCACAACGAGAGCCTTTCAGCGATGTGACCATTTGGCGCTTGGCAAGGCGTGTTTTGCGAGCTGAGATGCGGCGCATCGGGCAAGTGGCGGAACACTGCCGAGCGGCCGTTTCGCCGATTGCCGTCAGGACCGGTCAAATCCCGGAGGTCGCCGGTATCGTGAAACTTTCTCATATCAACCTGGTCGCCCGGGATGCGGACACGCTTGCCGCCTTCTACGTGAATATCTTCAAACGTGAATTCCTTCGTGAACCCAGGACGTTGTCGGGCGAGAAGGTATCGCGCGGCAACGGTCTTGCGAATTCCGAGATATACTCGATCTGGCTCAGATTCCCCGGTTGCGACGCCCCCTTCCTGGAGATCCATCAGCACAAAGTCACGCATGACCGGGAGCTGCCGAGGGTGAATGAACCCGGATTTGGGCATCTCTCCTTTCAGATGGAAGATATCGGCGCGGTGCTGTCGGCGATCGTCGACGCGGGCGGAGCGCCGGTCGGCAAAATCACCAACCTTGGATCGGCGGACAAGCCCATTTCGATTGTCTATGCCCGCGATCCGGAGGGCAATATCCTCGAACTCGAGCAGTCCCGCCCGGTGCCGTCCCCCTTTCCCGCCGCCATGTGACGGGCTCGGTCCGGACCGTCGAGATTGCACTTTCCCGACGATCGGCGGTACTTTCCGCGCCGGGTCGGTCTGCAAGGGGTGGATAGAGAATGACGGAAGACGACGAGCTTCGACGCGTGAAAAAGCTTCGGGCGTTTTTTGCCCGTTTCGTGGCGGCAAAGGGCGCCGCCAGCGATCCCCGCATAGAGGAAGCGTTTGCCGCAATTCCGCGCGAATTGTTCGCCGGACCCGCGCCGTGGTCAATTCTGGCGAGCGGTCCGTGGCGCGGCCGCTCGGACGCGACGCCCTACGTCCAGACGCCGGACGACGATCCGGCCTTTCTCTATCAGGACGTTCTCGTTGCGCTCGATGTCGAAAGGGGCATCAACATCGGCGAACCCAGTCTGCACGCCCATTGTCTGGACGCGCTGGCGCTCCAGCCGGGGGAAACGGTTCTCCAGGTCGGAACCGGAAGCGGCTATTACACCGCCATCCTCGCGCATCTGGTCGGCGCCGCGGGGCTCGTGCATGCCCTGGAGATCGACCCTGCGCTTGCCGAGCGAACCAGGCGCAATCTCGCCGCCTGGCCCCAGGCAAGAGTGGAAGCCGGCTCCGGCGTCCGGGAGGGTCTTCCCGAGGTCGACGCCATCTATGTATGCGCCGGCATCACCCAGCCGAGCTGGGCCTGGCTCGAAGCCTTGCGCGCGGGCGGAAGGCTGCTCTTTCCGCTGCAGCCGGGGAAGGGCTTCGGGGGCATGCTGCTCATCCGGAAGCCGGTGCAAGGCGGGCTGACATGGCCCGCCCGTTTCCTGGCGCGCGCGGGCTTCATTCCGTGCGACGCGCGGCAAGACACGGAAGACAGCCATGGCCTGGCGCTGGCCTTTGCCGGCGGAGGGCTCCGAAAGGTGCAATCCATCCGGTTCGACGACAAGCCGGACGACACGTGCTGGTTCCGCGGCGAGGATTGGTGGCTGTCAACCAGCGGAGTGTGAATCTGCGGAAGATCGGAACCGGATCAACGGGCGTTCGGACGATTTGGGGACTGTCACCGGCCTGACGCTGATAATGCAGTCAAACGACTCAATCTGTGTTTAGATTGGACGATTCTACCTACCCCTAATTGCACCCTCGCAGACGAATTGAGCCGCCATGTCGTTCTCCAATTTCGTTTTCCGGCCTTTCGAGACAATCGTACGGCCGCTGGACATTCCATACACGCCGCTGCCCGCATCGGGGCCATTCGCGCTGCTGCTGCATTTCGCCGGCATGTTTCGCGGCGTGCTGGCCACAGTCGCCATTCTCATGATGCTGGTCGAGGGCATCAATCTCACGCTCATCTGGGGTATCTCGTATATCGTCGACGGGATCGGGTCCAAAGGCGCCGCGTCATTTCTTCAGGACGACTGGCCGGTCCTGGCGGTTCTGGGCGTGCTGACCTTCCCGGTGATGCCGCTGCTGATATTTTTCGCCAACACCACCAATTCCCTGGCGGTGGCGGTCAGCATGCCGGCCGCGATGCAGTGGCAAGGCCACAAGGCAGTGGAACGGCAGGATCTCAATTTCTTCCACGACACGTTCGCCGGTCAGGTGGCATCGCGTATTTCGCAGGTCTCCTCGGCCGTGCAGCAGCAAATCGTCGTCTCCTTCTACTCCGTGCCCTATTTCCTGACGCAGTTCATCGGCTCGCTCGTCCTGCTGGCCACCCTTTCCTGGCCGCTGGCTCTTCCGGTGCTTGCATGGATCGCGGCCAACGTCACCCTTGCCGTCGCCGCCGTGCCGCACTTCGCCGAGCGTTCCCGCCATGCCGCCCGGGCGCGCAGTTTGGTCGTCGGGGCGATGACAGATCTTTATGCCAATATACAGATGGTAAAGCTCTTCGCCGCCGAGGACAGCGAGGCAGGCGCCATGCGCACCGTCATGCGCGACGCCATCCGCACCCAGCAGCGTGAGCGGCGCATGCACCTGGCAACCGACAGCGGCGTCGTCGTTCTGAACACGCTTCTTTTCCTCGCCAATATCTCCATCGGATTGTGGGGTCTCGTGGCCGGTTTCGTGACCACTGGCGAATTCGTCGCATCGATCGCCATCGTGCAAAGGTTGAGCGCCAATTCGCGCGCTTTTCTGCAGATGGGGCAGCAGATCTTCCAGGCGGTCGGCACGATCCGCGATGCCATGCCGGTCGTCACCTCGCCCCCCACCATCACCGACGCGCCGGACGCCAGGGCGCTTGAGGTATCGGAAGGAAAAATCGAGTTCAAAAACATCCACTTCGAATATCGGCAAGGACAAAGGGTCATTCGCGATCTCTGCCTGACGATCCGCCCGGGCGAAAAGGTGGGGCTGGTCGGTCTGTCAGGCGCCGGCAAGTCGACGCTCGTGAGCCTGTTGCTGCGGTTCTTCGATATCGAGGACGGCGCGATCCTCATCGACGGCATAAATATTCGCGAAGTGACACAGGAGAGCCTGCGGGACAGCATCGGCGTGGTGACCCAGGACGTCTCGCTGCTGCACCGGTCCGTAGGCGACAATATCCGCTATGGCCGGCCCGAAGCCTCGCGCAGCGAGATGGAGCGCGCTGCGGAGCTTGCCGAGGCCGACGGCTTCATCATCGATCTGAAGGACAGCGAAGGCCGCACCGGCTACGATGCCTATGTCGGCGATCGCGGCGTGAAACTGTCCGGCGGGCAGCGCCAGCGCGTCGCGATCGCCCGGGTGCTGCTCAAGGACGCCCCGATCCTCGTCCTCGACGAGGCGACATCTGCGCTCGACAGCGAGGCCGAGGCAGCGGTCCAGGACAAGCTCGCGATCCTGATGGAGGGCAAAACGGTGATTGCCATAGCCCACCGGCTCTCGACGATCGCCAGCATGGACCGGATCGTCGTGCTTGAGGAGGGCCGGATCGTCGAAGAAGGAACGCCGTCGGAGCTTCTCGAACGGAACGGGCTTTATGCCAAGTTATGGAAACGGCAGACCGGCGGCTACATCCCGGATACCATGGAACACACATAACGGGGCCTTGTGGCATTCGAACAATTTGGCGCCCAGAAGGCGAGATGCGAGCAACGTCTGCTCCCTCTCCTGGTCTTTTTATGTTGAGCGCCCGAAGCAGCGGGGCTCCAGCAGATTTACGGAATACGCCGAGCCGGATGCGAACGCATGCCCGAGCGTTAGGCGCTATCAAGCACTGCCACCGGTCGATTTTGAGGGAAGACTTCTCATCCGAGAGAGGAATGGTGGAGCCAAGGGGAGTCGAACCCCTGACCTCTACAATGCCATTGTAGCGCTCTCCCAACTGAGCTATGGCCCCGTGTTCCTCAGAGCGCCGGCTTGGGTCTCCGGCGTCGATGGAGGCGGAACATAGTCACACCGCCAGTCAAGATCAAGCAGAAAATCGAAGGAAATTTCCCGTCCTGTGCAGAAACCGCCGGGCAGGGAAAAATCCCTGCCCGATCAGAAGCTTACTGGTCCGGATCCTCGTCCATATCGACGCGAATGCCCGGAACTTCTTCCTCGTCCTCGTCCTCGTCGTCGATGAAAACGTCGTCATCGCCCTCGCCATCGCCGAGATCGACGTCGTCGTCGTCCTCCAGATCCGGCACATCGTCGCCGTCACCCTCGGCTTCTGCGTCGGCCTCTTCCAGGGTGACGATTTCCGGCGCCGCCGCGTCTTCCTCTTCCTCGTCGTCCTCGGGCGTTTCTTCCACCTTCGCGGCCTTGGCCGCACGGGACGTCATCACGGCTTCGAAAATCGTGCCGCATTTCGGACAGGTAATCGGCTCGCGGTTGAGATCGTAGTATTTGGCGCCGCAGCTCGGGCACAGCCGCTTTGTGCCAAGTTCAGGTTTTGCCACTGTGCTTACCCTTCTTCGTTATCTGGCTTCGTTCTCTGGCTGATTTAAAATGGTCGGCAGCCCATAGCGTCAAGGCGTTCCGGTGTCAAAGGCAAATCAATCGAAAAACACTCTTTGAGATATTGTTCTGCACGTTGCGGACCAAATTTCAAGCACCCGCCTGCGTTTCCCACACAGCGTGCGGCCCGCACCCCGGTCCGGCGGGTGGTTTGCCGGTGAAGAGGTTAAGACCGTGCAAGAATCGCGGGCCAAGACGGATGACGCCGCCGCATCCACATGATAGGACGTGACACCTTTTGCCAATCTATCAAGTTGCGGACATTGAAAATGTCACACGATTCTGCGCCCACACCGCTGACCTCCAGCATGGGCAGCCCGCTGACCGGCACCATCCGCGTGCCGGGCGACAAGTCCATTTCCCACAGATCGCTGATGTTCGGCACCCTGGCCGTCGGGCGCACCACCGTCAAAGGCCTGCTGGAATCCGAAGACGTTCTGGCCACCGCCGATGCGATGCGCGCCGTCGGCGCGAAGATCGAAAAGCACGCCGACGGCTCCTATACCGTCGACGGCATCGGCCTCGGCAGCCTGCTGGAGCCGGATCACGTCATCGATTTCGGCAATGCCGGCACCGGCGTGCGCCTGACCATGGGCATCTTCGGCAGCCACAACATCGCCGCGACCTTCACCGGCGACGCCTCGCTCTCCAAGCGGCCCATGGGCCGCGTGCTCAACCCCTTGCGCGAAATGGGCACCAACGTGATCGCCCGCGACGGCGACCGCCTGCCGGCCTCCATCCGCGGCGCCGAACAGGCCCTGCCGATCACCTACCGGGTGCCGATGCCGTCCGCGCAGGTGAAATCCGCCGTGCTGCTCGCCGGTCTCAACGCGCCGGGCGAGACCACGGTGATCGAACCGATCCCGACGCGGGACCATACGGAAAAGATGCTTGCCGGCTTCGGCGCCGACATCTCCGTCACGCTGAACGAGGCGGGCGAAAGGGTGATCAGGCTGCAGGGCCAGCCGGAGCTGAAGCCGCAGGACATCGACGTGCCGGGCGATCCGTCCTCCGCGGGCTTTCCGATCGTCGCCGCGCTGATCGTTCCGGGCTCCGACGTCACCATCGAGAACGTGCTCCTGAACGAGCACCGCACCGGGCTGATCACGACGCTGATCGAGATGGGCGGCGATATCGAGATCGTCAACCGGCGGGAGACCGGCGGCGAGGAGGTCGGCGACCTGCGGGTGAAGGCGAGCCGGCTGAAAGGCATCACCGTGCCGGCCGGCCGCGCGCCTTCGATGATCGACGAATATCCGGTGCTCGCGGTTGCGGCCGCCTTTGCGCAGGGCGACACGTTCATGCCCGGGCTGGAGGAACTGCGCGTCAAGGAATCCGACCGCCTGGCCGCGGTTGCGCGCGGCCTGGAAGCCAACGGCATTCCCTGCGTCGAAACCGAAGACACGCTGACGGTGACGGGCGGCGCCAACGCCATCGGCGGCGGCACGGTCATCACCCATCTCGATCACCGGATCGCCATGTCCTTCCTGGTGCTCGGCATGGCGGCGCACAAGCCGGTGACCGTCGACGACGGCGCGGTGATCGCCACCAGCTTCCCGGACTTCACGGCGCTGTTCGAAGGTCTTGGCGCGAAACTCTCCGCCGATACCAGCGAGGCGGCATGATCATCGCAATCGACGGGCCGGCGGCGTCCGGCAAGGGCACGCTCTCGCGGCGGCTGGCGGATCATTTCGGCCTGCGCCATCTGGACACGGGCCTGACCTACCGTGCCGTCGCCGCGGCGCTGCTGGCCAAGGGACTGCCGCTCGGCGACGAGGCGATCGCCATCGAGATCGCGCGCAACCTCGATCTGGCGCAAATGGACAAGTCCGTCCTGTCGTCCCACGAGATCGGCGAGGCCGCCTCGCGGATCGCCGTCCTGGGCGGCCTGCGCGAGGAACTGGTCAACCTGCAGCGGCGCTTTGCCCAAAAGCCTCCCGGCGCCGTCCTGGACGGCCGGGACATCGGCACGGTCGTCTGTCCGGATGCCACGGTGAAGCTCTTCGTGACCGCCTCTCCGGAGGCGCGCGCGAAGCGGCGGACCGACGAAATGCTCTCCAAGGGGCAGGACGCGAACTACGCCTCCGTGCTGGAGGATCTGAAGCGCCGGGACGAGCGCGACAGCAAGCGGACCGTGGCCCCGATGAAACAAGCTGACGATGCGGTCTTGCTTGATACGACAGAAATGGATATAGAGACCGCGTTCCAGGCGGCTGTGGATATCGTGTCCCGCGCCTGAAGATGCCGACAGAATGCGGGGCTCACCCATGGTGTGCCCCTGTTTGCGCATCCGGAACGCATTCGGCCCCGAAGGCCACCAGTTCTTTTGGAACGACCAAGGAATTTCGGCAGGGCGCCTGTTTCAGGCGGCCTGTGACGAGACCGGATTTTCCGTCTCCCGCCCCCGCCGGCCCGCTTTTCGAGCGGCAGGATACCGCGGAAACCGCGATCCCGGGAGAAGGACAAGTCCGGAGTGCAACACCAACCCGCCGGCGGCGCGCCAACAGGCGCCAGGAGAATAAATGACTGATTACAATCCCTCGACCGAGGATTTTTCCGCTCTTCTCGAAGAGTCCTTCGTCCAGAACGACCTCTATGAAGGTGCCGTTGTCAAAGGCACCGTTGTCGCCATCGAAAAGGACCTGGCCGTCATCGACGTCGGCCTGAAGGTTGAAGGCCGCGTGCCGCTGAAGGAATTCGGCGCCAAGGGCCGCGACGGCGAAATGGCTGTCGGCGACGAAGTCGAAGTTTACCTGGAGCGCGTCGAAAACGCTCTCGGCGAAGCTGTCCTGTCGCGCGAAAAAGCCCGCCGCGAGGAAAGCTGGGTCCGCCTGGAAGTCGCGTTCGAAGCCGGCGAAAAGGTCAACGGCCAGATCTTCAACCAGGTCAAGGGCGGCTTCACCGTCGATCTGGACGGCGCCGTCGCCTTCCTGCCGCGCTCGCAGGTCGATATCCGTCCGGTGCGCGACGTCACCCCGCTGATGCACACCCCGCAGCCGTTCCAGATCCTTAAGATGGACAAGCGCCGCGGCAACATCGTGGTGTCCCGCCGCGTCGTTCTGGAAGAAACCCGCGCCGAACAGCGCTCCGAACTGGTGCAGAGCCTGGAAGAAGGCCACACCGTGGAAGGCGTGGTCAAGAACATCACCGACTACGGTGCGTTCGTCGACCTCGGCGGCATCGATGGCCTGCTGCACGTCACCGACATCGCGTGGCGCCGCATCAACCATCCGTCGGAAGTCCTCACCATCGGCCAGACGGTCAAGGTGCAGATCATCCGCGTCAACCAGGACACGCATCGCATCAGCCTCGGCATGAAGCAGCTTGAAACCGATCCGTGGGACGGCATCGAAGCCAAATACCCGATCGAAGCCAAGTTCACCGGCCGCGTGACCAACATCACCGACTACGGTGCGTTCGTCGAGCTGGAGCCGGGTATCGAAGGCCTGATCCACGTGTCCGAAATGTCCTGGACCAAGAAGAACGTCCATCCGGGCAAGATCGTTTCCACTTCCCAGGAAGTCGAAGTGATGATCCTGGAAGTCGATCCGGTCAAGCGCCGCATCTCGCTGGGCCTCAAGCAGACCCTGCAGAACCCGTGGGATGCGTTCGCCGAACAGTTCCCGATCGGCACGGAAGTCGAAGGCGAAGTCAAGAACAAGACCGAATTCGGCCTGTTCATCGGCCTCGACGGCGACGTGGACGGCATGGTCCACCTCTCCGACCTCGACTGGAACCGTCCGGGCGAGCAGGTGATCGAGGAGTACAAGAAGGGCGACATGGTCAAGGCCGTCGTTCTGGACGTCGATGTCGACAAGGAGCGTATCTCCCTCGGCATCAAGCAGCTCTCCGGCGATCCGATGGAATCGGGCGCTGCCGGCGAACTGCGCAAGAACGCCGTCGTCACCTGTGAAGTCGTCGAAGTCAAGGACAGCGGACTGGACGTCAAGATCGCCGACAGCGACCTGACCGCGTTCATCCGCCGGGCTGACCTCAGCCGCGACCGCGAAGAGCAGCGCCCGGAGAAATACTCCGTCGGCGACAAGTTCGACGCCCGCATCACCCAGTTCGACAAGAAGACCCGCCGGGTCACCGTGTCGATCAAGGCGCTGGAAATCGCCGAAGAGAAGGAAGCCGTCGCTCAGTACGGGTCTTCCGACTCTGGCGCGTCCCTCGGCGACATCCTGGGTGCGGCTCTGAAGCAGCAGTCCGAAGACTAAGAGTTCCGGTCCATCCGGATCAGAAACCGAAAAGCCCGGCGGAAGCGCCGGGCTTTTTTGTTTGTCATGACCGGACCCGGTCCCGCCCGCCCGCCGTTTTGACGACCCCAACCGGCTTGCGCGTCCCTGCGGCAAGGGGTACCGTCATGTCAGGGAGAATTCCGATGTCCACAAACATCATCGTCGCAAGTGAAAGGTGCATGGTCCGGTAGCGGAAGCCATATCCGTTCGCCATGCGCCCCTGGACCCGTGTCCGGGGGCTTTTTTGTTTCCGGAAGGTTTTTGAAAACATCATGCGCAAGGCAAGCACGCCACCGGCCCTGACCACCCTTTACATGCTGGCGGCGATATCGCCGCTGACGCTCAACATGATCGTCCCTTCGCTCACCAATATCGCGGCGGACCTTCACGCGGATTATGCCGTCATCAGCCTGGCCCTGGGCGGCTATCTGGCGGTCACGGCGATGGTCGAACTGATCGCCGGGCCGGTGGCGGACCGGATCGGGCGCCGGCCGGTCCTGCTTGCGTCCCTGGCGGTCTTCACCCTCGCCTCCCTGGCCTGCGCGGCGGCGGAGAGCGAACGGACCTTTCTCGCCTTCCGGATGCTTCAGGCCTGTGTGGTCTCCGGTTTCGTCCTTTCGCTGGCGATCGTGCGCGATACCACCGACGGCCCGAATGTCGCCGGGCTGCTGGGCCGGATCAGCATGACCATGGCGTTGGCACCGATGCTCGGGCCGATGCTGGGCAGCTTTCTGGACACGCTGGTCGGCTGGCGGGCGGTCTTCCTGCTTTATGCCGCGATCGGCGCGGGCCTGCTGTTCACCGTGTGGGTCGACCTGGGCGAAACCCGGCGACCGCAAACGGACGAGACCGGTTCCGAGGTGCAGAGACTGCCCGCACTGCTGCGCGAACCGGCTTTCTGGTGCTATGCGCTGTGCACGGCCTTTTCGACCGGTGCGTTCTTCATCTTCCTCGCCGGCGCGCCGCTGATCGCCAGCCAGGTCTTCGGCATCACCACCGCAAAGCTCGGGATCTTCGTCGGCTGCATCACCCTCGGCTTCATGACCGGCAGTTTTCTAACCTCCCGCCTGGTGCGGCGGTACCCGCCCAACATGATCATGCTGGCGGGCCGGACCGTGGCCTGTAGCGGGATGCTGGCCGGTCTCGCTCTCCTGTCGTTCGGAGACGTAACACCCCTCGTCTATTTCGGCTGCACAGTGTTCGTCGGCCTGGGCAACGGCCTGACGATGCCCAACAGCAACGCGGGCGCCATGTCCGTTCTCCCCCGGCTGGCAGGGAGCGCGGCCGGCATCACCGGTGCCCTGACCCTTGCCGGCGGTGCGTTGATGACCACCCTCACCGGCTTCGTGCTTGCGGGCAGGCCCGGGCCGGAGGATCTGCTGATCCTGATGCTGCTGGCGTCTTTCGCCGGCCTGCTGGTGACCGTGGCCGTCATCCGGCTGGAAAGAAATGCCGCCAGGAGCCCGGCCGAGTGACGGCGGGTCTTCCCCGGACGATCCGGCCCACCCTTTACATTTCCCCCGGCATCGCTAGGCTAAGTTTTACGACGAGCACCCGCTGAACCGATGCGGCCTCAAAACTCACCTTCCAGACAGAATTGCGATCGCACCATGACCGAAGCCAAAGCCGGCGACACGGTTCGTCTTCATTATAAGGGCACCCTGGATGACGGGTCCGTCTTCGACAGTTCCGAGGGCCGGGATCCGCTGGAGTTCACGATCGGGTCGGGCCAGATCCTTCCGGGCCTCGACAAGGCCATCCCCGGCATGAAGGTTGGCGACGAGAAAACCGTGAAGATCGACGCCGCCGAGGCTTACGGGCCACATAACCCGGCGGCCCGGCAAGCCGTGCCGCGTTCGAACGTTCCCGATACGATCGAGCTTGCCGTCGGCCTGCAGCTTCAGGCGCAGACGGAAGGCGGCCAGATGATGACCGTCACGGTCGTCGAATTCTCCGACGCCGAAGTCGTGCTGGACGCCAACCATCCGCTGGCGGGCAAGGATCTGACCTTCGAAATCCAGCTCACCGGGATCAACTGACCCCACAAAAAGGCCCCGCGGTTTCCCGCGGGGCCCCAGACTGCTGACGAAGACAGACCCCTCGCTGTCGTCATCAACTCCGTTTTCCGGAGGCGGCTCAAATTCATAGTGTCACCCCGGACGCAGCGAAGCGGAGATCCGGGGCCTACTCGCGATGCCCCCTTGTTAAAGCGGCGGATCTGTCTTCAGCCTCCCGTCAAACTGCATTTTCGCTCTGGAAACGAGTAGCCCCCGGGTCTCACTGCGTTCGCCCGGGGTGACACTGTGGGGTGGACGCACGGGATACAGCACATCACCGATCCCGGATCTTCGCTGCGCTACGTCCGGGATGACGATGGGAAGGTCATCAACAAACTGAAGCCCCGCGGTTTCCCGCGGGGCCTCGTCCGGCGCAGCCTCTTTGCTGGCGGAGACCGGAGTCCGGTCCGAAGACACACCGGACATCCCTTGATGGTCTAGTCCATGTAGACGCTGTCGTTGGCCTTTTGAACTTCGGCCTTGAACAGACCCAGCAGTTCGTTCGCCTTGTCGTCCAGATTTTCCGAAACATGGGTCTCGAAAGCCGGCTGGGTGGCGGCCGCCATCGCGGCGCGCTGGTCGGCGCTCAGCGCGGTGACCTCCATCTTGTCCATCAGGCCCGCGAGACCGCGGTCGGACGCCTCGATGATGCGCGACAGGCCGCGGCTCGCGGTCACGCAGGATTCCGCCGCATAGCGCAGCGTCTTCTGCTGGTCTTCCGTCAGGCCCTCGAAGAACTCCCGGTTGACCATGAAGGTGTAGGGCGAGAACAGGTGGTTGGTCAGCGTCAGGTACTTCTGGACTTCGGAAAAATTCGCGAAGGAGATGATCGGCACCGGGTTCATCTGGCCGTCGATCACGCCGGTCTGCAAGCCGGAATAGACCTCGCCCCAGGAGAGCGGATAGGCCTGGGCGCCGAGCGCCTGGATGATCGTCTGGTGGGACGGCAGGGTCATGGTGCGGATGCGGATGCCGTCGAAATCCTCAAGCGAGGCGATCGGGTGCTTGGAGTTGGTCACCGCGAAGAAGCCGCCCGTGTCCGGGAAGCCGAGCACGACGACATCGCCGAGGGTCTCCTCGATATCGGCGGCGAGCGCCTTGCCGAAGTCGCCGTCGAACACTTCGTAGGTCGCCGCGTTGTCGGCGAAGGCGAAGGGCAGGTTCAGGACGTCGATGCGCGGATAGTAGCTGGCGAGCGCACCGGTCGAAGTGAGCGTCGCCTGCAGGACGCCGTCACGTACGTGCTGGACGTGCTCGGCCGCGCTGCCGAGCTGGTTGGAGCCGAAGACCTCGACTTCCACGGCACCGTTGGTGTCCGCCCCCACGATATTGGAAAAGACCGCCGTGCAGGCATGGGCCGGGTTTTCGAACGGATCGGTCTTGTTGTCGTGACCGAATTTCAGGACCTTGCCGTCGGCAAGCGCGCTGCCGGTCATCAGCGTGGCGATCACGCCGGCTGCCAAACCTTTCGCTAGTGCATTCATGAGTTTCTCCTTTTCCTCTGTCAGGTTTTTTTGCGGTTGTTATTGGGCAAAGCCGAAGGCGCGCGGCAGAAGCAGCGCCGCGCTCTCCCAAAAGGCGAAGACGAACAGGACGCCCACCTCGGCGGCCAGGAACGGCCCGAGCTTGATGGCGATCCGCTCCAGCTTCTCGCCGGTGACCGACGAGAGAACGAACAGGCAGGCGCCGACCGGAGGCGTCATCAGGGAAATGTTGAGAGCCAGGACGAAGACGATGCCGGCATGGATCGGCTCCAGTCCCACCTGGGCGGTCAGCGGCACCAATACCGGCGCCAGGATGATCAGGATCGCGGTGATATCCATGACCATGCCGACAATGAGCAGGAAGCCGATGATGATCGCGATCACTGCGTAACGGTTGCCGGAAAGGCCGAGGATCGTCTCGGCGAGAAGCTGCGGGATCTTCTCGAAGCTCATCCACCAGCCGAGAATGCCGGCAAAAGCGATGATCACGAAGATCACGCCGGTGATGCGGGCAGTGCGCACCAGCATCCGGTAGAGGGCCTTCAGCGTCAGGGTCCGGTAGACGAAGGCGCCGATGAAAAGCGCATAGGCGACGGCGATCGACGCCGCCTCGGTCGGCGTGACCACGCCGCCGAGAATGCCGCCCAGAATGATCGCCGGCATGAGCAGGGCGGTGATCGACGAGACGAAGACCTGCCAGATCTCCTTCAGATTGGCGCGCCGTTCCGCCTTGGGCAGGCCGTTGCGCGTGGCCCCCAGCGCAATGACCAGCATGCAGACCCCGCAGATGACGAGGCCCGGCAGGATGCCGGCGGCGAACAGCCCGCCGATGGAGACGCCCATCAGCGAGCCGTAGACGACCATCAGCCCGGACGGCGGGATAGTCGGGCCGATGATGGAGCCTGCCGCCGTTACCGCACAGGCATAGTCGCGGCGGTAACCTTCCTTGACCATCGCGGGCACGAGCGTGCGGCCGAAAGCGGCCGCGTCCGCGGTCGCCGAACCGGTCAGTCCGGCGAAGAACACGGACGCCAGCATGTTGGTGTGGGCGAGACCGCCCCGGAAATGGCCGACCAGCACCCGGGCCAGGCGCACCAGACGGTCGGTGATGCCGGTGTGGTTCATGATCTCGCCGGCGAGAATGAAAAACGGCATCGCCAGGAACGGAAAGATGTTCAGGCCGTTGAAGATCCGGCTGGGGCCGACGGCGAGAAACTGGCCGCCGCCCATGTCGATCAGCCCGACCACGCCGGCGGCGCCGATGGCGAAACCGATCGGCATGCCGAGCAGGACAAGACCGATGAAAACCGCGGCAACGATCACGCCGGTTCCTCCTGGAAGGGCGGCACGTCCAGATGCGTGCCGCTGTCGCGGATCGAGGCGAGTACGGTCTGGATCGACGCCAGGGCGGCCGCCGCGGGGATGGCGGCGTAAAACGGCTGCAGGCTGATGCCGAAGATCATCGCCTGGCGCTTCGCACCGCCGGCGGCGAAGCCGATCCCATACCAGAACACATAGAGGAACAGCGCCAGGATGCAGACATCGATGCCGATCAGCAGCACCTTCCTGAAGCGCAGCGGAACGCGCATGATCGCCGCGGTCAGGCCGATATGATCCCGCCGGGCAATGCCGGAGGACACCGCCAGCATCGCCGCCCAGATCATCAGATAGCGGGCGAGAATTTCCGGCCACGGCAATTGCCAGTGAAAGAAGTAGCGGTCGACGACCCCCAGCCAGACATCCAGAACCAGGAGCGCCATCAGCACGGCTATGACGGCTTCGACGCCCGCATTCAGCCGCGCGCTGGTATTAGCAGCCCATTCCCGCATACGTCCCCCATGTCAAAAATGTATCTGAATTACATTTTTTGTGAGAATTGGCTGGAAGGTCAAGCTATTTTTGTTTTTAAATTACATAACAAGCTTCAATACGGGTAGATTCAGGCCTGAATTGACGTATTTCTGTAATCCAATTACAAAAGAACCGGATTCGAGGAGACACGCGTGCAGGCAAAAATCAGGCGCCCATCCGGTGAAAGTACAAGCGGGCATGCCGCGATCGATCTCATCTCCGCCCTTCGCGAACATACCGGGCAGTTTCCCTCGCGCGAGCAGAAGGTCGCCGACTACGTGCAGGAGCATCTGGCGGAGATCTCGGACATGACCATCGCGGAGCTCGCCAGGGCCTGCGGCGTCAGCACGCCGACCGTCATCCGCTTCTGCCGGACGCTCGGATGCGACGGCTTCCGCGAGTTCAAACTGCGCCTCGCCCAGAACCTGGCGGTCAGCCTGCAGTACATTTCCGATGCACCCGCAAGCGAGCAGGTGACCAGCGACACCGCCATCGACCGGGTGCTCGGCGCGCTTTACGCCACTGCCAACGTGATGCGCAATCAGGTCGACCCGAAGGCGATCGAAGCGGCCGTCGCGGCGATCGCCGGGTGCCGTCAGCTGCTGGCCGCCGGGATCGGCGGCGGCTCTTCCATGGTCGCGCAGGAAGCCGCCAACCGGCTCTTCCGGCTCGGAATTCCCTCGGTCGCCCTGAACGACAGCTATCTTCTGCAGATGCGCGCCGCCACGCTCGGCCCACAGGATGTTCTCCTGTGCGTTTCGGCCAGCGGCGAGGCCGACGAGGTCGTCAGCGCGGCGGAAATCGCCGGCGGCTACGGCGCGAAGACGATTGCGATCGCCCCGAAGGGATCCCGGCTGGCGCAGATCTCAACGATCGCCATCCTGGTCGACCTTCCCGAGGACCCGGACATCTACAAGCCGACCGCCTCCCGCTACGCCCATCTGGTGATCGTCGACGCCATCGCCATGACCGTGGCCCAGGAGCGATCGGAAAGGACGAGCGAGAACCTGCGGCGCATCCGGGCCTCGCTGACGGCGTTTCACGGCAGAACCGGGCCACAGCCGCTCGGCGACTAGATCAACGGACGTTCAATCGGAATCGATTGATCGCCCGGCAGTTGATCGGTCTTAAGGTGTTAGGGCATCCTGCGTTCAGTTGAACGCAGGATGCCCTAATGCCCCACAGACCCTAGAAGATATCACGAATTTGTGATCGCAACCCGCAGTCGTATCCCGCAGCTCCGGCATTTGCGTCGCATTGACGCCTGCACCATCGCAGAACCGCCATTTTTATCAATGAGATTAGGAATGCTGTTTGCAATTTCGAGCAGAGCCCCTATCAAGATTGTAAGTCGAAATCCGTTTTTCAGGAGCCCCGTTTTCCATGTCGGTTGATATTGACGCGCTTGTTGATCGCAGACGCCTCAGGCGCAAGGTAACCTTCTGGCGGGTGGCCACATTCGTCGTGATCGCCGCAGCGCTCGTCGGCGGGCTTCTATATGTGGCCGGTTCGGAAAACCTGTCGAAACGCTCCGCGCATATCGCCCGCATTCCGGTCGAAGGGGTGATCGTCGAGGACCGCAAGACGCTGAAGATGATCGAGAAGATCGGCAAGGCGGATGCGGTCAAGGGCGTGGTGATCTCGATCAACTCGCCGGGCGGCAGCACGACCGGCGGCGAGGCGCTCTACCAGGCCTTGCGCGAACTGTCCGAAAAGAAGCCGGTGGTCGCGGAAATCCGCACGATCGGCACGTCCGCGGGCTATATGGTCGCGCTTGCGGCCGATCACATCGTGGCCAGATACAATTCCATCACGGGCTCCATCGGCGTCCTGTTCCAGTTCGGCAACATCCAGAAACTTCTGGAAACAGTCGGCGTCCAGATGGAAGCCGTCAAGAGCGCGCCGCTGAAGGCCGAGCCGGACTTCTATTCCGCCTCGACGCCGGAAGCCCGGGCGATGCTCGATACCCTGGTCCAGGACTCCTACACCTGGTTCGTCGGCCTCGTCGCCGAGCGCCGTGCCCTTGAGCCCCGGCGGGCCAGGGAACTTGCCGACGGCCGTATCCTGACGGGCCATGACGCCCTGGACAAGAAACTCGTCGACGCGATCGGAGGGGAGGACAAGGCGGTCGCCTGGCTGGAAAGCGAGAAGGGCATTGCCGAGGACCTGCCGGTCGTGACCTGGTCGACGTCGGAAAATCTGGAGGAGCTTCCCTTCTCCTCCCGGGTCTCGAGAGAACTCGGAAAAGGCATCGGCTCCGCCCTCCTGAACCCCATAAATGAGGCTAAGGGGCTGATTCCACGAGGGCTTACGCTTGACGGGCTCGTATCCGTTTGGCAGGCTTCTGACGCGGCAGACAATAATCGTTAAACGAGGGGGCTCTTTCATGATCAAATCTGAGCTGGTTCAGCATATCGCCGAGCAGAATCCGCATCTCTACCAGCGGGACGTTGAGAACATCGTCAACGCCATCCTGGATGAGGTCACGGAGGCCCTGATGCGCGGAGACCGCGTCGAGCTGCGCGGTTTCGGTGCGTTCAGCGTGAAGAACCGCCCTGCCCGTGTCGGCCGCAATCCCCGAACCGGACAGAAGGTGGAAGTGGACGAGAAATACGTGCCCTTCTTCAAGACCGGCAAGGAAATGCGCCTGCGGCTGAACGATGGTGTGGACCACGGCGACGACTGATCGCAGCCATCTTGCAGTCGCTTCGGGCACCCGTCTAAAATCGAACTCTGAACTGGCCAATCCCGGGAGACCACAGTGACCCGTTTCATCAAGAACGTGATCTTGTTCGTAATCGCGGTGGTTCTCGTTCCCCTATCTGTGGCCAACCGGCATACGGTTTCGCTGTCGCTCAATCCGCTCGATCCGCAGGATCCCCGGCTGACCATCACCGACGTCCCCCTCTTCTGGGTGATCTTCGCCAGCCTCGGCGTCGGCATCGTCGTCGGCGGGCTCGGCGCCTGGGCGAAACAGGGCCGCTGGCGCAAGGAAGCCCGCGTCAAGCGCCGCGAAGCCGCCAAGTGGCACAAGGAAGCCGATCAGCTCCGGGAAATAAACACCCAGCAGCAGCCCACGCCCGGCATGAAAGGCCTGACCGGACCGGGCAACCGTTCGGCCGCCTGAGCCGCCCACACCCGGCCCATGCGGATCATCTCAAGCGACGAGATCGATACCTGTCTTGAAGACAGGGCCGTTCTGGAGACGCTGCGCCGAGCCTACCGCTCCAACATCGTCGCTCCCGCACCCTCCGATTTCGGCATCGACCGTCCCAGCGAGCGGTCCGGACGTTTTTCCTTTGAGCCAGCCTGGACGGATTTCGCCGCTCAAGGCAGCGTGACGCGCGGCTATATCGGCTGCGGTCTCACGCTCGACCTGCCTGAGCAGCCCGGCCTGTCCTCCAGCCTTTACCTGCTGTTTTCCGGCTCGGGCGGACAGCCGATCGCCCTGCTCGACGGCATGCGCCTCCATGTCTGGCGCTCCGCAGGCGTTCATGCGCTCGCGGCAAACTATCTCTCGCGCGAGGACAGCACACGGCTCCTCGTCATCGGCGACGACCCGCGGCTGCCCCGGCTCGTCTCCGCCTATGCCGCCGTCAGGCAGCTCACCTCGATCCTGCTTGCCGGAACCGCGCGGGAAACCCGCAAACGGATCGAAGGACTGCCGGCCCTGAAAAATGTCCATGTCGGGACGACGACAGAGATCAGGGACGCGCTGGAGGGGGCGGACATGATCTGCATCGCGCGACCGGAGAAGGGAGCCGGGACTTTGCCTTCGTTGAGCCATCTCGACCCGCCCGCCGGATGTCATGTGGATCTCCTTGACCCGGATGCGGACCTGCCGGTTGAGTTTCTCAAGGAAGCCCGGCTGTTTTCATCCGACCTTGCCGACCCGCCCGGGGCGGATCTGGAATGGGCCGCGGACCTGAAGGAGCTTGCCCAGGGGAGCAAGGCAGGCCGGCGCTATTACGGCCAGCGGACGCTGTTTTTTCCCGGCCGGCGAACCGCGCTTGCCGACCATGCGCTCGCCGCACACGTTTTTTTGAGAACCTGACCTCTGGAAGTTTCCCGTCGAAACACCACATTGCGCTGCAGCAGGGGGAAACCATCGAAAGCGAGTATCTTTCCAGGATGCCCGGAAGCCGTTCGGCAAACCACGGGCCCGCTTTCCCAACTGTCGTTTTGCAAAGGAGCAAAAGATGCTGACGACACTTGCCTACTCGGCAAGCCTACCGGCAATCGCGCTCGCACTGATGTATTATGTGTCGGCCTGCTCGGGGCTTGTCTACTGAAGCATTTGTTTTTGAACGTTTTCGGGGTGGAGGTGTTCTGACGTTTTGCTTTTATGCGGCCAGCAACCGCAAGGGAGCCGGATCTCCGGGAACTCCCATAAATCCGAAAAGCCGGTTCTGCCCGAACCGGCTTTTTTGCTTTTCAGCCCGCCATTTCCACGGGCGTCATCCATCCCTGAACGGCGCCGCCCACGTCCTGCAGGATCGCGATCCGGCCGACGCCCGGAACATCGAAGGGCGGACGTATGACGGTGCCGCCATGGGCGCTGGCCAGTTCCAGGCGCTCGTCGACGTTGTCGACGGCGATATAGGACATCCAGTGTTCCGGCACGCCGTCGAATTCCGGCCCGGTCATCGGAAAGATCCCCGCAACCGGCTTCTCGCCGAGATTGGCCAGCGTGTAGACGTCGTTCTCCATCGGCATTTCCGAGAAGGTCCAGCCGAGGGTCTTGCCATAGAACGCCTTGGCTTTCTCCGTGTCGCGGGTCATCAGTTCATTCCAGCAGAAAACTCCATGTTCAGCCATCGGCTCACCTCCCTGTCACACTCTTCGGGATGACAAATCTAACCGTGACGCGCGAACAGGCGGATGACAATCGAGTGATGGCAGGGAGATTTGCCGGTCAATTCCCGGCCGTGGTGCCATATCCCGGCAGGCTCCAGCCCCGCAGGATCGCGCCACCGCGCAGGACCAGGGCCAGGGCCGCCGCCACAGCCGCTGACGCAATCTGCGGAAAGCCAAGCTGGATCAGCAGCACGTAGCAGCCCGCGCCGGCAAAGGCCGCGCTGACATAGATTTCCGGCTTGACGATGGACGACGGCTCGCGCGCGATCGTATCCCGCAGGATGCCGCCGAAAGTCGCCGTCGAAACGCCCATCAGGATCGCGACCAGCACCGTGTCGCCCACGGTCATGGCCTTGGCGGCGCCCATCACGCAATAGGCCGAGATCCCGATGGCGTCCGCCCACCGGAGCGGCTTGCTCAGGCGTTCGATCCAGTGTGCGAAGAACCAGACGAAGACGCTGATGACCACGCAGACGAGCAGATAGGCCTCGTTCTCCACCCAGAAGACCGGCACACCGAGAAGCAAGTCGCGCAATGTGCCGCCGCCGATGCCGGTCAGCGTCGCGAAAAAGAGAAAGGCGATGAAGTCGAGCTGCTTGCGCGAGGCAACGATGCCGCCGGTCACTGCAAAGACCGCCACCCCGAGATAATCCAGCATCTGCAGCAGCATGTTTCGTCCCCCGGGGAATTCCCTGTTCGGATCGGAGCGGCGAGCGCTCCCCCCCCCCTAACACTCCCCACAAGGGGGGAGGGGGATTGCGCCGAATCCGAATTTAAGCATGTAATCCGACCGATACGCGTTGTGTCCAGGGATTTGGCGGCACATCTCGGCCAAGTCCCCCTCCCCCTTGTGGGGATGGGTCAGGGGTGGGGGTATTCAGCCTCGCGGCGGGTGACAAACAAAAAGCCGCCCCGGCCAAAAGCAGGGACGGCTTCCTGTAAATTTATCCGAAGACCCGGATCAGGCGCTCTTGTCGACCGTCTGGCCGGCGTCCGGCTGCTGGGCGACGTCCTTCGGGCCGCCCTTGGACACGCCGACCATGGCCGGGCGCAGGACGCGCTCGCCGATGACGTAACCGGCCTGGACGACCTGAACGACCGTGTTGTTCGGCACTTCGGTGTTGGGAACCTCGAACATGGCCTGATGGAAGTTCGGGTCGAATTTCTGGCCCTCCGGTTCCAGCTTCTTCACGCCGTGCTTTTCGAGCTGCTTGAGCAGGTCGCGCTCGGTCATCTCGACGCCTTCGATCAGGGACGCGATGCCGGCATCGGCGTTCCTGCGGTCGTCTTCGGGAAGCGTTTCCAGGGCGCGGCGCAGGTTGTCGGACACGGTCAGCATGTCGCGCGCAAAGCCGGAGACCGCGTATTGTCGCGCGTCCTTGATTTCCTTTTCGGTGCGGCGGCGCAGATTTTCCATCTCCGCCATCGCCCGCAGCGCGCGGTCCTTCAGATCGGCGTTTTCCGCCTTGAGAACCTCGACCGGATCCAGGGCGGCTTCTTCCGCGGCTTCCGCCTTGGCGGCTTCGGTTTCCGGAGCCGTGTCCTGCGGCTGTTCTTCCGGGGTTTTGTTTTCGTCGCTCATGAATGTTCCGTTTGGCTCAGACTGTTTGCGGTTGCTTATAGAACCAGCCGCCATTTTTTTCAAAGAGGATCGGCGGGCAGGCAAAAGCCTGTCCGCCGGATGCTCTCATATGGACGGCGGCCGGACAGCCACAGGGAAAACGCGCCTAGATCAACGGACGTTCAACCGGAATCGATTGAACGTCCAAAAGTTGATCGATCTTAAAGTGTTAGAGCATCTTGTCTGCGTTCACTCGAACGCAGGAGGCTCTAGAGCGCGCTCTTGATCCAGTCGGAGAGTTTGCCCTTGGGGGCCGCACCGATCTGGGTTGCCATCGGCTCGCCGTTCTTGAACAGGATCAGCATCGGAATGGACCGGACGCCGTATTTCATCGCCATGTCCTGGTTCTCGTCGATGTTGAGCTTGGTGATCTTCACCTGGCCGTCCATCTCGTTGGAGATTTCTTCCAGGGCCGGAGCGATCATCTTACACGGACCGCACCATTCGGCCCAGAAATCGACCACGACCGGGCTGTCGGAGTTCAGGACTTCGGTCTCAAAGGAAGCATCGGTGACTTGTGTGGTTGCCATAACAAGATCTCGTGGTTCAGTTCATCACGCCTACCCGATGTAAGCGCATCAGTTGGCACGAACGTAGGTAGCGATAGGCCCGCCGTCAAGCTGCTGTGCCATCCGGACGCAGAGCCGCGAAGGTATCGTCCAGCATATCGGCGGGAATTTCCATCAGCGCGGGTTTGGCCGTCCATAACAGGCAGGCGGAAATCTCCCTGCCCGGATAGATCCGCTTCAGCATTTCCCTGTAAACGCAGAGCTGGGCCCGGTATTCCAGCGGGATCGCGGCAACGGATTGCGGCGGATTGAAGTTGGTCTTGTAATCCACAATCACGACCCGGTTATCCTCAACCAGCAGGCGATCGATCTGACCGGAGATCTCGATTTCCGTACCGTCACTGGCGCGAATCGTCCCGACAAGCGGCACTTCTGCGCGCGCTTCCGCCGAAAAGAGCGGCCGGAAGGCTTTCTTCTCAAGAATGGCGCCGACCTCGGTCAGCAGCGGCTTCCGGTAACGCTCGAATTCCGGTTTCAGCGACTGGCGCAGATAGTTCCCGGCGGCCGCCAGGCGCTCCGCCTCGGGAATGTCCGGCAGGAGCTCCAGCAGCCGGTGAACGAGACGGCCGCGCTCCAGCGGCCAGGACGCCGGCTCCCTGCGCGCCTGAAGACGCGAGAGAGCGGGAACCGCTTCCACCCCCTCCTTTTCCTCCATGGCCTCGAAGGCCCGCGACGGCTGCAGGCGCTTCTTCTTCGGCAGAGGTTTGACCGGTTCCGTCAGCCAGGCGGGAAGCGGGCCCGCGCTTTCCTCGGCTTCGTCCACCTGCTTGTCTTCTGCCGCGGGGCTTTCCCCCTGCTCTCCGGCCGTCTGCCGCCAGCGCCAGGCAATCACATTGCCGTCGCGGTCGGTCAGTTCCTGCGCCTCGGGCTTCAGCGCCCTTCCGACCATCGAATACCAGCAGTTTTCGTGGGCGCCGCGCTTCGGCTCCCAACCGCAGACGATCAGCCGGTCCTCGGCACGGGTCAGCGCGACGTAGAGAAGGCGGCGGTATTCCTCTTCCTGCGCCTGGCGCAGGGTGTCCACGGCCTCCTCGTGCCAGGGCGTGCGATCTCCCTTCGACGGCAGCCAGACGAGGGCCGGTGGCAGGAGATCGTTCTTCAGGCGGGTGCGCGGCAGAAAGGCCGGGTCGTGGATTGCGCTGACCGGCGGCGCGCCCGGATCGACCAGAATGACGATCTTCGCCTCCAGTCCCTTGGAGCCGTGCACGGTCATGATCCGCACCATGCCCTTGGTGTTGGTCAGCTCGCGCTTGATCTCCGTGGGCGCCGCCGCCATCCAGGCTAGAAAGCCCTCCAGCCCCGGCGTGCCGGCCTGCTCGTAGGCGATGGTCAGCGCCAGGAACTCGTCCAGAACGTCATCGACTTCGACGCCGAGCCGGGCGCGGAAGGCTTTGCGGCCGCCGTCGGCGCCAAGCAGGCGGGCATAGAATTCGTAAGGCGGCACGAAGTCGGCGCGTGCGCGCCAGTCCTCCAGCTTCGCCCGCACCGCCTGCCATTTGTCCGAAGCTTCAGAGCGCCTGACCAGCATCTGCCAGAGCGTGCCGGGCCGGAGCTTGTCCGGCGTTTCCCGGGCGATCTCCAGAAGATCGTCGTCCGTCAGGTCGAAGAGCGGGCTCTTCAAGACGCAGGCCAGGGAGAGATCGTCCTCCGGCAGAAGCAGGAAGCGGCCGAGCGCTGCCAGATCCTGAACGGCGATATGGTCGGTCAGCACCAGCCGGTCGCTGCCGGCCGCCGGAATATCGAGCTGCTTGAGTTCCCGGTTGAGCGCGTCGACGAATGGACCGCGCTTGCGCACCAGGATCATCACCTCGCCCGGATCCGCCGTACCGTCGCGCATCCAGCCGGCAATTTCCCCGGCAATGCGCCTGGCGAGTTTCAGCATCGGGCTGCCCGAGCCGACGTGATCGATGGGCTGGCGCCAGTCGTCCGGCTCCTCGATCTCCGCTTCCGCCTCCAGCGGCCAGAGATCGACGATGCCCGGGTCCCGGCGGATCGCCTCGTGGACCGGCGCGGTCACTTCCTGCGAAAGGCCCCGATGCGCGCTTTCGTCCTGGAACACCCTGTCGACGGCGCCGAGCACATCGGGCGTGGAGCGAAAGGAAAGCTGCAGGTTGACGGAATGGAATTCCTGCCGGGCCGCCCTTGCCTGCTGCGAGAATTCCCGGCGCATGGCATCGAAATAGGCCGGCACCGCGCCCTGGAACGAATAGATCGACTGCTTCTCGTCGCCCACGGCAAAGAGCGTCCTTGTCCGCTCGTGCGCACCGGCGCCGGCAAAGAACTCCGAGGCCAGCGCCTGGACCACCTCCCACTGGCGCGGGCTGGTGTCCTGCGCCTCGTCGACAAGGATATGATCGAGCCCCTGATCGAGCTTGTACTGTACCCAGAGCGCCGCATCGGATTTCCTGAGCAGCGTTGCCGTCTTGACGACAAGATCCTCGAAATCGAGGTACCCCTTGGCGGTCTTGGCAGCCTCGTAATAGCGGATGACGGCATCCGCCAGCCGCAAGAGGGCCACCGTGCCCTCAAAGGTCGCGACCTTGCGGCGCTCTTCCAGAAGCGTCAGCAGGCGCGCCTGTTCCGCCTCCAGCGCCTCGACCATGACCGGAAACGCCGTGGCGACTTTCTTGGTGGCGAGCGATTTGCGCGGTTCCAGCTTGGCGGTGAGGAAAATCTGCAGCCAGGCCTCCCGGAAGGCCACCGGATCCTTGAGCTTTTCCGCTTCGACAAGCGCCTCTGCCCGGGCCCGGTCGGTCATGGTGCCCGATTTCAGGGCCTCCGCATAACTCAGACAGGCATTCCGGTCGAACGGGCACTCCGCCTTGAAGCGGCTGTCGAACGCCTTCAGCCGGACAGAAGGATCGACGTCCAGCAATCCGGCGAGTTCCTGAAGAGCCGCCTCCAGATCTCCCGCGTCGACCGTCCAGCGGCGGAAGGCGTCGCGGTTTTGGATCAGTTCGTCGAGCGCCTTCTGCGCGCCGCCGTCGCTCATCAGGTCGATGACGGAGGCAAGGGCCTGCCCGTAGGCGCTCTCCGGCTGCGTTTCCGCCTTGTGCAGAACGCTGGCGCGGGCCTCGGCCATCAGCTCGGCGGCGACGCGGTCGTCGAGCACGGAGAAATGTCCGGCGACATTGGCTTCCAGGGGGAACTGGTGCAGCAGCGCCTCGCAAAAGCCGTGGATGGTCTGGATCTTCAGCCCACCCGGCGTTTCCAGCGCCCGGGCGAAGAGCCGCCGCGCCATGGCCAGACGTTTGTCGTTCGGCGCACGGCCCTCGATCTCCTGAAGTTCCTCCGCGAGCTTGCCGTCTTCCATCGTCACCCAGGTGCCGAGGATCCTGAAGACGCGGGTCGCCATTTCGGCGGCGGCCGCCTTGGTGAAGGTCAGCGCCAGGATGCGGCCGGGATCCGTGCCGTCGAGCAGAAGCCGCACGACCCGGCGGGAGAGGACGAAGGTCTTGCCGGATCCGGCATTGGCGCTCACCCAGGCCGAGGCGCGCGGCCGCGAGGCAAGGTCCTGCCGTTCCCTGGTCAGTTGCGGGATTTCGAAGCCGCTCATGCCGGCTCCTCGCTTCCCAGCGCCCATTCTTGGGTGCGGGCGAGATGATCGTAGTCGCCGCCCATCTGGCGCTCGCGCATCACGCGGGCACGGGAAAGATAGCCGGTCTCGGCCTTGGCATAATGGGCGATCAGCTGTTCCAGCCGCGCCCAGGCGTCCTCGACCAGATCTTCAAGAGGCGTTTCCTTCGGGTTGCGCGGGGCTTCGATGACCGGTTCCGCGCCGCCCTTGAGCTGCAGATAAAGCAGCTCGGCAATTTCTGCGTCCGCGGGCACGTCCTTGAAGCCGGAGCGCTTGATCATCGCCGCTTCCAGCAGCAATTGCGGCGAGAGCAGCGCCTCGACCTGTTTCTGCGACGGCACCTGGCCGGTCTTGTAGTCGATCACGGCAAGCCCGCCGCTTTCCAAGAGATCGATCCGGTCCGCACGGCCGCGCAGCCGGAAATCGAAACCGGGCAGCTTCAGTTCGACGCCGCCGCCGATTTCCAGAAACCGCTGGCGGACATGCCTGGAACGGGCGGCTTCGTAGCCTACGAAACCGGCGGCAATCCTCTGGAAGCGCGGCCACCAGAGCGCACGGATCGCCGGGAAGGCATCGAGCGGTTCGAAGAGCTCTTCGCCGATTTCCGTCAGTGCCCTCACCGCGTCGTCGTCGAACGGGCCGGTCCAGGTCATCAGGAAATCTGCGAGTGCATCATGGATGAGGTTGCCCTTGTCGGCGGCGCCCGGTTCGCCGCCAATGGGATCGACCGGCTGCAACTCCAGGACATGGCGGGCGAAGATCGCGTAGGGATCGCGGATCAGGCGTTCGATCTCGGTGATCGACAGAGAGGCTGGCCGTGCCGTCAGGGCCGGGCGGGGATTGGGCCGCGCCGCCGGCCTGACCGGTCCGTCGGAACGGTCGAGGAGAGCGGCGAGTTCCGTATAGAGCGCGCCCTTCTTCTCCATGTCCTTGGTGATGTCCGGTCCGGCCAGCGTGGTCAACCGCTGCAGCCAGCGGGAGGCGACGGTCGGCGCGCCGTCGGCCCGGCCGGCGCGGGTCAGCATGACCCGCCGCGCTCCCATCCCTTGAGCGAAATCATGAGCGGAGGCGCCGAGCCTGCGTTCCGGCGGTTCCAGTCCCATGCCGCGCTTCATCGGCCTGTTCAGCCAGGGATCGTTGCGGGTGCGCTGCGGCCAGACGCCTTCGTTGAGGCCGCCGAGCACCACGAAGTCGAAGGCCTGCAGCCGTGCTTCCATCGGCCCGAGGATCTGGATCCGCGGATCGCCCGGCAGGCGGCGGCGCACGGCCTGGCCGGACATGAGCGCCGGCAGCACCGACGGCCATTCGCCCGGCGGGATTTCCAGCCCACTGGCTTCGGCTTCCAGAAGGCCGGTCAGGAACAGCGCCAGCGCCTCCCCGGCTTCCGCCGCGAAGAGTTCTTCCGCCGATCCAGCTTCGTCGACCGCCACGGCCTGGAGCACGTCGACGTGACGCCGGGCGAGGTCGATCACGGAGACCGGCTCTGCCCAGGCCGACAGCTCCTCGAGCGGCGCCAAGGCGTCCGCCAGCCGGTCGGCGAGACCGGCGATCACATCCCAATCCTCGTCGTGGATCTTCTTCCAGCGCGGCGTGTGCGCCTTGCCCGCCTCTTCCCGGCTCGCCTCGACCGCCGCCTTCAGGCCCTCCGTGCCCGGCCGGGCACGCGGGCCGCGAATGACGCCGCGCTCAAGCGCACGCGCGGAGGCGCGGATATCCTTGACCGGCAGGCCGAGCCTTGTCAGCGGATGCTTGAGGAGGGCGAGCAGGTCGATCGGTTCGCAGCCGTTGAGCGCCAGCTTGGCCGCGAGCAAGGCCAGGATCGCGGGCGCCGTCTGGTCGAGCGGGCGTCCCGCGCTGTCGTCCACCTGGATGTTCCAGCGCGCCAGTTCCGCCGCCACCCGGCGGGTCAGCATCCGGTCCGGGGAGATCAGCGCGGCGGTTTCGCCGCGCTCGATGGTCTCGCGCAGGGCAATCGCGACGCTCAGGGCCTCGTCCGCCTCGTTGCGCGCGGTCATGACCGCGACGTCCTTCAAGGCGTCGGCTCTCCTGTCTTCAGATCGCCTGTCGAGATAGGCGGTCCAGGTGTCGGACGTATCGGCCGGCCTGAGCGCTTCCGACACCAACTCCTCCCGCAGAAGGAGATCCGGCGCCGGGGCGGGACCGAGCACATCGACATCCGCCCGTGTGACACCCAGGCGCAGGAGAAGCTGCTTCAGCGAATATTGCGGATGGGAGGGGAGCGACGCCTCGCCCTGCTGGAAGAGCGGGCCCGCCGCCTGGGCCCGGCGCTCCCCGAGCACCGCCCAGGAACGGTCGTCGAGAAATCTGTCGAGCCCCGGCAGGACGATGACGCCCTGATCCAGCCCGGCGACCACCTTCAGGAGTTCCGCGGTCGCGGGCACCGACCCGGTCACGCCGGCGACAATCACCGGCCCGGGCAATACCGCCTGTTCCAGGCGCCGGGCTTCCCGGCGGATCAGGGCGGAGCGCCGCGCCTTCGGGTCCATCTGTTTCAGTTCTTCGAGATGAGCCGGCCAGGCTTCCTGCACGATCTTCAGGAAGTCCAGCGTGATCTGCCAGTAGCGGGCATGATCCTCCGGCACGAGACCGGCAAGCTCGGTCCAGTCCGCCTCTTCCGTCTCGACCTCGTCCATCAGGGTGAGCAGGTCGCCCGCCAGCCAGGCGGCATCGGCGGTCGAGGCCGGCACGCCCAGGGGTTCGTCGGAGCGGAGCGCCAGGGCTTCCCGGCGCAGCATGCCTTTCCAGGCCTTCACCAGCCGGGTCATCGCCAGATGCCGCTCCAGGAGCGGCATGGCCGGCGGCAAGGCTTCCAGATCCGGTTCGCCGGTCAGGCTCTGGGCGTCCTCGTCGGCGTCACCGACGGGCCGGATCGACGGGAGCAGAACCGGCCGGCCGTCGAATTTCTGCTGAAACAGCTCCGGCAGCAAACGCGCCGCGCGCCGGGTCGGCAGATAGAGCGTCACCCTGGACAGGAGCAGCGGGTCGTCCAGCGGGCGAAAGCCCGGGACGAGCGATCCGTCGACAAGCGTGTCGACAAGCGTCTTCAGAAACGGAACGGAGGGAGGAACGGAAAAGAGGCGGGGCCGATCTGCCATCCTCAGGCGGCACTCTCACGCACGGCATATTCGGCGGCGCGGATGGCATCCGGCGTGCCGATATGCAGCCAGAGACCTTCCATCTGCACGCCATAAAGCCGTCCCGCCTCGATCGCCCTGTCGAACAGGACGTTCATGGAGAACGGTCCGTCCGGCGCATCTTCGAACAGGCGCGGATGCAGGATCGCCGCACCGGCATAGGCGAACGGCGTCACACCCTTTTCCTGGCGGCGGGTGAGCGAACCGTCCTTGCCCATGTCGAAATCGCCCCGGCCGTAATAGCCGACGGACTTGACCGTCTCGGCGACCAGCAGCAGCGCGTCCATTTCGGCCTCGTCCCAGGCGTCGATCATGTGTTCCAGATTCGGCTTCACGCCTTCCACCCAATAGCAGGTGTCGGCGTTGAGCTGGAAAAACGCCTCGTCGCCGAGCAGAGGCAGGGCCTTCTTTATGCCGCCGCCGGTCTCAAGCAGTTCGGTGCGTTCGTCGGAGATGACAATGTCCATGTCGCGCCGGCGGCGGACATGGACCTCCACCAGATCGGCCAGGTAATGCACGTTGACGACGCAGCGTTTGACGCCTGCCGCGGCAAGCCTGTCCATGCCGTGATCGATCAGCGCCCGGCCATTGACCTCGATGAGAGGTTTCGGCGTCGTCGCCGTCAGCGGGCGCATGCGCTTGCCGATGCCTGCGGCCATGATCATTGCGTTTTTCGGGCGGTACCGCGTGTCTGTCATCTTGTTTCTCGATTGATTGCCACCGGCCCAGGTCGCAAAACCTCAAGGCCGGAAACGTGCGTACCAGTCTTTCAAATCCGACATGGAGGGTCTGTCAAGCACCCGGTCGAGGTATGTTTCCATGCGCGGCAGATGGCCAAGATAAGCCGGCTTATGATCGCGCCGCGCAAGACGGACAAAAATCCCGAGGATCTTTGAAATCCGCTGGGCCGCCATGACCGCGTAGGCTCTTGAAAATCCCGCCCTGTCGAAATTCGAAACCTGGATCTCCCTCGCCGAAACATAAGCATCGAAGAGCCGGGATTCCAGATCGGGATCGATGTCGGTCCGTGCATCGAATGTCAGCGAGGCGACGTCATAGGCGACCGGTCCGATGACGGTGTCCTGGAAATCGATCAGGCCGATGCGGTCCGTGCCCGCCGCACCTTCCTGCCAGAGCAGATTGGGCGAATGGAAATCGCGCAGAACCCAGCCGGTTTGGGCGTCGCCGATGCCGTCCAATGCGTCCCTCCAGAGGCGCTCGAATTCCGAACGGGCCGCTTCAAGCGCCTGAATGCCGGTCTTTTCCGGAACATACCAGTCCAGGAACAGGGACGCTTCGGCGATCAGCGCTTCGCTCGAGTAGGTCTGCACCTCGTAGGCAGTCCCCTCGCCCAACGTGACGGTGTCCGGCCAGGTCAGCGCGTGCATCCCTGCCAGGACATCGATGGCGGCATGGTAGCGCTCGGGAACAGGCCGTCCGTCCCGGACGATGGTCTCGCCGCCCAGATTTTCGGAAAGAACCAGTCCCCTGACCAGGTCGGCGGCATAGATCTCCGGCGCCCGAAAGCCGCGCTTGCACAGCTCGGTGCCGATGGCGACCACCGAGCGGCAGTCGCGCGCCAGATGAACCTTTTCCATATAGGCCCTGACCGTTTCCGATACCGCCTCTCCCTGGAACGGCCAACGCATCAGCACCGCGGTGTTTTCCCCCGCGGAGATCGTCTCGAAGGTCCGCAAGGACGCGTCGCCGGCGAGGAAACGGCGACCGGCGTCCCCGAAGTCCGTCTCCTGCAGGAAAGATCGGGTATCCAGGGAAAGGCCGATCCGTTCCCGCCAGCCGGGCGCTTCGGAAAAGAGGCTGAACCGGCGCCGTTCGCTGTCTTCGTCCGGCTGGGTGATCTGGATCCAGAGCGCGCCCTCCGGCAACAATTCTTCGGCCTTTTCCGGCCATTCGATCAAGGCCGCGCCGGTCTCCAGAAGGTCCTCCAAACCCAGTTCTTCCAGCTCTTCCGGTTCCTCGAGACGGTAGAGGTCGAAATGCGACAGCTCGAAACGCTCGAAGGCGTAGGTCTGGACGAGCGTAAACGTCGGACTTGGAACTTCGAGCTCCGGATCGCCGGCAAAGGCGCGCAAGAGGGCCCGGGTGAAGGTGGATTTGCCGGCGCCGAGATCGCCGGACAGGCAGACCGTGTCTCCGGTCTTCAATACCATCGCGATGTCGTTGGCGAGCAGCCTGGTTCCGGCTTCGTCCGCGATATCGATTGTGAGAAAAGAGGCGGGCAAGCGCCGCAAGCCGTGAGGTTCCATCCGCCGGCGTCCTACTCCGCGGCGGCCCGATCCGCCAGTTCAGGCCGTGCCGGAAAGACGCAGGTGACCGTCGTGCCCTTGCCCTCGGCGGACTCGATGTCGACGGTTCCGCCATGCAGCTCGACGAAGCTCTTGACGATCGCCAGACCGAGGCCCGCCCCCTGGCGGCGCGCGCCGGTGTCGTGGCCGACGAAGCGGTTGAAGACCTGGGTCAGGATTTCCGCCGGAATGCCGTAGCCGTGATCCTTGACGACGAAGGTGACGGACTCGTCCTTGCGGCTGCAGCTCACGTCGACGATGCCGTCGGCTTCCGAATAGCGCACCGCGTTGGAGATCAGGTTGTACAGCACCTGGCGCAGGCGCTTTTCGTCCGCGACCATCATGCCGATATCTTCCGGGACATGGGTGCGCAGATTGATCCGGGCCTCCGCAATCCGGTCCTTCAGGCCTTCGACGGCGGCTTCGACCGTCGAGGCGACATCCACCTCGCCGAGGTCCAGTTCCATGATGCCGGCATCGAGCGTCGCCAGATCCAGAATGTCGTTGATGATGGCCAGAAGCGCGGAGGACGAGGACTGGATATATTCTGCGTATTCGCTCTGCTTCTCCGACAGATCGCCGAATTTCGGATCCGATAGAAGCTGGGCGAAGCCGATGATATTGGTCAGCGGCGAGCGCAATTCGTAGGAGACGTGCTGGATGAAGGCATTCTTGATCTGATCGGCCTGTTCCAGCGCTTCGTTTTTCTCAAGCAGCGCGCGTTCCACGTTCACGCTGTCCGTGACATCGACGAAGGTGACCAGCGTGCCGCCGTCGGGCAGCGGCACCGTGGCATAGTCGAGCACGTCGCCGTTGTGCCGCTCCAGGCGGCTGACCTTCTGCGTGCGGTTGTCGAGAAGACCTGTGACGTTGCCGGCAAGCTGTTCCCAGGCGGTCTTTTCGGTCGCGTTGAGCGTGCACGCGGAGACCACCTCGTTGACATGCGGCAGCTCGGCGAGCTGGTCTTCCTCCAGGTTCCAGATGCGGCCGAAGGCCGGATTCCAGAGGCGCAGACGGCCGTCGGAGCCGAACACGGCAACGGCTTCGGACAGATTGTCGAGCGTTTCGCCCTGAACCCGGGTCAACGCGTTGTAGCGGCTTTCCAGGTCGAGCTGCTCGGTGACGTTCTCGTAGATATAGGTGACGCCGCCCTGCGGATGCGGGTTGGCGATGACGCGCAGCGTCCGGCCGTCCGGCAGGTGCCACCAGCTCTCCTTCGCTTCGAGCGACTGGTAACTTTCCAGCATCTTGTTGCGCCAGACGCGGTAATCCGCCTGTTCGGGGATCTTGCGCGCGGCGCGCAGGGCATCCAGAACGGCGCCGTCTTCGGGGCGGCTTTCCAGGAACGCCGGATCGAGGTCCCAGAGCTGGCGGAAAGCGGCATTGTAGAATTGCAGCTTGCGGTCGTTGCTGAAGATGGCAACGGCAGCGGCGAGCTGGTCGAGCGTGCGGCCATGGAATTCCTCTGCACGGCCAAGCTCCTTCTGGGCCTGCTCCAGCTCACTGATATCCACGGCAATGCCGGCGCCGCCGACATTCGCGTTGACATCGGTCACCTCGAACACCCGGCGCTCGCCGGACGCCACGATCGGGATGCGCGCGTTGAAGCAGCCGTCCTCGGTGCGCTGAACCGCCATGGCCGTGCGCGCGGCTGCGTCCAGGAAGGTCGCCCCGTCCTTCACCGCGCTCGCCGCATCCGGCATTTCGACGGCTTCCGCATAGGCTTCGTTCGCCCAGATGAGATTGCCTTCCGCATCCCGCTGCCAGGCCGGTGCAGGCATGGCGTCGAGCAGGGCGTGCAGCATGTGAAGCTCGCCGGAAATCTTGGCGTTGCGCGCGGCAAGCTCGGCCTGCATCTGCCGTTCGCCGGTGAGATCGCGCAGGCGCAGGACGACCGCGCCGCCGGTGGTTCGGCCAAGCGCCTCGACATAGCTGCCGGTGCGGGTCTTCAAGGTGGAGGTAAACGCTTCGCCGGTGCGGAACAGCATGTCCAGATGGCGTTCCAGGTCGCCGGCGCATTTGGCGGTCAGCCAGCTTCCGAAAGCCAGAAGCTGCGCGGGCGGGCGCGGGACGCCTGATTTTTCCGGCAGGATGCCCCAGATCTGCGGCATGGCGCCGTTGCCGGTCCAGACGATCACACGCTGCTCGTCGGTGTTGAGCATGGCCTCCAGGCGGTCGACCCGGAATTTCAGGTCGCTCTTTTCCTTTTCCAGCGCTCCGGTGATCGCAGCCGACTGTTTGCGGAGGCGCACGAAGGCAATGGCAGCGGTCACGGCGAAGGCGCACATTCCGCCAAGCGCACCGAAAAGAATCATGGTATCAGGATTTATGGCAGCGACCGTGCCGGACAGCACGTCAGCGGCAGCCGGGCCGGAGGACAGCCCGAGGCCCGCAGCCCCGAGTCCTGCCATAGCCGCGCCGCCAGGTCTGACCCTTTTCAGACTCCACTCTCGCCACGTCGCGCGTGGCCGCGCGCCGTTCCTGCCGCCTTTCGGCATTTCATGATCCCCTTATGCCGCTTCAACCCGCTTTTTGCGGGAGCAGCCCCCGGTTTCTGGGAGCAAATCAAAGACATCCGCCTCCTGGCCTTTGATTCGTTTAAACCATAACCTTTTTGAGAATCACGCAGAAGAGTCCCTTGCTGAAAAGTTAACAGGACCCTTCAAATTGAAGGGTCCTGCATTTTTTTGTTCACAGCGTCGAATCGAGGCCATTACCAGATCTAGTAGGCCTCCGGCACTGAATCAGTATTTATAGTGCTCTGCCTTGAACGGACCGGTCTTGTTAATCCCCAGATATTGAGATTGTTCGTCCGAAAGTTCGGTTAACGTGACGCCGAGCTTCTCCAGGTGGAGACGCGCGACCTTCTCGTCCAGATGCTTCGGCAGCACGTAGACTTCGTTCTTGTACTGATCGCCCTTGGTGAAGAGCTCGATCTGCGCCAGCACCTGGTTGGTGAAGCTGGCGGACATCACGAAGCTCGGGTGCCCGGTCGCGTTGCCGAGGTTCACCAGACGGCCCTGGGACAGCAGGATCATCCGCTTGCCGTCCGGGAACTCGTACATGTCGACCTGATCCTTGACCGGGCGGCATTTGGTGTTCTTCAGGGCGGCGACCTGGATCTCGTTGTCGAAGTGGCCGATGTTGCAGACGATCGCCATGTCCTTCATGCCGCGCATGTGGTCGAAGGTGATGATGTCCTTGTTGCCGGTCGCGGTGACATAGATGTCGCCTTCCGGCAGGGCCTGTTCGATGGTCTTGACCTCGAAACCGTCCATGGAGGCCTGCAGGGCGCAGATCGGGTCGATTTCGGTGACGATCACGCGGGCGCCGGCGCCGGCGAGCGACTGGGCGGAGCCCTTGCCGACGTCGCCGTAGCCGCAGACCACGGCCACCTTGCCGGACATCATCACGTCGGTACCGCGGCGGATGCCGTCGACGAGGGATTCACGGCAGCCGTAGCGGTTGTCGAATTTCGACTTGGTGACGCTGTCGTTGACGTTGATCGCCGGGAACGGCAGCGAGCCCTTCTTCTGCATTTCGTAAAGACGCAGAACGCCGGTGGTGGTTTCTTCCGAAACGCCCTGGATCAGTTCCTTCTGCCTGGTGAACCAGCCCGGCTGGGCGGCCATGCGTTTCTTGATCTGGGCGAAGAGGCACACCTCTTCGTCGGATTTCGGATCTTCGATGAGACCGGTTTCGCCGGCCTCGACGCGCGCGCCGAGCAGAATGTAGAGCGTCGCGTCGCCGCCGTCGTCGAGGATCATGTTCGCCCCGTCGGGGAAATCGAAGATCTTGTCGGCGTAGTCCCAGTATTCCTCAAGCGTTTCGCCCTTGACGGCGAAGACCGGAATGCCGGCGGCGGCGATCGCGGCGGCTGCCTGATCCTGGGTGGAGAAGATGTTGCAGGACGCCCAGCGCACTTCGGCGCCCAGCGCGACCAGGGTCTCGATCAGAACCGCGGTCTGGATCGTCATGTGCAGGGAGCCTGCGATGCGGGCGCCCTTGAGCGGCTTGGCGTCGCCGAATTCCGCGCGGCAGGCCATCAGGCCCGGCATTTCGTGTTCGGCGATCTCGATTTCGGTACGGCCCCAATCTGCGAGCCCGATGTCTTTGACAATGTAGTCGGTCATGAAAGTGTCCTGCTTCTTGAGCCAGCTCTTAGCGCCAGGCCTTTTGAACGCAGCCGCTGCCTCGAAACGAGCCGATGCCGGTCAGGGCATGCCGCGGCTGCAGTCGATCTCCGGACAACACCGGCAATCGTTGGAAGGGGTTATAGCGCCCGCAGGCACATAGCGCAATAAAGATATAAAGAATTCTTTATATCAACTAAGGTGAGGCGCGGCAATCCGCGAAACAGGGACCTGCGTTCACCCGCTGCAGGCCTCCGAAAGGAAGCGATCAGACCGGACTCGTAGGGCCCAATGGAGAGGAGACGGTGCCTTCGGAGCCAAACAGCCATGTGGTCGGCAGGACTCTCAGTCCGAGATAATGATCGTATAGAAGAAGAAGGACCGCGATCCCGATCGCCCAAGAGATGCTGGCCAAGGAGCCGATCAGGAAATATTCCGCATCGATCTTCTTATTCAGGTCATCGTGGCGGGCAACGGTCTTCAGCGCGATCACCGCCAGAATGACCTCCCAGTTGTTGAGCACCAGCCCGGCGACGATGAGCGTGCGTTCCAGAAGGCCTATATATTCACCCGCGTGATTGCTCTGGGCCGGACGGATCTCCTCGTTCCGCTCTTCCAGCTCCCGCTCGCGCTTTCCCGCGCCGCTTCTTTCCAGAACGAACTTCGTGAACCACGTGCCCGTGTTCCAGAGCAGATAGGCAAGAAGGATGTAACCGGAGGAATGAAGCAATATCTTCATGAAACAGGTCCAGCGCCGGTTGGTGTCAGGGATCCAGGCAGGCTTCCAGATACGCGTGAAGCGCATCGCGGCGTTTTATATAGGCCTCCCAGCCAGCGGTTTCCAAAGCGTAATAAACTGTTCTTTTTGTGACCTGGCGCGCCTCGGCAACCTTGTCCGCGTTTCCCGCCAGCCGGATCCACAGCGCGATCGTCTCCAGCTGGGTTTCGGACCAGGAAACTTCCGTTTCACTCAGCACCGACCCGAGCGCATCGAGAAGATTTTGAAGTGCCCAGGTTTGCCGAATGTCCGGTGCAGGCAGCAGGGAAAACCTGTAGGCACCGGGGTCCTTCTTGTCGCCAAGCCGGTCGCGTGCGTCCGACAATCCCGCGCCAAGCATGTTCCAGGCCGCGTTGGGATTGACCGGCGTTTCGATATCCGCCTGGCCGATAACGAAGCGGCACGGGATATTCCGGATCAGGAGATCCAGGCGCAGGTCGTTTGCAATCCGGAAGGCGTCGGCGGAGGTCCGCACCAGCCCCTGGAATTCATCGCCGAGCGTGATGGTCAGAGGAGATACCAGATCCGACCGGTAGGTCCCGTTCGCACGGACGATTTCCTCGTTGAAGGCGGCGTGCAGCGCGGCGCGGTCCATGCCCTCGCTGCCGATAATGTCCCCCATGAGGACGGAAAGCCTGCGTGCTGGTGTCGTCATCGCCTGTATCCGGTCCGGTTGAAAGCGCTTCAGAGCCAAATGATGAGACAGAAATACTTCAATTTCAATTAATGAAGTAAAATAACTTCATCTAAGAATTATGAAGCCATTTCGCTTCATAAATGAAAATCGAAACGGCCCGGCTTCAGGTCAGGACCGGTAGAGGTCTTCCCGCGTCGGCGGCAGGCCGGAGGGGCCCTTGGTGCGCCGGGAAGTCACCGTCTGGAAGATGCCGATCGTGCCGCGCTGGAAGCCGAGCGACACGCCGCAGAGATAGGCGAGCCAAAGGCGGTACTTCTGTTCGCCGACCTCGGCGATGGCCGCGTCCTTCGCCGCCATGAGGTTTTCGGCCCAGAAGCGGGTGGTGCGGGCATAATGTTCCCGCCAGGCCTCGACATCATGAACTTCGAAACCGTGGGCTTCGAGATTGGTCAGGGTCCAGCCGATGTGGTCCACCTCGCCACCCGGGAAGATGTAACGCACCAGGGTCCGGTATTCGGGCCGCTTGCGCCGGAACTTGTTCAGGTCCTTCTTGCCCCGCCTTGTGATCGCATGGTGGAGGTAGAGCCCGCGCGGTTTCAGCAGGCGGCGCACGTGGCGGTAATAGTCGTCGTGATGATCGAGGCCGACATGCTCGAACATGCCGATCGAGGAAATCTTGTCGAACGCGCCATCCAGCTCGCGGTAATCCTTCAGCTCCACGGAGACCCGGTCTCCCAGGCCGCGTTCGCTGATGCGCTCGCGGGCGAGTTTCGCCTGCTCCTCGGCGAGTGTCACACCGAGGGCCGTCACGCCGTAATGCTCCGCCGCGTAACAGATCAGGCCGCCCCAGCCGCAGCCGATGTCGAGCAGTCGGTCGCCGGGCTTCAATCTCAATTTCCGGCAGATCATCTCCAGCTTGTCGCGCTGCGCGGTGGCGAGATCGTTCTCCCAGTCGCGGAAATAGGCACAGGTGTAAAGCATCTCGGGATCGAGAAAGAGCCGGTAGAAGTCGTTGGAGACGTCATAATGGAAGGCGATATCCGCCTTCGCGCTGCCGGAAGCCACCCCGTCGCCGCTGAGTTTTTCACCGGACGCCGGTGCCTGACGGGGCGCGAAGAACAGCTTCCAGGCGGAGCCGAGGATCAGGCGCTTGTCGAGTTTCTTCAACAGCGCCTTGCCTTTCACCGCCGGACGCCGGTCGGCAAAGTCGAAAATCGTGCCGCCGCGCGGATCGATTTCGCCCGCGGCGTAGAGTTCGATGACGGTCTTGAGGCCCGGCGCGCGCAGGAGCCTCGGCAGGGCCGTATTGGAAAGGAACAGACGCAGGCCATCGGGGGAAGCGGTTGACGGGATCAGCGTACCGTCGGCCAGTTCAAAGGCGAAATCCGCGCCGAGAACCCCGTGGATATGGCTGAGAACCTTCCGGGTCGTTTCGGCTGACCTGTCCGCCATGGTCTCTCCTGAAAATCATAAACAATGCATGTGCAACGGCGGGTGGGATGCCAAGCGTTTCAGATGGCCGGCCGCGCTCAGTCCGTCTCGCCGAATCCGCTTTCAACAAGTTCCGAAATCGCGGCCATGGCCGCTTCGGCCTCCGCACCGCTGACGCAGACCCTGATGCAGCAGCCGGGACTGGCCGCGAGCATCATCAGGCCCATGATCGACGTTCCGCCAACGGTCTGGCCATCCTTGGAGACATGAACATCCGCCTCGAAGGTCTCGACCAGTTTCACCAGTTTTGCGGAGGCCCGCGCGTGAAGCCCGCGCCGGTTGACTATCGTCAGGTCTCTTTCCAGCAAATTTTCAGTTGTCATCTTGCGTTTTTAGTTTTGCCCCGACAGCACCTGACTTGCGACGGAGATATATTTCTGGCCGGCCTGACGGGCCTCGTCGACGGCTTCCGCCAGATCCCGGTCGGCGCGTACGCTCGCAAGCTTGATCAGCATGGGCAGGTTGACGCCGGCGACCACTTCCACGGACTTGCTGTCCATGACGGAAATCGCCAGGTTGGAGGGGGTGCCGCCGAACATGTCGGTCAGCAGCACCACGCCCTTACCGGTATTGGCTGCTTCGACCGCCGCCAGAATATCCTGACGCCGCTGTTCCATGTCGTCGTCCGGACCAATGGAAATCGTTTCGACCTGTTCCTGAGGACCGACGACATGTTCCAGCGCCGCCTTGAATTCTTCAGCGAGGCGCCCATGGGTGACAAGTACTAGTCCAATCATACGTCTTTCGGCCTGATCATCTGGTACGGTAAGCTCCAAGCGGAGCCGGGCGTTTATCAGTCTGATGCACTCTCATCAACCGTTTCGTCACTTGCAAGCAAAAAAGACCTGTAATCCGCCTAAATGTAATCCGGCACACCGGGAAAAATTTCGCGCAAGGCCCAGCGGACGAGACGCAGGCTGACGTCCGGCCGGTGTGCGGGACAGGCAATCGCCGGCACGGAAACCCCTTCCAGCTCTTCCCGCGCGACGGCGGTTTCCGGCAAGCGCTCCATGACCTCCATCGGTTTCAGATCGACGACCAGATGAACACGCGCGACAGGCTCATGAGGCAGATCCTCCAGCGCGAAACCGCGAACCTCGATCTTTCCCCCGATCGCCTCGGGAACCCGTGCCAGAACCCCGTCCCGCCCGGCGGTCAGTACCACACGGTCGTCGGCGACCAGAACCCCGAGATTTCCCCTTGCCCGGCAGGCTTCGATCAGGCATTCGCAAAGCGCGGACTTACCGCTTCCCGCTGCGCCGCGGATCAGAAGCCCGAGGGTGCCGACGATCACGCAATTGGCGTGGACGGTCTGGTTCGTCACTTGGCGGTGCTCGCGGGCAGGTAGATCGTAAAGCGGGCGCCGGCAATCTTGCGCTTGCCGCCGGTTTCCTGCTCGAGGCGGTTGGTCGCGGTGATCGTGCCGCCGTGAGCCTCGATGATCTGCCGGGAGATCGACAGGCCGAGGCCGGAATTGTTGCCGAAGCCCTCGCCGTCGGGCCGGTCGGTATAGAAGCGCTCGAAGATGCGCTCGGTGTTTTCGGCGCGGATCCCCGGACCGTCGTCGTCGACGGTGATCTTGATCTGCCGGCCTTCGCGTGAGAGAGCGACCCGGACAATTCCGTCGGCCGACGAGAAGGACCGGGCGTTGTCGAACAGATTGCTGATCACCTGGCCGAGGCGGATATCGTGACCCTGCATCCTGTAGGGCTTGGCCCCAGGCGCATCGGCGACGGTCAGCTTGACGCTGGCCTCCTCGGCGCCCGAGCGCTGGTTGGCGGCGGCAACCATGTTGCGCAGGAGTTCGGCCAGGTCGATGGTCTCCGCCTGGATGCGGGCCAGTTCCGCGTCGAGCCGGGAGGCGTCGGAAATATCGCTGATCAGCCGGTCGAGACGGCGGACATCGTGCTGGATCACTTCCATGAGCCGGTCCTGGGAGTTCTTGGACTTGGCCAGCGGCAGGGTTTCCACCGCGCTGCGCAGGGAGGTCAGCGGGTTCTTCAGCTCATGGGCCACGTCGGCGGCGAACTGCTCGATCGCGTCGATCTTGTTGTAGAGCGCGTTGGTCATCTCGCGGAACGCCCGCGCCAGATGGCCGATCTCGTCCTGGCGGTCGGAGAAATCCGGAATTTCCTCACGCGAGGTCGAGCCGCGCCGCACCCGGTCGGCGGCGGCCGCCAGACGGCGGACCGGACCGGCGATCGTTCCGGCGAGCAGGATCGACAGGAGGATCGTCACGGTGGCGGCGAACAGGAAGACGCGGATGATTGCGATGCGCTCGGCGCGCACAATGGCGTCGATGTCGCCGCCCTGGGTCGACAGGAGCAGGGCGCCGAGCACCGCCCGGAACCGCTGGATCGGCACCGCGACCGAGACGATCAGTTCGCCGCGCTGCGAGATCCGGGTGACGCTGGCCGGCGACCCGGCCAGTGCCGCCTCGACTTCCGGATAGGCGCGGCCGTCGCCGCCGCCGACTTCCTGATAAAGCGGCAGGTCGCCCTGGCGCAGCCAGCGCTTGGCCCATTGCCAGACGGTGTCCCAGAAACCCTCCTCCTCGGCGTTGGGCGGGGGAAGGTCGAAGCGCAGGATTTGGGCGCTGGAATAGAGATGGCGGGAATCGAGGATCAGGATGCCTTCCGGGTCGTAGATCCGCGCCCGGGTCTTGGTGGGCGAGATCAGGCGGCGCAGGACCGGACCGACCCGTTCCGGGTTGATCGGAAAATCGAGGCTGTCCAGATCGTCCTCGGTCGGGGTGATGCTCTCGCCCGCCTGGAGCTGGAGCAGGCGCTCCGGATCGACGGTGATCGTTCCGGTGTCCACCGTTGCGGAAGCCGCGATCGCGCCCGCGATGATTTCGCCCTGGGTCAGAAGGCTCTGCACCCGCGCATCGATCAGCCCGGCGCGGAACTGATTGAGATAAAGAATGCCGATGACGAGGGCGAGCAGGCCCACGAGGTTGATCGCGATGATCCGCCGGGTCAGGGACGAGAGGACATAGGTGCCGAAGATCCGGCCGACCTGATTGAGAAACCGGCGCCGGATGCGCTTGTTGCCAAGGCGGCGCAGCCGGGGACGCTCCGAACCGCTTGCGGCGTCAGAGGCGGCCATTTCGTCCGGGCTCTCGCTTTCAACCGCCATTCACCTCACCAGGAGGGCAAGCGGCGCGACCACGCCGGTGAGCCGATTTCCCCCTCATCAAATGTCTCAATCCGATCGAGATACTCTGTTGGATGCCGGCTCAGACCTCACGGAACCGGTAGCCGACACCATATAGGGTTTCGATCATGTCGAAGTCGTCGTCAACAACCTTGAACTTTTTTCTGAGGCGCTTGATGTGGCTGTCGATGGTCCGGTCGTCCACATAGACCTGGTCGTCATAGGCCGCATCCATCAGGGCGTTGCGGCTTTTGACGACGCCCGGGCGCTGCGCCAGGGCGGAAAGGATCAGGAATTCGGTCACCGTCAGCGTGACGGGCTTGTTGTTCCAGGTACAGGTGTGGCGCTCCTGGTCCATCACCAGCTGGCCGCGCTCGAGCAGCTTGTCGGCATCGTCGCGCGGTGCGGAGGCGTCCCGCGGCTGGGCCCGGCGCAGAACCGCGCGGACACGCTCGACCAGGAGCCGCTGGGAGAACGGCTTGCGGATGAAATCGTCGGCGCCCATCTTCAGGCCGAACAACTCGTCGATCTCGTCGTCCTTCGAGGTCAGGAAGATCACCGGCAGGTCCGAGTTCTGGCGCAGGCGGCGCAGCAGCTCCATGCCGTCCATGCGCGGCATCTTGATGTCAAAAATCGCCAGTTCGGGCGGATCGCTCTGCAACCCGTCCAGGGCCGAGGTTCCGTCCGTATAGGTCTGGACGCGATATCCTTCCGCTTCCAATGCTATAGAGACCGAAGTCAGGATGTTGCGGTCGTCGTCGACCAGGGCAATTGTCGGCATGCTTTGTTTTTCCATTTCCGGCAACGCACCGATGGCACGCATCGGCTTCATTTTAGCATAGAGCCTTTGGCCTGCTAAATGCGCATAAATTAAGGCAAACCGGTATTTCCACCCCCTCGGGGCCGGAAAGACGGGCGTGCCCGCTGCATTGGTGGGGATCGTTCGGAAAAATTTCAAGGGAACCCTCCGAAACGTCCGGCCGGACCAACCGGAACCGCTCTTGCCGGGGCAAGAGCGGCAGGTGCGAATCATACGCGAATTCTTTCGGGTGAACCATCAAATCGAACATTTCGAAGGTTTCGTTTTTTTCTTCGGCATCCGAATTAATCAACGGCCGACTAAAGAAATATTTTAATCGATTAAACAATAACATAGCACCTTTAGGTGTCTTGCTGCCTTTCGGTCATTCCACTACGGTCGCAGCCCTTAAGGCCGGATTAACTTTACCCGGTCGCGACGAGATCGACCTGCTTTCGCGGGAAGCGGCCGAAAGCAGCGAAGTTGATCGGTTTGAGTGTTCGGGCATCCCGTCTGCGTTCATTTCACCGCAGGATGCTCCGGCGTATATCATTGAGGACTGCGGGAACAATGCAAGAAACAGGTGTCAGGAACCCCTCCATTGGCTGCGAAACCTTCGGCTTCAAAGGCCTGAAGGCGCTCTACTGGAACCAGAACGAGCCTGCGCTTTACGAGCATTCCCTTTCCCGCGGCGAAACCCGGCTCGCAGCCGGCGGCGCCCTGGTGGCCGAAACCGGGGTCCATACGGGCCGCTCCCCCAAGGACAAGTTCGTCGTCCTCGACGACGAAACGAAAGACACGGTCTGGTGGGACAACAACGCGCAGATGTCGGGGGAGCAGTTCGATCTGCTTCTTGCAGACTTCCTCGCCCATGCCGAAGGCAGGGAACTCTTCGCGCAGGACCTTTATGGCGGCGCTGACCATACGCATCGCCTGCCGGTGCGGGTGTTTACCGAATACGCCTGGCATTCGCTGTTCATCCGCAACCTGCTGCTGCGGCCGGAGACCGGCGAGCTTGCCGCGTTCGCGCCGGAAATGACGATTGTCGACCTGCCGAGCTTCAAGGCGGATCCGGAACGCCACGGCTGCCGTACCGACACGGTCATCGCCTGCGACCTGACCCGGAAGATCGTCTTGATCGGCGGAACGTCCTATGCGGGCGAAATGAAAAAGTCCGTCTTCACCGTGCTCAACCACCTGCTGCCGGCCAAGGGCGTGATGCCGATGCACTGCTCGGCAAATGTCGGCGACGCCGGCGATACGGCGGTCTTCTTCGGCCTGTCCGGCACGGGCAAGACGACGCTGTCCGCGGACCCGTCGCGCACGCTCGTCGGCGACGACGAGCACGGCTGGAGCGAGAGCGGCGTCTTCAATTTCGAAGGCGGCTGCTACGCCAAGACCATCAAGCTGTCCGCGGAAGCCGAGCCGGAAATCTTCTCCACCACACAGCGTTTCGGCACCGTGCTTGAAAATGTCGTGCTCGACGACGCAAGCGTTCCGGATTTCGACGACGGCTCGAAGACGGAAAACACCCGCGCCGCCTACCCGATCCACTTCATTTCCAATGCCAGCGACACCGGCTGCGCGCCGATGCCGAAAACCATCATCATGCTGACGGCCGACGCCTTCGGCGTGATGCCGCCGATCGCAAAGCTGACCCCGGCGCAGGCCATGTATCACTTCCTGTCCGGCTACACCGCCAAGGTGGCCGGCACGGAAAAAGGCGTTACCGAACCCCAGGCGACCTTCTCAACCTGTTTCGGCGCTCCGTTCCTGCCGCGGCATCCGTCCGAATACGGCAATCTGCTGAAGGACCTGATCGCCAGGCACAATGTGGATTGCTGGCTGGTCAACACCGGATGGACCGGCGGCGCCTACGGCACCGGCCACCGCATGCCGATCAAAGCCACCCGCACCCTCTTGCAGGCGGCGCTCTCCGGCAGCCTGAAGGATGCGGACTTCCGCATCGATGCGAATTTCGGCTTCGAGGTCCCGGTCGCCGTCGAAGGCGTCGACGGCACGATCCTGACGCCGCGGGAAACCTGGGACGACAAGGACGCTTACGACGCACAGGCGGCGAAGCTGGTCCAGATGTTCGTCAGCAATTTCGAAGCCTTCGAAGCCCATGTGGATGGAGCGGTCCTGAGCGCCGCGCCGGCTTTGAGACTTGCAGCAGAATAACAAGCCCGAAACAATCCCACACAAACTTCAGCGGCATCTGCGCAGGCAGGTGCCGTTTCTGTTTGTCCTCCCTGCCATCGAGCGTCGCGTCGCCAGACCCGTCCACATTCATTCGTTGCCGGTATTTCCTCCGGCGGCGAAAGGATTATATTGAGGCTTCCACTCCAGGGTACGGACCCAAGGGTCAGCCCCTCTCCGCGTTCCTCCGGACGCAGGATGCTCCAGAAAGGACGGCCTCATGACAGCCACCGAAACGTCACCTGTTGCCGATGTCCTGCAGACCGCGGAAGCCTGGCGCGGCGCGGGCCGGGCCGTGGCGCTCGCCACCGTGATCGAAACCTGGGGCTCCGCGCCGCGGCCGGTCGGATCGCATCTGGTGATCGATTCGGAGGGCAATTTCGAAGGCTCGGTGTCCGGCGGCTGCGTGGAAGGCGCGGTGGTTTCGGAAGCGATCGACGTGATCGGGACCGGCAAGCCCTCGACGCTGGAATTCGGCGTCGCGGACGAAACCGCGTGGCGGGTCGGCCTGTCCTGCGGCGGGCGCATCCGCGTCTATGTCGAACCCGTCACCTGAGCCTGGACCCGACCGAGATGACGACTGAAACCCTTCTTGCCTTCATCGCCGCCACCGCGCTGTTTGCCTATATGCCGGGACCCGCGGTGCTTTATACTGCCGCCCAGACCATCTCCCGCGGCCGGCAGGCGGGATTCATGGCCGTCGCCGGCATTCACCTCGGCTGCTATGTCCATGTCATCGCCGCCGCCTTCGGCCTTTCGGCGGTCTTCACCGTCGTGCCGGCGCTATATTTCGCCCTCAAGCTGATCGGCGGCCTCTATCTCATCTATCTCGGCGTGCAGATGATCCGGACACGGGTCACCGCCGGGCCCATACCGGACCTGCCGCGGAAATCGGCCCGCCGGGCCTTTGCCGACAGCATCCTGGTCGAGATCCTCAATCCGAAGGTGGCGATCTTCTTCATCGCCTTCCTGCCGCAGTTCGTCACGCCCGGCGCGGCGCTGCCGATCTGGGCGCAGTTCCTGATCCTCGGCACGGTCGTCAACTTCGCGTTTTCTTCCGCGGACATCGTCACGGTCCTGTTTGCCTCGGAAGTGAAGAAGCGCATGACCAGAAGCTCCAAATTCCAGGACCTGACCCGCTGGCTGGGCGGCTCGCTGTTGGTCGGCCTGGGTCTGAAACTCGCCGCAGACAGAAGCTGACCTCATGGATCTTTCCCTTCTTACAGACCTGAACAGGGAGCGGGCCGCGCGCCGCGCCGCCATCCTCGTAACCGGCATGGCGGACGGCAGCCAGAGACTGATACGCAAGGAAGACGACTATTCCGCTGATCCGCTGGCGGCAGAATTCGACAAGCGCTTCCTGTCGGGAAAATCCGGCATGGTCCCGAGCGACAGCGGCGACGTCTTTTTGACCGTTTCCGTTCCGGCCCCCCGTCTGGTGATCGTCGGTGCGGTTCATATCAGCCAGGCGCTGGTTCCGATGGCGGAAATCGCCGGGCTGGACGTGATCGTGATCGATCCGCGCACGGCCTTTGCGACCGAAGAGCGGTTTCCGGGCAGCACCTTGAAGGCGGAGTGGCCGGAAGACGTGCTGAAGGACGCGCCGCTCGACGCCTATACGGCCGTCGCCGCCGTCACCCACGATCCGAAGATCGACGATTTCCCGCTGATGGAAGCGCTGAAAACCGGGTGCTTCTATGTCGGCGCCCTCGGCAGCCGCAAGACCCACGGCAAACGCCTGGAGCGGTTCGAGAAAGCCGGTCTCGATCCGGCGCTGTTCAAACGGATCGACGCGCCCATCGGGCTCGATATCGGCGCGGCCTCGCCGGAGGAAATCGCCGTTGCCGTGCTGGGGGCTATCATCCTGGCGCTCCGCAAGACGCCGGAGGCCGCGGCATGAAATTCGGGCCCTGCCCGCCTGAAGATGCCGCCGGCTGCATACTTGCGCATAAAACCCGGCTGACGGACAGGTCCCTCAAGAAAGGACACGTGCTTTCCGACGAGGATTGCGCAAATCTTGCCGCGCAGGGCGTGCGGCAGGTCGTGGTCGCGTGCCTTGAGCCCGGCGATGTCGGCGAAGACGAGGCGGCACGGCGGCTTGCCCTGGCCGCCAGGGGGCCGGGCCTTTCGGAAGACAGCGCGTTCACAGGCCGGATGAACCTTTATGCCGACACCGGCGGCGTCCTCGTGGTGGACCCGGACGCCGTAACCGCCGCCAACCGGATCGATCCGGCCATCACCTTCGCAACGCTCGCCAATCACAGCAAGGTGGCCGCCGGCCGCATGGTGGCGACCGCCAAGATCATTTCCTTCGCGGTGGCAGGCGGTCTCGTGGACCGGGGCGAAGAAGCGCTACGCGGCGCCGTGCGTGTGGCACCGTTCAAACCGCACAGGGTCGGTCTGGTCGCAACCGAATTGCCGCACCTCAAGGCGTCCACGATGGACAAGACGGGCCGGGTGCTGGAAGACCGGCTGCGGCCGAGCGGCAGCACACTCGCCGGGGAACGCCGGGTTCCGCATTCCGAAGACGCCGTCGCCAGCGCCATGAAGGATCTGCTGCGCGAAGGCGCCGATTTCCTGATCCTGTTCGGCGCCTCCGCCATCGTCGACCGGCTGGACGTCCTGCCCGCCGCTCTCGACCGCGCGGGCGGCACCGTGCGCCATCTCGGCATGCCGGTCGACCCGGGCAATCTCCTGATGCTCGCAAGCCTGGACGGCGTGCCCGTTCTCGGCGCTCCGGGCTGTGCCCGCAGCCCGAAGGAAAACGGTTTCGACTGGGTGCTCGACCGGCTTCTTGCAGGCCTCGATGTAAGCCCGGACGACATTACCGCCATGGGGGTCGGAGGTCTGCTGATGGAAATCGGAAGCCGCCCGCAGCCGCGGGAAATCAAGGGCCGGAGCCCGAAGGAAAAGATCGCCGCGATTGTGCTTGCGGCCGGCCGGTCCTCCCGGATGGGCGGACCGAACAAGCTGCTCGCAGAGCTGGATGGCAAGGCTCTTGTCCGGCATGCAGCGGAGGCCGCCACCGGGGCCGGGCTGGCACAGACGGTGGTCGTTACCGGACACCGGGCGGAGGAGGTCGGCGCCACGCTGGCCGGCCTGGATCTGTCACTCGTCCATAATCCCGATTTCGCGGAAGGCATGGCCGGGTCGATCCGCACCGGCATGAACGCGCTTTCGCCGGACACCGACGCGGTCATCATCCTGCTCGGCGACATGCCCCGTATCGACAGCGCCATCGCGAGGAAGCTCGTCGCGGCTTACCGGGAGAACGAGACCGGCCTGATCGTCACCGCAACGGCCGACGGAAAAAGAGGCAATCCTGTTCTCTGGGACCGCCGCTTTTTCGATGCGCTGAAATCCCTGAGCGGCGATGTCGGTGCCCGGCATATCATTGCGGAAAATCCGGACTTACTGGCGGAAGTAGAGATCGGAACGGCTGCAAGACTGGATCTCGATACGCCGGAAGCTCTCAAAGAAGCCGGGGGGACTTTGCCGGGGCAGAACAGCTGACGGATTACCGTCGGCAAGTAAGCTCGCGAAGCAAAGGCCAATGATAACATTGCATTAACCCGGTATGCATGAAACGCAGGCCGGAAATGCCAGCTATTCTATTGCAATTTTGTGACATGCCCCTTATGTAACCCCTGCGCTTGCTGAGAAGTACCCTAGCGGGTGGACAACGGATGACGTCCCGGGCGCCGCTTACATCCGATTTCCGTCGAAAGCTGTTCGGATCCTCCGACCCGAGGATGCTCGAGCGCTTTTGTTGCTTGGTAGAAGAATAAAGGAAAAAGAAATGGCCGACCTGTCTCTCCCGCGTCCGGGTTGCTGCAAATGGGCAGAAGGTGAAGCTGGCAACTACATTTTCCCGTGCTCGACGCGCGTGGAAGCAGGTGTGTCTTATTGCGCCGAACACAGCGCAATCGTCTACATCCCGCCGGAAGAGCGCCGCCGCAACCGTTCCGGTGGCGGCATGAGCCTGTCCTTCCGCCGCGCGGCCTAGAGAATAAAGCTGCTTGTAATAAAAGCAGATCCTCCGCGGGGTTTCCCGCGAACCTTAAACCCGGTCCCCGAGGCCGGGTTTTTTATTGACCTCGGACGGCGGTAAAGCGAAAGAGCGCAAATGGCTTTGCTGCGATATCTTTCCCGCAAGAGAAAGAATGCGTTTCGATATTATCGTAAAATTCTTCGTAGTTAAAATTACGCAATACTCTAAGTAATTCTTCGTAACCAAAGGATATTTTTCTCATAACTCCTCTATTAAGTTTTTATTGCAAATCATCGAATACCATTTAAAGCCAAGCAACAGAAACTTACCGAGAGATCTCTTGGGGAGACCTGGCAGGCAATGCAGAGCGCGCAGGGGACCGCCGAAAAGGAACGCATCGACGCATTGAATGCGCTCGAGATCCTGCGGTCCGGTCGCGCGCCAGAATACGATGCCCTGGTCGACACCCTTGCCGCGCTTTTCGATTGCCCGATTGCCCTGATCTCCCTGGTCGGCGAAGACGAACAATGGTTCAAGGCGCGGTGCGGCCTGGAGGTCGAGGCAGCACCTCGCGATACGTCCTTCTGCCAGCACACCATCCTGACTGACGCGCTTTTCGTGGTCCCCGATGCGCTGAAAGACGGCAGGTTCAAGAACAATCCCCTCGTCACGGGCGATCCGCATATCCGCTTCTATGCCGGCTGCCCGCTTTCCCTGGATGGCCGGAACCGGATCGGAACCCTGTGCGTCGCCGACCGGCGCCCCCGGAACCCGGACAAGGCCCAACTCGACCATCTCCGCCGGCTTGCGACCGTTGTCGAGGGGCTGTTCAAGTCCCATCAGGCGCAAGTCGAGACCCGGTCCGCGCTGCGCCAGGCGGAGAAAGACCACCAACTGGCGGTCCAGGAAGGCGAGCTGCTCGAAGAGATCGCCAATGTCTTCGGGGTCGGCGGCTGGGAAATCGATGTCGCCACCAACACACTTACCTGGACCGACAAGGCGCGCGAGATTCATGAGGTCGGAGCGGATTTTTCCGCCAATGCCGATCTGGCCCAGTCGTTTTATGCAGCCGATTGCCGGGCCGTCATCGCCGACGCCATGCGGAAAGGCATCGAAGACGGTGCCGACTGGGACCTCGAGCTTCCCTTCGTCACCGCGAAGGGCCGCAGCATATGGGTCAGATCCGCCGGGCGGCCGATCGTCGAAAACGGCAGAACGGTCCGCCTCGTCGGCGCTATACGGGACATAACCGGGCGCAAGCTCGCCGAGCAGAGCGTCCTCCATTCGGAAGCCGTCCACCGCACGACGCTCGAATCTCTGAGCGAAGGCATACTTCTTCTGGACCGCTCCGGACTGATCCAGTCCTTCAATCCGGCGGCTGCCTGCCTGCTCGGATACGATCCGGACGAGTTCAAGGGAAAGAAGGTCCAGGAGCTCGACATCGATATCCGGTGCCGGCCGGGCGAGGAGGAAGGACCCTGCCGGGATCCTCTGGCGCTCGCTGCAGCCGATCCCGAGAAAGTCGACAATCTGATCGCCCGGGTCTCGCGCAAGGGCCAGTCCCAGCACGCCTGGCTGCGGGTCAACGCCAAGTCGATCAGCGGCAATGGAGCTTTCGGCCTCGCAGGCGTGGTGGTTTCGCTCACCGACATCACCGAGACGAAACGCCAGGCAGACACGCTGCAGAGCATTTTCGACAATTTCCCAGGCGGCATCGCCCACTACAATGAATCGCTGCGCCTGGCTTCAAGCAACGAAGAATTCCGCCGCCTTCTGGATTTCCCGGAAGAGCTGATCGCCTGTGAGCCCTGTCTCTACGACTTCTTCCGCTATAACGCGAAGCGTGGCGACTATGGTCCCGGCGATCCGGACGAGCTCGCCCTCAAACGCTACAGGCAATACGATCTGAAAAATCCGCAGGTCTTCGAGCGCCGCGCGGCCAATGGAACCTACATCGAAACGCGCAGTACGCCGCTGCCCTCGGGCGGGATGATCCATATATTTCACGATATCACAGAGCGTAAGCTGATGGAGGAGCAGCTGGCCGCGAACGAGCGCCTTGCCCGTCACCGCTTGGAAGAACTCGAAGCCATCCTCGCCAATATGCGCCAGGGCGTCAGCGTATTCGATCAGACAGGCCGGCTAACGCTGTGGAACAAGCAATATATCGATATCTTCAGCAAACCGGAGGGCGAGGTTCGAAAGGGCAAGAGCCTGCTCGAACTGATCGAGGCGGAAAAGGCGCGCGACGAGTTCGAAGGAGATGTCCAGGAACATGTCATGGACCTGCTGATCCGCCTGTCGTCCGGCGAAGTCGTCCGCTCCAAATTCGCGCATCCGAACGGCAAGATCATCCTCGCCGTCCATGCCCCGATGCCGGGAGGCGGATGGATCGGGACCCATGAGGACATCACGTTGCGCGAACAGGCGGCGGCAAAAATCACCCACGCCGCCCATCACGACAACCTGACCGGCCTCGCCAACCGCACGTTGTTCAACGCGACGCTCGACGAAGCGCTGAAGGACGCCCAGATCGGCACGGCCTGCAGCAACCTGCTCCTGCTCGATCTGGACCGGTTCAAGCCGGTCAACGATACGTTCGGGCACGATGTGGGCGACGAACTGCTCAGGCAGGTCGCACAGCGGCTGAAGGATTGCGTGCGTTCCACGGACCTGGTCGCCCGGCTGGGCGGTGACGAGTTCGGGATTATCGTGCGCGGCTGCGACCGGAAATCTCTCGCAATGCCGGAGATCGCCGACCGCATCGTGCAGAAACTGCGCGCGCCCTTCACCGTCTTCGCGCACCGGATCGAAATCGGCGCCAGCATCGGGATAGCGCCAGTCAGCGAGCGGGAAAACGATGCCGGCGCGATATTCAAGAAGGCCGATATCGCGCTCTACGACGTCAAACGCAGCGGCCGCAACGGTTTCCGGCTCTTCGAGGATGTCCAGCCCGCGAAAGTAGCGAACGGCTAGATCGACGGGCGATAAGTCTGCACCACCATTTGACCGGATCTCCTTTGTCTGCTGACAACAGGACCTCACCCTTTCAGAGGACGGCCTGTTGAAGAATGCTCCAAAAGAAAAACGCGGCCCGCCTTGCGGACCGCGCTCTCGAATTCAACCGGATGTCCGTGCGTTCAGGCGGTTTTCAAGGCCTCGACGACGTCCTTGAGCTGAGCCAGGGTCATTTCCGCCCTCTGCTTCGTCTGGTCGTCCTTGGCGTCGGCAACGTCTTCTTCCGCGTCCTGGATCGCCTGGTCGAGCTGTTCCCTGCGGATTTCCCCGACCGGAACCGCCTGTTCGGCCAGAACGGTCAGGCTGGTCGGCGTCGCGTCGGCAAAACCGCCCCGGACGAAATATTCCTCCCAGGAGCCACCTTCCTTGTGGACCTTGAGAATGCCCGGTTTGATGGTGGACATGAACAGGCTGTGGTTCTTCAGAACGCCAAACTCGCCTTCGATACCGGGAACGATGACCTCGGCAACCTGTTCGGACAGGAGCTGGCGCTCCGGCGAGACCAACTCAAACTGGAAAAGTTCAGCCATTTGGCGTCTTCCTTGTCAGTCTAACTTATCGGCGGCAAAGCCGCCGAACATGAGAAAACCGGACACCCTGCCGGGCGTCCGGTCACTTCCAGACCCTTAGGCAGCTTCCGCAGCCAGCTTCTGGGCTTTCTCGATGGCTTCGTCGATAGAGCCGACCATGTAGAAAGCGGCTTCCGGCAGGTGGTCGTATTCACCTTCCACGAGGCCCTTGAAGCCCTTGATGGTGTCTTCCAGGGCAACCAGCTTGCCTGGAGACCCGGTGAAGACTTCCGCCACGAAGAACGGCTGGGACAGGAAGCGCTCGATCTTGCGGGCGCGGGCCACGGTGAGCTTGTCTTCTTCGGACAGTTCGTCCATGCCCAGGATGGCGATGATGTCCTGGAGCGCCTTGTAGCGCTGCAGGGTGCCCTGCACGGCACGGGCCGTGTTGTAGTGCTCTTCGCCGATGATACGGGCGTCCAGCATGCGCGAGGTGGAATCCAGCGGATCCACGGCCGGATAGATGCCCTTTTCGGAAATGGCGCGGTTCAGAACCGTCGTCGCATCCAGGTGGGCGAAGGTCGATGCCGGTGCCGGGTCGGTCAAGTCGTCGGCCGGAACGTAGACGGCCTGAACGGACGTGATCGAGCCCTTGGTGGTGGTGGTGATGCGTTCCTGCATCGAGCCCATGTCGGTGGCGAGCGTCGGCTGGTATCCCACAGCGGAGGGGATACGGCCGAGAAGCGCGGACACTTCCGAACCCGCCTGGGTGAAGCGGAAGATGTTGTCGACGAAGAACAGAACGTCCTGGCCCTGGTCACGGAAGTATTCCGCGACGGTCAGACCGGTCAGGGCGACACGTGCGCGCGCTCCGGGAGGTTCGTTCATCTGGCCGTAAACGAGGGCCGCCTTGGAGCCTTCGCCGCCGCCTTCCTTGTTCACGCCGGATTCGATCATTTCCCAGTAAAGGTCGTTGCCTTCGCGGGTCCGCTCGCCGACGCCGGCAAACACGGAGTAACCACCGTGCGCCTTGGCGACGTTGTTGATCAGTTCCATGATCAGAACGGTCTTGCCCACGCCGGCGCCGCCGAACAGGCCGATCTTGCCGCCCTTCGCGTAAGGCGCCAGAAGGTCCACCACCTTGATGCCCGTCACGAGAATTTCGGCTTCGGTGGACTGTTCGATGAATTCCGGAGCATCCTGGTGGATGCCGCGCTTTTCCTCGAACTTGATGTCGCCGGCTTCATCCACCGGCTCGCCGATCACATTCATGATGCGGCCCAGGGTGCCGTCGCCGACCGGCACCGCGATCGGTGAGCCGGTGTCGACCACTTCCTGACCGCGAACGAGGCCCTCGGTGGAGTCCATCGCGATGGTGCGGACCGTGTTTTCGCCAAGGTGCTGAGCAACCTCAAGCACCAGGCGAACTCCCTGGTTGTCAATTTCAAGAGCGTTCAGGATCAACGGCAGGTGGTCATCGAACTTGACGTCGACAACGGCGCCGATGACCTGGGTGACCCGTCCGACCTGTTTGTCAGCCATATCCCTAAATCCTCGTCTCGATCCCGTTAGATCAACCTGCTTTCATGCTCAAAGCCAGGAAAGCAGAAAAGTTGATCGACTTTAAAGTGTTAGAGCATCCTGTTCGTGTTCTTGCGAACACGGGATGCGCTAGAGCGCTTCCGCACCCGAGATAATTTCAATCAGTTCCGTCGTGATCTGCGCCTGGCGCTGGCGGTTGTAGTTGATCGTCAGCTTGTCGATCATCTCGCCGGCGTTACGGGTCGCGTTGTCCATGGCGGACATGCGCGCGCCCTGCTCGGACGCAGCATTTTCAAGAAGAGCCCGGAAAATCTGGACGGAGATGTTACGCGGCAGCAGCTCCGCAAGAATCTCCGTCTCGTCCGGTTCGTATTCGTAGACCCCGTGGGACCCCTCGCTTGCGGTCGCGTCCCGGGTCTCGATCTGCGTCGGGATCAACTGCTGCGCAGTCGGTTCCTGCGCGATCACCGACTTGAAGGTCGAGTAGAACAGCGTGCAGACGTCGAACTCTCCGTTGGCATACATGGAGAGCACATCGCGGCCGATTTCATCGGCATCGGAATAGCCGACGTTCTTGACGCTGCGCAGGTCCACGGTCTTGATCACCTGCTGGCCGAACTCGCGCTTCAGGGAATCGAAGCCCTTCTTGCCGACGCACATGATCTTGACGGTCTTGCCCTGGGCGATCAGGCTGCGGGCCTTGTCGCGCGCCAGCTTGGCGATGTTGGTGTTGAAACCTCCGCACAGCCCGCGCTCGGCGGTGGCAACGATGAGCAGGTGAACCTGATCGTTGCCCGTGCCGGACATCAGCTCCGGAGCGTCATCACGCCCCTCGAAGGCCACCGCGAGATTGGCCAGCACGGCCTCCATGCGTTCTGCATAGGGACGCGCGGCCTCCGCTGCTTCCTGTGCGCGACGCAGCTTCGCCGCGGCCACCATCTGCATGGCCTTGGTGATTTTCTGCGTCGCCTTCACGGAAGCGATTCGGTTTCGTAAGTCCTTCAGGCTCGGCATGGCCGCCCCTGCTCCTTATCCCGGCGTGTGATCTTAAGCGAAGTTCTTGGCGAAGGCGTCGACGGCTGCTTTCAGCTTGGCCGTCAGATCGTCGTCAAGTGCCTTCTTCTCCCAGATGGCGTCGAGCAGATCCTGATGCTCGCCGCGCAGGAACAGAAGCAGGCCTTCCTCGAAGTCGCGCACGCGGTTGACCGGATGGGCATCCAGGTAGCCGTTCACACCCGCGAAGATCACCGCAACCTGTTCTTCGGTCTTCAGCGGCGAGAACTGCGGCTGCTTCAGAAGTTCGGTCAGGCGGGCACCGCGGTTCAAGAGGCGCTGGGTGGTGGCATCGAGGTCGGAGCCGAACTGTGCGAAGGCCGCCATTTCGCGGTACTGCGCCAGTTCGCCCTTGATCGGGCCGGCAACCTGTTTCATCGCCTTGATCTGGGCGGAGGAGCCCACGCGGGACACCGACAGGCCGACGTTCACGGCCGGGCGGATACCCTGGTAGAACAGGTCCGTTTCCAGGAAGATCTGACCGTCGGTGATCGAGATCACGTTGGTCGGAATGAACGCGGACACGTCGTTGCCCTGGGTCTCGATGACCGGAAGCGCGGTCAGGGAGCCCCGGCCGTTGGCTTCGTTCAGCTTCGCGGCGCGCTCCAGAAGACGGGAGTGCAGGTAGAAGACGTCACCCGGGAATGCTTCACGTCCCGGCGGACGGCGCAGAAGCAGGGACATCTGACGGTAGGCGACGGCCTGCTTGGTCAGGTCGTCGTAACCGATCACGGCGTGCATGGAGTTGTCACGGAAGAATTCGCCCATCGCGCAGCCTGCGAACGGCGCCAGGAACTGCAGCGGAGCCGCATCGGAAGCGGTCGCGGCGACGACGATGGAGTATTCCAGCGCGCCGGCATCTTCGAGCGTCTTCACGAACTGGGCGACGGTGGAGCGCTTCTGGCCGACGGCGACGTAGATGCAGTACAGCTTGACGTCTTCGTCGTCGGAAGAATGCAGCGACTTCTGGTTCAGGAAGGTGTCCAGAATGATCGCGGTCTTGCCGGTCTGGCGGTCGCCGATGACCAGCTCGCGCTGACCGCGGCCGACCGGGATCAACGCGTCGATGGCCTTGAGGCCGGTGGACATCGGCTCATGGACCGACTTGCGCGGCAGAATGCCCGGAGCCTTCACGTCCACGCGGCGCTTCTCGGTCGCCTCGATCGGGCCCTTGCCGTCGATCGGGTTGCCGAGCGGGTCGACAACGCGGCCCAGCAGGCCCTTGCCGACCGGAACTTCCACGATGGCGCCGGTCCGCTTGACGGTGTCGCCTTCCTTGATGTCACGGTCGGAGCCGAAGATAACGACGCCGACGTTGTCGGTTTCCAGGTTCAGGGCCATGCCCTTGATCCCACCCGGGAACTCGACCATTTCACCGGCCTGGACCTTGTCCAGACCATACACACGGGCGATACCGTCACCGACGGAGAGCACCTGACCGACTTCAGAAACTTCGGCTTCCTGGCCGAAGCTCTTGATCTGGTCCTTGAGGATTGCGGATATTTCCGCGGCCCGAATATCCATCAGCCGACCTCTTTCATCGCGAACTTGAGTGAATTGAGCTTGGTACGCAGGGACGTGTCGATCATGCGGGAGCCGACCTTGACCACGAGGCCACCGATCAGGGCAGGATCAACCTTCGCTGCGATGTTTACGGATTTGCCCGTGGAAGCGGAAAGCGCTTCCTTCAGGGCAGCGACATGTTCGTCGGACAGGGCCGTGGCGGACGTCACCTCGGCCATTGCCTCGCCCCGCTTTTCGGCAAGCAGTGCGCGGAACGCCTTGATCATGTCGGGAAGAACGAAGAGGCGCCGGTTGCGGGCTGCCAGCTTCACGAAATTTGCGGCAAGACCTGAAATGCCTGCCTTTTCAAGAAGTGCGGCAAGCGCTGCAAGCTGCTCTTCCGCACTGAATGCCGGGCTCTTCACGAGACGGACGAGATCCTCGCTTTCGGCAAGCATGCCTTCGAAAGCCGTCAGATCCCGCTCCACGTCAGCCGTCTTGCCCTCGGCCTCCGAGAGGTCGAGAAGGGCGGATGCATAACGCTGCGCCACGCCGGATACGAGAGATACGTTGTCAGTCACCAGGTCCGTGCTCTCTGACTTTTTCATGCCCGCAAAACGGTCAACGTCTCTAAGGCATTGAAAAATAGGAATTATTTCAAGGTCGGAAGGTATGGCGGATAAACCGTTCCCCCAAAGCCGCGCCTCAATTAGCACAGGGTTTCCCAGTGTGCAACTTCGCCAAATGACTGTTCTTGCGGATTCATCGGCGTTTTTTAGTATGCAGCCCCAAAAAGCCTTGCAGATCAACGTCTCGGCAGCGTCATAAACCTTTAGGCGGTATCGGGCTTCCGCGGCCGGCAGCGCCTGCCGGGAACCGGCGGGAACCGGGCGGCCTTTCGCCGCACCGCCCCTGTCTTGTCTTGCGGAAACAGCGGCAGGTCCCCTTCTCCGAAAGCTGAAACGGGGATTGCCTTTAGAGGAACTGCTGCGGATCGATATCGACCTGGACCCGCAGTCCCTTCGTCGGTTTCGGCCCGGAGGCGAGCCACTGGCGGAGATAGGACTGCAGGTCGAACTGCCGGGGCGCCATCGCCAGCAGCCGGAACCGGTATCTGCCCCGGACCATGGCCAGCGCGGCCTCGGCCGGGCCAAGCAGCGTGACCGCCTGATCATGCGGCGCCGCCCGGGCGAGTGCGCGCGCGAAACCTTCGGCAAAGGTCCGGTCGGGACCGGACACGATCACCGCGGCCAGGCGCCCGAAAGGCGGCAGTCCCGCCGCGCGCCTTGCTTCGATTTCCGCTGCGTAGAACGCATGCTTATCGCTCGAAAGCAGCGCCGCGATGACCGGATGATCGGGATTGTAGGTCTGCAGAAAGCCCTTGCCGCCGCCGGTCACGCGGCCGGCGCGGCCGGTTACCTGGGCGAGAAGCTGGAAAGTCTTTTCCGCTGCGCGCGGGTCGCCATGGGCAAGCCCCAGATCCGCATCGATGACGCCGACCAGCTTCAGCTTCGGGAAATTATGGCCCTTGGCGACGAGCTGGGTGCCGATGACGATATCGGCGCCGCCCTCCTCGACGATCTTCATCTCCCGCTTGAGCCGCTCCGGCCCGCCCGCGATATCCGACGACAGGACGAGCGTGCGTGCCTGCGGGAACAGGTCGGAAACTTCTTCGGCAATCCTTTCGACGCCCGGCCCGCAGGCAACCAGGCTGTCCGCGCTCTGGCAGGAGGGGCAGGTCTGCGGCACCGGCTCGAAATGACCGCAATGGTGGCAGACCAGCTTTTTCTGGAACCGGTGCTCCACCAGCCAGGCGCTGCAATGGGGGCACTGGAAGCGGTGGCCGCAGGTCCGGCAGAGGGTCAGGGGCGCATATCCGCGCCGGTTGAGGAAGAGAAGCGACTGTTCCCCGGCGGCAAACGCATCCTTGACGGCATGGACGAGCCGCGGCGCCAGCCAGTGCCCCCGCTCCGGCCCGTCCATGCGCATGTCGATCGCCTGAAGCTCCGGCAGATCGGCACCGGAAGCGCGTTCCGGCAGTTCGAAGAGTTCGTAGCGGCCAGTTTCCGCATTCACACGGCTTTCCACCGACGGCGTCGCGGAGGCCAGCACGACGGGGAATTTCGAGATGTGGCCGCGCACCACCGCCATGTCCCGGGCGCTGTAGGGCAGCCGGTCATCCTGCTTGAAGGCGGCGTCATGTTCCTCGTCGACGATGATCAGGCCGAGTTCCCTGAAGGGCAGGAACAGGGCGGAACGCGCACCGATTACCACCCGCACGTCGCCGGAGGCCGCGCCCCGCCAGACACGCGCGCGGTTCTTCACCGTGATTTCGGAATGCCATTCCGCCGGGTAGACGCCGAAGCGCTGCTCGAAGCGGCGCAGGAACTGTTCTGTCAGGGCGATTTCGGGAAGCAGGACGAGCACCTGCTTCTCCCGGCGCAGGGCTTCGGCGATCGCCTCGAAATAGACTTCGGTCTTGCCGGAGCCCGTCACCCCGTCGATCAGGCTCACGCTGCCGCCGGCCCTGTCGAAACAGGCGAGCAGACCGTCGACCGCCTTTTCCTGGGCCGGCGTCAGGGAGGTCTGCGCGTAATCGATCTCCGGTTTCGGCGGCGGCGGGGCCGCCGGCATGGAGACGACTTCGAGCACGTTCTGATGGATCAGACCGTCGACGACGGAGGGCGACACGCCGGCGGCATGGGCGAGCCCGCTCTTGGTCCAGGCGAACCCGTCTTCCATGGTGGCGAGCACCCTCTGGCGGGCCGCCGTGGACCGGTCCGGTTCGGCGCCCTCGACACGGCGCACGCCGGGGACGGGCGCTTCCGGTTCCAGCGCCTCCTCCGACCTCAGCACCATGCGCAGGACCATGCCCGGCGCGCCGAGCGTCCAGTTGGCCACCCAGTCGACGAAGCGGCGCAGATCCCTGTCGAGCGGCGTCGTCGTGTCGTAGATCCGGGAAATGGTCTTGAGCTTGTTCGGGTTGATCGCGGCATCCGGCTCGATATCCCAGACCGCACCGATCACCTCGCGCGGGCCGAGAGGCACCTTGACGATCGTACCGGGCACGACCGACCGGCCCGGAGGCACCTTATAAGTATAGGCCCCCGGCACGGCGACCGGCACCAGCACGCTGGCGATCGTTTCCTGGAAGTCTGGGTCGTCGAACAGCACGGAAATTCAGGTCTCCGCCGCCCCTGGCGGGGGTGGCAATCTATCGTCTTTCAGCACGGCCGAACCGCATTCTGACTTTGCCCGCGCGCTGCCCGCGTTCAAGGCCTGGCGTTTATGAGGTACGTACCACAAAAATTTCGTCCACCGGAGAATCAGGGGTTCTTCTCGCCATCATCCTAGGGTAAAGAGAGCCCAGATGACCACGCAATCGTTTTGCCCGGACGCGCAAGACAGCAACTGGCGTACGGCCGGGCACCCCACAGGGAGTAGTGATTCATGAAATTCTTCGTCGACACCGCCGACACGGCCGAGATCAAGGAACTGGAATCCACCGGTCTTCTGGACGGTGTGACAACCAATCCGTCCCTGATCGCCAAGTCCGGCCGTGACTTCAAGGAAGTGATCGCGGAAATCTGCGCAATCACCGAAGGCGACGTTTCCGCCGAAGTCGCCGCGACCGATTTCGACACGATGATCAAGGAAGCGCATGTGCTGCGCGCCATCGCGGACAATGTGGTCATCAAGCTGCCGCTGACCTTCGACGGCCTGAAAGCCTGCAAGCAGCTCACGGAAGAAGGCACCAAAACCAACGTCACCCTGTGCTTTTCCGCCAACCAGGCGCTGCTCGCCGCAAAAGCCGGCGCGACCTACATCTCGCCGTTCATCGGCCGCCTCGACGATATCCATGCCGACGGGCTGGAGCTGATCCGCGAAATCCGCGTGATCTACGACAATTACGGCTTCGACACCGAGATCCTGGCCGCCTCCATCCGCACGCCCAACCATGTCAAGGACTGCGCCATCATCGGCGCCGACGTGGCTACCGTGCCGCCGGCAACCCTGAAAGCCCTGGTCAAGCACCCGCTCACCGACAAGGGTCTGGAAGCGTTCCTGGCCGACTGGGCGAAAACCGGCCAGACAATCCTCTGAGCTTCCCGGACCGCATCTGGCAAAACCGTAAGCGGCCCGGATTACCGGGCCGCTTTTTTAGTCGGGGGCCGTTTCCGCTGAAGGAGGAGGCTCCCGACGAGCAGACCGCCCGGCGTGGGCTTCCGGGCGGTTGCCGCTGACAGGAGGGGTCGCCCGTCAGCTCTGAGCCGTGCGAGGACACGGCCCATTCGGGTCAATCCGATCAGGTGACCTGAGCGCGGTAGTCGTCGGATGCGTTGGTGCCGCCGACTTCGTGGGTCCAGATGGCCTTGCGGTAGGTGAAGGACCACTGGTCCAGGTCGCCGCGGGTGGCGCTGGCTTCGTCGTTGACGTCCGGTTGCATGGTCTTGCCTTCGACCAGGACGGCGTCC